>SXGT01195832.1_pt1 | contig 21665 bp, 21 predicted proteins | sample 3176221 | NCBI WGS metagenome assembly SXGT01 (sample SAMN11356862, study PRJNA531348) | freshwater metagenome | isolation source: freshwater sample F1-120 | place: China: Fuxian Lake, Yuxi | collected 2017-12-25
AGCCTGTGTCTATGGCGAGCGTGGCGGAAAAATAGTGTCCTGACGACGTGACTGAGGCCGATGGCGGACGACGAGCAGAATCGCCTCCTTCTCCCCCGGGCTCTCTTGCCCGGGGTTTTTGTTTCTTGGTCGGGCAATGATTCGACATCGTCCAGCCCCATTCTGGTGCTTGTGAGTTTGGACTCTGGGGCACAGTCGTCCGCATACGGAGTTTGATTCGCGGAGCAAGTCAACTTGTAGTACGCCGCTCAAACGGTCAGGGCCTCCGCGCTGCCCCCCTGAATGTAGCGACGGAGGTAGTGGTTCTCGATCACCACTTCGTCGTGCTCAGCCTTTACGACATCGCCGATTGAAATCATCCCGACTATGCGCCCCTCGTTGACGATTGGCAGGTGGCGCACACGGTGATGCGTCATCAGCCCCATGGCCAATTCAATCGTGTCATCAGGACTGGCCGTGACCAAACCCCTCGACATCGACAGACGCACGCGGAGTTGTTCCAGGGGGGCTTTGTGGGTCGCCTGAGTGCGAAGAATGTCGCGCTCGGTGATTATTCCGATGACGATATCCGTCTCCTGCTCGCAGACTACCAGCGAGCCGATATTCAGCCGCACCAGTTTCTGCAGCACGTCGTCGAGCGACGCTTCGGGGCTGATCGTGTGGACCAGCGACCCTTTCATGCCCAATATGTCTCGCAGAATCATGGCCCGTCCTCCTTTTACCAATAATTCTCGAAGTGAATGTTTCCCGGATGGCCAAGTTTGTCACATCGACAAGCTGGGCGCTGTAATGCACCTCCATGAACTTGGCAACATCTCCCACATCGAGAATAGGGTTTGCGAACATCGATCCACCCTCAACGGATAAACAGATGGGCTTCAGGCACCAAGGACTCGACCCGGAAGCCTAACTAATGTTTTCCGCGGCAGGCAAAACCAAACCACACTGAGCAGAACTGCCCAGACGGCAAGCCGACAACTGACCACCTGCAATCTTAAGTCTGCAGGCAGCTCGAGGTCAATCGCTGCAAGTTTAGCATTTGGCCAATCCGTCATTTCGTCGAGACCTTTCATCGCCCATGCACTCCCAGCACTTTCGATCGAGCGAACCAAAGATTCACATCATGGCCCGCCCGCACCTTTACTAATGGAAGGACGCCGTATAATTGTTCTTGTATCCGATTGCCCGAACCTCTTTGCACCAATCAATGAGAGGCGAGCATGGATGACTATCTCGCCAAACCAAATCGCCCGCGCGAGTTGTTTGCTGTGATCGGCCGGGTGCGGGGTATGCAGGCCATCTCTGGATCAGGGCAAGTAGAGTTGTCCCAGGACGAGCGGCATCCTGCCGTGCCCGCTGGACGCCACTTTGTGAACTGGGCAGCCGCCCTGGAAGCAGTCCAGGATGACCGAGGACTGCTGCACAAGCTCGTAGGAACGTCCTTGTTAGAATCATCAGCCCTGATCGCCGAGATGCATCGGGCGATCAGCAACAATGATCCTGTCAGTCTGCGACGTGCTGCGCACACGTTGAACGGGCATTTTCGAATCTTTGGTGCGGCCCATGCGGAGCTTGTGGCCGTCTTCATCGAGACGATGCCAGGCGATGGCAGCCTGGACGTTGCCGACGTGTTTGCCAACCTTCAGCGGCAAGTCAAGTTGATCCAGGCCGAACTTTGGGACTTTCTGGCCGATCGCACATGGCTAAACAACGCCGAAGATGCTTCGCAGTCACAAAATCAGTGAAGAATTGGACAAGAGATAACTCAAACCGGGCTTTGTATCCGCTTCGCAAGGGAGCAACATGACACTCAATACATCCCACACGCCGAATCCGACCGCCTCGGGTCTTGACTCGCAGCGGACAACAAGACTTTTTTCGCATCGCGGCGTGGTCAATTCCGCGCCGCGCGATGAATTGATGAACTACGTGCTGATCGTGGATGACTCAGCAGTGGACCGCCAACTTGCAGGGGGCCTTCTGGAGCGATTTGACCGGTTCCACGTCGAATACGCCTCCGACGGCGAAGACGCGCTGGAACATCTCGCAGACCGCCTCCCCGTGGCTGTCGTAACCGACTTGCAAATGCCGGGCATGGATGGGCTGGAACTGGTTCGGAGGGTGGGTCAGCAGTTTCCTCATGTACCGATCATTCTGATGACCGCGTATGGCAGCGAAGAGATTGCATTAGAGGCCTTAATCCAGGGGGCCGTGGACTATGTGCCCAAGAGCCGCCTGGCGAATGATTTGCCCCAGGCTGTGGAAAGGATCCTGGCAGCAACCAAGGGAAGTAGTGACGCGCGGTTGGTTGCCTGTCTGCAACTCGACGAACTCTGCTTCGTAATGGAAAATGACCCCCGGCTAATCGCCTACATGGTCGCTCACGTCCAAGCCGTCGCCTGTGATCTCAAGATCACTGACCAGCAAGATGCTATGCGGTTCGCGAAGGCGGTGGGAGAGGGCATCCGCAATGCCATGTTCCACGGCAACTTGGAACTTAAGCCGCACGGGCAACCGTTGGCAGGTTCCGACGCAACGATTGAGCGCTTCCGCCTGGAGCGCGTACAACAGCCGCCCTACCGCGATCGACGAGTGCATGTGGATACGGTGTTCTCGCACGATGTAGCGCGCGTCACTATTCGCGACGATGGCCGGGGCTTCAAGTACGCGAGCTTGCCGGATGTGAAGACCGATCCCTCCTATTTGGCGACCGGCGAGGGACACGGGCTCGCCTTGATCCATTTGTTTACGGACGAGGTGCGTTTCAACACCCCGGGCAATGAGATCACGATGGTCAAGCGGCGGAGCGCACAAGAAGAGCCGCACCGCTGCGGAAAGTTTTTCCATTGGCAAATCGCGACACCTGGGCGATCGTGAGATCTGGTTCCGGCATCTTGCACCGACCCATAGGGGGGGGTATGGTCATTGGTTCGTAGGACCGAATTGACTTGGCGGACAATTCGGCCGGTCTGCAATAAACCCCGTTGTAAGCCCGAGTAGCAATTAGCAATGACCGTCAAACACACCAACGTCCTGCAAATCGACGACGACGAGACAAGCTACCTGATCACCCGGAGTCTACTTTCCGCCGAGGACGCCACTTACAATCTGGAATGGGCGAGCACTTTTGAGGCCGGGCTGGCGGCGATCCGACGCCAAGAGCATGACGCCTATCTGGTCGATTATCTGCTAGGAGGGGAACGAGATGGGATAGAATTGCTGAGAATAGCGATTGCAGAAGGTTGCCGCGCACCCCTAATCATGGTGACCGGGCAAGACGAGCACGCGGTTGACGTGCAGGCCATGCAGGAGGGAGCCGCTGGCTTCCTTGCCAAAGGACAGGCCAACGGCGTGGACATCGAGCGCGCTATTCGCTACGCGATTGAGCGATATCGGGCCGAAGACCAGCGCGAGCAGAATGAAGCCGAACTGCGGGTCTTGACGGAGCAATTGCCTGTGATCGTCTGGACGACCGATAGGCAACTGCGATTCACGTCCATCTGGGGAGCCGGCTTACTGAAAATGGGACTGCAGCCGAACGAACTGGTCGGCCAGACGCTGTTCCAGTACTTCGAGACGGAGGACGAGAACTCCAAGGTGATCCAGTTTCACCGCCTGGCACAGCGGGGAGAGTCGGTCGCGTATCAAGCCGACTGGAAGGGCCGGAGTTATCGTGTGCAGATCAATCCACTCCACCACAACGGCCACGCTATTGTCGGTACGGTGGGAATTGCCATCGACGTCACCGACTCGAAGCGACTCGAGGACGAGTTCGATGCGGCCCGCAGAATTCAGGAAGGGCTGCTGCCCAAGCAGTTAGCATGTGTCCCTGGATTTGATATCGCTGGTGCCTGCTGTCCGATGGAGTTCACCGGGGGTGACTACTACGATTGTGTCTCGATCCCCGGCGGTTCGTTGGGAATCGTCATCGCAGACGTCTGCGGTCACGGTTTCGCTTCGGCGCTCATCACCATGGAAACGCGGCGGCAACTACGCACCCTGCTCCATTGGAGTTCCGATCTGGGGGAGATTCTTTCCGAGGTCAATCACGCCCTCACCGAGCATCCGGACAGGAGTCGCAAATTCGTCACGCTCTTCCTTGCCACTCTCGATCCGCGGACCCATTCCCTGACCTATGCCGCGGCAGGCCATGAGGCCTACTTGTTCGCTGCGGATGGCACTGTACAAACGCTGGAAAATAAGGCCTTGCCGCTGGGCATCAAGGACGACGAGGAATACTCTTTCGACGGCCCGATCGAACTCGCGGCGGGTGAAACCATGCTCCTCTTCACGGATGGGATGGCCGAGGCCCATGATCCCGCCATGAACATTTTCGGCAAACAGCGAGTGCTGGAAAGCGTGCAGGCGCACCGGAATCGTCCCGCTGCCGAAATCGTCGCAGCCGTGATGCAAGAGGTTCAGGAGTTTTGCCGCCCCGGCGTGCCCCAGGACGACCTGACGATGGTTGTGCTCAAGGTAAACGTGGAACGGTAACTGGTACAATAGAGTCCCTTTTTGAAACTCTGCCCGCTCAGGCTCACCGCCCGACCGAAAGAAGCTCCCCTCAGCTTGCCGCGGACGACGGAGGCGGGCTTTCCAAGGCCGCCAGAAACCGCGTGAGTTCTTTCTCCAGCGCGGCGACGCTGGCCGTAGCGTCGGCCGCATCGCCTGCAATTTGCTCGCGGCGCGCCAAGAGTTCGAGTTGGAGGGAAGCATCCGCGAGCCGCTGGGCACCAAAATAGTTGGCGTTGCTCTTGAGGGTGTGGGCGGTGCGCCTCAGGAGGACGGCATCCGACGTAACCAGGGCGCGCTGTGCATCCGCCAGCAGTTTCGGGCATTGATTTCTGGCGATGTCCACTAGTTCCTGGAGAAGCGCGTCGTCGTTGCCGGTGTAGCGCCGCATCAGGTTCCAGTCGATCCCCCCAGGGTCCTCAGCGAGAGACTGACGTGAGGTCGCGTTACCAGCGGAAGCTGCGGTCTTCCCGTCCGCCGCGGGTGGCGTCGTTTTCGTCGTGAGCACATGGGCCGGATAGCTGGCGATCAACTTATAGAGTGCGGCGGAATCAATTGGCTTCGTCAGGTAATCGTCCATGCTGGCTTCCAAACAACGTTCGCGGTCCCCCTTCATGGCTTCGGCCGTCATGGCGACGATGGGGATGTGCAGTCCGTTTTTCCGTTCCCATGCGCGGATCGCGGCCGTGGCCTCATACCCGTCCAGTTCGGGCATCTGGACATCCATTAGCACCAGGTCGAACGGCTCGCGCTCGACAGCCTGAACGGCTTGCCGTCCGTCCGATGCCACGACGACCTGCTGTCCCCACTTGTGCAGAAAACCCAGAACGACCTTCTGATTGATGGGATTGTCCTCAGCCAACAGGATCCGCCGCGGATCGAAGGCAGGGAATTCATCCCGCGGAGTCGCGACAGCGGCGACGACGCCACCAAACTGGTCGAGCATCGCGGGGAGCAACTCGGAATCGATCACCGGTTTGGGCATGAACCGATTGATCCCCACACTCTTGAGGCGCTCCGAATCCAGGCCGCTGACTGAAGAGGAGAGCAGGATCATGGGGCAGGGTTTCCAATGCGGCAGCGACTGCAGGCGCTCGGCAAACTGCACTCCGTTCATGTTCGGCATGTGATAGTCGAGGAGCACCAGGCGGAAGACCTGGCCGTCACGGTAGGCCTGTTCGACGGCCTCCAGGGCCGCGGCGCCACTGTCCGTCAAAATGGGGCGCAGCTGCCAATTTTTGAGCAACTCGCCCAGGATCAGACGGTTGGTGGAGTTGTCGTCCACCACCAGGACGGGCGCTCCGCGGAGTTCGTTCAGTTCGGCCGTTCGGCGACGCGTCTGGTCCGGGGCGATGCCGAACTGGACAATAACATGAAAAGTGGTCCCAAGTCCGACCTCGCTGTCGACCCAAATGCGTCCATGCATGATCTCGATTAGCCGTGCGGAGATGGCCAGGCCCAATCCGGTGCCACCGTATTTGCGCGTCGTGGAGGAATCGGCCTGGGAAAAGGCCGCGAAGATACGAGCCTGTTTGTCCTGGGAGATGCCGACCCCCGTGTCTCGTACCGAAACGTGCAGCCGCACCACCCCATCGGCAATCGACTCCGGGTTGACATCCACCACGACTTCCCCTTGATCCGTGAATTTGAGGGCGTTGCCCACGAGGTTGACGACCACTTGACGCAGCCGACCCGGGTCGCCGATCAGCCTATCGGGAACCTCTGGGGCAACGCGGCATGCCAATTCCAGGCCCTTGTCCGCAGCACGCACTGTCAGGATGTGCAAAGCCTTGCCCAGGCAATCCTGGAGGCTGAATTCGATCGCTTCCAGCTCCATTTTGCCGGCCTCGATCTTGGAGAAGTCCAGGATGTCGTTGAGCAACCGCAACAGGGCCTGGGCCGATTGCTGAATCAGGCCCAGGAATTCGCGTTGATCGTCACGCAACGGGGTTCCGGCCAGTAGTTCCGCCATGCCGATGACGCCGTTCATTGGGGTGCGGATTTCGTGGCTCATGTTTGCTAGAAACTCGCTTTTTGCCTGCGTCGCTGCGTCGGCCGCCCGTATCGCCACCTTGAGCTCGGCGGTCCGCTGCTCGACGAGATCCTCCAGATGCAACCGATGCAGCACCAGTTCTTTATCACGGTGCTGAATTTCGGCCAGCATGTCGTTAAAGCCCTCGCACAGCTTGCCGAACTCGTCGTTGCTCAGGCTTTCAGCCCGGAGCGAATAGTCATGCTCCGTCGAGACTCGCTGGGCCAACTGCACCAGCCGCAGAATGGGCGTTGAAACGAATCGCTGCAGGGTAAACGACAAAAGGAGCGCGACGCCGAATGTGACGCCGAACACGGCCAGCGCGATCAAGGTCGTGCGACGGACCTGGGCTCGCAACTCTTGCGTGGTAACCCGCAGAAAAATCCGCCCAACCACTGTGCCGTCGGTCTGCTTCACGTCATCAACAACGTCCAAAAATCCGTCGCTGGTGAAAGCGGTACCCGGTTTCTGGAGTGGTGTAGGCCGTGTTTCAGTGGTGCTGGCCGCTTGATAGCGGGCGATTTCCTGGCCCTCCCTGTTGTAGAGGGCGGCAAAGTCGATTGAGCGTTCGACGGCCAGGTCCGCCAGGAGTTTCTGCGGCTCATCAGGCGCAACGTCCGCGATGCTCACTGCGGCGGCGCTTTGGGCCGCCACGATTCTCACCAGAGTCGAGTACTTGACCACCATCGCGGCGCGTGTCGTCTGCAATTCGTTGATCAAATTGGCGACGGAAACCGCCACAAGCACGACACCAGCGACACCCAACATCAGCAAGGTGAGCTTGTACCGGATCGGTACGTAACGAAACATCTGCATCTGCGGGGCCTAATTCTTCGGGTCGCGGACAATCTTAACAATCTTGAGACCGAGCAATTGCGGTTGGAGTTTGAGCCCAGCCCGGCTGGCGGCGTCGGGGTTGATCTCGAGTTGGACAAAATTGGTGACTGGGTCGACGACGAGGTTGGCGACAACGCCCTTCTTGGCCAAACCATCGGCTTCGCCGACCACCAACACGGACTTGCCGGCAGTCAGTTTTTTAGCTGCCGCCCAACGGGCATCGAGCGTCTGCTCCTCGCTCTCCGCCTCGGCCGCGTTCGACACGAACAGGATGTGGCTGGATTCGTAATTCTTGGCGGAGGGGAACCGTTTGACCACGATGTTGGCGCCCCCGGCGTTTGCCTTTGCGACGGCCTGGTCTAGCTGGTTAACGCCGTTCTCGACGAACGGGTCTTGGCCCAGAATTCCAATGACTAGCGGTTTGCCCGGGGCCGGGGCGTCACCTGGCGGCCATTTCGCAAATTTCGGCAAGACACCGATCACGCCTGCTTTGACGTAGTATTCTTGCCTCACACCCGGCTGGGCGCTAACTTGCGAAGCAGGAACCACCAGCCCCGTTGCTAGGGAGAGGCAGAGCAGAAATCTTCTCGCAACGCTCATTTGGGGAGAGGGAAAAGAACCAGCGACGAGGTTTGATCCAGGAGGAGCCGCCCCGGGGGGCCCCGCACGCTAGTCCAAGGAAGAGCTTGGTGTCCAATTCAGGCCGCTGCGAGCGCCCGCACAATCTTATGAGCTAGCGCCTGAAACGGCCGAAAAAAACTCCGTAACTTGGGCTCGGAAAGAGAAGATGTTAGTTAGTGTAGTCTCACACGCCTAGGGAAACAATTCCACGAAGCATCCCCAGGCTTACCACGTCGCCGTCGCCGTGGCGTACACGCCGCGCCGCACTTCGATGGCCGGGCGTCCCCCCACGATCGGATTCGTGCCGAACTCCTGATGGTGATTGTCCAGCAGATTCTGGCCGACGATGGCGAGCTCCCAAGAGTTGTTCGGCCGGTAGCCCAGCCGCACGTCCATTTCAATATAGCTGGGGACGGGGGTGTCGTTCGGAGCGGCGGCGAAGTGGGAGAGGGTGTCAACATACCGTCCAATCAGGTCCAGCTCCCAGTTGCAACCCAGGTCGTGCGACGACCGGGCGTAGAGTTGGTTCTGGGGGCTTTGAAACTCGGCCCCTTCGGCACCGGCAATGGTCCCGAGGGGCAGGGTGGGATCGGCGTGGAGCTGCATTTGCAGGAAAGTGTAGGCTCCATATAGTTTCCAAGTTTCGCTCATGGCGAGGTTGGCCGACAATTCCGCGCCGTAGGTCTCGCCATGCATCCGGTTCTGGAAACTGTTGTAAAAGAATGGCGGGGTCGGTCCGAATGGCGGACCTGGGTTCGGCACCGAGGTCGCAACACGCAGGTTGCGGTACGCATTGAAGAACAACGCGAGATCCCAGGAGAAGGCATCCGTCGGCTGGGCGCGATAGCCCAGCTCATAAGCCATCACGTCCTCGGAAATGAAGTTTGGATTGGGCAGACGCCTGGAAAACGTGGTGGCCGTCCGGATCGAAGTCGTGCTGTTGACGCGTTCCTGAAAGGACGGCGTCCGCACGGCACGCGATACCGCGGTCCACCAGGCCTGACGTTCGGTGGGGGCCCAGAGCATCCGGGCCGAGGGCTGAGCCACCCAATCGACGAACGGATTGTTCTCGACTTTGCAACCAGCCGTGAAGTACAGCCGGTCGTCGATGAGCGCTACTTCGTCCTGGACGAACAGGCTGAGCTGGTCGAGGTTGCGGTGCCGCGGGAACGGAATGAGTTGGAGGCCATCGAACGAGGCAGGGAAGCCAAACTGCGTGTAGCTGCTGGGCCCGATCACGGCATCCTGCATCCGGTATCCAGCGCCCCAAATGAGCTTTTGGCGCTCCGCGAGCGGAAACTGGTGCTGAAAGTCGAGGTCCAGGGTGTTGAAGTCGGCCGTGATGATGCTCTGGTCGAGCGCGAAGTTGTCGTAATACGCCTGAAACTGCCAATCCGCATCGTCGCTGAGCTGGTGCGTCCAGCGAGCCAGGATGTTGGTGCCGGTGAACCGCCGGTCCTCGATACCTGGAAAGGAAAAGACTCCCGGAAGGTTCACGGGATCAAAGATCGGATGACGCTCAAAGAGGCCTTCCTTGTCCGTGAAGGTGTCCCCCTGGAGGGTCACGGTGTCGCAGCAGGTCGGCGTCCAGTCGATGCGGAATCCGCCGCGTCCCGCCCGCCAGTCCTCTACCGACGTGTCCGAGGCGTTCACACCATGGCCGTGGTCGCGCCATTTTCCCCAGACGCGATAATGGGCATTCTCTCCGACTTGTCCGCCATAGCGAGCACCGGCCATTCCGCGCTCGACATTGCCCCCTCCCGCGACGGCCAGACCCCCCTGCGTCTCCTGAGCCGACTTGGTGATGACATTGATGATGCCGTTCACCGCGTTGGCCCCCCACACCGTCGCTCCTGGGCCGCGGATCACTTCGATCCGTTCGATGTCTTGCAGCAACATGTCCTGAAGCTGCCAGTAGATGCCCGAGAAGAGCGGGGTATAGACCGTTCGTCCGTCGATCTGCACGAGCAAGTTGCGGGCGAAACGATCGTTGAATCCCCGAGCGCTGATGGCCCAATTGGCCTCGTCGATGCTGGCGACATTCATCCCGGGCACCATCCGCAGGGTTTCCGCGACTGTGGTCGCCCCCGAGCGGCGGATCATGTCGTTGGTGATGACAAAAATCGCCGTGGGCGACTTGCCGACGGTGCTCTCCTGCCGCGAAACGCTGGTCACTTCTTGCTGGAAGGCCGGCACTTCCACGGGCGTTCCCAGCAACTGCTGCAACTCGGTCAGCGGATCCACCACTGGCGGTTGAGCGGTCGGGTCTGCGTTCGGTTGCGCACTGTCGTTAGCTGCGGACAGATCAACTGCGGCGGGTTGTTCGTCGGAAATCGAGACTTGTTCACGGGCTCCTACGGTTGCCGGCAGGAGCACCGCTAGCAGCCCCGCGACACGGATCACCAGTGCCAGCTTGAAAACGAAGTGACTGGTGTGCCTGCACATTCCCACCCCATCGGCACGGAGAATCTGATGTCATAATAAAAATTGGCATAATCGATGCAGTTTACCCTACAGTCAAACATGAAGCCGCGCGGAACCTGGGCGTGGACAACGTCTCGCCGAACAGATGCTCGGCCCATTCCCGCAGCACTGCCTCCAAGGCACCGGAGTCCAGCGACATCAACAGGTTGCGGAAGGCATTCGGACACTGGGGTTTGCGTGTGAACTCCAGCCAGTGCCAAACCTGAACTTCTTGACGATGAATCCACCCGGCAATCGCGGTATAGCCCAGCGCCCCGGTGAGAATTCCACAGACAACCGTGACCAGCATGGCCGACAGACCAAAGCGTCGTCCCTGTCGCCCGCGTGGATCGGGAATCTTCGACAGCATGGCTAGCAAATCCCCAGCGGCGACCGTGTGCACCACAAGACCTCCCTGAGAAGGGAAGAAAAACCTCCATTGAGCCTCTTACGAACCAACTCCTATGTAGTTTCAATTACTGAGTACTGAGTAGCCCTGGGGGTTAAGCCACGGCTACTCAGAAATTGAAGCTGCGATGAGCTAGCGTCGGCGCAAGTCGTTTCATTGAAGGAAATGCGAAACACCGCAGTTTGCCGAGTTTCGACTTCTGAGTAACCCTGGGGGTTAAGCTCATTTGATTGACCGGTGCCTTCTGTAGGCATAGAATCAACGCTGAGGCGTGGGCAGTTTATCATTCCTCACTTCTTCATCCACCCTGCCTCCCATCATTCGCCGGGCTCAGGAGAAACGACACACCGGCAGGCTGCTCGGTGTTTCATGCCTCACACGAATCACGAAGATTCGCAATGGGTCAAGACTTTAGAATACTCTCTGGAAGGAGGGATCAATGTCCACTCTCACCCAAGAAACGAAGGATGTGAACGATGAGTTGTGGGCGCTCCTGGCCAAAGCGCACCACGCCTGCACGCGTCCGATTGCTCTCTCGGGCAATTGCCGCGAGTTTGTCAGCATGCTGTTGGAACTCCGGAATCAGCTCGCGCTCTACTTCGCGTTGGAAGAATCATACAGCTACTTCGACGATCCGGTGAATGTGCCGTTACACACAGATTACTGGGGAGAGCAACTGCGCAGCGAGCATTTCCGGCTGTATTCGCATTTTTCCGATATCGTCCAGCAGGCCGAGACGATGCTGGCGGAGAAACAACAGGCGTTTTGGGAGTCCCGCGTCCCTCGACAGTTTCTCGCGTTTCACGAAGAGCTAATGATCCACGAGCATCGCGAAAACGAACTGCTGATCGCCATGCTAGATCAAGACATCGGTATAAGCGACTAACTAAGTAGCTCCAAGCGTCGAGTTTTGGTTCAATGAGTTTGCCCTTCAGCCGTGCGTTAACCTGACCGGTGGCGGAGGGTAGCAACCTAGCGTGAACGCAGTCGTAAGGAGGCAAACTCGTGCGACGTGAGAATTGGCCCTGCCAAGATCCCAATACTCATCCGCATCTGAATGTGCGGTCCCAAGTTGCGGAAAACTCGTCCACCGCTCCGCACGCCTCAGCGGAATCGATGGGCCATGCCGACGCGCTGCGCCTCGCTGCCCATACGTTCAAGGGTTCCGCGGCCCTCTTTGAAAGCCCTCGAACGACGGCAGCGGTCCAGCAGTTGGAATCATTTGCCACGCAGCCGGATTTCGTTGAGGCTCAAGCGGTAATCCTCCAGGTGGCAGACGAGGTCAACCGTCTGGCGTCAGCCCTCGCCGCCCGGACGATGCGGCTGAAAACCTAGGACCCCTCTCATGAATGACGCCACCGAGAATCGCCTTCGCGTGCTCTTGATTGAGGACAATCCTGTTCATGTGCGCCTGATTGAAGGCTTGCTTCATAGTTCCAAGAAGCCGACATTCGAGCTAGCGATTGCCGGACGCCTGTCCGAGGGGTTGGCCCGGCTCGCGCAGGGTGGAATCGATATCATCCTGCTCGACCTCACGCTCCCCGACAGCGAGGATCTGGAAACGTTTATCAGGGTCCGCTCCCAGGCGACTAACATTCCCATCGTCGTCGTGACCGGTTTGGATGACATCAAGCTGGCCGCAAAGGCCGTGGAAGCCGGTGCGCAGGATTACCTGATGAAAACGCATCTGAGCGGCGGCTCCCTACTCCGCTCACTGCGTTATGCCATCGAGCGTACGAGAGTCCGCGATGCCGAATGGGATTCGCCGATGTTCCGCCTAGCCCAGCGGCAATTCCTCAAGGCGGCCCAGTTACTCAGCCTGGACGATAATATTCGTCAGCGGCTGCTGTTTCCGCAGCGCACGCTGATCGTCTCCTTTCCGTTCCGAAGAGACGACTACACCGAGGTTGAAAACGTATTCGGTTACCGCGTGCAGCATGTGCTGACGATGGGGCCGACCAAAGGCGGCATCCGCTACCACCAGGATGTCAGCCTGGGAGAAACCTCTGCCCTCGCCATGTGGATGACATGGAAATGTGCGCTGATGCAGCTTCCCTTCGGCGGAGCGAAAGGGGGGGTGCGGATCGACCCGACGGTTTTGACCAGCCGCGAGTTGCAGCGGCTGACTCGCCGATACGCCTCGGAAATCATCAATATGATCGGACCAGATAAGGACATTCCCGCGCCTGACATGGGAACCAACGAGCGGGTGATGGCCTGGATCATGGACACCTACAGCCAACAGGTTGGGTACACGGTTCCAGCCGTCGTCACCGGCAAGCCGGTGGTTCTCGGTGGAGCCCTGGGGCGGAAAGAGGCCACCAGCCGCGGTCTCGTCTACCTCATTCAAGAAGCCGTCCAGCACCTGCGCGTCAATCTCTCTCAATCCACGGCCGTCGTGCAGGGATTCGGCAATGTCGGCAGCAACACCGCCTTGTTTCTGGAAGAGATGGGACTGAAAGTCATTGGCGTAAGCGATGTCACCACGGGAATTTACAATCCCAAGGGGCTATCGATTCCATCGCTGCTCAAATACGTTACCCAACACCGGTTTCTGAAAGGCTGTCCTGACGGGGAAGCCATCAGCAATGAACAATTGCTAGAACTCCCGTGCGACATCCTTGTTCCCGCTGCGTTGCAGAACCAGATCACAGCCGAGAATGCGGAACGGATCCATTGCAAGATCCTGGCCGAAGGTGCGAACGGCCCGACTACACTGGAAGCCGACGAGATTCTCAATCAGAAAGGGATTTTCGTGTTGCCGGACATCCTGGCCAACGCCGGCGGTGTGACTGTCTCGTACTTTGAATGGGTCCAAGACACGCAGAACTACATGTGGACGCTCGACGAAGTGAATCAGCGCCTGCACAAGATCTTAGTGGATGCCTACACGCGAACTCTCACGCGTTCCCGCCGGGACGGGCTCGATTTGCGGACGTCAGCCATGATTGAAGGGATCGAGCGAGTCGCACAAGCGAAGCTGGCTCGCGGATTGTTCCCGTAATGTCGCCGACTCAGCCAAGTCGGGCCGAACCATCTTCTTCGCTCGCGGCTTTTGATGGCGCTGGGTAGTGGCAAGAATTCCCGTAGTTTTTCGCCAGGGTCTATTGCATGGCTCCCTCCCTGTGGAATAATGCGCTAGCGGACTTCTATGAGCTTGCTTCTTTTGGCAGAGGAATCCGTCATGAGACGTGGATTCACACTTCTTCACTTCTTGGTCGCAGTGGCGATTCTTGCCATCCTCATCGCCCTCTTTCCTCCGCCACTTCAGGATTCGGGCGAAACCGCTCGGCCATTGGCGCTGTTCACAATTGCGAGCCTGTTTATCGCGTTCTCTCTCCCAGCGTCTCCGACAAACTCCTGGCCGGAACGATCGACGCGACAAGCTTGGCTGAGACTATCGACACCCACTCAAGGTAAGGAGCCTCGACGATGACAATTGCCGCAGAACAAGGAATGACTCAGAGATTCGAGACACTCAACAAGTCGACCATTGCCGACCTGACCGCGGATGCGATCAACGGCATGACGAGCGACGAACTGGCTCAAGTGATTCGCGCTGCAGAGCTGCCAACTCACTCTCACGTCGATCTCCGCCGGCATCTCCGAATGTACGACTGCGAGACGCTTAGACGCTGGGCGCATCTCGCACGGAGATTTTGCCAACTCCAAGGGTAATGATTAATCCTGTGATGAATTATGGATGCGAGTGGCCACCGTTTTTGAAGGAGACAATGAACATGTTGGATCAGGCCATCAGGGCAAATCTGCCAAGGGAGTTCGCGTTGCGACATGTTGCCATCGTGGTGGGTGACGTTTCGGACAGTGACGTCGTCGTTGAGGCCGCTTTACGGCAATTGCAGGCCCGGGATTGTGGCTTGCGGTCTATCACCTGCGAGCACTATGCAGGCATGCTCATCCTGCGCGGGTGCGTATCGTCGTATTACCTCAAACAATTAGCCCAGGAATCTGTACGCAAGCTCCCAGGCGTGGAAATGATTGACAACGCGGTAGACGTTGTTGCATCGAACCGGTTGGACGGATGCCGACCAATACGGCCTGATTTTGCAGACGCCTTTTCGGCTGCTACCGCAGAGCAAGGAATGGATGCCATATTGGCATGTTGGTATTCAGCCGAAGATGCGGTGAACGAACCGTCAGGTACTACTTTCCCCCGCCCACGGCATGTCACAAAAACCAAGTGTCCACAAAATGGTCCCACATTTTGGAGCGACGGCCTCTGAACGTCAAGGATCGACGGCATTATCGTGGGCAAGCTGTTCACGCCCCACCTGTCAAAACTCAATCACAACATGACGCACCTTGGTGGTTCGTAATAATGTCAAATTGAGGAAGTTAGTTCGCGTTGGGTTCTTAGTCTCACTCTTTTGGAAGGAGGCAATCCCATGTTCGCGCACCGCATTCTGGTTCCGATTGATTTTTCCCCGTATAGCGAGGCCGCCCTGACCCTTGCTACTTCGCTCGCCCGCGATGGTGGCGGCACACTTGTACTGGCCCATGTGGAGGTCATATCGATGTCGGCGGCGGGAGGCGAGTTCTTCTACTCGCTCCCTGTACCGCCAGCGGAACTATTGCTAAACAAGCTGGACCATGTGTTTCCACCGGACTCCAACGTCCCCGTGGAGCGCCATCTGCTTGCCGGCGATCCCGCGGACGCCATCATCCGCCTGGCCGAGACCGACAATATCGACCTCATCGTGATGGGGACGCACGGCCGCCGCGGCCTGAGCCGACTGCTGATGGGAAGCGTCGCCGAAGCAGTTGTCCGGGCCGCCCCCTGTCCTGTTCTCACCGTCAAGCAGCCTGTGTTGGCGGCGGTGGGAGCACACTGAGCGACCATGAGACGTACCTCAAATTTGCGACGACCATGAGCAATATCGCCAGGGGTTTGTGATTTACGCTGCCTTTTACTCATGGCTGAAGCACGTCAGAGATGTAAGACACGATTGGAATCCGCAACGGATTTCGCGAATGTGGTAGCGCGCAACGGTTCGCCGGTAATGATGCCGACGCTGCGGATACCCACCGGTTTTACACGAGGAAGCAACGAAGACGGTGCCCGTACAAGCGGAGACGCAAATGTGCGGTCCAGTTATGAAGCCACGGCAGCCGCCTGTGCGACCAACGGTGGTGAACCCTTGATCGCCGGAGAAATTAGAAGAAAATAGCTCCGCCATGGAATCCTGCCGCACACCCTCATTCCGCCTAATTGCCGTCGTCCCTGGGATTGCCGAAAATGACGGTTGCTGAGCGGGAATTTCTTTCCGCCTCCAAACAGTTTGCGAGTTGGTCCATTTTCTTCCCTTCGCATCTTGTCTCTCAGGGCCGACCCGCCATACACCCGCCTAGGCGGGCAAGGATGTTGCAATGGCCTTTTTTACAATGACGGCGACCGTAACGGTCAACCCGGCTTTCCTGCAGGAGATTAAAGAGGGCAATCAGGAGTTGTGGCAATCGCTGGCGGACTTGCGGCACCACTGCTCCTGCCCCATCACCACCGGCATGTGTCGGCACCTGGTCAATTGGCTCAACGACTTTCGGGACCAGCTCGCCGTGCATTTCGCACTGGAAGAAGCCTACGGCTATTTTGACGAGCCGCTACAAGCGGCTCCACAACTGGCAGAAAAAGCGGACCGACTGCGGACCGAGCATCAGGAGCTTTACTCGGAAATCTCGGAACTCGTTGACCAGGCCGAGCGGATGTTCTACGCCGGCCAGACTGCCGCGCTCGCCCATAGGTTCGGTCCGCATTTTCTGGCTTTCGACGCCCGCCTCCGCAATCACGAAGAGTGCGAGAACGAGCTCATTTGGGACGCGTTCAATAGGGACACCGGCGTCGGGGATTGACCGGCACAAGATCCAAGGTCTGTGCTTGAGCATCCCCCCGTTCTCAGTTGTGGGACGCCCTACGCAACACATCCTGGGTGGTCAGCGACTCGAAGACTCCCGTTCTTTGTGGTCTATACTAAAAAGCTCATGAGACGCTCGTGGGACTGTTTTTTTGCCACGACCGCTCGCCGCACATATAATGCAAAGGTGCTCGGTTTCTCGGGAGGTGATGCCATGAACTATCTTCTCGTCGTCGACGATTCGCAGCTCGATCGGTCTCTCGCGGGCGGTTTGTTAAGAAAGCGGTTCGCCCACCACGTCCAGTTCGCCGCGAATGGACTCGAAGCGCTGGAACAGATCGAAGCGCAACTCCCGCTCGCCGTCATAACCGACATGCAAATGCCTGATTGGGACGGCCTGAAACTCACCGAGACGATCCGCCATCGATTCCCCACGGTGCCGGTCATCCTGATGACCGCCTATGGGAGTGAGCAGATTGCCGCCGAAGCCCTGCTCTGCGGCGCGACCGACTATGTGCCCAAGGAGAACTTGGCTGCCGACCTTTGCCCCGCTGTCGCGAGCGTACTGGCTTTAGCGGCGGGTAGATCGGGCGAGCAACGTCTCAGCCATTGCCTGACGTTCGAGGAGACACACTATCAGCTTGACAATGAGGCGCTACTCCTCCCGCCGCTTGTGCACCATCTCCAGCTAACCGCTCACCAGCTCAACCTGGTGGATGATACCGACCGTCTGCGGCTTGCCAAGGCTCTCTTTGAGGCCCTGCACAACGCGATCTATCACGGCAACCTAGAATTGTCGGCCGTCGAAGTCGCCGAGGCGCGTCAATCACCGCACAGCGCATCGGCCTTGCTCGCGCGGCGGCAAATGTCGCCCTATAACCAGCGTCACGTTACCGTATCCTCCAATATCTCGGCAGACGAAGGACGATTCACAATCCACGATGAAGGCCCCGGCTTCGACACGCGGCAGACCCACCGCGACCAGTTGGATTCCTCCGGCCTAATCAGAAACAACCGCCACGGGCTGACGCTGATCTACGCTTTCATGGACGAGGTCCGCTTCAACGCCCGAGGAAACGAGATCACGCTAATCAAGCGGCGGGTCGGAGCGCAGAGAAAAGAGGTGCCCAAAGAATCAGATGCCATGTGTCCTGTGTAAGGAGCCGTCCTGTGCAAAAATGACGATCCGCTTCTGGCTCGACAGAAAATGTCGCTAAACCGACAGAGATGGCCACAACTGGAACACGAAAATCGAGCCGAAGAACGATACCGAGAGGCTGTTCCTTGGCGCTCGCGCAACGTCGACCGACCATGCACGGCGATTTCCGTCAACCTCTGCGACGTCGTTCAGGCAGTCCGGCGGCTGTACGATTTCAAATGCCCGCTAAGTTGTTTCTCGCGGCGGATGTCCGCGAGAGAGATCGTGTCGGGCAGTGCACTTCTAGCGACCAACAACGGAGGTGTTTACCGACTTTTCAGCCGGTAGAGCCAAGTTCAAAAACAGTCAATCGTCGGAGAGTCGCTAAAGGGGTCCCGCGCTTTCGCGGGATCGTACGCACATCTATGATACTGCGGAAATCGACCACCCGGCCAATGCAGTCCGTGGCCTTCAATTAAGTCGCACTTCTCAAGGGTTGTACTGGCCAAACATTTGCGGGCACACCCCGACAGCTCGCCGCGCTTCTCGCTTCTTGACAATTATTCCGATATAGATACAATAAAATCATCACACTACGGAAAGCCTCGACACTCATGACGAGATCTCGTTCGATAGGGCTCAAACAGAGGATGCTGTGGCCGAGAGGATTGTCGGCCACTGACAAGGATTGCAAGCTGCCTAGGGCTTGGGCGAGTACCGTTCACGTCTGGTTGCAGCAAGGAACTTCAGGTCCATTTTCATTCCAGGAGTTGGTCATGTTGGTACTTTCGAGACGTGAGCATGAAACTCTGGTTGTTGGCGATGACGTCTTTTTGACGATTGTGGAGATTCGGCACGGGCAGGTGCGGATGGCGATTGAAGCTCCCCGGAGTGTTTCGATTCATAGGAAGGAGGTTTGGTTGAAGATCAAGAATGGGGAAGCTGCAGGAAGCCGGCATCACGCGAGCAATTGAGCCCTCCGCTTCCGCGTAGAGGCTTGTCTTTCATTGCAGCTCTGAGCAATTGCCGGCTGCGCGGCGGATGGATCTCCGAGAGCATGAGGTCATTGACTTTGGGAGCGCAATCGGTCGAAGGTAAGTACGTTTGCCACCATTGAGTCCAGCACGAACATTCTAATTTTCCGCTCAGACTTCTTACCCAGATTCTCGCCAACTCGCCTCACAAGAGGATTTCCTTACCTGAGAGGCGGAAAAAATGTCGCGTTTGCGTCATGTTCCGGGCCGGTCATACGCCCGACAGCGAAGAGTGGCGAGTTGCATTTGGCTTGCGACGACCGAAAATTAACTGGGCCTCGAAACCACCCGCTGCGGACCATTAAGAATCAACGGTTCGCGACTTCCCTCGAGTTACACGGATGCATTTAGTAAACTGCCCCAAGGCCGCGGAAAATGGCAGCCCCGGGGGGGAATGGGGGGAGTGCGATTGTCCCGCATCGCTCCGCCATTATCCGCCGCTAAAAATCTTATCTATCGGGCGGCTGACCGTGAGTAGCTACACGCCGGGCTTATCGGACCCGGCAACAGATGTCTTCTGCCTTTTGCAGCCGTCGCCGGTGCGGCCCGTAAACTGCCGGGAAGTTGCAGAAAATGGCAAAACCCTGGGCAATCAGCACTCGGATATGGTTGGTGTCGGCAAAGCAAAAGCGAGCTTTGGCTGGTCGAAGCGACAAGTCCGGAGTCTCTATCTGCGGGCTTTTCCGGACCTCGGACAGGTTGCAAATCCATATTATTTTGGCGAAAAGAAGCACCCATGGGCGGATTAGGTAGCGGCAAATGGTATCGGTGGCAGCGTCGAAAATCGACCGTCGAGGAATCGCTGAGTCTTTCGATGCGGGATTTACGCGGACGGATTGAACCGCTTTCATGCGGAACTTTCACCTGGAGTTGGGTCAGCGGCGACAAGTCCTCGATCGGCTACTCGTTTATTTGGGACGATGGCCAGCCGGCGTTCAACCTGCATTACCGCTGGAATGTCACCGATATCGTGGCGATTCCGATTCGGCTGCAATCGACGAATACTCAATTCGGGGGCCAGAGGCGGTGGTTTACCTGCCCTTTGGTCATGGGCGGGGTGGCCTGCAATCGTCGGGTGGGCAAGCTCTATTTGCCACCAGGGGCGCGGTACTTTGGTTGCCGCAAGTGCCATAGCCTGACCTACCGAAGTTCCCAAGAGGCACATCAAGCCGAACGCGGCACGGGGACGATCGAATGGACTCGACGTTGGTTGGATACTCTGAAAAGTCGAGGTCGCGGAAAGTAAAACGCTCGAGAAGCAGCTCGGCCTTGCGCGTGGAGTTGATTTCTCCGACCCCGCCAGGGCAGGCGAAGATTGACTTTGGTCCAAGGAAGGACAAGGATGTTGCCTAGGATAGGGCTTCATGTCTGACTACCAGAGGTAAAGACATGGCGAGCGGCAACGTCAGGTGTCCGCGGTGCGGCTCAACTCAATTTACCGCGAACAAAAAAGGGTTCGGGCTGGGCGGGGCCATAGTCGGTGGCGTCCTGTTGGGGCCTGTCGGCCTACTGGGCGGATTTGCCGGGTCTGGGCAAGTAAAGATTACCTGCCTCAACTGCGGGCACGAATGGGAGCCTAGTGCCGCGAGATTGCAGTCATCGTCTTCCGGCGGCGGATCGTGCCTTTGGGCATTGTTTATCGCAGTTGCCATCGGTGGAATAGGCAGCTTGATGATGTGTGGCGGCTTCATGCTTCTCGGATCCTTTTCGGCAAATCAGGCGGCAAATCAACCCAACGCAAAGCCAATTCAGACAGCAAAGGCGGAAACAAGGCCAACTGTTAAAGTTCCTGCGAAGCCATTGTCGGAGCCAATGTCCGAGCCAACTGTTGCCTCCGCGCCTGTCCTCACTCCGCTTCCCGCCCCCGAGCCAACTGTTCTTCCCACTCCCGTTCCCTCCGCCCCCGATCCGCCCAAGGAGACTTTCGACGCTTTACAACTCGCCGAGCGAACCCGCGAGTTTGTCAGCGCCGACAAGAAGTTCACGGTGGAGGCGGTTTTCATTTCGCTCGATGGAGACACGGTGACGCTCCGGCGGGTTGAAACCAGCAAATCGCTCGAAGTTCCAATAACCAAGCTGTCAAACGCCGACAGGGTTTGGATTCGTCGAATTCATGCGGAGGACAAAAAGAATGGAATTCCGCCTGTCGCGAAGAAGCCGGTTGCGGCAGAGCCTGCCTTAGCTGCAACGACGAAAGACGACGATGACGCGGCGCCGGAGCTTAGCCGCCCGCAAGAGAAGGCGAGGGAGAAGGCCCTGATGGTGGGAAGCGTTTGCTTTACTCGCTCGAAAGGAACCGGAGACAAAACGATTGCGATTACCTTCAAGACTGGCGGAGGAATGCTAAAGGTGTATGAGGTTCCGCAGGGCGCAAAGGCAACGCTGCTGGCGCAAAACTCCGGAGATTTCTTGCCCTCCACAACCGACGAAATGTTCGCTGTGCGTATTGAGGAAGGCGAATTTTCCGGGAAATCCGGAATCGTCTACGCTTCGTGCGTGTGGGCGAAATAAGTTCCGAATTGTTGGACAGGCCGCATATTCGTCGTGCAAAAGGCATTCGTTAGGCAAAACGCTCGAAGAGCGCAGATTCAGGTAGAAGCGAACCGGGACTTAGAGGCTGTCCGGAAAGTGAGATTGTTCTAAACTGCCTGGTTTCCGTAGTCTATCTGCTCCCTGACCTTCCCAAAACCAAGGAGCATGGACATGGACGTGCCAGCACGCAAGTCGTACTCGACCGACCTGACCGACG
>SXGT01230768.1_pt1 | contig 21662 bp, 10 predicted proteins | sample 3176221 | NCBI WGS metagenome assembly SXGT01 (sample SAMN11356862, study PRJNA531348) | freshwater metagenome | isolation source: freshwater sample F1-120 | place: China: Fuxian Lake, Yuxi | collected 2017-12-25
GAACCCCGAGCAGCGGGAGGTGGCGGCCGCGGTGAAGGCCAAGGTCGACGCCTCGCACGTCTGGAAGGCGCCGATCGTCACCGAGATCGTCCCGGCCGGGACCTGGACGAACGCCGAGGACTACCACCAGGACTACCTCGAGAAGAATCCGGACGGGTACACCTGCCACTTCATGCGCGACTGATCGCGGGTGCGACGCGCTGTTGGTGAGCTGCGAGCAATATGCGTCGATCCGACCCCGACGGGCATCTCGTCGCGGGCAAGCGCGGGAAATGCCGCGCAAGCGCTGTTACGGCTCGCAGAGCGAGCGAAGCAACCGCTTCGCCGAGCAGCGCCTGCCATCGTCGACCCCGGGTGCGCGCAGACCGCCAGGTACAGCCCCTCGCCCAGCTCGCTGGTCACCCGGACAATCCCACCCCCGGCAAGCGCAGGTGGATGCGCGTCCAAGTGCCGTGCGCTTGCGCGCCAGGTGAGGTGGTGAGATTCCAGATTCAGTCGTTCGAGCGAGGTCGGCGGCATGAGATGTTGCTGGAATCGGCCCATGAAGGAAGGCGAGTATGAGGAACAAGAGACGCTGGGCACCGGGAGCCGTTCTTCTTTGGCTGGCTTCGGGAGGGTGCGGTGAGAGCACCGCGCTCCTGGCGGACGCGAATGCGGAGACGGTGGCGGACGCGGATGCTGCGGCCGTGGCGGACGCAGATGCGGAGACGGTGGCGAATGCGGAGACGGTGGCGGACGCGGATGCTGCCGTGGCGGTGCTTTCGCTGACCGCCGCGTCTCCTTCGATCATCGATCCGATGGGCGGCTCGCTTGTGGTGATTGAGGGTTCCGGGTTCGTCTCCTCGGTCGGCGTAAAGATCGGCGGGATCGCTGCAGAGGTTGTTGACGTCGTGAGTGGAACCCAGCTTCGGGTCCGATCAGGGGCGATCGCGGCCGGCACCGGTCTTGATGTAGTCGCGACTCGCGGCGAGGAAACGGCGACCTTGGACGGTGCCATCGAAGCCTGGAGCCCGACCGAGATTGAAGGCTCGATTGTGTTCGACGCTGCGAGCGGAATCGCGGGCACCGAGGAATCAAGCGCCTACGAATGGCAAAGACTCAGCGAGGAGATCCACGCCGACTGGCGCGTTCGGGACGGGAACACCATGAGCTACATTCCCGGCACCGGAAAGTTCTGGATGCACGGGGGGTGGAATGGCTATCCCGAAGTGCCGCAACCTGACTGTGAGGGGGCTGCGTGTTGGACGCCGGGGTTCGGCACCGACATCACGACCAACGAGGTTTGGTCGAGCCCCGATGCGATCGCGTGGACGCTCGAACTTCCGCACGGAAACGACGAGTTCGCGCGGCGGCACGTCCACAACGCGATCATGTTTCGGGATCGCTTGTGGCTCATTGGGGGCGACACGTGGACCAACGGTGAGCACAACAAGGACATCGTCTCGACCGCCGATGGCATTCACTTCGACGTCGAGGTCGAGGTTGCGCCTTGGCACTACGAGGCCGATGGCACGCTCGAACCAACCTCGGGTCGATGTCTTCAGGTCGCCGGGGTTTTTGACAACAAGCTCTGGGTGGTTGGCGGGCAGAACGGGTTGACCTCCTACTCCCACGGCGACCTCAGAGCCACGTTTCACAACGACGTGTGGCGCAGCGAGGACGGCGTGAACTGGACGCGAGTTCTGGAGGATACGCCAGATCCCGTCCCGGCGGAGCTCGCCACGACTCGCTGGTCCGGGCGAGGCCTCATCAACCAGCTCGTCGAGTTTGCCGTGGGCGGCGAGAACCGAATGTGGCTCATCGGCGGCGGTCGGTACTTCACCTTCGACGGATCCGTCGGGGATGGAATGATTGTACCTGCCAGCTTCTCTCCCGAGGTCTGGTCGACGGCGGACGGTGTGAATTGGAGGCGGCACTCCGATCTGCCCGTCGCGGCTATCTGGAACGATGTGCACGTCTTCGATGGAAAGATGTGGTCGTTTGCGGGCGGAAACACATATGGAAACAACAGCTACTCACATTACTCTGCGGATGGCGAAACGTGGACCCAGATCGAGCCCGGACTCGACACGTATCCGATGACGCACGGCCAAGGAATGACCACCGGCCCCGATCCGCGTTACCTCTACTTGGCGGGCGGGAACTACAGTTTTGGCGGGCAGTACTCTCGCGGCCTTGATAAGTCCGTATGGCGGCTGCGCGCGTTTCACGGGGTCGCCGTCGACGGATGGACCGCGCGCGGGGGCACCCTTGCGCTGAGTGCAACTGGCGTTGCACGGCCATTGGCGGATCCCGACGCGTTCGGCAAGGGCGTGCCTGGAGTCCAGTTCAACAGCTACTCGAACTATCTCGCGCTCGCGTCGCCACACGCCGCCGCAGAAGGCCGCTCGGTGTTCTGGGTCGGGCGTACGCCGTGGAATCGAAAAGTGGTCGAGGACAGAAACGCCACGCGAGCGTTCGATACCTGGCCGTCGGATCCTGTGATCGGAAATACCTCGGCAGAGACCGCGACCGTAGGCCTGACCGAGGGCCAGATTCAATACAGTCACGCGGCCGGGTCCTGGGAGGCCGTTCGGGCAGGATCGGGTCTGATGCGCAATGAGGGCGATACACGGTTTGCCGGCTTCACCCATGATGCAGACGGCACGGTGCAACCGTACGTCGATGGGGTGGCAGAGGGCTCATCGACCGTCCGCGCATACGACGAGACACAAGCCGCGTGGGATACTATGGGAACAGCCTACGGCCGCTCGTCGGATGCGTACTTCGGGGGAACGCTGGGCGCCGTTGTCGTGATCGACCGCGCCGTCGACGCCGAAACCGCTGCGAAGATGTATCAGTGGGCCAAAGGTCGATTTGGGGCGCTGTAGAGACGTGCTACCGAAATAGGCAGCATCGGATGGGAAGTGATCCACGCGTCAGGCGAGGAACCTTTCAGTCGGGGTCGGCCGCGATCACGGGCACGGTGTAGTTGAGGGCGAGGCGTCCACCGTCGACGTAGATGGTCTGGCCGGTCATGTAGGACGCGAGCGGGCTCGCCAGGAAAGCGACGACACCGGCGACTTCGGCGGCCTCGCCGAGGCGCCCGAGCGGCGTGCGCGAGAGGATCTTGTGCATGGCCTCGGGGCTGCCAAGGACCGCTTTCTGGGCGAGCTCGGTGCCGATGGTGCCGGGGCCGATGCCGTTGACGCGGATACCATGGGGCGCGAGCGCGAGCGCCATGACCTTGGTGAGTTGGTTGATGGCGCCCTTGCTGACGACGTACGGCACCTGGTTGGCGATCGCGAGGATGCCGTTGACGCTCGAGACGTTGATGATGGTGCCGCGCGTTTGGCGGGCGACCATCGCGCGGGCCGCGCGCTGGCCGCACAGGAAGTAGGACTTCAGGTTCACGCCGAGCACGCGATCGAAGTCGGCCTCGGTCAGATCGAGGAAGTCGGCGGCGTGCGAGACGCCGGCGTTGTTGACGAGCACGTCGACGCGGTCGCGCGCTGCGAGCGCCGCCTCGACGAGTGCCGCCGCGCCAGCCTGCGTCGCGACGTCGGCGGCCACGAAGTGCGCCCCGGTGGCGAGGGCGGTCGCGGCGCCGCGCGCCTCGTCGATGTCGGCGAAGAAGACGTCGGCGCCTTCGTCGCGGAAGACCTCGACCAGCGCGCGCCCGATCCCGGCGGCGCCGCCGGTGATGAGGACGACCTGGTCCGCGAAGGCTCGAACGGGTCCCAACTGCATCGTCGCCTCGGCGCCGTGAGAGAACGTTTCGTGGCCTGGGGTCAGGTCAACGCATTTTTGGCGGCGTCCTCGTCGAGGTGGCACTTCTTGTACTTCTTGCCCGAGCCACACCAACAGCGGTCATTGCGCCCAGGCTTGGCCGCCACGCGAATCGTCGCCTGCGTCGGCTCCGGCGCCGCCGGCCAGGCGCCCTTGTCGTCCTCCTCGAGGAAGGCGAGGTCCTCGGTGACCTCGGCATCGATCCCATCCCCCCCGTCGTCGTCCAGGTCGTCTTCGTCCCCCTCGCTGTCCGCGCTCTCGCCGTCGCTGTCCGCGCTCTCGCCCTGCCTGTCCGCGCTCTCGTCCCCGTCCTCGTCAGGGTCCCAGTCGGGATCCTCGTCCTCGTCCCCGTCCCCGCCGCCAGAGCTGAGTTGATCCATCGGATCGAGCCGGACGCGCGCGAGATCCCCGCCCGAAAGTGTGACCTCGGCGGTCATGATGCCCTCCGGATCCGGCGCGACGTCTTCGAGCGTGAAGAACTTCGCGAGCGCCTCGAGCACCGACGTCGCGAGTCCCAGCTCGCGTGGCGACGGCCCCCGCATCGCCTCGCCACCCGCGATCACCTTTGGAAAGAGCGCCCCGGGTTCCGCCCCCCAACCGTGCTGATGCGCCTCCGCCCAGGCCGCCGCCGGTAGCTCGTCGCGCGTCAGGAACTGAACATCGATCTCGTCGGGCGGCACCTCGTCGGCCATCCAGGCATCGAGCGCCGTCGCGCTCGGCGCGATCGCCAGCGTCACCAGCAGCCCCGTCGGCGCCACGTCCGCCTGCATCGTCACGAACACCTCGCGCAGCCCGAGCCGCGGCAGCGCCACGCGCGCATACAGCCCCGCGTCGAGCAACACCCACGGCGCCGCGTCGAGAAAGCCCGGGACCGCCTGGAACAAGGTCGCGACGGCCTCCGGCGAGGGCGGTACTTCGCCCGCGAGCCAGCGCCATTCCGGCTCCGCCACGAAGTCGTCGTTGAGGTCGTGCGCGACCTCGGTGAGGTTCGCGGTTGGACCGATCTCGAGCCGCACGTCGGGCCGCACGCGCCGGATCTCGTTCGCCAGCTCGGTCGTCGCCACGCGCACGATGGCCGGCAGGTGCGGGCGTCCATCATATGGGTCGCGAATCGCGCGCGTGATGACCGCGCCGAGATCGGGCGCCATGCCGCGCGCGGGCCTGACACGCGCCGCCGCGCGAATCGTGCCGTCGTCGTCGTCGACGATGACATCGAACCACGCGCTCTCCGCTGCGGCCTCGCCGCGCACGGGAACCGGCACCCGACCCGCCGACCAGCGACCATGAATGAATGGAGACTTCGTAGTGGTCATCGCGCCCTCCGGCGCGCGGAGCTAGCGCAACCCCACGCGGGTGTCGAGCATCTCGCGTGCGGCGCGTGCGACGCCGGTCCGAATCGCGCAGCCGATGCACCGTCCCGACGAATCGGCAAGGTCGAAGTGGGCACCTCGCAAAGAGCGCGACCGGCGCATTCCATGCGGCCCGCGTCGCATTGTCGCACCCGAAGGCCCATGATATACCGTCGTACGCGCCAATACCGAGGCATGCGGCGCGCACAGCACAAGGTCGTGAGACCCTTGCGTGCCCCTGGGTCGGGTCGAGCCCGCCACGCCGAACGAGCCGCCAAGGCCCATCCCGTTTGATGTCCCGAGGAGCCTGCGTCCATGACCGCTGACCTTCTCCATGCTGTCGAAGCCAACCCTCAGGACCTGAAGGCGTTCGAAGCGCTCATCAAGGCCTGCGTGGCCGCCGACGACCGCGACACGCTCGAAATCGTCTACGCCAAGGTGCCGCGCTGGGCGCCGGAAGGCGCGCAGAGCCCGATGGTGCGCGTGCTCTCGCAGCACGCGCGCACGGCCGCGAGCGTCGATTTGCAGACGTGGCTCAACTACAAGAACGGCCTCCTCCTGTGGAAGGGCTTCGGCGACCAACAGATGGCCGAGATGGCCTTCCGCCGCGTCGAGACGCTGCCCAACGGGCCCGAGTCGGCCGAGCTCTTGCGGAGCTTCTACGTCGAGTTCTACTCGGCGCAGAACAACTGGCGACGCCTCGAGCAGGTGCTGTCCGAGCCGCAAAAGGGCGGCATCGAGGACCCGGTCGAGGCGCGGCGCTTCCTGGCGCGGCTGGCCGAGGAGAAGAAGCAGGACGAGAAGGCGATCCAGTTCTGGCAGGAGCTGCGCAAGCTCGTGCCAGAAGACGACGAGGCCGAACAGGCGCTGCGTCGACTGTATGCGGCGGTCGGGAAATGGCACGCGATGGTCGAGCTGCTCAAGGAGCGCTTCGACCGTCTCGGGCCGGCCGACGTGGATGACAAGATCCTCCTCCTCATGGAGATGATCGACATCTACAAGGGCAAGATGAATGCGGCCGCGAAGGTCGTTTCGTCGTGGCAGGCGATCCTCGAGATCGACCACGGCAACGTCAGCGCGCTCGACGCGTTGGCGGCCGAGTACACCGAGATGAAGCGCTGGCCGGACTTGGTGAAGGTCCTCCAGCAGAAGGTCGAGCACGAGTCGAACACGAAGAAGCTGGTCGAGCTGCATACGCAGATCGCCGGCATCATGATCGAGCGTTTCTCGAATACTTCCGAGGCGATCAAGCACTACGAGGCGATCCTCTCGCACGAGCCCGAGAACCGCGAGGCGATCCGCGTCCTCAAGGACATCTACGATCAGCGCCGCGACTACGATGCCTACGTGGCGATTTCCGAGCGCGAGATCGGGCTCCTCGGCGATGGCAAAGAGCGTCACAAGCGCCTGGTCGAGCTGGCAAAGCTGGCGAGCGAGAAGCTGCGTAAGCCGCACACGCCGATCGCCTTGTGGGAGCGCGTGCTCGAGGCCGAGCCGAATCACCACGAGGCGCTCACGCAGCTCGAGGGGTGGTTCGAGCGCGAGAAGAACTGGGCACGGCTGGCGGAGGTGCTCGAGCAGCGCGTGGCGCTCGAGAAGGAGGTCGCGACGCAGGTGCACCTCCTCGACACGCTGGGGGTCATCGCGTCGACGCGGCTCGAAGATCAGGCGCGCGCGGCCGATGTGTGGCGCCAGATCCTGGTGCGCGATCGGGATCACCGGAAAGCGCAGACCGAGCTCAAGAAGAAGTACATCGCCGAGCACGACTGGGACGGGCTCGAGTGGTTCTTCAGGAATTACGGGGACATCCACGAGTGGGTGCGGACCCTCGAGGGTCAGGTCAAGGCGGTCGAGGAGTCCGAGGAGAAGGTCCAGCTGCTGTACAAGGCGGCGGCGGTCTGGCGCGACGAGCTGAAGGATACGCGCCGCGCGGTGAAGAACCTCGAGGCCGTGCTCGAGCTCGAGCCGCGCCACGCCGAAACGGCGCGCATGTTGGTACCGATCTATACGGAGCTCGGGAGCTGGCGTGAGCTGCCGAACGTCTACGAGATCGCGCTCGAAGCGACCGAGGACACGAACGACCGGCGCGACCTGCTGCTGAAGCTCGCGGACGTGCAGGAGCAGAAGCTCGACAACACCGAGGCGGCGTTCTTCGCGTATGTGCAGGCCGTCAGCGAGAACCCGTCGGCGGTCGAGCTGCACGGCAAGCTCAAGCAGCTGGCCGAGGGGTCGTCGAACTGGGAGAGCTACGTCTACGTCCTGCAGGACGCGGTCGATCACATCGAGCTCGATCAGTCGCGCGTCGAGGTGCTGCTCGAGATCGGCAACTGCTATCGCGATCGGCTCGGGGCGCCCGAGACGGCGCTGACGTTCTTCAACCGCGTGTTGGCCTTCGACCCGTACAACCGGGTCGCGCTCGACCGCGCCGAGGCGGCGTTCGAGGCGACCGGCCGCTACGACCAGCTCATCGTCATCTACCAGAAGCGGCTCGGGATGGGCGGCAGCGCCGACGAGCGCATGGGGACGCTCTTCCGCCTGGCGAACACCTGGCGCCATCTGGTCAAGGCGAACGACGAGGCGGAGGCGGTGCTCCTCGAGATGCTCGAGGACTTCCCGTCCGAGCAGAAGGTCCACGACGCGCTCATCGAGATCTACCTGGAGGAGGCGCGCTACGCCGAGCTGCGCGAGGTGCTCGAGAAGAAGTGCCAGGTCCTGACGACGGCCGCTGCGGCCAGCGACGTCCTGGCCGACATCGAGTGCCAGCTCGGCATGCTGACCTACGGGACGTTCGGCGACGACGCGGTGTCGGCGGCGATCGATCGGTACGAGGCGGCGCTCAAGCACGACGCGCATCACGAGACGAGCATCGCGCAGCTCGAGCAGCTCCTCACCGACGAGGGCGAGCGGCTGCGCATCAGCAAGATCCTCGGTCCGGTCTACGAGAACCGGATGGCCTGGGGCGAGCTGTCGCAGATGCTCGAGCTGCAGGTGGTCGCGGCGCAGGCCGACGACGACACCCAGAGCCAGATCGAGCTGCTGACGCGGCTCACGGCCCTCTATCAGGGGCGGCTGCGCAACGACGACCTCGCCTGGCGGACGTATGGGAGGCTCTTCGCGCTGCGGCCCGAGGGCGGGGACGTGCGCGGCGCGTTCCAGGCGCTCACGACCAAGCTCGATCGGTGGAAGGAGCTGGTCACGCTGTATTCGTGGGAGGCCGACCAGCCGGCGGACAAGGAGTCGCGGCTGGCGATCAAGCTCGAGGTCGCGCGTGCATGGCACCAGCGCCTCGGGTCGCTCGAAGACGCGCGCGTTTACTATCACAAGGTGCGCGACGAGGAGTCGGAGCACCAGGAGGCGATCGACGCGCTCGAGCACATCTATGTCGAGCTCGATCGGGCCGAGGATCTCCTGAAGATCTACCGCGATCAGATCGATCTCGCGGCCGATCTCGACAAGAAGATCGACTACCTGTTCCGCACCTCGGACTTGCTCCGCGAGCGCCTGGAGCGCCTCGAGGACGCGATCCGACCGGCCGAGGAAGCGCTCGCGCTCAGGCCCGGGGACCTCGGCGCCATCCAACGTCTGGACGAGCTCTTCACCGCCACCGAGAAGTGGGAGGAGCTGGCGCAGACCCTCGAGGACACGATCCAAATCGTCGCGGCCGACCCCGCGCGCATCGTCACCCTCAAGGTGAGATTGGCGGGCGTCTGGGAGCAGCACCTCGACCGGCCCGACACGGCGATCGATCTGTATGCGAGCGTATTCGAGCTCGACGCGAACAACGAGGATGTGGTCGAGGCGTTGGAGCGGCTCTTCCAGAACGAGGAGCTGGCGCCGTCGATCGCGCCCATCCTGCAACCTTTCTATGAGCGCACCGAGCAGTGGAACAAGCTGGTCGACGTGTGCGCCGTGCGCGAGGGCGCCGCGGTCGGGCTGCAAGAAAAGGTCGATTGGAATTATCGCATTGCAGGCCTCTTCGAGCTCGAGCTCGGCCAGGCCGAGCAGGCGTTCCAGTATTTCGAGGCGGCCGCCAACCTGGATCCGGCCAGCGAGCGGACGGTCGGCGAGCTGCTGCGTTTGGCGGACGGGCTCGACAATCACGGCGAGCTCATCCACTTCCTGCAATCGATCGTCGAGGAGATCCCGTCGACGCCGCGGCGCATCGAGACGCACCGCACGATCGCATTCCTGGCGCGCGACAAGACGCGCGACCTGGCGGGCGCAGAGAAGCAGTTCAGGGCGATCCTCGACATCGATCCGGGCGACATGCCGGCGACCGATGCGCTCATCGCGCTCTACCGCGAGACGTCGAATCACGCGTCGCTGGTCGAGCTGCTGCTCAAGAAGGCGCCCATGGCGGGCGTGTCGCTGCAGCTGCGCAACGACCTCTACGCCGAGGCCGGCGACATCGCGGCGAGCGTCTTGAATCAGCCCGAGCAGGCGATCGAGATCTGCGAGACGCTGCACTCGCTCGACCCGTCGGGGGACCGCGCGCTGGATGCGCTCGAGGCGCTGTACGAGCGCACCGAGGACTGGGAGAACCTGGTCCGCATCTACCGCGAGAAGATCGACCGCGCATCCGACACGGACGGCAAGAAGCAGTTCGCGTTCCTGATGGGGCACGTGCAGGCCGACAAGGTCGGCTCGGCGGACGATGCGATCGCGACCTGGCACCAGGTGCTCGGGTGGGATCCGGCCGAGCGCGAGGCGCTCGGACAGCTCGACCGCCTCTACACGCTGCAGGGTGACTGGTTCAACCTGAAGGAGATCCTGCGCAAGCTGCAGGGCCTCGGGGCCGAGGGCGTTTCGACGGCCGAATGGGAAGCCGCGCAGTTCCGCATCGCCAAGCTGTACGAGAACGGCGAGCAGCTCGCCGATGTCGGGCAGGCGATCGAGGCGTACGGCGCGCTGCTCGATCGCAATCCGGAGCACGCCGAGGCGGCGAACGCGCTGGCGGTGCTGCTGGCCGAGCAGCCCGACCACGCCGAGAAGGCGTTCGGGGTGCTGCGTCCGAACCTCGAGCTGCGCGAGGACTTCGAGGAACTCTGGAATCAATACGAGGTGTTGGCGGGTCACTTCGCGGACGAGCCCGAGAAGAAGGTGACGACGCTGCACGCGATGGCGGACGTGGCCGAGATCCGTCTCGGCGATGCGGCGCGCGCACTCGATGCCCAGGCGCGGGCGTTCGTGATCTCGCCGCGCAACGAGCGGACCGTGGCCGAGCTCGAGCGGCTCGCCGAGACGCACGGCTTCTGGGAGGGCCTGGTCGGGATCTATCTGGACCAGGCGGGGAGCGGCGAGGACGACATCCTCGCGCTGGCGCTGCGGCTCAAGGCGGGCGCGATCCTGATGGATCGCATCGGCGATGCCGAGCGCGCCTCCGCGACCTACGCGGCGGTCTACCAGGACCACCCCGAGCACCTCGAGGCCCAAGGGCGGCTTCACCGATTGTATGAGGCGCGCGAGCTGTGGCCCGAGCTGGCCGGCGTCCTCCGGCAGCAGGCGGACACCGAGGCCGAGACGGGCGCGCGCATCGTGCACCTCGAGAAGCTCGCCAAGACGGCCGAGGAGAAGCTGGGCGATGCGCAGGGCGCGCTCGCGGCCTACACGGAAATCCTCGATCTCGATCGCACGTCGCCGCTGGCCGTACGCGAGCTCCGGCGGCTCTTCGAGGCGGGCGTCAATCCGCTCGACATCGCCGAGCGCCTCGAGCCGATCTACCGCGATGCGGGCCGCTGGGACGAACTCGATAGCCTGCTCGAGCTGAAGCTGTCGGTCATCGACGACCCCGTCGATCGCCTGCAGCTCATGCGCGACCTGGCGCGCCTCGCGCTCGACAAGCGCGAGCGTCCGATCGACGCGCTCGACTGGTACGGTCGCGCGTTCCAGCTCGACACCGAGGACGACGGGCTGCTCACCGAGATGGACCGCCTGGCGGGCCAGACCAGCGAGTGGACGCGCTTGGTGGAGTACGTGTGGGCGGCGGCCGAGGTGGCGAGCGAGACGGAGCGCAAGGTGGCTCTGTGGCAGCGCGCGGCGGCCGCGGCACGCGACCAGATCAACGACCCGGCCGAGGCCGAGCGGATCTTCCGACTCGTGCTCGCGGTCGAACCGCACAACGTCGAAGCCCTGCGGGCGGTCGACAAGCTCCTGGTGGCGGCCGATCGCGCGGCCGATCTCGAGCCGATCCTGGTGGCCGAGACGGCGGCCGACGACCTCTTCGACGACGAGCGCGTGACGGTCTGGACGCGCCTTGCCGAACTCTATCGCGACCGCCTGGCGCGCCGCGTCGACGCGGTCCACGCCTGGCGGCAGGTGCTCGAGCTGCAGGAGATGAACGAGGGGGCGCTGCGCGCTCTCCAGACGATGTACCTCGAGGACGAGCAGTGGCCCGAGCTGTTCGACATCCTGCAGCGGCTCGCCGATCTCTCGCGTGACCCGGCGCAGCGCGTCGACTTCTTCGCGGACATGGCGAACATCGCTGAGACAGCGCTGGCCAATCCCAAGCGGGCCATCGAGCTGTGGGAAGAGGTGCTGGTCATCAAGTCGAACGACGACCAGGCCGTGCACGAGCTCGAGCGCCTCCTCGAGGGTGAGGAGAATTGGCAGGGCCTGGCCGAGGCGTACGAGCGCGAGCTGCGCATGGGCACGGCCGACAAGGAGCGGCGCCTGACGCTGTTCAAGGCGCTCGGGCGGCTCTGGCAGGGGCAGCTCGACGATCCGTTCCAGGCGCAGGGCGCGTGGGAGCGGGCGCGGGCTGAGGAGCCGTTCGATCGCGAGGCGCTCGACGCCTTGCGCGGGCTGCATCAGGCGTCCGGTAACGACCAGGCGCGGGCGGAGATCCTGGAGGCGGCGCTGGCCTCCGAGAACTACGACCAGCCCGAGCAGCTCGCCCTCTGGCGCGAGCTGGCCGAGGTGCGCACGGACGTCTTCGGCGACCGCCCGGCGGCGATTGAGGCCTGGCGCGCGGTCCTCGCGCTCGAGACCGAGGACGCGCAGGCGATCGAGAACCTCGAGACGCTTTACGAGAATACCGGGCGCTGGAGCGATCTCGTCGAGCTCTTCCGCAAGAAGCTCGATCTCATCCCGGACGAGGACGATCGCGTCGAGACGTGGCTCCAGATCGGCCAGATCCAGCAGGACAACCTGCAGTCGGCCGAGGATGCGGCCCAGACCTATCGCGATGTGCTCGCCTTCCGCCCGTCGGAGCTCGAGGCGTCGCGTCGTCTCGAGGTCATCTACGAGTCGCTCTCGCAGTGGCGGCAGCTCGCGGAGCTCCTGCTCGATCGCGGCAATCACCTCGCGGAGACCGACGACAAGCTGCAGAACTGCCTCAAGCTGGCGACGGTCTACGAGCAGCGTCTGTCGGCTCCCGAGGACGCGTTCATCGTGCTCGAGACAGCCAATCAGCTGGTCCCCGAGGATGCGCACGTGCTCGCCGAGCTCGAGCGCCTGGCGGCCGTGACGGCGCTCTGGAAGGAACTCCACGAGGTCTACGAGGCGACGCTGGCGCACCTCGAAGACGACCTCGCGATTTCGGTGATGCTGAAGTCGGCGACGGTCGTACGCGATCGTCTGAGCGACGCGCCGGCGGCCATCACGCTGTTCGAGCGGGCCTTGGCGGCCCAGACGGACAACGAGCAGGCGCTGCGGGCCCTCATCGCGCTCGACGAGAGCGAGCAGCGCTGGCAGCCGCTGGTCGACGTGCTCTATGGCCTCGCCGAGGTGACGCCCGACTACGCCGAGCGCGGCCGCCTCTTCCGCAAGATCGCCGAGGTCCAGGAGCTCAAGCTCGCCAGCCTCGACAAGGCCGTCAAGGCCTGGGAAGAGGCGCTCGATCTCGACGAGACGGACAAGGAATGCCTGAGCGCGCTCGAGCGGCTGCAGATCGCGCGACGCGATTGGAAGGCCCTCATCGCGATCTACGATCGTCGCTGCGGCGTGGAGCCCGAGCGCGAGACCGAGCTGCGGCTGCAGATCGGCGGCATCCTCGAGCAGTACCTGCGCCAGATCGACGACGCGATCGAAGTCTACGAAGAGGTCCTGCGCATCGACCCCAGCAACGAGGTGGCGCTGGCGCGGCTCGAGGCGCTCTACGGCGAGCGCGAGGACTACGACCGCTTGCTCGACGTGTACGAGCGGGCCTACGACGCCGCGCGCACCGACGAAGAGCGGCTGCGGATGGCCAAGAATGCGGCGATCCTGCATGAGGGCTACCGCAACGACCTGCGCTCGGCGGCCGAGCAATGGCAGCGCGTCCTGGCGTTGAAGGCGGACGACCTCGAGGCCTTCGAGGCGCTCGTCAAGATCTACACCGAGCGCCGCGAGTGGGACGACCTCATCAAGATCTACGAGCTGCGCTACGAGACCGCCGACGCGAGCGACGGGCGCGCGGATGCCCTGCGGGCGATGGCCGAGGTCTACCGCGACCGCATCGACGACGTCGACAACGCGATCCAGATGTACGAGCGCGTGCTGCTCGAGCGGCGCACGGACCGCGCCTCGCTCGATGCCCTGGATGGGCTGTACGCGACGCAGGGCCAGTGGGATCAGGTCCTCGAGAACATCGAGCGCAAGCTCGAGCAGGAAAAGGACCTCGAAACGCGGGTCGGGCTCCTCTGCCGTCAGGGCGAGGTCGCCGCCAGCGAGCTGAGCGACCACTACCGGGCGGCCGCCAGCTACGGGCGCGTCCTCAAGGAGGCGCCCGGCAATGCGACGGCGGTCGACGCGCTGCTCGAGCTCTATCGGTCGGACGAGCGGTGGGACAAGGTCGTCGAGACCCTGACGCACAAGCTCCAGTATACCAAAAGCCCGATCGACCTCGCGACCCTCCACGTCGTGCTCGCCGAGACCTACAGCGAGAAGCTGAACCAGCCGGAGCTAGCGCTGCAGCACTTCGAGGCGGCCGAGCGCAGCGACCCCGAATCGCGTCGGGCCTTGGAGGCGCTCGCCGATCATTACATGCGGACGGCCTCGTGGGAGAAGGCCATGACGCGCCTCGAGGCGCTCGTCGATCGCACCGATCCGAACTCGGACAAGGCGCTGCTCGCGTCGATCCACAAGCGGCTCGGTCTTTGCGCCGAGGCCCTCTACCTCGACGACCAGGCGGTCGAGGACCTCGAGATGTCGGCGCGCCTCGTGCCGGCCGACCTCGACACGCTGCGGGCGCTCGGGCGCATCCACTACAAGCGCAGCAACTTCCGCGAGGCCGAGCGTTACCTGCAGGAGGTCCTCGACAAGTACAAGCGCGACCTCTCGAGCGACGAGCAGGTCAAGGTGCTGATGCAACTCGGCGAGAGCGCGCTCAAGTCCAAGAGCATGGACAAGGCGCAGATGTACCTGAAGCAGGTCGTCGCCGCGCAGCCCAACAACCCGCAGGCGATCGAGAACATCATCACCGTGCTCAAGGAGTACGGCGAGTGGCAGAACATGCTGCGCTACCAGGAGCAGCTGCTGACGCTCAAGACCGACAAGCTCGAGCGCTACAAGATCTACCTCGAGATGGGCGAGGTGTACCTGCAGCACGTGCGCGACCGCAAGAAGGCCATCGAAGCCTATCGCGGCGCCCTCGACCTCGACATCTTCCCGAAGCAGCCGGCGCTCAAGCTCGTCGAAATTCATTTGAGTGCAAACGAATTCGACGACGCCATCCGCAACCTGAATCGCCTCATCAAGCTCGAGGACGAGCCCAAGCGGAAGGCGCAGTTCGCGTACATGGCCGCGGTCGTCTACCGCGACCAGCTGCAGGATCCGAACGAGGCGGTGAAGTACTTCAACCTCTCGCTGGACCACAATACGGATAACCTGCAGGCCTTCCGCATCGTCGACGAGCTGCTCACGAAGGGGCGCGACTGGAAGGCGCTCGAGCAGAACTACCGCCGCATGATCCAGCGTGTGCGCGACTCGCAGGAAGCGTCGCCGAGCACCGACGCGATCCTCTTCAAGCTGTTCGAAGGGCTCGGCGAGATCTATCGCAGCCGCTTGAAACAACTCGACAAAGCGGTCGCCAGCTTCGAGCTCGCGCGTGAGAAGCGCCCCGACGAGCAGCGCATCCGCGAGATCCTTGCGAGCCTCTACGAGGTCAGCCAGGACGGCATCGACAAGGCGATCACCGAGCACCGCTGGCTCATCGCGCAGCGGCCCGATCGCTTCGAGAGCTACCACAAGCTGGTGGAGCTCTATCGCAAGGCGCAGCGCCCGGACGCCGCCTGGTGTACGGCCGGCCTCCTCGTCACGCTCGGGCAGGCCGGCGACGCCGAGCGCGCGTTCTATGATCGATACCTCGCGTCCTCGATGGCGGACCCGAACCGCGTCATCGACCACACGACCTGGGGCCACGCGATCATGTCGCGCATGGAGGATCCCGAGCTCGGGCGCGTGCTCGAGATCGTCTACATCGGCCTCGGCAAGAACCTCGCGGCGCGCAACCGCAAGGAGTACGCCTTCAAGAAGAAGAACTGGATGGAGGCGGACGACGAGCTCCTCATCGCGCACGTCATCCGCAACGTCCTCAAGATGTTCGGCATGCAGGCGCCCGAGATCTACAAGGGCGAGGAGCCCAGCGGTATCGAGATCCTCCTGACGAACCCGCCGATCCTGCGGATCGGCACCGACTTCCACAAGGGCCGCAGCGAGAAGGAGCTCGCGTTCATCGTCGCCAAGCGGCTGACCTACTTCCAGCCGGCGCACGTCATCGCGAACCTCTACCCGCGCGAGGCGCTCGAGAGTCTCTATCTCGGGGCCGCGAGCCTGGTCGACCCGGCCTACCAGATCCCGATGAAGGACGACGTCGATCCCATGCGCAAGCAGGAGATCGTGAAGGGGGCGGCCGACATCCGCGCCATTCTCGAGAAGTCGCTCACGCCGCAACTCCGCCAGCAGCTGAGCGACACGATGCGCAGCTACTGGAAGCGCTCGCCGACGCCCGATCTCGGGAAATGGCATCGCGCGATCGAGCTGACCGCGAACCACGCAGGCCTGATGGCCTGCGGTGACATCGCGCTCGTCGGGCAGCTGCTCAAGGGCGAAACGATAGGGCTCTCGAAGCTCAAGTCCTCGGACAAGCTCAAGGACATCGTTCACTACATCGTCAGCGAGCCCTATCTGCAGCTCCGCAAGCAGCTGAACCTGCAGATCGACTACAGCGACCTGCTCGGCTGATGCACGTCTCGCCCGCGACGCTCTATGTCGTTGCGACGCCGATCGGGAACCTCGGTGACATGACGTATCGGGCGGTCGCCGTGCTCGGCGCGGTCGACCGCATCCTCTGCGAGGATACGCGCAAGACCGGCACGCTCTGCGAGCACTTCGAGTGCCGGCGGCCACTCGTGCGTTTCGATGCAAACGTCGAGCACGACCGACTCGACGACGCCCTCGCGTGGCTCGCGGCCGGCGAGGCGCTCGCGCTGGTCTCGGACGCCGGGACGCCGGCGCTCTCCGATCCCGGGCAACGCCTCGTGCGCGCCGCCTGGGAGGCGGGCTATCGCGTGGTCCCGGTCCCCGGCGCCTCGGCGCTCACCGCCGCTATCTCGGCGTCGGGCCTCGGTGCCGGCGGCTTCACGTTCGGCGGCTTCCTGCCCAAAGCGAGCGAGGCGCGCCAGAAGCTATTCGCCGCACTCGCGCCCGGCGTTCATGCCTACTTCGTCCCGGCGCGTGACCTCGCCGAGGTTGCGGGCGAAATGGTTGGTGTACAAACCATTTCGGAGGTCGCCATCGCCCGTGAGCTCACCAAGATTCACGAGACCTTCTATCGGGGCGTCCCCGCCGAGGTCGCGCCGCGCCTGGCCGCGAACCCGGAGTCAGGCCTCGGCGAGGCGGTGCTCGTCTTCGAGGTGACCGCCTCCGCCACCGACGACGCTGCGATCGCGCGTGCGCTCCGCAGCGCCCTGGCGACCGGCGCCTCCGCGCGCGACGCCGCCCACACGGTCGCCGAGGCGCTCGGGATCCCGCGTCGGCGCGCCTACCAGCTGGCCCTGTCGCTTCCGAAAGAAGCGTGATACCGCGGGCCATGGACCACGCGCACCGCTTCCTCGATTGCCCCATCGCCGTCGTCGACGTCGAGACGACCGGCCTCGATCCGAAGTCCGACCGTGTCATCGAGGTCGCCGTCATCCACATGCAGGGCGGCGTCGTCACCGAGCGCTATTCGACCCTCGTGAACCCGCAGCAGGCGCTCCCCGAGGAGGTCGTCAAGCTCACCGGCATCACCCCCGAGCAGCTCGCCGGCGCGCCGCCCTTCGCGGAGGTCGCGTTCGAGCTCCATCGGCGCCTCCAGGGTCGCATCTTCGTCGCCTACAACCTCGCCTTCGATCGCGCGTTTCTCGCCGAGGAGCTCCTCCGGACCGCCCGCGAGCTCCCGACCGCGCTCTACCTCGACCCGCTCGTGTTCGTGCGCGAGCTGCACAAGGGCGACGGCTCCAAGCGCCTCACCGCGGTCGCCGAGCGCCTGGGGATCCCGCTGCCCAACGCCCACCGCGCCGCCGACGACGCAGAGGCCACTGGGCATGTGCTCTATGCGTTGCTCGCGCATCTGCCGGAATTGCTTGGCGATCTCCTGCTGCTCCAGCAACAGTGGGAAGCGCAACAGAAGAACGAGATGGCCGGGTGGCGCGGGGCGAGCCGCGAGGGCATCGACCAGGGGATCGGCATGGCGGTCGACAGGGGCAACGCCCTGGGGCCGGCCTATCTCTACGGCGACGACACCGACCCGGTGCGCGCCATGTTCGTGCACCTTCCTGACGCTGGGGCAGGTCGGCGCGCGTGACGCGTTGACGGGACCTGGCGGCGGCCCTATGGTCCCGCCGTCGCGGTGCACGCGGTTCGCGGGTGCCACGCAGAAATCCTACGCGGACGAGCGCCGAACGCTGTCCGCGAGAGGAACGCCCCGTGCGGCGATCGGTCGCAACGTGGTTCCCACACGCCGCGGGACGAGTCTCCGCGGTTCAACGAAGGAGTCCGGCTATGATGCGTTGGCTTGGTATGGCGTCGATCGCGATGACAGTCGCGGCGTGCGGTGATCGTGGCAAACCGACGCCGGAGCACGAAAACTGGCAGCCGGCGCCCGATGGGCAGGCGATCATCGGGACCTGGACGGACGGCCAGACGACCTTCTCGTTCCTCGAGAACCGCAACTACCGTTGGGAAAAGGTCGTCCCGTGCGGCTCGCCGCCGTGCCCCGTGACCAACAATTCGGGGACCTATGAGGTCCGTGGCGGCAAGGTGTACCTCGACCCGCCGCAGGGCAACGACATCGTCATCGACTACCTCTTCGAAAACAAGCAGGGCACGATTCGCCTCCAGGACGGCAGCAGCAGCTTCCTCCTCAATCGGCGCTGAGTCCCGGCGCTACGGCGCACCCTGTCGAGTCGGCGGCACCCTGCGGGGTGCCGTCCTCGTTTGCGGTTAGGAGTCTTTTCGATGGATGTCCCCGCTACGCGCGCCGCGCTGCTCGAACACATCGCGTCCGACCCCGGGCTCGCCGCGCTTCACGCGCTCGCCTCGCGCGCGCTCGACGACGATCCCGGTCACAACCTCGCCCACGCTCTACGCGTCGCGCTCGCGGCTGCCCGTATTGCGGTCGCCGTCGGCGCTTCCCCGCGCGAGGCGATCGCCGCCGCCCTGCTCCACGACGTGGTCAACGTCCCGAAAGACCACCCCGCGCGCGCGCGCGCCTCGGAGCTCTCGGCCACAGCGGCCGTGCCCGAGCTTGCGCGCGCCGGTTTCTTCCCGGACGCGGTCATCCGCATCGCCGGCGCGATCCGCGACCACAGCTTCTCGCGCGGCGCGACCCCGGAGACGTCGCTCGGCGACGCACTCCAGGACGCCGATCGCCTCGAAGCCCTCGGCGTCATCGGCCTCTTCCGCTGCATCTCGACGGGTGTCCGCATGGGCGCCGAGTACTTTCACGAGGGCGATCCCTTCGCCCGCACCCGCACGCTCGACGACCGCGCCTACTCCGTCGACCACTTCTACACCAAGCTCCTCGGGCTGCCCGCGACCATGCGCACGGCCGCCGGGCGGGCCGAGGCCGAGGCGCGCGCCGCCTTCCTGCAGACGACCCTCGCGCAGCTCGGCGCCGAGCTCGGCGAGGAGGCGCGCGCTACTTGAGCGAGACGCCGAGCTTGATGCTGAGCATCGGTCCGAAGTCGATGAGCGGCTCGCCGCCGAACGGGTAATAGAACGAGACGCCCGCGACGAACTTGTCGATCTTGGCCTCGACGCCCACGCCGAAGTAGCCCATCCAATAGGACTCCAGCGTGTCGTCGGGCAGGCTCCCGAGGTTGTCGTCGAAGCCGGTGTTGGTGACGCCGGTCGAGCCTCCGAGCATGACGTAGGGAAAGAGCTCGGGCAGCGCCCGGTAGCCGAACTGCGCGCCGACCGTCGGCAGGAAGAACAGCTCGTGATCGACGCGATCGAAGTCGTAGGCCTGCTCGGCCTCGCTCTCGGTGAGCCCCTGATCCCCCGAGCACAGCGTCTCGTCGCGGCATACGAAGATCGCCTCGGGCACCTGCACCATCGACAGCTCGGTGATGAACGCGAGCGCAAAGCGCTCGTCCCCGAGCGGCACGTTGTAGCGCAGCCCGATCCCGCCCTGGAAGAGGTCCTCCTCGGTCCCGCGTGGGAACTCGAGCACGCCATTCACGTTCGGACGCATCCATTCATAGGCCGCCGCGCGGAAGTGGGCGCCGATCTCGAAGCCCTTCGGCAGCCCCGCCCAGACCTGCGCCCCGAGCTGCACCTCGGGGACGAGTACGCCCGGATCCCCGGCCGATCCGGCGACGCCCCCATCGTGGAGCCACACCGGCGACACCGGATCCAACGCAAGCGCGTCGGCGGTGCCCTCGATCCGGAACTCGCCCTTCTCGAGCGGCATCCCACTCCGGGATGGCGCGTTCGGCGACGGCACGATGGCCGTTCGACGAATGATCGTATTCTCTGCGCAGCCGGCGGCCAGTGCCGGGTACGCGCTCATCAGGACGAGTGCCGCTCGGAAGGCTCGGAAGGGACGCATCGGGATTCTCCTGCGGGGTAGGGGCGCGAGACGCGGGAGCGGTAGTGCAGCGCGCGTGCCCGTCTCAAAGAGGCCTCGACACCGCATGCGACGCGCGCTTCAGGCCCGCCACGGGCCCGCGCGCTGGATAGTCTCTACTCCGACCGGCGACCGGCTTACCAGGGCCGAGCGCTAGGGGCCGATCACCCGGTAGCGCTCGCGCAGCACACTCTGCCGCGACGTCAACGCCACCTCGCGCCCACGGATGAGCATGTGCGAGACACGGGTCGACAGCTCGAACGGATCCCCGGACCACACCACGAGGTTCGCCACGAAGCCCGCCGCGATCTGCCCCCGATTGGCCAGCCCGAACGCCTCGGCCGGCACCCGCGTCACCGCATTCAGCGCGGCCGCGCGCGGCATCCCCTCGCGCACGGCGTTGCCTGCGACCTGCCGCAGCTTGCGCGCCATGTGCCCGTCGAAGGTCGAGAACATCACCGGCACTCCCGCCTCGATCAGCAGCTTGGCCGCGTCGGGGCGCGCCCGCAGGCTGTCGAAATCCGCCGGCCCGAAGCGCAGCCCGTCCAGCACGACCGGGACACGCCGCGCCGCCAGCAGCTCCTTCACGCACCAGGCCTCGGCGCCGCCGACGATGACGAGACGGATCGGCAGGTCGCGCGTCATCGCGAGCAGCCCCTCGATGTCGGCCGCCCGGTTCACTTCCACCACCAGCGGGATCTTCCCCGTGACGACCGGCTGCAGCGCGTCGAGATCCAGGTGCGGCGTCCCGAACGGCGCGTGTGCCGCGCGCTGCCAGGCTGCCTTGGCCTTGGGCCACGCGACCGCCTCGCGCAGCGCCGTGTCGAGGACGAACATCCCCGTCGTGCGCGACGCGCCTCCCAGCTGCGCGAACATCGCGACCGGATCCCGCACGATCGCGTCGGCCTGCCGCGCGCCCGCGAGGTCGACCCAGAAGCCGGTCCCGCTCACGACGCCGCCGCTCGGCTTCACGATCGCCGACGTCACGCCGCCCGTGCGCGCCACTGGGATGACCGCCGACAGCGGCTGGTACCCGAGGGAGGTCCGGACGGCCGCGCGGATCTGTTTCTCGCTGTCCTGGAATGGGGCCCGCAGGTCCTGATCGTTGGTCGATGGCTCGAGCCCGATCTCGATGAGCCCGAGCGCCGTGAACGGATCGACGAGGCCCGCGGTGACGACCTGGCCGCCCGCATCGATCCGCGTGCAGCCCGCCGGCACGAGCGCCCCGGTTGGCGGTGATCCAGCGCAGCGCCGCGTTCTCGCTGATGGCGAGCCCCGCCTCGCGCCCGCTGTACATCGCCTTGGCCGCCTCCTGGTTGAGGCGCTGGATCCCCTCCTCGGAGTCCGAGTGGATCGCGACCTTGACGCCCTAAGTCTCGAGCAGCGCCGCGTTCTCGGGGACCGCGTCCCACGCCTCGAGCTTGAAGCCCCACCAGTCGGCCCAGGTCGCGACGCCGACGTCGTTTTGCGCCAAGAGATCCCGCACCTTGTAGGCCTCCAGCGCATGGTGGAAGGCC
>SXGT01591033.1_pt1 | contig 21653 bp, 19 predicted proteins | sample 3176221 | NCBI WGS metagenome assembly SXGT01 (sample SAMN11356862, study PRJNA531348) | freshwater metagenome | isolation source: freshwater sample F1-120 | place: China: Fuxian Lake, Yuxi | collected 2017-12-25
GGTTCGTCATCGTGCGGAGGTGGCGGGCCACGAGCTCGATCGAGCATCGTCTCCGGGATGGCGGCGCAGTTGACGGTGACGTAGGGGGCCTGCGCGCGCTTGCTGTTGAAGTGGATGGCGCGCGACACGAGGTCCTTGCCGGTGCCGCTCTCGCCGTGCACCAGCACGGGCGCGTCGGTCGCCGACACCTGCTCCATCTTGCGCTCCACCTCGAGCCACGCGGCCGAGAGGCCCTTGATGAGGAAGGGCCGCCCGGTGTCCTTGCGCGTGGCGCGCGCGAGCTGCGCGCGCCGGAGGTGCTTGGCGGCCGCCTGCGCGATGCGGACGACGGCGTCCACGTGACGCCCGTCGAAGGCCGCGGTGCGCTTGGCGGACACCGAGAGGACGCCGAGGGATCGGCCCTGCCACGGGATCGGCACGGCGAGCACGGACCCGACCTCGAGGAAGTACCGCGCGTAGTGCGGATCAGCCGCCGTGTCGTTGCAGAGGTACGGCCGGCCCGAGTCCCAGCACGCGAGCGCGATGCCGTTCGGGCGGCCGTCGGAGCGCGGCCGGAGGAGCGCACCGGGCAGCGTGACGACGACGTCATCGACCACGTGGAAGTCGACGACGAGACCGCGCGCCTTGGCGTCCCAGAGGAAGATCGCCCCGTCGTGGGCGTCAGCCTGCTCGCAGGCCAGCGAGACGATCCGGCGCTCGAGGCCCTCCGCGTCCTCGGCGTGCAGGGCCGCGTCCGCGTCAATCATGGACACCAGATGTTTCTCGTCCATGAACTATATTTGCATGATATATACACTAACGCAAGAAAACCCAATGAATTCACTGTGCATATCTATGGCACTGGCGTTGCAAAAGGCCGGAGCACACACCCGCACACCGGAGAAACCCTCATGCGCCTCTCGATCCTCGCCTTCGCCGCCTCGCTCCTCGCCGCTTCCGCTCTCCCGGCTTGCGCCGTCCAGGCCGACGATCAGGAGGAGTCCTCCGACGAGACCAGCGACGCGCTCGCCGCGACGTCGTCGGGCAAGTTCGAGACGTTCACCGGTCGCGACGGCAAGGTGTACTTCCACCTCCTCGCGGGCAACGGCGAGAAGGTCCTCGCGTCCGAGGGCTACGCGTCCGCGGGCGCCGCGCTGGCCGGCGTCGCCTCGGTCAGGGAGAACGCCACCGACCGGGACCGCTTCGAGGTTCGCACCGCCGTGAACGGCGAGACCTACTTCGTCCTCCGCGCCGCGAACGGCGCGGTGGTCGGGATGAGCGAGACGTACGTGTCGCGCTCGAACACCGAGCGCGCCATCGCGACGGTGTCGAAGATCGTCTCGAAGACCGCGGTCGCGTCCGCGGCCCAGGGCTCGAAGTTCGAGACGTTCAAGGGCATCGACAGCAAGCAGTACTTCCACCTCCGCGCCAGCAACGGGGAGATCGTGCTCCAGTCGCAGGCGTACTCGTCGCGCGCGGGCGCCACGACGGGCATCGCCTCGGTGCAGGCGAACGGCAAGCTCGCGTCGCGCTACCAGCTCCGCGAGGCGGCCGACGGCCAGTGGTACTTCGTGCTGCGGGCCTCGAACGGCGCGACGATCGGCCGGGGCGAGACCTACGTGTCGAAGTCGAACGCGCAGCGCGGGATCGACACGGTCGTCAGCCTGCTGGCCAACTGACGTGTGAACGGGGGACGCCGTGAACGGCTCCCCGCGCGCGAGCCGCGGGGATTTCGACGGTCGGGGAGGGCACGGGGGTTGCGATGGAGAGGGACGTGCCGCGGGCCGTCCCTCTCCTCGTCTTTTGTGCGCTCCTGTTCACGGGGCGCGTCGTTCACGCCGATACGCTCGGTCGGGTCGAGCGTTCACACCAGCGATCGTCCTCATCGTCCGACTCGGGGCGAGGGTCGGGGCGATCGGCCGCGGGGGCCGGCGTGCGGGTGGTCACGGGCATCCTGCAGGCGTTCTTCCGGTCGTCGGGAGCGTCGTCGAGTCGCTCGAGCGGTGGCGACGGGGCGGGGTGGTCGCCGCCGGGTCTCGCGATCGAGCCGTACGGGGAGCGCTCCCGGTCCATCTACATCGCGGGCACGGAGAAGGGGCACCGGATCACGCGCAGCGCCGAGCTCGCGATGAGCGGGTGGTACGCGCCCCGTCCCCGCCTCTACGCCCACGCGCTCGACCTGCGCGGGTGGCTCGGCCCGGTCGTCTTCCACGGCGGATGGACGCGCTACCACGAGCCGGGCGCGATGACCCTCGACGCGCTCGACCTGTTCCGCGCCCGGATCGGCCTGAACGTCCTCGCCGGATCGTCGCGCGCCGCCGAGCTCACGCCGCTCGTGGGCGTGCTCGCGCTCCGCGGGAACGACGTGACGCCCGCGTTCGACGCCGGCGCGGATCTGCGGGTGTACCCGATCCGCCCCCTCGTCGTGGCGGCGTCGTTCCAGGTCGCGTTCTTCAAGGACGGGCCACCCTTCCTCGAGACGCGGCTCGAGCCGGGGATCTCGATCTCGCGCCTCGACCTCCGCGTCGGCGCGATGTGGGTCCACCAGGCGAGGGCGATCTCGTCCATCGGCCCGAGCGCGACGATCGCGGTGCGCTGGTAGAGCGGCTCGCGTTCGTGGGCGCGACGGGTTGACGCCGCCAGACCTTTCGCGTGTGATGCTCGCGTGATCACGCGGCGGACGTTCCTCGGCGCCACGGGCGCGTCGCTGGCGGTCGGGATCGGGGCGCCCGCCCGCGCCGCGGATGAGCTGCTCGTCCACGGCGGGGCGCCGCAGAACCTCGGGACGCCGCTCGCGTGGTTCGACCGCCTCGGGACGCCGAACCCGGTCTTCTTCGTGCGGAGCCACTTCGGCCCGCCCGCCCTCGACCGCGGGCGGAAGCTCGTGATCGAGGGCGCGGTGAAGGCACCGGTCACGCTGACCGTGGACGACCTCAAGGCCTTCCCGGAGGTCACCGTCACCTCCGTGCTCCAGTGCGCGGGGAACGGCCGAGCGCTGATGGCGCCGCGTGTGCCCGGCGTGCAGTGGGTTCACGGCGCGATGGGGCAAGCGGCGTGGACGGGCGTACGCCTCGCGGACGTGCTCAAGAAGGCCGGCCTGGCCGCGGACGCGCTCCACGCGCGGCTCGAGGGAGCCGATCGGGCCCCGAAGCCCACGGTCCCCGCGTTCGTGCGATCGATCCCGATCGCGCGCGCGATGGACCCCGGGACGCTCCTCGCGTACCGGATGAACGGCGACCCTCTCTCGCTCGCGCACGGCGCGCCGCTCCGCCTCGTCGTGCCCGGGTGGGCGGGCGACCACTGGGTGAAGTGGCTCACGTCGATCCGCCTCCAGAAGGAGGAGGCGGAGGGCTTTTACATGCAAACCGCATATAAATTCCCGGTCCGGCCCGGCGAGCCCGGCGTCGCCGTCCCGCCGGAGGGGATGCGCTCGCTCTCGACCTTCCCGGTCAAGTCCACGATCGCGCGGCCCGAGGACGGCGCGAAGATCCCCGCGGGACCGCAGGAGGTCGCCGGCGTGGCGTTCTCGGGCGAGGCACCCATCGCGACGGTCGAGGTGTCGATCGACGGCGGGAAGACGTGGGCGAAGGCGGCGCTGGAGGGCGAGCCCGGCGTGGGGCGCTGGCAGGTGTTTCGCCACCGGTTCGAGCAGAAGACGCCGGGGAAGATCGAGGCGTGGGTCCGCGCGACGGACGCCAAGAAGAACACGCAGCCGGAGCGCGCGGTCTGGAACCCGAGCGGGTACTTCTGGAACGCGTGGCACAGGGTGACGTGGGAGGTGGTGGCGTGAGGGGTCGGGGCGGCCTCGGGGTCGGTTTGGGGTTCGGGCTCCTGTCCGCGCTGCTCGCGGCGTGCAAGCCGTCGGCGCCGGCGCCCGTGGACGCGGGCGTCGTGGCCGAGGCGCCGGTCGACGCGGCGGCGCCGGCGCCGCTCGTCGACGGGAAGAAGCTCGCGACGAACCACTGCATGAGCTGCCACTCCGAGGAGATGCTCGCGCAGCAGAGGCTCACGCACCCGCAGTGGGCCGCGGTGGTGAAGAAGATGAGCGGGTGGGGTTCGACGGTGGAGCCGCACGAGGTCGGGGCCCTCGCGGACTGGCTCGCCGCGACCTACGGCCCCGACGCGGGCCCGTGGACGCCACGCACGATCGGCGCGGACGCGGCGGCCGCGGAGCTCGCGGAGCTACCCGATGGCCCCTTCGCGAACGGCGACGTGGAGCACGGCCGCGCGCTGTTCAGCGCCTGCTCGAGCTGCCACGCACCGAACGCGCGCGGCGCGATCGGCGTCAACCTGGTGGACCGGCCGGTGCTCCGACGCGCGGCGGACGTGGCGGAGATCGTGCGCAAGGGGCGCGGGAAGATGCTGCCGGTGCCGGGGACGAGCGACCGGGACGTGGCGGATCTCGTGGCGTACCTGCGCACGCTCGGGTGACCCGCGGAGCGACGCGCGGGGGAGCTAGCCTCGCCGTGTGAAGGGCCTCCGCATCGTGCTCGCGATCGCCCTCACGGCGGGCGGATACGCCCTCCTCCTCGAGTTCGCGGTCGTCCCTGGCACGACGGGATCGTCCTGCCGCTCGCGCTCGCCGGAGGGGCGAGGCTCGCGGCCCGTGCGCGACCGACGTGGCGCGCGCCGATCCTCGGGCTCCTCGGCTTCGGTCTGCTCGTCGGGGCGCCCCTCGTCGCTGGCGCGCCGGCTTCGCGGGACGAAACGCGGTCTTCGCGGGCCTGTACCCGTTCGCGGACGCGGGCGGCCAGTACGCGGACGCGCTCCGCATCGCGCACGGGGCGGACATGAACGGCGCGTGGGCTCGCCGGCCCTTCCCGGTCGTGATCCTCGCGGCGCTCCTCCGCGTCGGCCTCTCGCTCCGCGCGGTGATGGTCCTCTTCGCGCTGGCATGGGCCGCGTCCGCGGCGCTCCTCTCGGCGGAAGTGTGGCGCACACACGGGCGGACGGCCGCCACGGTCGTCCTCGTGCTGTCGATCCTGTTCGCGCGCCGGTACGTCGGGTTCGTGCAGAGCGAGGAGGTGGCCGGCCCCCTCGGCTTCGTGGCGCTCGCGCTCCTGTGGCGCGCGGCGTCGCTCGAGCGATCGGGCGCGGCGTGGTGGGGGTCGTTCCTCGGCGGGATCTCCTTACTCACGCTCGCGCTCCTCGCGCGCCCGGGGCCGCTCTTCGTCGTCCCTGCCCTCGTGCTCTGGGCCGCGCGGCGCGAGACGTCGCGCGGTCGCATGACGAAGCTCGTCGCCGCGAGCGCGGGCGTCGTCGCCCTCGCGGTGGGGGCGCAGGAGCTCCTGCGCAGGAAGCTCTCGCCGCCCGGCGCCGGCAACTCGGATCTGCCGGGGGTCGCCTACGGCCTCTTGCACGGGGAGGGGCACCTCCCAGCCCGACCGGTGGAGCGCGCTCGGGACCCTCGTGCGGGGCGAGCTCGCCGAGAGGCCGTGGCTCGTGCCTGCCGCCCTCGCGAGGAGCGCCGCCTCGTACGTGATCACGCCGCAGGGTCTCTTCGGGTTCGTGTGGAACAACCCGGACGACGCCGTGCTCCAGGACCGCGCGGTCGTCGAGCGGGCGATCGCGACGTGGGGCCCGCTCGGGCCGATCCGGCACGGGGCGGCGGAGCTGGGCTGGATCTCGACCGCCGCGCGGAGCGTGTCGTCCAGCCGCGCCCAGGACGTCCGCCGCCGTCCGTGCTTCTGTTAGCCTTCGCGTGTGGCCGGTATCCTCGAGATCCCCCCCGGGACGATCTTCGGCGGCGACTTCCGCGTCGTCCGCCGGATCGCAGAGGGAGGCATGGGCGCGGTGTACCTCGCCGAGCAACTGTCCACCGAGCGGCAGCGCGCGCTCAAGCTCATGCGCCGCGATCTCGTGGGCCGCGCCGACTTCCGCGCGAAGTTCGAGCGGGAGGCCCGGGTGGGGGCGAAGATCGCGAGCCAGCACGTCGTCGAGATCGTCGCAGCGGGGGTCGACGACGACGTGCCGTGGATCGCCATGGAATACCTCGAGGGCCAGGACCTCGCGGCGTTCATGCGTCAGAAGGGCGCGCTGTCGTTCCACGACGCGCTCTTCCTGATGCAGCAGATCTGCCACGCGGTGGGCGCCGCCCACGCCGCAGGCGTCGTGCACCGGGATCTCAAGCCGGAGAACGTGTTCCTCTGCGACACCAGGCAGGTCGGCGTCCCCTTCTCCGTCAAGGTGCTCGATTTCGGGATCGCCAAGGTGGTCGAGCGCGCGGCCGCAGCGAGCACGACGACCGCCATCGGGTCGCCGGCGTGGATGGCCCCCGAGCAGACGGAGCGTACGGGGAAGATCACGCCCGGGACGGACGTCTGGGCGCTCGGGCTCATCACGTTCCACCTGCTCGTGGGGAAGAGCTTCTGGCTCGCGGGCAACGACCACGAGGCCTCGATGACCAACCTCCTCCGCGAGGTGATCGTCGACCCGATCCCGAAGGCTTCCGCGCGCGCGCTCGCCGTCCAGCCGGAGCACGCCGCCCTCCCCGCGGCGTTCGACGCGTGGTTCCCGCGCTGCGTGACGCGTGAGCCAGACGCGCGCTTCAAGGACGCGGGTGAGGCCTACTTCGAGCTGTCGGGGCTCGACGCGCCAGCGGGCTCGAGGCCGTCCTTCACGACGGGGCCGGTCGCGGGCTCGCTCCCCGGCCTGCCCCCGACGAAGCCGAGCCCGGGGAACGTCACGTCCGACCTCGCGAGCGCGCGCACGATCGAGGCGCCGGTCCCCGTGCTGAAGGAGGAGATCGACGAGCATCTCCCGACGCCCGTTCACCGGACCCCCATCGCCTACGTCGCCCTTCCCGTCGCGCTCGCGGCAGCCGCGCTCGGCGGGGTCGTTGCGTGGCAGAGGTGGCGCGGGCCCGACGTGATCGTCATCCCGGACGACGCCGGCCTGGTCGTGGCGCCGCCGCGCGCGAACTGCCCCCAGGGCATGCGTGGGATCCCCGCCGGTCGGCTCATGATGGGACGCGACGAGGGGAAGCCGCCGGAGCGCCCGGCGCACCCGGTCACCTTGAATGCATATTGCATCGATCAGAACGAGGTCACCGTCGAGGCGTACGACGCCTGCGTGAAGCAGGGTGCATGCCGGAAGCCCGAGCCCCGGATCGCGTGGCCGAAGGCGAGCGTCGACGAACACAGGCGCTGGGATCCCATGTGCAACAGCGGCCAGAAGGACCGGGCCCGCCACCCACAGAACTGCGTCTCCTGGGAGGAGGCGGCCCAGTTCTGCAGATGGGCGCAGAAGCGCCTGCCCTCCGAGGAGGAGTGGGAGCTCGCGGCGCGCGGAATGGACTCGCGGCCTTTCCCGTGGGGCGCCAACGCGCCTGCGCCGCGCCTCCTCAACGCGTGCGACGAGGGCTGCGTGAGCGCTCCGGAGCTGAAGGATCTGTCGCTCGTCCCGATCGCGATCGGGAGCGACGGGGCCATGACGACCACGCAGGTCGGGAGCTACTTCGACGGCGCGAGCATGTTCGGCGTCCTGGACCTCGCCGGCAACGTGGCCGAGTGGACCGCCGACGCGCACTGCCCGTACCCCGGAAAGAACTGCAGCGCCACCGCGCGGACGGTCCGTGGCGGGAGCTTCCTCTCCACCGATCCCGACGATGTCCGCACGACCGCCCGCGTGGGCCAGGAGCCGGACGTGCGAGCGGCGGGTCTGGGGTTCCGGTGCGCGCGCTGAGACGCCCCTCGGGGACGCGATCCGCGCGTCGGTCGCGCTGGCGAGAGCGGCGGGTGACGAGGAGCCGATCGGCATTCGCGTGCGCCCGTGACTCGCCAAGATCGAGCGAGGCTCCGTGATGAACGCAAGACGTACGCTCATGCTCCTCGTGCCCGGGTCGTGGCTGGCGGCCGCCTTCGCGGCGTGCGGGGGCGGAGATCCGACGCCGGCGATCGACGTAGGCTCCGACGCCGCGCGCTCCCCTGCGCCGGAGGGGGGCAACCTCCCGCGACCCGCGGACGGCTCAATCGACGCTGGCGACGCGGCCGTGGGCCTGGACGCGGCCTTGGAGCCGCCTTGCGCGCGGTCGACCGTCGACGCGGGTCGCTCCGACGAGTGCCTCGCGCGCCTCGACCTCGTGGGGAAGAAGCTCCCCTATTACCGCTCGCACGCGCTCGATTCGCCACACCCGGCCATCGAGCGCCTCGTGGTCATCCAGCACGGCAGCAACCGCAACGCCTGGGACCACTACGACGTCGTGAGCGCCGCGGCGCGCGTCCGCGATCCGGCGCGTACGGCGGTCGTCGCGCCCCTCTTCCAGGCGTACAACACCGTGTGTGGCCAGGACGCAAAGGAGCCCGACGATCTCTACTGGGGCTGCAGCGACTGGAAGGAGGGGCGCGAGGCGAAGAACGCCGCCACCGACTCGTTCGTCGCGCTCGACGCGCTCATCGTCGCCGCGAAGGCCGCGTTTCCGGGGCTGAAGCGGGTCACCGTCGCCGGCTACTCGGCGGGCGGGCAGACCGTCCAGCGCTACGCCGCCGGAAACCTGGAGCACGACCGCACGCCTTCGATCGCGACCCGCTACGTCGTCAGCAGCCCCGGCTCGTACATGTACCTCGACGGTCGCCGCGTCCATCCCAGCGCCACGTGCACGGGGGCCGCGAGCTGCACGCTCGACCCGGGGTCGTTCGTGGTGCCCACCTACGCGCCCGATGGCTGCGTGACGACCGATGGCGCGCTCGACCCGGACGACCCCGACGACGCGTACGACGACTACCGCTACGGCCTCCGCAATCGCAAAGGCTACCTCGCGGGCGTGGCGGATGCGCACATCGTGGCGAAGTACCCGGCCCGGTCGGTCGTCTACGTCCTCAGCGACGGCGACTCGAGGAGCGGTGCGGGGACCGCCTACAGCGTGCTCGACCGCGGCTGCCCCGCGATGGTGCAGGCGCCCGTGGACGCCTCGTTCCGGCTCCAGCGTGGGCTGGTGTTCCACCGCTACATGACCCTGCTGTTCGGCGCGTCGCACCGCATGGTCGTCGTACCCGTGTGCGCGCACGACGAGGCGTGCGTGCTGTCGGCTCCTGCGACGCAGGAGGAGATCTTCGGGCCCTGAGCCCGGGGGCCCACCGTCTTTCTTTTCCGGACTCGATTGTATCGATCTTCACTACAATCGAGCGCGACTCCGCGCGGATTTCGCGTCGGCGGCCCGCGGTGGGGGCAACGGAGGGAGCCGCCTTCTGCCCGCCGGCCACGTCCGTGTGTGGGCGTCGCCCGGAGCGCGCGCTATAGCAAAGCGTGCGCTCCGCACGCGCGTCTTCCTAGGAGGAACCCTTGAGCTCGAGACTCTTTCACACGGTCGTGGCCTTCGGCATCGCCCTCGGCGCACAGGGGGCAGCCTGCCTCGGGGACGCGGTCGACGCAGCGCCGCCCGTCGAGCCCGCGGAGGGAGGCGCCGGTCCGGCGACCGAAGACGCGACGGCCGACGCGCGTGCGTCCGACACGGGTAGCAAGGGAGCGGTGGACGGCGCCGCGGCGACGGGCGACGGAGGCGCCTCCGACGCTCCGCGCGACGTCATCCTCGACGCCTTCTGCGACGCGGCGTGGCCCACGACCAAGGCGACCCCCGGCGGCCCGACGTGCGGCGCAGTCGATGCGTGCAAGGACGCCGGGGCCCCGCCTCACTGCTTCACGTTGACGAGCGAGACACCGCTCCTCACGTGTGACTCGCGCGCCGTGCTCCCCGCGTGGTGCGTCGGCGGCGGGTGGCGCTGCACGGCGGGGTCGGTCACGGAGGACGCGTGCAAGTGCTGGAAGAACCGACCGTGCCCGTGATCGAGCACACGGCGCGAGGGCGGTGGGGCGGTCGCCTCACGCAGCGACCGCTCCCGGAGGTCGACGAGACCATCCTCGCGCTCGCGCCCGAGCACCGCGCCCGGCTCGCGGACACGTGGATGACGCGGGCGGCGATGGAACGGCGCGTCGCCGACTCGTTCGTGATCATCCACGAGGCGCTCGCCCGCAGGCAGGCGGCGCCCGACATCGTCGCGCTCGCCCACAGGGCGATCGACGACGAGTATCGCCATACCGAGCTCTCCCGGCTCGTCGCGTCGCGGTTCGCGGGCAGGGATCTCCCGGCCCCCGCCCGCCTGACGCTCGAGACCCCGAGGCACAGGGGAGCGTCTCCGGAGCTCCGGGACACGCTGTTCGTGGTCGGGCAGTGCCTCCTCAACGAGACGACCGCAAGCGCCTTCCTCGAGGCCTGCCTCGCGTCCGCGGAGGGGCCGCTCGCGCGGGCCGCCCTCCGCGAGATCCTGTCGGACGAGATCGACCATGGGCGAATAGGGTGGGCGTACCTCGCGTCCGTGGACCGGAGGACGCGCGACGAGGTCGGGCCGTGGCTCCTCCCGATGGCGTTCCTCAACCTGCGCATCTGGCAAGACGAGAGCCCCATCGATCCCTCGCACGCGGACGCGCTCTCGGCGCACGGGGCGCCGCCGGGCCACGTCATCCACGCGACGCTCGTGGATGCGCTGCGGTCGCTCATCGTGCCTGGACTGCGGGAGCTCTCCGTGGACACGGGCGCGATCGAGGCGTGGATGGACCGGGGGGCGCCGACCGATCGGGTGCCGGAGGATCTCGTCGTGTGACCGCGGTTTCTCAGCCTGAGGTGGGCTGTTGCTGGGCGGCGCACCGGCGGACGCGCCACGCCACCACGCCCACGACGACGAGACCGGCCGCGCCGAGGATCCAGGCCTCGGGGGGCGCGGCCTTCATCCAGTCGAAGAGGCGCTGCCCGAAGAAGCTCATGACGAACAGGGGCAGGAGATAGCCCACGAGAGAACCCCAGAAGTGCGTCGAGAAGCGCACCTTGGAGACGCCGAAGAAGGCGTGGAGGAGCGGGGGCATCCAGAAGACGAGGCGGAGGAGGACGACCGTGGTGAACGCGCGCGTCGCGAGCGCGTCGTCGTACTTCCTGAAGCGCGCCGGGATCTTGCTCGCAAAAAAATCGCGCGCGACGAACCGCGCGAAGGAGAAGCCGACCACGCTCGCCGCCATCGTCCCCGTGATGGAGAGGGCGTACGCGATCGGCCAGGGCCAGATGAGCGCCGCGGCGAGGACGAAGACGGTCCCGGGGATACCGAACGGCTGGAACGTGGCGTACGTGAGGATGAAGGCCAGGTAGCCCCACGCGCCGAGCGCCACGAGCTTGCGCGCGGCGGTCGGTGGATCCTCGAGCTCGTGGAAGACGCCGAGCCTCTGGCCCGCGAGCAGCACCGCGATCACGGCCACGACCGCGGCGATCTTCAGGTGCCGCGGCGGGCCCGCGGCTCGGGACGCGTCGCTCACGGGTTCACACCGCCGCTGAGTCTAGACGAGGCCAGCAGGTGAGACAAGCGGCCGTTTCGTGGCGAGCGCGCGGGGCCGCGCTCCCCGGCCGGGCGCCGTACGTGCTAGGGACGCGCCGATGTCGTCGGGTTCCGGGGCGCTGACGCTGTTCGCGACGGTGAGCCGTCTGCACATCGTGACCATCGGGTGTCTGGGCACGCTGACCTTCGGGTGGCTCCTGTCCGGCCGGTACCTCCTCGTCTGCGCGGCGTTCTCGGCGCTCGACTGGTTCCTCGTCAACCTCCTCAACCGCGTCGTCGACATCCCCGAGGACGAGGCGAACCGCATCGCCGGCACGGACTTCGTGCGGCGGAACGCGCGGACGATGAAGTGGGGAGGCCTCGCGCTCCTCGCGGCGTCCATCGCCGCCACGCCGCTCGTCGCGGGCGCGCTCGTACCGTGGCGCCTCGCCTTCCACGCGCTCGGGCTCGCGTACAACTGGCCCCTCCTCCCGGGGGGCCGGCGCATCAAGCAGCTCTACTTCTGGAAGAACACGGCGTCGGCGGTGGGGTTCCTGCTGACGCTCTTCGCGTATCCCCTGGCGATCATGGGCGGGCGCGTCCCGCTCGCGCCGGGTGTCACGTCCACTTCCGTCGTCCTCCTCGCGACGTTCTTCTTCCTCTTCGAGCTTAGCTACGAGGTCCTCTACGATCTGCGCGACGCGGCCGGCGACCTCGCGTCCGGGATCCGCACCTACCCCGTCGTTCACGGCGAGGCGGTCGCGCTCCGGATCGTGTACGCGCTCGCCGGCGCGGCGGCGGCGGCCCTCGTGCTCGGCTACGCGACGGGCGCGCTGCCGTGGCGCGCCGTCGTGATGATCGCCGCGCCAGCCCTCCAGATCGCGTACACGCGGCGCGTCGAGCGCGCGCGGCGCGTGACGACCGGCGACTGCGTCACGCTCACGTGGATCGGGGCGAGCCTGCTCGCGTGCTACCACCTGTGGATCCTCGCGAAGCTCCCGGGGGTGTGACGTGATCCTGCTCCAGGCCGCGTGCGTGGGGATCGTCCTCGTCTACGCCGCCCTCCGCGTGCACGCGGACCGAGGGTTCCCTGCGCGGTTCGCGCTGCTCGCGCTCGCCGGGCTCGTCGGCGAGGACCCGATGATCCGGGCGTACGGGTTCTACGCGTACGCGCCGTCGTGGTGGTGTTTCGTGGACCGCGTGCCGCTCCTCATCGTCGTGATCTGGCCGGTCGTGATCGACTCGGCCGACGCGCTGGCGCGCGCGCTCCTCGGGAAGGATGCGCGCGACACGGACCCGCGTGTCGCGGGCCTCGCGAGCGCGATCGTGCTGTTCGACGCCGCGCTGATCGAGCCGGTCGCGGTGCGGGCGGGCCTCTGGGCGTGGACGGCCCCGGGGGCGTTCGGCGTGCCACCCGTCGGCGTCCTCGGATGGGGGTTCTTCGCACTGTTCGTGCTCCTCCTCTTGCCGCGCCTCGGGCGGCTCCGACCGCTCGTCCTCTTGCTGGCGCCGGCGGCGACGCACCTCGCGCTCGTCGTGTCCTGGTGGGCGGCGCTCCGGTGGATGCGCGGCGTGATCGCGCCGTGGGCGGCGGCGATGACCGCGCTGATCCTCGGAGCGACGCTGGCGGCGCTCGCGTGGCGGAGGAACCTGCGAGCGCGCGTGCGGCCGAGGGTCCTGCTCCTCCGCGCGCCGGGCGCGTTGTTCTTCTTCGTCCTCCTGGCCGCCCACGCGCGGGAGGTGGAGCTCGTGGTCTACGCCGTCGCCTTCGCTCCGCCCTACCTGGCGCTCCTCGAGGCGAGAGGGGCGCGCGCGCTCGGGGAGAACACTCCCTAGGGCTCGGACGGCTGATCCGGCTGGCTCACCCTCACCCTCACGCTCGTCACCCTTCGCCGCGACAGCCCGGTGACCTCCGCCTTCACGCCCGGCGCGAGCTCCGCGTTGTCCCCCTTCCTCGGCAGCCGTCCGAGGCGCAGCAGCACGACCGCGCCGAGCGTCTCGCCCTGCTCCTCCGCGCTCACCTCGATGTCGAGGGCGCGGAGCTCCTCCATCGTCGCGCGCGCGTCGACGTCCCACGCGCGCGCCTCGGTGGGCACCTTCGAGATGCGGGCGGGCTCCTCGTCGAACTCGTCGCGGATCTCGCCGACGATCTCCTCGAGGACGTCCTCCATCGTGATGATCCCGCTCGTGCCGCCGTACTCGTCCACGACGACCGCGATGTGCGTGTTCGAGCGCTGCATCTCCCGGAGCGTGTCCATGAGGCTCTGCGTCTCGGGCACGAAGAGCACGTCCCGCCGGAGCGCCGACAGGTCCTTCAGCCGCTCGGCCTCCGGATCGAGGAGGAAGTCCTTGGCGTAGAGGTAGCCGCTGATCTCGTCGAGCGAGCGGCCCTTGGTGAGCAAGACGCGCGTGAACTCGTGCTTCCGGAGCGAGACCTGCGCGTCCGCGCCGGGCGTCTCGAGCGGGAGCGAGAACACGTCCACGCGCGGCACCATCGCGTTCCGCGCGGTGCGGGTCGCGAAGCGGACGACGCGCTCGATGAGCTCGCCCTTGGCCTTTCCTCCGGGCGTGCGAGCGGTGCTGGCGGCGAGGATTCCGAGGATCTCCTCCTCGGACATCGACCCCTCGGTCGCCGCGTCCGCGCTGAGGCCCATGCCGCGGAGGATGACCTTGGTCGCCTTCTCGAGGATCCACAGGAGCGGCCGGAACGCGACGAGGACGATGTGGAGCGGCAGCGCCACGCGCACCGCGGTCTCCTCGGACCGCTGGATCGCGATCAGCTTCGGCACGAGCTCGCCGAAGAGGACGTGCCCGAACGTCAGGAGGGTGAAGGCGACCGCGACCGAGACGACCCGTAGCGCGGACCCGGGCGGGCCGCCCGACAGCCAGGTGACGAGACGCACGACCTGGTGCTCGATGGCGGGCTCGCCGATCCACCCCAGCCCGAGGCTCGCGAGCGTGATGCCGAACTGCGTGACCGAGAGGTACCGCTCGAGCTGCGACACGGCCTGCCGCGCGCGCGCGACGCCGGGCTCCGTCGCCTTGCGCCCGCGGAGCTGCGTGGTCGACACCTTGCCGAGCGCGAACTCGGCCGCGACGACGAAGCCGTTGAGCAGGATGAACACGACCGTTGCGACCAGACCCAGCACGCGCCGGTGATTAGCACATCAAGGAACGGCGCCCGCGACGACCCTCGGCACGCCCTGCTCTCCGTCGCGCAAGTACCCGTAGCGCGCCAGGTTTCCCATGACCTTCACCACGTACGCGCGGGTCTCGAGGTACGGGATGAGCTCCACGAAGACGTCGATCGGCGCGCCCTTCGTGCGCGAGGCCCACCGCTCGATCGCCTCGGGCCCGGCGTTGTAGGCTCCGATCGCGAGCACGATCGCGGTGCCCGGATCCCGGTCCGGCGCGTGCTCCCTCAGGCGGTCGAGCAGTTCGCGGAGGTAGAGCGCGCCGAGCGTGATGTTGTGCGGGCCCGAGCGGAGCCACGCCTCCTCGTGGGGGATCCTCGCGTGGTCGGCGACCGCGCGCGCCGTCTCCGGGAGGACCTGCATGAGGCCGACGGCCCGCGCGGACGAGACGACGACCGGATCGAACCCGCTCTCCTGCCGCATCACCGCGTGCACGAGACCGGACGGGAGGAGGAGCTTCGCCTCGAACGCCGTGACGATCTCGGGGAACGGCTGCGGGTAGTTGCACTCCCACGCCCACAGGTTCCCGCCAGACGGGGCCGTCGCGAGCGCCGCGGACGGGATCTGCGGGGAGAGCTGGTGCAGGCGGCGCGCACGGCCGAGGAGCTTGTATCCTGCACATACAAGCTGGAGGTGCCGACCCGGATCCGACGCGGCGAGAACATCCTCGCGAGAGCGCAGCGCGTCCTCGGCGTCGTCGTCGAGGCCGATGCGGTGCAGCAGATCCGCGGGCGGTGGCAACGCCGGCGTCGACGCGGGCGTGGCGTCCTTCGCGCCGGGGTCGATGGCAGGGGGCACCGGGGCCCCCGCGGCGGCGAGACGCGCACGCGCGACCAGCGCGGCCCACGAGAGCGGCCTCGTGCGCGCGACCTCGCCGTAGCGCGCGATCGCGGCCTGCCTGTCGCCCTCGCCGAGCGCGGCCAGCGCGGACAGGTTCGTGTAACGCGCCGCGAGGCCGGGATCGCTGGCGTCGGACGCGAGATCCTCGAGGAGGGATCGCGCGCGCTTGTGGTGCTTCGCGAGGAGGTGCGCGAGCGCCTGGTACCGCCTCGCCTCGCGGCGCTCCGAGCCACTCTTGAAGCGGCGATCGTAGTCGTCCAGCACCTTGGCTGCCTCCGCGTAGCGGCCGTGGAGGAGGTGTGCGCGCCCCGACAGGAACGCCGCCTGCTCGGCCCACGGCGAGCGCGCGGAGGGCTCGGCGATCTTGCCGAACGCCACGATCGCCTCGGCGTCACGATCCGCGCGAGAGAGGGCGCGGGCCGAGAGGAAGGCGTCCTCGGCCGCGTGCGGGCCACCCTTCCTGGCGCACGCAGCGTACGCGACGCTCGCCTCGGCGTAGCGCGCCTTCGCCTTGTAGAGCACCCCGGCCCGCGCGCGGCACACGTCGAGGTCGCCGGCCCCTCGCGAGGCCGCCTTTTCCACGGCGGCAAGCGCCTCGTCGGTCTTGCCGAGCGGGCCGAGGGTCTTCGCACGCGTGAGCTCCTCGTCCTTCCCGAGGGGCACATCGAGGGCTCCCGTGCCGAGCGCCCGCTCGGCGTCGCCCGCCGCGTGGATGGCGAGCCAGCGCGCGTCGGCCCTGCGCTTGCCGGGATCGGTGCCGAGTCGGAGGCGCAGCGCGCGGGCCTCTTCCTCCTCCCGCGGCGTCCGCTTCTCGTGCGAGATCACGCGATCGCACGCGACGACCGCGCGGTCCGCCATGCTGGCGCGATCGAACGCGCGCGCTGCGCGGAGCTGGTCGGGAGGACCGGGGCGCCCCGTGAAGTAGACGCCGGCGCGCTCGAAGGGCCCCACCTCGAGGTCGGCGGCCCCCCGCGCCGCCCGGATCGCGTCCGCGAGCAGCGGCAGCGCCACCTCGAGCCCATCCAGCGGCGCCGCCACATCCTTGTAATGTGCACACATCAGCGCGGCGCGCGCACGCGCGAAGCGAATCTCGGGCCGCGTCTGCTCGTCGGGGGGGAGCGCGGCGAGGCCCCGCTCCGCGTCCGCCCACGCGCCACGCCGCATCGCCTCTACCCAGGCGAGCGGTGGGCCCGCGTCGCCGATCGCGTGGTCCAAGGCGCCGGCAGCATCGACGACGACCGCCGCGTCGGCAACGGCTCCGGCGTCGGCAGGGGAGGCGCGCTCGCGGTTCGCGCACGAGCCGAGCGCGAGCGCGACCGCCGCGAGAAGAACCGCGCCCCGCCAACCCCGCGCGGCCGCGCCAGCGTCCCCCGCGCGCCCTTCACGGGGCACCTCACGAGCGGAACACACCGAAGCCCCCTCCCCCGCCGAACCCCGTCTCGCGCGTGATCCCCGTCGCGTCCTCGCCGCGCACCACGCGCGCGAGCCTCGGCACGGCGAGCGTGAAGAGGTGCTCGCCCTCCTCGATCCCGATGAAGCGACGCCCCATCTTGTGGGCCACCGCGCACGTCGTGCCGCTCCCCGCGAAGGGATCGAGGACCCAGTCTTCGGGATCGCTGCTCATCGAGAGGACGCGCTGGAGGAGCCGCTCGGGCTTCTTGTTCCGAGAGAAAACGACGCCGCCCTCCCGGGCGATTCCCTGGAAGGAGATGTCGGTCCATACGTTGGTGAGCGGCTCCACCAGGCGAGGCTCTCCGGCGGCGACGCTCACCTTGTCGCGGAGGAAGAGCACGCGGTTGCCGCCGCGCACGACGAAATCCTTGTGGGAGGGCCGACGCAGGCAGAGCGTCGTGGTGGGCTCGCGCTTGCTGCGATCCACGAGGCGCTGCATCGCGACCCCGATCGCCTCGTAGCGCGGCTGGGCGAAGCGCACGACGTGCGCGGCGTTGGAGAGGGCGAAGCGCGAGAGCTCACCCCGGAAGCGCTCCGCGCCGAGGGCCCGGCTCGCGGCGGGCGTGGAGGCGAAGCCGAGCGCGCGCGCGGCGACCCTCCCGAGGGGAGCGTAGCGCCAGGCATCGTGCGGATCGCCGGGGTTCTCGAGCCATGTGGCGTAGGCCCAGTCGTACCCCTCCCGCGCCCGGGTCTGCCGGGAGAGGCGGAGGCGCGCGCGATCCTTCGCGTACACCAGGAGGTAGTCCGCGACGTTGACGGGCCCCTTGTTGATGGCCTTGTGGCCGGTGCTCGCGCTCCGGACGACGGTGATCGTGCTCACGCGGTTGTTCGCGCCGAACGCGTCGTCCATGAGCGCGATCAGCGTGGCGAGCTCGGTGTCGTCGATCTCGACGAAGGCCGCGCCGTCGTCCGCGAGCAGCGCGGGGAGGCACGCGAGCCTTGGCCGCATGAAGGCGGCCCACGCGGCGCTCTCGCGCGCGTCGGCGTACTCCGCGAAGCGCCGCTGCGTGTTGAACGGCGGATCGAGGTAGATCGCCCGGATCTTCCCCGCGAACGTTCGCGCCAGCGCCTTCATCGCGGGCAGGTTGTCCCCGTGCACGAGCATCGACGGCGCGCCCTTCGCACCGTGCGACGCGATCCGCGCGAGGCCATGACGGGCCGTCCGCGTCACGTCGGCAGCGGGAGGACCGGGCCGCGCACCCACGGCTCCGTCATCTTGCGGTACTCGCCCTCGCCTCCGAGGCCGCCCATCACGCTCGCGAGGCCCCACTGCAGGCGGCTGATGAACGTGAAGTCGCGCGGCACGTCGATGGGCTTCGGGAGATCGGGGATGATCTCGTCGTCTTTCTTCTTCCAGATCTCCTTGCCTCCGCGCACGAGGAACGCGATCGTCTCGCGGGCCGCCTCCCGCGTGTGCTTGTACGTCCCGTGCTGCGTGAGCGGCAGGAGCAGGAGCTTCGTGTACTCGGTGTAGAGGTGCCACGCGGCCTCGTCGGTCGGATCGTACCCGAGCACCTCGGCGCACGCCCTGTAGAACTCGGGCCAGTCCTCGTCCATCGCGGCGACGGCGTAGCGCTTCATCCCGGCCACGAAGTCGGGCGTCAGGATCTTGCGGCACCCGAAGTCGAGGAAGGCGACGCGATCACCGCCGAGGAAGCGGTAGTTGCCCGGGTGCGGATCCGCGTAGAGCATGCCGTAGACGAAGAGCGCGCGGAACATGAAGCGCCACACGGTGACGCTCGCGACGTCGCGCTCGCCCTGATCGGCGCGCGCCGCGAAGGTGGCGTAGTCCTCCCCGAGGACGAGCTCGTTCACCAGCACGCGCCGCGTGGTGAGCGAGTGGTGCACGCGGGGGATCACGATCGCGGGGTAGTCCGCGTGGATCTTCCGGAAGATCTCGGCGGTCTCGGCCTCGATGCGGTAGTCGAGCTCCGCGAGGAAGACCTCCCGGATCTCGTCGAGCGTCTCCTTGGTGTGGTAGCGGCGCCCGATGGGGGCGATCATCGACTCCATCAACGAGAGGCTCTTGAGGTCGTTCTCGATCGCCTTGTCGATGCCCGGGTACTGCACCTTCACGGCCACGCGATCACCGCCCCTCGTGGTCGCGCGGTGGACCTGCCCGATGCTGGCGGCGGCGAAGGGCTCCTCCTCCCACTCCGCGAAGATCTTCTCGGGCGGCTCCCTGAGATCCTCCAGGATCACCTTGCGCGCGGCCTCGGGGGAGAGCGGCGGTGCCTTCGACTGGAGCTTCTTGAGCGTCGCCTGGAACTTTTCCTCGTAGCCGGGCGGAGCGAGGCCGTCGATGTACGACGCCATCTGCCCCAGCTTGAGCGGCAGGCCCTTCATCTCGCCGAGCGTCTTCAGCATGACCTGCGCGGTCTTCTGGGCCTCGGCGCGCATGCGCTTTCGCGCGGCCTTCTCCTCCTCCTCGGTGCGCGGGCCGCCGATGGCCTTGCGCACGGCCTCGCTCGCGATCGGGATCGCTCGCGGCGCGAGGCCCGTCAGCCGCGCGAGGCGCCCGAAGCGCGAGGTGGGGGGCTTCGCCGCCGCCTTCGGCTTGTCGTCGTCGGGCATGGGGCGCGGGGAGTATACCCCGGCTTCGCCGGGCGGGTACACTGGCGGCGGTGCCGCCGTGCTTCCTTCGATAGAGTCGCTGCGGTGCTTCGTCGCCGCGTCGAGGCTCCTCAACTTCCGCGCGGCGGCGCGCGCGGTGGCGCTCACCCCCGCGGCGTTCGGTCAGCGGATCAAGCAGCTCGAGGAGCAGCTCGGGGCGCCGCTGTTCTCGCGGACGACGCGGCGCATGCAGCTCACGGAGCCGGGCCTCGCGCTCCTCCCGGTCGCGAACCGTTGCCTCGCGGCGGCGGCGGAGTGCGTGCGCGTCGGCGAGGGCGGCGGTCTCGCGCCGATGGATCTCGTCGTGGGGACGAGGCACGAGCTCGGCCTGTCGTGGCTCCTGCCGCAGGTGGACGACCTCGTGGCGCGCTTCCCGTGGATGCAGCTCCACCTGTACTTCGGTTCGGGGCCGGACCTGTTGCTCCGCGTGCGCACGCTGGCGATCGACTGCGCCATCACGTCGACGTTGCTGTCGGACCCGAAGCTCGACTCGTTCCGCGTGCACCGCGAGGACTACGTGTTCGTGGGGAGCGTGGCGCTCCTCGCGCGGACGCCGCTCTCGAGGCCCGAGCACGCGGCGCGACACGCGCTGATCGACGCGGAGACGTCCCTGCCCCTGTTCCGGTACTTCCGCGAGGCGCCGCAGGGCGGGGATCGCTGCCGCTTCGCGCGCATCGTCGCGATGGGCACCATCGAGGCGATCCGGCAGCGCGTGCTCGCGTCGGCGGGCGTGGCGGTGCTCCCACGGTACCTGGTCGCGCCGGACCTCGCGGAGGGTCGCATGAAGCGGATCTTCCCGCGCGTGGAGCTACTCCACGACTACTTCAGGCTGGTGTTCCGGGCGGACGATCCGCGGCGCACGATCTTCGAGGCGCTCGCGGGAGCCATGGGGGGCGTGCCGCTCCGGTGAGCGCGCCTTCACGCCGCGGCGCGCGATTCGTCCCACAGCAGCGCGTCGAGCGAGCCGAGGAGCACCGCCGTGGAGGCCGCGTCGGGCAGGCCGACCTGGTCCACGAGCACGCCGGCGGGGGGCGCCGCCGCGACGTCGCGCGAGATGCGCTCGATCTCCCCGCGCATCGCCTCGCGCACGCGGAGGTTCGCTGCGACGTCGAGCCGGGCCCGCGACCACGAGGCGACCGACCACGCGAGCGCGGCGTGGCGGAGCTCGTCCTCCGCGATCGCCTCCATCGCCGCGCGCACGTGACGATCACGCGCGTGCTCCGCCTGCCACATCGCTGTGAGCGCGCCGAACGTCTCCCGAACGCACCCCTCCGTCGCGTTCTCGAGGGCGATCTCCTCCAGCGTCCTGGCGGGCCGATCCTCCGTGCGGGGCGCCGCGGCCCACTCCCCGGGGACCGCGCCGAAGCGACGCGCGAGGCTCGCGGTCATCCGGGCGTGTCGGACCTCGTCCTCCTCGGCCCGTGACGCGCGGCGCAGCATGGAACGGGGCGCGCCCAGGGACGCGAGCTCCTCGCGCAGCAGGCGGAACGCCTCGACGGAGGCCGCCTCGAGGTGGGAGGCGTCCGCGAAGTAGGCTCCGGTCGCGGTCCCCTCCGCCGCCTCGACGGGGACGAGACCTGGAGGCCGCCGGCCGATGACGCAGTACATGCACGCGAGGTAGGCGTTGTTCTTCGCGTCCTTCTGCACGTTGCAGAACGCGGGCGTGCCGCTGTCCGCCGGGCATAGCGCCAGGCACTCCTTCTGCGAGAAGAAGCCCGCCTCGGGCACCGCGTCGCAGCGGAGGGCCCGGTACCGAGTGCAGCCGTCGTCGGGCGGGAGGGTCGCCTGGATCAGGCACCCCGCGTCCGGCGCCGCGTCCACGATCGCGCCGTCGGCGCCACTGTCGGCGGGCGCCGGGCCGCCGTCGACGGGCGGAGAGGTCGCGTCGCGGGCCCCCGTCCCGGTCGTCGTCGTCGTGGACGTGGGCGTCGTGGTGCCGCCGTCCGAGGCCGGGGTGGTCGTCGCGGCACCGCAAGAGACGGCCACGAGCGCGGGGGAGGCCATCGACATCGCCAGCGCCGTTCGGAGGAGCCTTCGGAGTCGCGCGTCGTTCATGCAGTCAATCTTGCCAGGGCGAGCGACCTCGTGCCAGCACCTTAGAGCCAATGCCGATCGGTTGGGCGCGATCCAGGGCAAGAGGAGGGGTGCCCCCACTCGCCGCGCTACGCGCGTCGGTCTCCCCCAAATCGCGCGCTACGCGCGCTCAAGAGCTGTCCAACAATTGCCCGGGGCTGCCCTTCGTTGACGTTGACGTTGACGTGAGCGTTGACGTTGACGGCGA
>SXGT01508422.1_pt1 | contig 21652 bp, 24 predicted proteins | sample 3176221 | NCBI WGS metagenome assembly SXGT01 (sample SAMN11356862, study PRJNA531348) | freshwater metagenome | isolation source: freshwater sample F1-120 | place: China: Fuxian Lake, Yuxi | collected 2017-12-25
CGCCGGCGGCCTGGGTTTCCTTGCCTGGCGCCAGTTCAGCAAGCCGACGCCTGGCGCCGGCGAGATCGTCGCGCCGGAACCGCCGGCACCGGTCACCAGCGAGAGCCAGGAGGCCAGTTGGGCGGATGTCGCGCCGGTCGATGTGCTGGGGCTCGAGGTCGGCTATCGCCTGATTCCCTTGGTGGATCGCGCCCAGAGCGGCGACCTGCTGAAGCGCATCCGCGGCCTGCGCAAGAAGTTCGCCCGCGACATCGGTTTCCTGCCGGCACAGGTGCATATCCGCGACAACCTGGAACTGCGACCGAATGCCTATCGCCTGATGCTGAAGGGCGTCACGATCGGGCAGGGTGAAGCGTATCCCGGGCAATTCCTGGCGATCAACCCGGGCAGGGTTTCCGGCAGCTTGGCAGGGACGCCGACGCAGGATCCGGCGTTTGGCCTGCCCGCAATCTGGATCGACAGTGGGCTGCGCGAACAAGCACATGTATTGGGCTACACCGTGGTGGACGCCGGTACGGTGGTTGCGACCCATTTGAATCATGTGATCCTTTCCCACGCCACCGAGTTGCTCGGGCGCCTCGAGACCCAGGCCCTGCTCGACCATCTGGCGACGGAGACGCCCAAACTGGTTGAGGACCTCGTACCCAAGCAGATAGGCTTGGGTGCGCTGCAGCGGGTTTTGCAGAACCTGCTCGACGAGGGCGTCAATATCCGCGACATGCGCACCATCATCGAGACCGTCGCCGAACATGCACCGCGAACCCAGGATCCGCTTGAGCTGACCGCCCAGGTTCGCATTGCGCTGGGGCGTGCGATCGTGCAGCAGCTTTACCCGACCGGCAACGAGATGCCGGTGATGGCGCTCGATCCTGCGCTCGAGCGCTTGCTGGGGCAGGCCTTGCAGGGCGGCAGCGACGCTGGTGGCATCGAGCCGGGGCTGGCGGATACCCTGCTGCGCGAGACCGCCAACGCGGCCCGGCAACATGAGGAACTTGGGCGGCCGGCCGTGCTGCTGGTGCCCGGGGCTTTGCGCTGGCTACTGTCGCGCTTCCTGCGCCGTGCCGTGCCTGACCTCAAGGTGATCGCCAATGGCGAGGTGCCCGATTCCAAGATCATCAAGGTGACGTCCATCATCGGAGCCAGAACATGACTGTGAGACGCTTCGTCGGCGCTACGGCGCGCGACTGCCTGCGGCGTGCCAAGGAAGTCCTCGGCGCCGACGCCGTGGTCGTTTCCAACCGCGCGGTCGCCGGCGGGGTCGAGATCGTGGCAATGTCGCCAGAAAGCCTCGACGCCATATCGCAACAAATGCGGCCCGCCGATGCTGCAGCGGCCTCGCGGCCGGCAATGCCGCCTCCGGCAGCCGCCGACGATGAGGACTATACGGTTTCCCTTTCCGCGGCGCGACGGGAAGCGGCGCGCCAGCCGGGGCCGCCACTGGTCCGACCCTGGGAGCCGCAGCGTCTCGATGTTCCCACGGGACGGTCGGCTGCTGCCCCGGGTCAGGGGGCGGCTCCGGCGGCTGCCAAGCCCACTCCTTCGGTTACGGCCAAAGCCGCCCCTGCGGCACCCTTGCCGCGGTCTACCGGCGCCAAGGCCGAACGCGCTGTGCTGCCACCTGTGGCGGACCGTTTGACTCCACCGCCGCATGAACATCATCCTGCGGCGGGCGAACGTGTCCGCTCTGCACCGGTGCAGGAGTCCAGCCTGCAGACCGCGCAGCTCATCGATGAAGTGCGCATCATCAAGGAATTGCTGGAACGCCAACTGGCGGGCTTTGCCTGGGGCGAAATGGCCCGCGAAGCCCCGGCGCGGGCGCAGCTGCTTACGGAAATGCTCAGTTCCGGATTTTCGGGCAGCCTGGCGCGCCGGCTGGTGCAGGAAATGGCGCCCGATCTCAATCCGGATGACGGTCGCAAATGGCTTACAGCGGCCATCAATCGCCGCCTGCGTACCCTGTCGTCGGAGGCGGACTTCATTGATCGGGGTGGCGTCTATGCCCTGGTCGGACCCACTGGTGTCGGCAAGACCACCACCACGGCCAAACTGGCCGCGCGCTGCGTCGTGCGCTATGGCGCGGACAGCCTAGCGCTGCTTACCACCGATGGCTACCGGATCGGCGCCCACGAGCAGTTGCGCATCTACGGCCGCATCCTCGGCGTGCCGGTCTTTGTCGTGCGCGACGCGGAGGATCTGCGCCGCACCCTGGGCGATCTGCAAGGCAAGCACATGGTGCTGATCGACACGGTCGGCATGAGCCAGCGCTACCGCATGGTCGCCGAACAGGCGGCGATGCTGTCGCGTTCCGGCGAAGTCAATCGCCTGCTGCTGCTGAATGCCGGCAGCCGTGGCGATACGCTGGACGACGTGGTCAGGTCTTATGGCGGCGAAGACCTCGCCGGCTGCGTCCTGACCAAGGTCGACGAGGCCACGGCACTGGCGCCGGCCCTCGATTGCATCGTGCGCCATGGACTGACGCTGAGCTATGTGGGCAACGGGCAGCGAGTGCCGGAAGACCTGCATTTGCCCAATCGCAAATACCTGTTGCACCGCGCCTTCAAAGTCGACGCTGGCGACACGGTGCACAGCCTGCGCAAGGAGGAGGTCGGCCTGACCTCCACCGAGAATCGCATCAGCTCTGGAGAAAGCCTTGCTTGAAACCGGCCACGGCGTCCTGTCGGATCAAGCGGCGGGATTGAGGCGCCTGTTCCGGGCGCGGACCGGTAAATCCATCGCGTTCGTCTCCGGTCGCGAAGCCTGTGGCCGGACCAAGCTATTGGTGCAGACCGCGGCGGCTCTCGCGCAGAGCGGGGAGTCGGTGCTGGTGATCGACGAAAACGGCGGAAACGCCAATGTCCATGCCGCCTTCGGCTTGCGCCCGGTGCGGGATCTGCTCGATGCCGGCACGCGCGAGATTTCAATTTCGAACCTGGTCCAGCCGGCGGTAGCGGGGTTGGGCGTGGTGTCGGCGGTGCGACTTGCCGCCTGCCACGGCGGACTCGATGCGGCGTCGGCGAATCGGCTCGACGCTGCCTTGCGCAGCCTGCAGCAGGCCCACTCCTACGTCATGATCGATTGTGCCGACCGCAGTCCGGAGCATCTCTCTCCCCTGGCCCTGGCGGCGCCCTGCATGGCCGTCGTGGTCGCGGCCCAGAGCACGGCGATTACCCGTGCCTATGCGCTGATCAAGCGGCTCGCCCGGGAAAGCGGGCGCGAAGCGTTCCAGGTCGTGATTACGCGCGCCAGGTCGGACGAGGAAGCGCAGGCCATATTCCGCAACCTGCAGGCGACAGCGCAGGCCCACCTTGGCGTACGGCTCAGTTTTCTCGCCGGAGCGCGCCAGCCGGCGACAGATCACATCGCCGGATCGCTGGGCGGTCGCGCATTCCACGGTCCCTCTGGATTTGCTTCCCTGCGCAGAAGCCTGTCATCGGTGGCAGGGGCGATGGCTTAGCGCGTGCCACCGCGCTCCGGTTGTGCGGCCCGGGGCCCGCCGAACTGGTGCCGCGCTACGCAGGCCGGCTTGAGAACACAGGTTTCCGCAGCTACGTATATCCCGCAGTTTGTCGCGTAATTCACGGATAAACAAAAGCCTGCCGCTTTGAGAGGATGCCGGTACTTGAAACATGTGCGCGTGCGGGGTTGAATCCCGCGCGCGCAACGCGACAACGAAAAAGGGAACCATGAGCACGATCATCCAGGCTGGCGATACGCCGACGATACCGCCGGCGATCCCGAACATCCCGAGCAAGGCCGGGGGTGCGGTGACGGAGCCGGTGAGCGCCGCCGGCGAATTGCGCCGACTGGTCGAGTCCGGGACCATGGAACCGCTGCCGGATGCCCGCACGAGGGTGCTGCACTGACCCGCCAACGACCGATTCGCTTCAGACCATGTACACCGCTCAGGGAACGCTGACCAAGGACAAGCAGGTTGCCGGCTTTGTTCCGCTGGTCAGGCGAATCGCCTACCTGCTGATGGCCAGGCTGCCCGCCAGCGTCGAGGTCGATGACCTGATCCAGAACGGCATGATCGGCCTGCTTGACGCCATGGATCGTTTCGAGGATGGCATGGGCGCCCAGTTCGAAACCTACGCGGCGCAACGCGTCCGCGGTGCGATGCTCGACGGTCTGCGTGACAACGACTGGTTGCCGCGCAGCGTGCGCAAGGAAATGCGCCGTGTCGAGGAGGCGATCCGTCTTCTCGAGCACGAGATCGGCCGGCCGCCGAGCGAGACGGAGCTGGCAAAGGCGCTGGATATGCCGCTGGCCGACTACCAGAAGCTGCTGATGGACGCGCGTGGTCACCAGCTCGTGTATATCGAAGAGGTCTCGGACGGCAATGGCGAGGACTACCTTGACCGCCACAGCGCAACCAGCGTCCCCGACCCGTTGCACATCCTCGAGGAACTGGGCACGCGACAAGCCCTGATCGAGGCGATCGAAGCCCTGCCGGAACGCGAAAAGCTGATGATGTCGCTCTACTACGAGCAGGATCTCAATCTGCGCGAGATCGGCGAGATCATGGGCGTCACCGAATCGAGGGTGTGCCAGTTGCATAGCCAGGCGGTGGCCCGCCTGCGCACGGCCATCGGTGGGCATGCGAAACCTGTCGCCGGGCGCCGTGGTGCGCGCGCTGCGGTGCGCACCTGAGCATGGACAGGATCAGCATTGCCGGCTTGTTCCTGGGCCTGGCGGCCATTGTTTTTGGCCAGGTCCTCGAAGGAGGGCACATCGCGTCGCTGGTGCAGCCCACCGCGTTCATGATCGTGCTCGGCGGTACCCTCGGCGCCGTGATGCTGCAAAGCCCGCTGAAGGTTTTTCGCGAGGGAATGAAGATGGTGACGTGGGTCTTCGTGCCGCCGGTGGTCGATCCGGGCCGGCAGATTGCCGAAATCTCGCGCTGGAGCCATATTGCGCGCAAGGAAGGCCTGCTTTCCCTCGAAACTCATATCGGCGGGGTCAAGGACCCGTTTGCCGTCAAGGGCCTGCAATTGCTGGTCGATGGGTCGGAGCCCGAGCGCCTGCGCGAGGTTCTCGAGGTCGAGATCACGGCGGTCGAGTCCAGTCTCAAGGCCGCCGCCAAGGTCTGGGAGGCAGCGGGTGGCTACGCGCCGACCATCGGCATCCTCGGCGCCGTGATGGGCCTGATCCATGTCATGGAAAACCTTTCTGACCCATCCAAGCTGGGCAGCGGGATCGCCGTGGCCTTCGTCGCCACGATCTATGGAGTGGGTGCCGCCAACCTGATCTTTCTGCCCGTGGCGAAAAAGCTGCTGGCGAACATTGCCCGCGTCATCACCTTGCGCGAAATGCTGGTGGATGGTCTGGTCGGGATCGCCAACGGCGACAATCCAAGAATCCTGGAAAGCCGCCTGCAAGGCTACTTCGCCTGATGCCGCACTACCGCCGCCGCCGCCGTCGGCGTGAGGCCGACGATCCGGAGAACCACGAACGGTGGATGGTTTCCTATGCGGATTTCATTACGCTATTGTTTGCCTTCTTCGTCGTGATGTACGGCATATCGTCGATCAACGAGGGCAAGTACCGGGTGATGTCCGATTCCATCGTCTTCGCCTTCCGCAGCGACCCGGGCACGGCGCCCGGTGCGATGGTGGCTACGGGTCGCGCCGAGGCGCCGATGAACATGCCGATCCGGCGGCCACCCGTCAAGCCCAAGACCGATGAGACCCAGGCGGTGAGGAAGGAACACCTGCGCAACCTGGCCCGCGACCTCAATCAGGCCCTGGCGCCCCTGGCGGCGCAGGGCAAGCTACGGGTCTCCGAGGGGGCGCTGGGCATCACGGTCGACATCAACGCCAGCGCCCTGTTCGCGCCGGGAGAGGCACGGCTCGACCTGGGGGCGATTCGCGCGCTGGGCACGGTCGGACGCATGCTGGGCGAGGCCGATTTTCCAATCATTGTCGAGGGTCATACCGACAACATTCCGATAAGTACGCCGCTGTTTCCATCGAACTGGGAGCTCTCTGCGGCACGCGCCGCCAGCGTGGTGCGCCTGTTCATCGATACCGGTATGGATCCCCGCCGCCTGAGCGCCGTCGGCCTTGCCGACCAGCGTCCGGTAGCGGACAATGCCACGCCGGACGGCCGTCAGCGCAATCGCCGTGTCGCCATCACCATCGAAGCAAAGACTCCGGATGCCACGGTGGACGTGCCCTTGGGCGATTGAAGAGTGTTGCCGGCACCGCGGGGCTCGAAATTCCGGCGAACCGGAATTCAGGCGCTGCCGAGGGTTCTGCGACCGGCCCGGGTATTGCGCTGGCCGTCCGCGCCGTAGGTGCTGGCTTCCCCGGTTTCACCAAGCAGGACACCTAGAGCCTGGTGATTTTGCTGGAGGCGAACTGAGATCAGCTTCCCGTTCAATTCGTTCTCCCGCTTTGCCTCGGCTGCGCGCTCCAGAATAGATAACCAGGCGGCGCGCGACTCGCCTCTCGTCTCTCGCGGCAGGGTTTCCAGCCAAGCTTCGATGCCCTTACGTCCCGCTGCAAGGCCTTTTGCTCTCAATGCGATGTCGCGCTGAGTGTCTAGTTCGGCAAGGCGGGTTGCCAGGTCGGCCTTGCGGGCGGTGACATCCTGCAGGGTCGTACTGACGTCACCCTTCAGGCATTGCCGCTCGGCGTGGATAGCGGTGAGAAATTCGACAAGGGTACTGTGTGCCTTGTTCAGCAGGGACTCGATTGTCGGCAAGGAGTTCTGAATCAAGAACCGCGGTATTTCGCGAGTTGTTCGCGGGCGCTTTCGATCAGTCGATCGGCAATCCGTTCTGGATGGATCTGGAGCTTGCCATCGGCGATCGACTGACGGATCTCGGCTACGCGCAGGCTGTCGATCGGTGCTCGGGCCGGGTCCGCGGTGAGGACGCTGCTCAGTGATGTGGAACTACTGGCTTCGGTCGTTGTTTCGCGAGTCTGGCCGGGGCCGGCCGGCCTTTGCTGGCGTGTCTTCGACAGGTTGGCGGTCGAAGGGGTGTTGGAGTCGATCTTCATGGCGGACACCTGCAAAGGGTTCTTAGCTTGCGAGTCTTAACGGCCTGATGGGCACCGACTTTAGCATTCCTCGCCAAAAAAGTGCAGGCTTCCGACGCTACTCAGTGTGCCACCCTGACAGAGCCGTCCGCTTGGGCGATACCGCTGACAGTCTGGCCCGAGGCCATGCGCACCTGAACAACCTGTCCGGCGACGGCGTTGCCCATTGCCTTGCCTTCGCTCGCAACCTGGAAACTAGCACCGCCTGACACCACTCGCGTGCTCTGTCCCTGACGCACCACGACCGGCTTACGCAGCATGTCTGCACGCAGAGGACGCTCTGCAGGCAGCGCGATACTCGCGTTCTGACCGATGGCCTGTGCGAGGTCCGTCAGTACATTGGCCGGCAACTCAGCAAGGTCGCCGCGGCGTCTGGCGACATCGGCTTCGGTGATGGTCTGTCCGACACGCAGGGGGCGGGCACTCACCAGATAGTCAGCGGTGACATGGATCACGACGGGAACGACAAGACTCCAGGTCGCGCCCTTGGTGCAGCGTGCCTGGACATGGATACGTCCCCAGGCACGGGCATCGGGGGGCATGGACACTGAAATGGAGCGGCAGCCGTCGGCGATTGTGCTGGCGGAAATGGTACCAATCTCGCGGTGGGTGGGGCCAGGAAGGGTTTTCGCCTGGTTCTCGAGAAAACTGTCGATGGCGCGGCGGATCGCCTCACCGTCGGCTGCCGCCGCCGGCGGGGCCAGTCCAAGGGTGGCGGCGAAAATTAGTGCCGCGGACGTAGTCTGAAACGGAGTCATCTGCGGATTATCTCAGTTTGCGGCGGCAAGCCTGTGCCAGGCTGGTCGAAAGTGGTGGTCGGAGTGGTAGCGGCAAGTTTTGCCGGAAGCAGCCTCGATATTGCCGTCATCGTCGCGCGGATGCCTGTTTTTCCTTTGCCAGAAGGGTTTCCGGGTGATGGCATGGTTACTGCTTCTAAAGGCTCGGAGCCATCAGCGAATCCTTTTCAAGACCATCATGAACGACAGAATCGACGACCAACTCAAGGTTCAGCGCAACGCACTGAACGTTCTTGTGAAACGCCAGGAATTGATTGCCTCGAATATCGCAAATGCGGATACGCCACACTACAAGGCGCGGGACGTCGATTTCAAGGATGCATTGGCCAACCGACTGGCCGGACGCCGCGAGCAGGATTTGACTCTGGCTATGACGAGCCGTGGCCATATCGGCGGGCGCAGCGAGTCGTTGATGCCGGCTTCAGTCAAGTACCGCAATGAGTTCCAGCCTAGCGTCGACGGCAATACCGTGAACATGGATACCGAGCGTGCGGCCTTTGCCGAAACCGCGCTGCGTCTCGAGGCGGCGCTGACCTTCGTCCGCGGGAGCCTACAGGGCCTCCAGACGGCGATGGGTCAATAAGACAAATCATGAGCCTTTTCAATGTGATGAATATCGCTGGTTCGGCCCTTACGGCCCAGTCAGCACGCCTTAACGCGGTCGCGAGCAATCTTGCCAATGCAGATAGCATGGCCGGGGCGGATGGTCAGCCGTATCGCGCCAAACAGGTTCAGTTTCGGGCGATGCCTGTCGAAGGCGGCGGGCTTGGCGTGCGTGCGATCGATGTAGTCGACAGCAACGCACCGATGCGCCTTACCTACGATCCGGCAAGCCCGGCAGCCAACGAGTTGGGCTATGTGACGATGCCAAATGTCAATCCGATCGAAGAAATGGTGAACATGATCTCGGCGTCGCGTTCCTATCAGAACAATGCCGAGGTGTTGGCTGCCGCCAAGTCGCTGGTGCAGAAGACGCTGGCGATCGGTCAGTAAGACGAACAGGAGAATTTTGAAATGGCAATTTCCTCAACATCCGGTGCTTCTTCCGCCACCCAGGCGCTCCTCGATTCGACAAACGGCGTGGCGGTAAAGACCAAGAGTACCAGCAGCGATGCACAGGATAGGTTCCTGAAGCTGCTGACAACGCAGTTGAAGAATCAGGACCCGCTGAACCCCATGGACAACGCGCAAATGACTTCCCAACTGGCGCAGATCAGCACGGTGGACGGGATAGAGAAGCTCAATGCCACGCTGCAGAAGCTGGTCGCCAGCAGTCTTGACGACGAGGTGCTGCAGGCGGCCGCGCTAGTTGGGCATCAGGTTATGGTGGCGGGTAGTGTGCTGCAACTCGGTGACAACGGTGCGATCGGTGGTCTGCAGCTTGATGCTGCGGCCGATCAGGTAAGCGTAACCATCAAGGACCTGAATGGATTGGTGATGCGAACCCTGGACCTTGGCGATCTCGACGCTGGGATGCACAACTTCAAATGGGATGGCATGACTGATGCAGGTGTTGCTGCAGTCAATGGCAATTTTGGAATCGAGGTGGCCGCCAAGCGCGGTAGCGAGAAAGTAGCGGCATCGGCACTGCAGCTTGGTGCTGTCAGCAATATCAATCGCAGCACGCAGGGTATCACGCTGAACCTGGGCAATCTGGGTCTGGTGAGACTCGGCGACGTCAAACAAATCTTTTAAGCGGGAGTAGATCATGGGATTCCAACAAGGTCTGGCTGGGCTGAATGCAACGTCGCAGGCACTGGACACCATCGGCAACAACATTGCCAACGCCAACACGATTGGCTACAAGACAGGATCGACGCAGTTCGCTGATGTGTTTGCCGCTTCGCTTTCCGGTGCCGGCGCAGCGCCGGTTGGCCTTGGCACCAAGGTGGCAGCCGTGGTTCAGCAATTCACGCAGGGAAGCATCGGCGTCACCAGCAATCCGCTCGATGTGGCCATAAACGGCGGTGGATTCTTTCAGCTTGACGACGGCAATGGCGCGACGGTGTTCAGCCGCAATGGTCAGTTCCAACTTGACCAGTCTGGTTACATTGTGAATAGTGGCGGCCTGCGCCTGAAGGGAATCATGGGTACCGCGGGCGGTACCAATGCTGTTCCGCTGCGTTTGTTCGATCCGGCCCAAAGCCTCGCCGGCCCCCCGCGACCCACTGGCGGAAGCCCGACGGCGGCGGGTTTGGCAGTCAACGTGAATCTGGATTCGACGGCTTCCGCCATCACGGTACTTCCGTTCAACAAGAACGATCCGAGCACCTACAACACATCTACTGCCGTCACGGTTTATGACAGTCTTGGCAATCCCCATAACTATTCCATGTACTTTGCGAAGGCCGCCGCCCCGGCCAATGCCTGGGACGTTTATGCGACGGTTGGCAACCCGGATGGGACGATAAACGACCTGGGCGGACTGGGTCAGGTCACGTTCAATACGGATGGCACGCTGGCTGCCGGAGCGTTTGTAGAGACCATGTCGGACGTTCAGCTAAGTTATCCCGGCGCAGTGGACCCGGTGTCGTTCAGTGTGAATTTCAGCGGGTCGACCCAGTTCGGGTCGGGCTTTTCGGTCAATGCCCTGGTACAGGACGGTTACGGTTCGGGGACGCTCGCCGGATTCAGCATAGGTGACGACGGAGAGATACTCGGGCGCTATACGAACGGGCAGACATCGACGGTTGGCTTTGTGCGCCTCGCAGCGTTCCGCAATCCTCAAGGCATGAAGCCGCTGGGCGACAACGTCTGGCAGGAAACCACGGCCAGCGGAATACCTATTCCCGGCGTGCCGGGATCATCGGGACAGTACGGTGCGCTTCAATCCGCGGCGATTGAAGAGTCAAACGTGGACCTCACGGCGGAACTGGTCAACATGATCACCATGCAGCGTTCCTACCAGGCCAATGCACAGACCATCAAGACGCAGGACAGCATCCTGCAGACCCTGGTCAACCTGCGGTAAGCGGCACGCTTCACGTTAAACACATCAGGCCGAAAACATGGATCGAATGATTTACACCGCGATGAGCGGGGCGAGCCAAACGATGATCCGTCAGGCTTCCGTGGCCAATAACCTCGCGAACGTGAATTCGACCGGGTACAAGGCCGAGGAACACCGTTTGCGCGCGGTTCAGGTTCAATCCGGATCCGCACTGAAGGGCCTGCCGACCCGTGCATTCGCCGTCGATGCCAGCACGCATACCGATTTTTCCCCGGGGGCGATGGTCGGCACGGGGAGGCCTCTAGACATTGCCGTAAAGGGGCAGGGCTGGATTGCGCTGCAAATGCCAGACGGAAGTGAGGCCTATACGCGGAATGGTGCTTTTGAGCTGAACGTCAATGGCGTGCTACAAACCCGCAAGGGAATTCCAGTGCAGGGTGATGGCGGCACCCTCAGCATTCCGTCCGAGGCCAGGCTTGATATCGCCAGTGACGGGACGATATCCGCGTTGGCGGAATCCGGTTCAAAGACCACGCCCAGCCCGATCGGACGAATCAAACTGGCGAATCCGCCGGTTGCCGATCTGGTTCGCGGTGATGACGGCTTGTTTCGCCTGCGCGGCGGCGATTCGGCGCCGATCGACGAATCCGTATCGATTGTGGCGGGAACCCTGGAAGGCAGCAACGTGAATACGGCAGAGCAGATGGTGAACATGATCTCGCTGGCGCGCCAGTTCGAGATGCAGATGAAAATGGTCTCGACGGCGGATTCCAACGACAGGGCCGCTACCCAGATACTGACAACACGCTAAGTCTTGGCATGCGCCTTGCTGTAGTTGAGTTGAACGTATTTTTTGAGGGACAGAAAAATGGCCTTTTCTAACAGTTTGAGCGGTCTGATCGCGGCAGCGAAGGCTCTGGACGTTATTGGCAACAATATTGCCAATGCACAAACCATTGGTTTCAAATCATCAATGGCGCGCTTTACCAATGTGGCGGCGGCAGGAAAAGGCAGTGGACCGGCAGATTCTTCCTCAAGCGCAGGTGTGAGTGCCGATAATGTCTTCCAGGACTTCGCTCAGGGACGCCTGGACCTTACCGGCAATCCGCTGGATATGGCGATCAACGGCCTTGGCTTTTTTCGGCTTCGCAACCTGGAAACTGGCCAGGTCAGCTTTACCCGCGACGGCCAGTTTCGCCTGTCGTATGAATCTGATCCGGCAAACCCCGGCGGGGCGCCAATTCCCAGGCTTGTCACGCGCACTGGGCTGAGCCTGACCGGAAACCTGCCGGATTCGACAACGGGCACCTTCAGCAGCGTTCCGGAGCCTACCGACATTGTCATTGACCCCAGCTTTCCCGCGAAGGCAACGGAAAAGGTAAACCTCGCGCGCAATCTTGATTCGAGGACGGCGGCACCGCTCCTGGCATTTGATCCGAGGATTCCCGATAGCTACAGCAGTTCGACCGGGGTGACGGTATTTGATGATACGGGCGCCACCCACAATCTTCATGCTTTCTTCTGTGCCACGGGTGCCGGGAACCTTTGGAACGTCTATACCACCATGGACTTTGATCCAGGCTCGCTTGCGGCACCGGCGCCGACGGTAGTCGGACCAATTCCGGTGAGTTTTGATACCAAGGGAAAGCTGAGTACTCCGATGCCGCTGTCGCCTCAGACCTATACCGCCGGCGCCGGGACCCTGTCGATCGCAATCGATCTGACCGGCACCACTCAACTGGGTATTCCGTTCAGCCTGAATGCAATCGATCAGGATGGCTATGCGAAGGGAGATATCCCGGATGGGAGCCAATTCATGGTCCGGTCCGATGGCCGCATCACGGCTCGTTATACCAATGGCCAAATCAGGAACGTGGCGCAACTGGTGTTGGCCAACTTTGCAAATCCCAACGCGCTCATCAACATGGGCGAGAACCAGTGGGTGGCAAATGACGATACGGCCAAGGGTACCGGGGAGATCAGCCTGGGCTTCCCCAATTTTTCGACTAGGAAGATCGCTAATTTTCAGGGTGATAGCGACATCTCCGAAGGTATGGGGTCCATTCAAGGTCATGCGAGGGAACAGTCGAACGTCGACCTCGGGGTCGAACTCGTTTCGTTGATTGAGCAACAGAGAAACTACCAGGCAAGCGCGCAGACCTTCAAGATTCTCGATCAGGTACTGCAGAACCTTGCCAACATGCGTTCGAACTGACGACGCGTGAACAAATCAGGAAAAGAGAGTAATCGTTATGATGCGTTCCCTCTGGATAGCCAAGACCGGTCTTGATGCCCATCAGACGTCGATGGACGTGATCACCAGCAACCTGGCGAACGTCAGTACAACCGGTTTCAAGCGGGCGCGCCCGGTTTTCGAGGACTTGCTTTACCAGACCCTGCGCCAGCCCGGCGCGTCGTCCTCGCAAACGACGGCAATACCGGCAGGCCTGACCTTGGGGACGGGCGTGCGCGTCGTTGCGACGGAGCATATCTTTACCCAGGGTACGGTCCAGAAAACCGACAATCCGCTTGATCTGGCTATTCAGGGTAACGGATTTTTCCCGATCCAGATGCCGGATGGAACGACGGCGTATACACGCGATGGTTCATTTACCAAGGACGCCAATGGTGCTCTGGTAACAGCGAATGGCTATACGGTGCTGCCCGGAATAACCATCCCGTCAAATGCCATCAGCGTGACAGTCGCGCCGGACGGAGTCGTTACCTATCTGCAGCCTGGCAGCAATGCCCCGCAAGGCGCAGGCAGGATACAGCTCGTGGGCTTTGTCAATAACGCGGGTTTGCAAAGCACGGGCCAGAACCTGTTCGTCGAGACCGCTTCTTCCGGAACGCCATCGACCCAGAACCCCGGGGAAGGGGGGACCGGTCTGATCAACCAGGGCTATGTCGAAACCTCCAACGTGAATGTCGCTGAGGAACTGGTAAACATGATCGTGGCCCAGCGTGGCTATGAAATGAACTCCAAAGCAGTTACCACCTGCGACCAGATGCTGTCGAAGCTCGGCAATCTCTGAGCTGGACTCCGAGGATTAATTCAATGATCAACAAGCTCGGTCTAATCATCCCGTTGCTGGCACTTGTGGCCGGTTGCGTGACCACGGCGCCGAGTACGGCCATCCATCAACCGATGACCGTGCGTCCGGAGGCGCGTGCCTCTATCGCTCCCAGCAACGGTGCGATATTCAACGTGGCTTCGGCCCGCCCGCTGTTCGAAGATCGACGTGCGCGATTCGTCGGCGACACGCTGACCATCAATATTGCGGAGAAAGTCCAGGCCTCGAAAAAATCGGAAAACAAGGCCTCGCGCAATCAGTCGCTCAATGTCAGCGTCCCGACGATCGTGGGAATGCCGTTCAAGGGCGCCCAGGGAACGGCCGTCTCGGCGAGCGATGTCAACAATTTCACCGGGTCTGGACAAAACACGTCGTCAAATGACTTTACCGGCACGATCACGGTCACGGTGATCGAGGTTTATCCAAACGGTAATCTGCTGGTTTCCGGAGAGAAGCAGATCGGCCTCAAGGAAGGCGAGGAGTTTGTAAGGTTTTCCGGAGTGGTTAACCCGAACACGATCGCTTCGGCGAATACCGTTACTTCCACTCAGGTGGCCGACGCCCGCATCGAATACAAGGCCAACGGTTTCATCGATTCGGCCCAAGTTATGGGATGGCTGGGTCGCTTCTTCCTGAGCTTCTTGCCTTTCTGAGGGATCTGTCATGACAAATATCCACCGCAAGCTGCTGACCGTGCTGTGCCTGGTAGGGGCACTGTTCGCGGCCAGCATGGCGCGCGCCGAGCGCATTAAGGACATAGCCTCGGTTGCCGGCGTGCGCGCCAACCAACTGGTTGGATATGGCGTCGTCGTCGGTCTCGACGGCAGCGGCGACCAGACAACGCAAACCCCGTTTACGGTACAGAGCATGATCAGCATGCTATCGGCCATGGGCATCAACCTGCCCCCCGGCCAGTCCTTGCAGTTGAAGAATGTCGCCGCTGTCATGGTCACGGCCAGCCTGCCGGCCTTTGCCCGCGCCGGCCAGAATATCGACATCACCGTTTCCTCGATCGGCAACGCCAAGAGCCTCAAGGGCGGTACGCTGATCATGACGCCGCGGAAGGGCGCCGACGGTCAGATCTACGCCATGGCGCAGGGCAACGTCACAGTGGTTGGCGCCGGGGCTTCCGGCGCCGGCTCCAAAGTGACGGTGAATCACCTGTCGGTAGGCCGCATCGCCGCCGGGGCAACCGTCGAACGCGAAGTACCCATGCCCCTGGGCCAGGGGGAGTACGTGCAATTCGAACTCAATCACACCGACTTCAGCACGGCACAGCAGGTGGCAAGCGTAATCAACGGCATGTCGCCGGGAACGGCGACTGCCGCCGACGGAAGGCAGGTCAGGGTAAGGGCGCCGGCAAATGCCGACGAGCGCGTAGCGTTCATCGGGCGTATCGAGAACCTTGAGGTGACGCCGGCAAAAATGGCGGCCAAGGTGATCGTGAATAGTCGTACCGGATCCGTGGTGATGAACCAGGCGGTGATGCTCGACAACTTTGCCGTGGCCCACGGCAACCTCTCTGTGTCGGTGACCACGGACAACACGGTAAGCCAGCCGGGCGCCTTGTCCAGCGGCCAGACTGCCTCGGCGGCCAATGCGCAGATCGAGATCAAGCAGGAGGGGGCGGCGCTGATGAACGTAAAGGCCGGTGCCAACCTTGCCGAGATCGTCCGGGCTCTGAATGCCATTGGCGCGAATCCGCAAGACCTGATTGCAATCCTGCAGGCGATGAAAACTGCCGGTGCATTGCGTGCAGAGCTGGAGGTCATTTGAGCGTACGGATCACCGTGATGGTCTTGGCCCCATTTTTCTGTTCCGCACTCACTTTGGTATGTAAATCTGCCAACCCTCATGGGCACTGATCTGGCAACTGCGAGCATCCTCGACAATGGCCGGCTGACCGAGCTGAAGCGGCAGCTCAAGACTGGAGATCCGGCGGCTGCCCGTGAAGTCGCACGACAGTTCGAGTCGCTGTTTATGCAGATGGTTTTGAAAGCCATGCGTGACGCCGTTCCACGCGAGGGGTTATTCGACAACGAGGCATCTCGGCTGTATCAATCCCTGCATGATCAGCAAATGAGTCTGCATCTTGGTGGCGGGCGCGGCCTTGGGCTGGCGGCGATGATAGAAAAGCAGTTGGCAAACCAGGCGCCGCGGCAAATCCTGCCGCTTGGTCCCTTACCGCTTAACCGCGAACCGGTGTCGATGCCGCTCGATTCCACAATACCCAATGCTCTGCGCGGACTTGCCTTGCCGCCTGACCGGCGGCACATATCTCCGCGTGGCGGTAGCAATTCCGTCCCATCGCCGGCGGCGTCGCCGGATATGGCAAACCGCGATGCCCAGCGCGCGTTTGCGGACCGTTTGATGCCTGCGGCCATTGAAGCGGAGCGCCAGACCGGTGTGCCGGCGTATTTTATGGTGGCCCTGGCGGCATTGGAAACCGGTTGGGGTCGCTCGGTACCGACGGACAAGAGTGGCCTAGCAAGCCATAACATCTTCGGCATCAAGGCCGGCCGCGACTGGAACGGTCCGACCGTCGATGCAAGTACAACGGAAGTCATTGCCGGCTTGGCCCAAACCCGGGTCGAACGATTTCGCTCCTACGATTCCTATGAGGAGGCTTTCCGCGATTACTCAGCGCTTCTAGTCAGCAATCCGCGTTATCGCGGCGTGCTTGGTACGCGCGAACCGCAGCAGTTTGCGCGCAATCTGCAAGCGGCTGGCTATGCCACCGACCCACTTTACGCTAGCAAGATCGAACGCATCATCGACAGCGGTATCAAGCACCGGTCACTTCCTGCCTAGTCCGGACCCAACTGGCACGAGGGTTGCTGCATTTGGGGGTGAAGCCTTAAGGCGCGGCAATTTTTGCCGTTACCAAGTGTCAATCGTGGAGCGATCATGGGAATCCTGAATGTCGGCATGACCGGACTGAATTCGGCTCAGGCAGGCCTGCTGACGACCAGCCACAACATCGCCAACGCCTCTACCCCTGGATACAGCCGGCAGGAGATTCTGCAGACGACCAACGTCGCCATTTTCAAGGCGGGCTCCTATGTGGGCGCCGGTAGTCAGGTCAATGGCGTGAGGCGGCACTACGACGAGTTTCTCGGACGCCAAGTAATGAGTGCCGAAGCCAGCGCGTCCGAAATGGAATCTTTCGAGGTCCAGATCAGCCAGATTGACGGCATGCTGGCAAATTCCGATGCGGGTCTCAGCTTCGCAATGAACAGCTTTTTCAAGGGCGTTCAGGATGTGGCATCGAATCCAACTTCAGTTGCTGCCCGGCAATCAATGCTGTCCGCCGGGGAGTCCCTGGCTTCCCGTTTCCAGGGATTGGATCGACGTCTATCTGAAATCCGTGATAGCACGAATCAGCAGGTACCAGGCTATATCAGCCAGATTAACGGATACAGCGCTCAGATAGCGGACATCAACGATCGCATTACATTTGCACTCGCCTCCGGGGGAGGGACGAAGCCCAACGACCTTCTGGATCAGAGGGAGCAACTGCTCAAGGATCTGAACAAACTGGTGCGAGTTACAGCGTTTCAACAGACAGATGGTTCGCTGAATGTGTTTATCGGATCAGGCCAGGCAATCGTCATGCGAGGCGAAGCGGTCAAGCTTGCTCCGGTTCCTTCGATCGATGACAGTGAGCGAATCACCGTTGGCCTGGTCTCGTTGAACGGGGACATGCAGGTGATACCTGAATCGCAGGTGACAGGTGGCAGCTTGGGTGGGCTGCTCAAGTTCCGGTCACAGAGTCTCGATGCCGTGCAGAACTCCCTCGGACGCATCGCGCTGACGCTGGGGCAGAATTTCAATGATCAGCATAAGCTCGGCCAGGACTTGACGGGAGCGCTCGGGCAGGATTTCTTCAGTCTGACTCCGCCCCAGGTCATTCCGAGTGTTGTGAATACCGGCACCGGCGCACCAGCGGTGGCATTGGATACGGCAACAATCGACCGCTTGACCGTCAGTGACTATAAGCTGAGTTACATCGGAGGCAATTACCAGCTGCTTCGAATCGCCGACAACCAGATCCAGACATTTGCCAGCCTGCCACAAACCGTCGATGGCTTTACCATCACGGCAGGGACATGGGTGCCCAATGCGAATGACACCATACTGATCAAACCTACGCGGAATGCGGCACATGGCATTCGCGTAATGTTCTCGGAGCCGCGCCTGGTGGCGGCCGCGGCACCTGTTCGCACCACCGCTTCGGGTTCGAATACTGGTACCGCGCGTATTAGTTCCGGCGAAGTGAGCAGCGGGCCGCCGGTCGATGCCAATCTCAAGCACAAAGTAAACATTACCTTCACCAGTGCCACAAGCTTTGACGTATTTGATGCAACCGCGGGGGCGTCGATTGCCACGGGGGTTGCCTATGTCGCCGGAAACAGCTTCAGCTATAACGGCTGGAAGGCGGAAATCAGCGGAAATCCGGCCAGTGGCGATGTGTTCACCGTCGAGAGCAACGTGAATGGCGTTGCCGACAGCCGGAACGCGGTGGCACTGGGGGCGCTGCAGACCCGGAACATGATGGGCGGCACGGCGACTTCCGGCCCGATCATGTCTTATTTGGCGGCGTATTCCCAATTGATAAGCGCAGTCGGAGCAAAGACCAATGAGGTCGCCGCCATCGGGGCGGCGCAGCAAGGCCTGGCAGATCAGGCAAACCAGACACTGCAATCGGTTTCCGGCGTTAACCTCGATGAAGAAGCGGCGAACCTGCTTCGCTACCAGCAGGCCTATCAGGCAGCAGCCAAGATCATTGAAATTGCCGGAAGGATATTTGACGAAGTGCTGGCACTGGGTCGCTAAGGCGGCTTCATTCAAGGACATTTACCATGCGAGTCAGTAGCGGAATGATTTTCGATGCAGGGGTCGCCAGCATGGGACGCCAGACGAGTTCTCTGATGACTATTCAGCAGCAGGTCGCGACGGGCAAACGCATTCTGTCCCCAAGCGATGATCCCGTATCTGCGGCGAGGGCGATCGAAGTTTCGCAGGCAACCGAAATGACGGAACAGTTCAAGCGAACCCAGGACTATGCGACATCAGCGCTGTCGATCGAGGAAACGCAACTGGCTGCGGCCGGTGATATTCTGCTCCGGGTTAGCGAACTTGCCGTTCAGGGAGGCAGCCCGGCGCTCAACAGTACAGCGCGCAAAGGGATCGCAGTAGAACTTCGGGCACGGTTCGACCAGCTAGTTGGTATTGCCAACAGTACCGGCGGGGACGGCAATTTCATTTTTGCGGGATACAAGAGTTCGGTTGCGCCTTTTGGCGGCAGCGTGGACAACCTGATCGCAGGAAACGAAATCGTCTATCAAGGGGATGACGGCCAGCGCAAGCTGCAGGTATCGCCAACCCGGTTCGTGGAGATCAGCGATTCAGGTTCCGATGTCTTTACCCGTATCCGGAACGGCAACGGTTACTTCACGAGCGGGTTTTCAAACAGTAACACAGGTACGGCAGTGATCAATGGCGGCGCGGTTACCGATCCGTCGGCGTGGAATGCCTCCGCGACAAAAGACGTAGCGATCAAGTTCACTGTCGCCGGTGGAGTGACGACGTACGATCTTGTCGATACCGGCACCGGTAACTCGCTGCTGACGGGTGGGGTTGCGCCGGCCCCGGTTGCAAGCCAAAGAAGCTATCAACCGGGCCAACCCATCATCCTCAAGTCTCAAGGCGCGGAGCCGGCTTTCGATCTTGGCGGCAGCGTTACCGTGACCGGCAATGCGGCGACCGGCGATCAATTCAGTTTGGTGCCGAGTTCTTCCCAGAGTGTATTCGCAACGATTGCAAAGCTGATCGGGGCTCTTGAGGCTGCCCAGCCAGATGCCGCCGCGGCCGCCCGATACAGAAACGACCTTGAGTTCGCAACGAACGATCTCAACGCGGCGTTTGAGAACGTCAGTCGTGTTAGGGCCCAGGTGGGCTCAAGGATGAATGAGATCGATGCGCTGGGCACCATGAGTGACGACATGGTGCTCGAATACAAGAAAACATTATCAAACCTCCAAGATGTCGATTACGCCGAGGCCATAACGACATTGACGCGCAGGCAGATGGAGCTTGAGGCCGCTCAGCAGTCATTCATGAAAATCGCCAAGCTTTCGCTTTTCAATTTCCTATGAACCCATTTCGCCAAATTCGCCGAACCATCTCATCGTGCAGCGTGCTTCTGGTTCTTGCCGGCTGCAGCGCGCTGAACTATCCGGGTACCACGGCACTCAGCGGCGACTACCCCGCAAAGGGGCCGATCGTTCCAGACACCACCCTGAATGTGACCAAGTCCATCCAGATTCCTCTGGACAAGATCGTCACCTGGGGCCTTTATGCTGGTGCAGCATGGTTGATACTCGATCCGCTGGCGCCCAACTGGGAAATCGAGCAGGCTGACTTCCCCGAGCGCCATTTTCACCTTTCACTGAAAATGAAACGTGTCTATGCCGGCGGTGCCGGCGAGGCGAGAGTTGCCTTCCATCAGCGCGCCAAGGATTTGATGCGACAAAACGGCTATGACGGCTATGCGGTTGTCGAATACAACGAGGGGCTTGAGTCCTCCGTACTAGGTTCTCAGCGCGTGGCCAAGGGCGTGATCCAACTTACGAGGCGCACGGGCTAAGAGCAGAGCACTAGCTTCCGCCGGCCATGCGCACGACGGATTCGAGGGTGGCGAAACCGCGGCTGAACACCGGTTCCATGGCTGCCCCAATATAGGGCAGGCACATCAGCAAAACCAAGAAGCCCAGCGCCAATGTGACGGGGAATCCGACGGCAAACAGGTTGAGTGCCGGTGCCACGCGCGAAAGCACACCGAGTGCGAGGTTGGTCACCAGGAGGGCGGTGATCAGCGGCAGGGCGAGCAATACGCCGAGCGAGAACATCATTGCCGCAGCCTTCACCAGGGCGGCGAAAGATATTGCGTGAAACGGTAGGTTGCCGATCGGCAGCACGGTGAAACTTTCCGCCAACAAGTAGATCGCCAGCAAATGTCCGTTCATGGCCAGGAAGAAAAGGGCCGTCAGCAAGCCGAGGAATTGGGTGATTACCGGTGTTACGCCACCGGCCACGGGATCGAAGAAGGCGGCAAACGATAGTCCCATTTGCAGACCGATCAATTCGCCGGCTACGTCGATCGCAGCAAAGGCTATGCGTAGCGCGAATCCCATCATGCTGCCGATCAGCAGTTGTTCGACGATCACCGTGAATCCCAGCCAGGATGCGGCAGGTGGCGCCGGGGCCGGCGGCAGGGCCGTCGCCACTGCCATGGCGATCGCCAGTCCCGCCACCAGCCTGATGCGCCTCGGCATTGCGGCATTGTTGAATACCGGCGCGGTGGCCAGCAAGGCCAAGATGCGGGTCAGCGGGAAGATGAACAACGCCAGCCATGCGTCGAGTTGGGCCGAGTCGATCGAGATCATCGCGGTCCTGATGTAACGATTAGCCTATGGCACCCGGAATCGATTCGTATAACCGGCGCATGTAGTCGGTCATCAGGGTGATCATCCACGGGCCGGCGAGTATTAAGGTGATGAAAATCGCGATTAGCTTGGGTACGAAGGACAGGGTCGATTCATTGATCTGCGTCGCCGCCTGAAAAATGCTGATGACAAGGCCGGTGACCAGGGCGGCAAGAAACAGTGGCGCCGAGATCATCAAGGTAAGTTCGACGGCGCCGCGGCCGATCTCGATGACGGCGGTCGGAGTCATGTGCCGAAACTCAACACCAGTGAGCCGATCAGCAGGTTCCATCCGTCGACC
>SXGT01651690.1_pt1 | contig 21649 bp, 19 predicted proteins | sample 3176221 | NCBI WGS metagenome assembly SXGT01 (sample SAMN11356862, study PRJNA531348) | freshwater metagenome | isolation source: freshwater sample F1-120 | place: China: Fuxian Lake, Yuxi | collected 2017-12-25
CAACTTGATGAATGTCAGGCCGAATTTGCGGGCTTCGATCTCGGAGGGGGCGTCCTCATCGGTATCCCGCATTTCCGCAAGGTCAGTGTGGCGGAAGAGGGCATTGTCGTCGATCAGCATTTTGCCATCCAAGGCAACCAGCCGATTGTCTGCGGTGATGACCAGCGGATTGATCTCAGCCAGCTCCGCGTCGTATTCTGAATATACTTTCCAAAGCGCTTTTAGGATGTCTGAAAAGGCTGCCCAGTGCTCTCGGGGCAGGTTGATGCCGCCGGCGATATCGCGGGCCTGGTAATCTTTAATGCCGATCAGCGGATTGATGTGTAATTTATAGATCAGTTCGGGGTTGGTTTTGGCAACTTCTTCGATCTCCACACCGCCGGCGGATGAGGCCATGATGACCGGTTTCTTCGCGGTGCGGTCATTGGTGATGCCGAGGTAGATCTCCTGGGCGATCGCGGCTGCTTCATCGACCAATACCTTGCGGACCGGCAAACCCTTGATCTCCATCGCGAGGATCTGGGTAGCCAGGGTTTCGGCTTCGTCAGGGTTCTTTGCCACTTTAATGCCACCGGCTTTGCCGCGGCCGCCAACCAACACCTGAGACTTGATCACAACCGCGCCACCGAGATCCTGGGCAACCTGTTTTGCTTCGGCAGGGGTTGAGGCTACCCGTCCTTTGGGGATGGCGATACCATATTTTGAAAAGATCGTTTTTGATTGGTATTCGTGGAGTTTCATCCGCGTTTCTCCATTCTGAAATAATGGGCAACCTTTTCGGTTGCCAAGGGTTATTATACCATTTGCAATGAAACGCCCCCCGTTTTTTATTAAAACGAGGGGCGGGTTGGCTTGGAAATATTGGCTGGTTTTAGCGGCCAACCTCAAATTTCAAAATCCGGTTGTTGGCCGCGTCGGCGATCCAAACCACGCCATCGGCGCTGGCTGCTATGCCGTTTGGCAGGCCAAATTGGTTTGGCCCGGTGCCGTATTCTCCCCATAACTGTACAAAGGTACCATCCGTTTTAAACTCCAATACACGGTAGCCTTCCGGGTCGGTTACAAATACACGGCTGCCAGCGATGGTCAGGTAAGGCTTGTTATCCAGGGTTTGGCTGCCCCATCCATCGATCTCCCAGAATTTGATCGGCGTAAAGGAGTTCTCGCTCACTTCGGCAAATACCTGTACACGTTGGTTCCAGGCGTCGGTAACATACACGTTGCCCGCGGAATCCAATTTTACATCGGTGGGCTCGTTGAATTTGCCCAGATCATAACCATCGCCACCGAATTGGGCGAGAATGGCACCATTTTGATCGAAGACCATAATGCGTTTGTTCCCGGTATCCGCGACAAACACCCGGCCATCCTCAGAGACAGCAATGCCACGCGGGCCGTACAAACCGTTGGGGGTTTCAGCGGTGCCGAATACCCCCCACATCTTCAAGGGTTTGCCATCCTTGTTGAATCGCTGGATGCGATGGTTCCAGGTATCGCTTACGAACACATCTCCGTTGCTGGCTACGGCAACACCCCAAGGTTCGTTAAAAGTGCCGGCGGGGGCTTCTCCCAAAGAGGCATCCCCATTGATGCCAAAGCTGCCGATCAATTCGCCAGACTCGCCAAAGTGCTGAATGCGGTGGTTGCGTGAATCGGTTACGTAGATCGAGCCATCGGGCGCGAGGGCTACCCCGCGAGGGGCGTTGAACATTCCTTCTTGCTCGCCGCCAATGCCAAATACCAGGGCTGCGTCGTACGTTTTGATGCCAAGAGCGTAGGGATCCACTTTTGGTTTGGGTTGGACCTTAACCCCATATTGCCAAATTTTGTCGGCAATGTCTTTGTTTACATACAGCCGCATTCGGTCGGCGGGGTCCCAGGTTTGTTCATTGATGGCGGTTGTGCTGTTGACCTGGCCATATTTGGTGTAATCGCGGTTTAGCCAAATATCGAAAATGGCGGCACGCTGATCGGCGCTGAGCAAAGCGTTGCACAATCGGCCATAGTCCTGGTTTTTAAACAAACGGACAAAGCTTAAAACGCCATTGCAAGCGTAGCTTTCTTCAAAGGGGGCGTTGGGGTCGGGGCGGGTACTTACCAAATTAAAGTAATCCTGGTTTGGCCAAACCATGCGAATGAAGTCGAATTGGTAAAAATCATCGCCCAGGATAGGCTCGATCTTGGCGTAGTTGCTATCGCCAACGATGATCGCGGGCAGGTCTTTTAGCGAACGGTCGGGTGCCCCGCCATAGAAGCGGTTGTTGGGGTACTCGCGCATATACCAGGAAAGCGGCCACGATGTATCGTCATCATACGCAACCGCGATATTTTTGCCGCCAACGGTCATTTCGGAGATCTGGTCTACCTGGCGCAGCAATTCTTTCACTCCGCTGTAGCTGTGGGCATAAACCAGGTATTCTTTGGGGCTGTCGTATAAAACATAATTCGCGCGGATCATGGTGCGGGCCGTTAGGAAGCCGAGTGCGGCAAATGCCAGCACCAGATTGAATAGCCATGTGGTACGACCAAGCACCTGGCCATTGAGCCTGTATATTCCGAACAAGGATGCGCCGGCGACGACGATGGCGGCGAGGAAGGTTGTGGTTGCTTGTAATTGGGCTAATTCCTTGCCATCAAACGGCAACGGGCTTTGGAACAACGACGCAACCAAACCAAAAGCTGAAAGCACAAAGAGCACATAAAACACCGCCCGCAGCGCAAAACGCTCGCCAAGGATGGCATTCCAATCCACTTTTTCAATCAGCCTGGCAATTCCCCAGCCCCCTAACAGGGTCATGGGCAAGGCCATGTGGAACGTTAGCCAGGGCATTTTTTCGCCGGCGATTGAAAACGCGGCAATGGACATGACAGCCCAGTAGGAGAGCAGCAAAAATTGCATGGTGCGTTGCGGCAGTTCGATAAAATCTTGGCCTTCTTCCTGCTTTGGAATAAGGTTTAGATAGCGCTTATGGTTCCTGACGCCGAACCAGATCGCCATCGCTGAAGCGATCGCGGGCAAGTATTCATACATTGGGATCATCAGCAGCCAATAGTAATACTCTGGCTGAGAGCCGCGTTGCACCCCTTGTTGGGCGATCCAATATCCCAGCGAACCAACGATGCCGGTGAAAAAACCGCCGCCATTGGTGAACACGGTGGTGTATAAAACGACATACGGCGCCCAAAAGACCAGCGCCATCTTCAGCCAGATCTCCCGTTTCCACCAAACACCGATCAGGATGGTAATGATCACGATCGGCACCAGGAAGGCGGCTGTCCTGATGAGGCCATCGGTGGAGTAATCTACCGGGTCCCAGCCTGCGAAAGCGACCGGGAAGGCTGATAATTGCGGCAACACCAACGTGCCGAATACGATCAACAGGTCAAAACTGCGCAGACCGCGCAACTTTGCCAGCCCAAACCCCTTAACCACATTGGCAGCAGCGAGGATGAAAGTGACCAGGAAAATGGCGCCGAAGATCGCCAAAAAGAGGGTGAAGTTGGTGGCTGGGCCGGCCAATACCTGGGCATCTGCCAGCTTTGCGGCGGCATCGGCGTTGTGTTTTTGGAAAAATGTGACCAATAGGGCCAGCAGAGACACGGCACTGAACCCAAATGTGATCAGGAAATTTCGGTAGGTTGCCCGGTCCTGCCAGGCGCTACGGGCCAGTGTCCATAAGAACACCAGTGCCAAAAAGATCAGCATCTCGGCATTGTAAATAAACGATGTTTCTTTGGTCAGGTAATGGATCACAAACGCGCCGGAGATGAGATAGAGGAATCGGTGCTGCCCGGTCTCAAAATATCGCAAAACAGCGTAGATCATCAGGAAAAATGACAGGGCGATGTAACTATCTTCGCGGGTGTAGCGTGAGTAGTAAGACAGGAAAGGTGATAGCAGCACAAGCGTGGCGGCGGCCAGGCTTCCCAGCTTGCCCAGATACCTGCGCCATAGCCAAAGCGAGGCGATCGAGAAAATGCCAAAAAGGGCGGCTGGAACGCGGGCGGTAAAATCGCTTGAGCCGAATAAAAAGTAAGCCACGGCGATGAGGTGGAACTGAAGCGGCCCGTGCATCATTGGATTGTGCTGGTAGCCTTGCCCTTGTGATAACAAATATGAAAAATAAGTGTGCAGGCTCTCATCATGGCTTTGGGCACGCGCGCCAAGATTGTAAAACCGGGTGATAACTGCCAACAGTAGCACCAGCGAAAAGAGCAGCACCTCATAGGTGAGCCAAGGTAATCCGGGTAATGGTGATTTCTCCAACCAGTTATTCGGGTTTTTCTTCATTGTTTACATTCCTGTCTTCGTTATTTTCAGCAGATCTTCGTTCAGAGGCTAATTGGCCGCAACCAGCCTGGATATCGATGCCGCGGCGGAGGCGGATGGTGCACGGGATGCCGTTGGTTTCCAAAATTTCTTTGAACCTTTTTGCCCGCTCCGGGCTGGTGGCTTTGCCGTTGTAACCAAATGTTGGGTTTAGGGGAATGGTGTTGACATGGCACACCATCCCTTTTAGCAAGGAGGCGAGTTTGTGGGCTTCCTCTTCGGTGTCATTCTCGTCATAGATCAACGCCCACTCGAAGGTGATGCGGCGGGAGGTTTTTTCCAAATAATACCGGCATGCTTCCATCAACTCGTTGATGGGGTAGCGCTTGTTGACCGGCATCATGCGCGAACGTTTTTCGTCACTGGTGGCGTGCAGGGAGATGGCCAGATTTACCTGCCGGGTTTCATCGGCGAATTGGCGGATCTTGGGTACCAACCCGCTGGTGGATATGGTAAAGCGCCGGGCGCCAAACCGCAGGCCATCGGCGGTGTTGAGGGTGTCGATCGCCTTGATCACATTGTCATAATTGTGGAATGGCTCGCCCATGCCCATAAAGACAACATTGGTTACGTGCTGGCCTTCCAAAGCCAATTGTTTCTCGTAATGCAAAATTTGGGCAATGATCTCTCCGCTGGAGAGGTTGCGGGTAAAACCCATTTGGCCGGTGGCGCAAAATGTGCAGCCCATGGCGCAACCTACCTGGGTAGAAATGCACAAGGTGCGTCGGCGGTCATAGTTCATTAGCACCGTTTCCACCGCTCCGCCTTCCGCAAGGCGAAAGAGCATTTTTTCGGTTTCACCATCGCTGCTATGCAGTCGCACATCAGGGGTGATCGGCGAGAGGGTGAAAGCCGCTTCAATTTTGGAGCGCAAGTCTTTTGGCAGGGTAGAGAAATCGGAAGGCTGGGTCCACAAGGTTTTGTACAAACCATTCCATGTTTGGTCTGCCCTAAAGCGAGGTTCAGACCAACCTGAGAAGAGTTGCTCAAATTCCGAATGGGAGAGATCGTACAAATTCATAATGTCAGGAGATCAGGTCGGCAAGGTCTGCGGCAATGTAATCGATGGCGGGTGACCAGGCGGCAGCCTGTGCCGGGGTGCCAATGCCCGAGAGGACCAAGGCGGTCTTGGCGCCCATAGCCTGGCCGCCGGCGATGTCAGTCTCCAGACGGTCGCCAACCACCAATGTTTCGGAAAGGCAGGTGCCCAGCCGCGCCAGCGCGACCTCCAAAATAAAGGTGCCGGGTTTTCCTGCTACGATCGGTTTGACCCCTGACGCAGTCTCGACGACGCTGCTCCAGGCGCCGTTGCCAGGGATCTGCCCGCGCGGGGTTGGGAAGGTCATATCGGGGTTGGTAATGTAAAAGGGCCGACCAGCGCGCACCAATAAGGTCGCTTCGACAACTTTTTCAAAATTGATCGAACGGTCGATGCCCATTACAACCGCGGCGGCGCGGTTGGCGGTTTCGGTATCCAAAACCTCGAACCCGGCTGTGGCCAGGCATTCAAGCAGGCCAGGCTCGCCTATAGCGAACACCGGTGCCGCCGCTGGCAGGTCGCGGCGAAGCAACTCAGTAACGGCATCTGTTGAGGTGACCACTTGCCAGGGCTCGAGCCGCACGCCGAATTTCGCGAACCTCTCCAGATGCATTTGCACGGTTCGGGTGGAATTATTGGTTGCCATGACGGCTTTCATACCAAGCTCTTCGATCTTGCCAAAAATGCGCGGCAAATCTCCAATGGGTGTATTTTCGGTATATAGTACGCCGTCCATATCCAGGATCAAGCCGCGAATGGAATCATTCAGGTATTTCATTTCAAGTATCTCCGTACCAAATAATCCAAAACGGGCTCATCGATGGTCATCAGGTTGGTATCACATCGGTCCTCAAAGTTTTCCCGGCCAATGAAGTGGTTGAGGGCGGTGGTGAAGTTGGCACTGTCCGGGGAATCCAAGTGTCCAGCCGCTACCAGCACCCGGGCCAATTGTTCGCGCACCTCGCCGCGGATGGGCAGTTTTTTATCGGCGGAGCTTTGAGAAAACAGCAGGTCGTGGATCTCGAGTAGCGACCATAATTTGGAGATGGGTTGGGGGTCATCGTCTACCCGGTAATCGAGGGCACGATCGTTGAATCCGGCGTAGCCGCCTTTTTCGCGCACCACCAAGATCGCGGCGCTTTGTTTGCCGCGCTTGTCACCGCCGGCGTCGTCGCCTGCTTGCAGGGCCGCCAACAGTCGGGCCTGAAATTCGCCATTGTGACTTTGGAAGGTGTGCGCCATTGCTTGCACAACAGCAGCGCCGGCCAGAATATTACCCTGCACCGCAAAACCGTGTCCTGCGATTCCGCCTGCCCAATCAAAGCAGCCTGAACCGGTGAACGTGGCGCTGCCACCCTTTTTATCCACCAATCCAAATTGGCGGGATTCAATATCGGGGTCGCCAGCCTTGAGAGCCTCAAGGGTTTGGTCGGCGGTTGCCCCGCCAGCCATGAGTGCCAAACCTTTTGGGCCAAAAGAGGTATTGGCAAAAGACTGGGTAGCCACGGCGCCTTGGCCGGCGGCTGCCCACGGCACAACTGCGCCCACGGCAGGGAATTTGGACGCGACCGCGACGCCCCAGCTTTGGGTGATGCGGTCGTAAGCAACGATCGAGAAAGTAGATGGTTTGATCATATATGAACAATTATTATAAACAATTAATTTGCTGAAATTGGCAGTTTGGCCGGTTCGCTTGCCAACGGATGCACGATAATGAGGACCACCAGCCATGTAAACAACAAAGGCGCAGGTTATAAAGCTGCGCCTTAATTTCTGACATGGTTGTTGGTTACTTTTGCGGGATCTGCAGGACCTGGTCTACCAGGCCGTAAGCAACCGCCTGTTGGGCATCCAGATAGTAATCGCGGTCCAGGTCGCGTTCGATCACCTCAAGCGGTTGGCCGGTGTGCCTGGACATGACACCGTTGAGCAATGCCTTGAGGCGCAAGATCTGCTTGGCCTGGATCTCGATATCGGTAGCCTGGCCCTGGGCGCCACCCAAAGGCTGGTGCATGTGGATGGTCGCGTTCGGCAGCGCGAAACGGCGCCCTTTGGTGCCGGCGGTCAGCAAAACTGTTCCAAAGCTGGCGGTTACGCCTACCGCGACGGTACTGATGGGGTTGGAGATCATTTGCATGGTGTCGTAAATGGCCAGCCCCGCGTAAATGACCCCGCCGGGCGAATTGATGTACATTTGGATCTCTTTTTCGGGATCTTCATGGTTGAGGAACAGCAATTGGGCTACGATCGAATTGGCGACCTGATCATCGATCCCCGTTCCCAGGAAAATGATGCGTTCCTTGAGCAACAAGGAATAAATGTCGTAAGCACGTTCACCGCGCCCAGAGGATTCCACGACCATTGGGACTATGTTTGTAAAAGGCAGGTTCATCTTTTTCTCCTATCTGCAGGTGAGTTTACTGTGTAAGTGTATGAATTTTATATAAATATCCGTTAGTACTTTTGGATAGTTGATTTTTACAAAAAACCAATTTATAATGACTTTAATATTTTAGGAAAGGAGGATACAAACCATGTTACAACTTAAAGAACGCGGTCAAGGTTTAGTTGAGTATGCATTAATTCTTGTTTTAGTTGCTGTAGTAGTGATCGCCGCCCTGACCCTCTTGGGCCCGACAATCAGTGACATCTTCACCACCATCAATAACAGCTTATAGTAAGGTTATACAATGAAAACCCCATTTTGAAAAAAGTGGGGTTTTTTGTTTTTAAAAATCTGGATCTATAATAACCTTTGGGCTGCCTGAACAAGCGGCCCTTTTTGTTCGTAACCTGTCTCGTTGTACTGGGATGAACAGATATAAACGTGGCCAGTACAGCGCAGCAATAAGCCCTGGACGAGGTCGTTCATCGCCTTCATGTTGGCCTCATATTCGTGGGTATCGGTCCATTTTTGGCCAAAACGCCAATTACGGTTGAGTACATAGGGATGTGTCAGGGGTTGGTCAATGCGTTCAAACCAGCCGGCTGAACCCGCGTCCAACCAAAATTGGGCGGCGCTGGAGCGGCCTTCCAGCAGGTAGGCGATCGCCGGCAATATTCGCACCCGGTCGGTCTCGTCTTCGTCTGGCCCATCCTGGTAATACGCGGCGATCACACCGCTTTCCAGCAGGCGGATGAAGTCACTTCCGGCCGATGATGCAGGCGGGTTATTGGATTCAGGCAAGCTTTGCCTGAATTTTTGGGCGCTTTCAACCAACCTTTGCAAACCCCACACAGCCTGAGACGGTTGCCTGAGTTGGAAACCTGGTTGGCTGAGGACCTCGCCAAACAATTTCCTAAAAAAGGCATCCAATTCCAAGGGCGGTTGGGCGCGATAACGGTTCACCCAGGCGCGGATATGCTCGTACGCCTGGCCATTTTCCGGCCGAATCCGGGTGATCATCTCAGGCCGAATTTGGCTGAAAGGACTCAGCTGGCCGTTTGCGCGATAGGCGATCTCTGCCAGCAATTTTGCCCGCACCAAATCTATGCCTTGGATGGATTGGAACAGGGCGTGGACAAATTGGGTGGTGGTGGGTTGGTAGCCCCATGCTGGGTGGCAAATTTGGGCATAGGAGATGGCGCATTGGATGATCGGCTCGTCGGCCAGGCTGCGTGATGGACGGCGGACTGAACTGGGGATACCCATACCCTGCAACTGGGTTTGGACGGAGAACCACAATGGGTCGTTGAGGTACGGGGCGAGCACCGCGATCTCGCCGCAAGGCGTGCCGCCTTTCACCAGGACCTCGATCTGGCGGGCAACTTTTTGCAGCATTTCAGGGTGGTATTGGGAAGTAATGAAGCTGGCTGTTTGGCGAACAGATGCCTGTTGGTCGGGGGTCAGATCGGGTGGTTGTTTTTCAGCCAACATGCGCTGCAAACCGGTAGAAAGTGATGCGAACGGAGCAGGAATGGAATGTAGCGCCTGGGAAGTTACGGAGGCCGTACAAGCATCCCGCAGGCGCAAGGCGGAGATGGGATCTGCGCCGAGAAACCTGCGGAAGCCGGCGTTGTCATCATGGATCACCAACGCCTGTTGGCAACAGGCAAGCCAATCTGCCAACAGGTCATGAGCGGCCGGGGTATCCTCCTCGCAATTGTCGTAGATAATATGCGTGTAGCCATTAATCAGGTGGTCTCGCACCATTTTTTCGGGCCACAAATAGCGCGTAAACAACTCAATCTGCAAGCTGGTATCTACCAGGTTGTTCTGCAGGCATTTTTGCCTGAACAGCTCAATGCAATTTTGGGCGTCGCCATACACCGAAAGATGTGCCGGGTCGCCGGCCCATGCGCTGGCCAGGTGGTCTCCTATGGCGTGCAAGTCAATGCCAACCAGGGCAGCCTTGTTCAAGTTATCCAGGATCTGGCTTGATAGGCGGTTCTTGTCGACGATCAGCGACGAGAATCGGCCTAAATCCAGGTATGGCTGCAAGATCGACATCATTTGGTATTGGGCGGTTTCAAGCGTTAAAAAGGTTGGCGGAAGGCCAGGTTGCCCAAAACCGGCCTTGCCAGAGATCAGCGGCCAGAACAGGTCCACCATCCTGCGGGATAAACCCGCAAGGGTGCTGGTTTGCAAATTGCCGAGCACCAGGGAATCGCTTTCAAGCGCTTTCCGGTATGGGGCCTGGTATTCCCTTTGGGGTGTAAACAGCAAGATATTTTCAGCAGGGACGCCCCTGGCAAGCAACTCTTTGTAGGCCATTATTGCCAAGCTGGTTTTGCCACTGCCGGCATTGCCTTGCACAAATATTTTTTTGGATGTGTTGAAGGAAGTGAGCGCTTGTTGTTGCCAGGGGTAAGGTTGCATGGGAGGGGGCTTGTGTTATGATTTGGCGAAACCGATCGTTCGTTATCTGAGATTATATATGCAAAAATCCACCTCCCTGCGTGTCCTTGCCATCGAATCCTCTTGTGATGAAACAGCCGCCGCCGTGATCTTGAACGGTATCGACTTGCTTTCGCACGTTGTCTCCTCCCAAATGGAGATCCATGCCCGTTATGGCGGGGTCTACCCGGAAGTGGCATCGCGCCAGCATGTCCTCAGCATTTTGCCGGTGGTGCAGCAATGCCTGGCCGATGCCCATTTGGCCTTGCAAGATGTGGATGCCATCGCGGTGACCAGCGGACCCGGGCTGGCAGGATCGTTGGTGGTTGGGCTAAATGCCGCCAAAGGAATGGCGCTTGGCACCGGCAAACCCTTGGTGGCGGTGAACCATTTGGAAGGGCACATTTATTCCGCCTGGGTTAAAAAACCCGGGGCAGAAGGGCTGGCGATCAGCCAGCTGCCATTTCCCCACATCGCCTTGCTGGTATCTGGTGGCCATACTGAAATTATTTTGATGCGGGGCCACCTTGATTTTGAAAAACTGGGTAGCACGCGAGATGACGCGGCTGGGGAGGCTTTTGACAAAACCGCCCGCCTGGCCGGCCTGCCGTACCCGGGTGGTCCTTCCATCCAGCAGGCAGCGACGGAGGGAGATCCGAATCGATTTCAGTTCCCGCGCGCGAAAACCGATAATCCGTACGATTTTTCCTTCAGCGGAATAAAGACGGCAGTGCTGCGAGAGGTAAAAGCGTTTGAGCGCGCTGGTGAGCCGATACCGCAAGCCGATATTGCCGCCAGCTTCCAAAAGGCTGTCGTCGAAACTCTGGCCGTAAAAACCCTGGCTGCCGCCCAGGAATACGGGGTCAGGTCGATCCTGGTAGCCGGGGGTGTTTCGGCAAATGTGGCGCTTCGAAAGGCCTTTGCCGAACAGGACCGGTTTATGGTCTTTTTCCCCGATTTTGAATTTTGCACCGATAACGCGGCGATGATCGGCGCGGCTGGCACCCAGCGCTACCTGCAGGGCAAGCTGGCACCTATGGATGTAGATGTAGAACCGACCTGGTCTGTAGCGCTAAAAGCTATATAGCAGATCGGATTTCCAGAACACGGTCGTGGCCGGCAAGATCTTGGTGAACCTTTGCCGTAGCTCGGGGAAACAGCGACCTGGCAATGTTCAACAAAGCGGGCCCTTGCCTGGCTTCCATTTCCAGCAAGATCAATGGGGGTGTTTTACGCAAGGCGTGGATTTGTTTCAGCAAGGCTTTTATCAGGTCCAGGCCATCCTCGCCACCATCCAGGGCGATCGTTGGCTCCTTGCCAACCACTTCCAATCCTTTTAGGGTAGCAGTGGGAATGTACGGCAAATTGGCCGTCAGGATGGTCGCTTCCTCAGCGATGAGCGCGCAATGGGCGAGCAGGTCCGATCGGATGAATTGCACCCTGGTTTCGCAACCAAGCCTGTGGGCATTTTGGCTGGCCACCTTTAAGGCGCTTTCCGAGATGTCCACCGCTACGCAGCGGGCGCTGGCAACTTCCAGCGAAAGGGTGATCGGGATGATGCCAGTTCCGCAGCCGACATCCAGAATGGAGTGTTGGCGGGTCGGATGTTCCTGCAGCCATTGCAGGGCAAGTTCAATGATCATTTCAGTTTCCGGCCGGGGGATCAAAACATCCGGGTTTACCGTGAAACTTCGGCCAAAAAAATCCCATTCTCCCAATACATATGGCAATGGAAGGCCTGCCGCCAGTTGACTCGCGGCTGTTTCAAGCTTCTGCTGGTCAGCATCGGTGAGGGCGACGTCATCGCGCGCCAAAAGGCTGGCTTTGGAAACAGCCAAAATGCGCGACACCAGCAACAACGAGTCGTTCGGGTCTGATAATGTCGGGAAAAGAGCCCGTAAGGCAGCCAGTTTCATAAGTAAAAAAGCAAAAGCCCCGCTGTCATTTGCGGGGCGATGTTTTGCATGTCAGTCTTCATCGTCCGATGAGACCAAGCGGTCGGTCTCATCACGGGTAGACAATTCATCGATGAACATGTCGATGTCGCCATCCATGACCACCGGAAGGTTGTAGCTGGAAACACCAACGCGGTGGTCGGTGACCCGCGATTGCGGCCAGTTGTAGGTGCGGATCTTGTCGGATCGGTCGCCAGAGCGAACCATGTCTTTGCGGGTATTCTCGAGTTCGGCTTGCCGGGCTTTTTCCTCGATCTCGAACAAGCGGGCGCGCAAGATCGACATCGCACGTTCGCGGTTCTGACCTTGCGATCGCTCATCCTGGCAGGTGACCACGATGCCGGAGGGGAAATGGGTGATACGAATGGCGGTGGAGTTCTTTTGCACATTTTGCCCGCCCGCGCCGGCAGAGCGGTAAACATCGACCTTGATGTCCTTTTCTTCTATGCGTACATCCACCGGGTCCACTTCGGCCAAAATCGCAACGGTGGCAGCCGAGGTATGGATGCGGCCCTGGCTTTCCGTTGCGGGTACGCGTTGTACACGGTGAACACCTGATTCCCACTTGAGCCGGGAGAAGGCGCCCTTGCCCTTCACCTCGAAGATGATCTCCTTTAGTCCGCCGATGCCGATCTCTGAGAGGGACATCACGTCGGTCTTCCAACCGTTTCGCTCCGCGTAGCGGAAATACATGCGGTAGAGGTCCGCGGCGAACAAGGCGGCTTCGTCTCCGCCAGTGCCGGCCCTGATCTCCACGATCACGTTCTTGTCGTCGCGCGGATCCTTGGGGATCAATAACTTCTTGATCTCTTTTTCAATTTCCGGGATGCTCTTTTCAAGCGCGGAGATCTCCTCTTTGGCGATCTCGACCATTTCAGCGTCCGATTCGGCATCGAGCAGGGTTTTGGCAGCTTCCAGGTCATCGAGCGCTTTGCGGTACTCAAGCCCTTTGGCAACGATCGGTTCCAGGGTGCTGCGCTCTTTGTTCAGCTCGATCGATTTTTGGTAATCGGTACCGACACTGTTTAGTTGCAGTTCAATTTCTTTAAATTTTTCTTCAAGTTCTCTGATCTTGTCTAACATTTAACTCTCCATTCCATAATGATGTTTGCGGATTGTTGGAAAGAGAGCGTCGCTAATATTGGATCGATGAGAGTGCCATGCTCAGGATGATGAGTACGGCAACAATACCAAACAAGATCTGGTTGCGCCTTTGGGAGCGGTGGAACTCATTGTTTTTTTTATTGGTTTCAGTTTTCTTTGCCATGGTTTTATTTGCCTTTTGGGGTTTATTTGCGACCAAAAATTATACCTTACTTGGTCATTCCAAATGGGCCTTGATGTTCTCGGCGACGTTGCGGGTAATGCCTGGCAGGGCGGCGAGTTCAGCGAGGCTGGCGGAGGCGATCTTTTCGATCGAGCCGAAGTGGATCAGCAATTGCTTGCGGCGGGTCGGGCCAACCCCGGGGATCGAATCCAGCCGGGAGGCAAGACCGGTTTTGCCGCGCCTGTTCCTGTGGGCGGTGATGCCAAAACGGTGGGCTTCGTCGCGGATGCGTTGAAGCAAGTAGAACCCTGCCGAGTGCTTGTTGAGCAGCAGCGGTTCGGGGTTTTCCGGGAAGAAGATCTCCTCTTCACGCTTAGCCAAACCTACCACTGGCACTGTCTCCGCCAGGTTGAATTCGTTCAAAACCTTTACCGCCCTGCCCAATTGGCCTTTGCCACCATCAATGATGATCAGGTCTGGCAAGATCGGGAAAGATTCATCTTTTTTGCTTCCAACCGTGGTGGCAGCTTGTTCACGGGCTGCCGCCCAGCGTTTGAATCGGCGGGTCAGCATCTCTTCCATGCTGGCAAAATCATCGGGATTACCAATGCTGGTGGTATCGATGTTGAATTTGCGGTACATGCGTTTGGCGGGCACGCCTTTTTCAAAGACGATCATGGCGCCAACGGTGGCAACTCCCTGGGTGTGGGAAACATCGTAACATTCGATGCGGTTTAACGGGGTTGGCATGGCAAGCGCTTCCTGCAACTCGGTTAGGGCGGCTTCCTGTTTGTGGGTATCGGCTTGCCATTGCGCGCGCAAGGCTTGCAGGGTCTCGGCCGCGTTTTCAGTCGCCATCTGCACCAGGTCTTGCGATTGGCCTTCGCGGGGGACGAGAAGCTCCACTTTTTTGCCGCCCCGCCGCGAGCGCAGCCATTGGCTAACGATCTGAGCTTCTTCGATCTGTTGGGGTAAAAGCATGTGGTCCGGGATGGAGGCAGCCTCTGAGTAAAATTGTTGGACGAATTGGGCCAGGACCTCGCTGTCGGTCGATTCCTCGGTCCCTTCAAGGATGAAGTATTCCCTGCCGATCAACTTGCCTGCCCGGATGAAAAAGATCTGAACACAAGCCTCGCCGTCATTGCGGGCGATCGCCAACACATCGGAATCGAGGTAATCGGCCGGGAAGACGACCTTTTGCTTCTCGACGATCGATTGCACCGCCCGAATACGGTCGCGCAGCGAGGCGGCTTTTTCAAAGCGCAGGTCCTCGCTGGCCTGGGACATTTCATCGGCCATCCGCTGCAAGATCGGCTCGCTGTAGCCACCCAAAAAAGCCATCAGGTCTTCGATCATTAGGCGGTAACCGGCCTGGTCTACGGCGCCAATACACGGGCCAGTGCAAAGCTTGATGTCGTAATACAGGCATGGCCGTTTATCTTGGCCGGTGATCTCCCGGTCGCAGGTTAGGTATGGGAAGATCCGGCGCAGCACATCCAGGGTTTGGTAAACCGCCCATGCCGATGTGTAAGGGCCAAAATAACGCGCGCCATCGTTCTCCATATTGCGGGTTACGTTGACCTTGGGGAAGGCCTGTTGCAGGTTGACCTTGATGTATGGATAGCGTTTGTCATCCTTGAGGCGCACATTGTAACGCGGGCGGTGGCGTTTGATCAGGTTCATTTCCAGGATCAAGGCTTCGAGCTCCGAGCCGACCACGATCCATTCGATGTCTGTGATCTCGGTAACCAGGCGGCGTGTTTTGTTGTCGTGGCTGGAATCGCTATGAAAATACGAGCGTACCCGGTTACGCAAAGAGATCGCCTTGCCAACGTAGATGATCTTGCCGTCGCTGTTTTTCATCAGGTAACAGCCTGGTTTTGATGGTAAAGTGTTAAGGATGCCCTGAATATGATCGCTTGGTTGCATAGGCCAATTTTACTCGCGAAACTGTGGGAGCAGGAAAGAAGAAGCAATATATATTCGCATAGATACAGGAGTGTGCAAAATGCCAACAGAAGGTGCTGAAAGCAAGATCGGCGAGTTGCTGAATGCCAAACAATGGACGCTTTCTACCGCAGAAAGCTGCACAGGCGGCGGGATCGCCAGCCGCATCACCGATGTAGCTGGGGCTTCGGCGTATTTTTTGGGGGCGGCGGTATGTTACGCCAACCAGGCCAAGCAAAAAGTGCTGGGAGTGCGGGAAGAAACCTTGTTGCAATATGGGGCGGTAAGCCAACAAACCGTGGAGGAGATGGCCCTGGGTGCGGCTGACCTATTCGCAACCGAGATCGCCGTCAGCATCAGCGGCATCCTTGGCCCTGGCGGGGGCAGTGCCGAAAAACCGGTAGGAACCACCTGGATCTGCGTGCTTGCCATGGGGCAAACCGACAGCCGCAAGTTCACTTTTTATGGCAACCGGGCCGAAAACAAGCATGCTGCCACCGAGGCTGCGCTGGCAATTTTGTTGGAAAATTTGGAGCGTATGAAGTGAACCAAAACAGCAAAAGCAATGTCGTCGCGTTGATCTCCTCTAATACAGAGTGGAAGATCATGCGGGCCATGTTCCCTCAGGCGGCAGTAGAAAAAACTCCATTCGGCGAGCAATTTGAGATATGTATCGCCAACAAGGATGTTTTGCTATTTCACGGCGGGTGGGGGAAAGTATCCGCGGCGGCAACCACTCAATATTGTATCGACCAGTATCGCCCGGCCTTGCTGGTGAATTTGGCAACCTGTGGCGGTTTTGCTGGCCTTGCCACGGTAGGAGAGGTTGTTTGCGTGGAGGAATGTGTCATCTACGACATTGTTGAGCAAATGTCCGATCCGCAAGAGGCGATCGACTTTTACACAACCAAGATCGAACTCTCCTGGTTGCGGCCGGAGTGGTTGCCAGGGGTCGATATGGCCCGTATTGCCTCGGCCGACAAGGACCTGATCATTGAGGAGATACCGCAATTGATCGAAAAATACCAGGTGAGGGTTGGGGATTGGGAAAGCGGGCCGATCGCCTGGGTTGCCCAGCGCAACCGGCAACGCTTGTTGATCTTGCGCGGGGTAACAGACCTTGTAGGGCCGCGTGGCGGCGAAGTATATGATGATATGCCAGAGTATGAACAGCGGACAAGGCAGGTAATGGGCAATCTTATGCAGGTTTTTGCAGGTTTTTTGGCAGAGGCTGGAACAACACTTTTCGGAACATAAAGGTCAGTAACCCAGATCAAGGGTTCTGATCAGGTCCTGGGTGATCTTGGCGGTGATCCCCCATACCGTTTCGCCATCGTAATCGCGATACTTGACAACGATGTTGCTGGTCTCATCAAAGGTGTAGGTGAACCAATTTTCGCGGTTGGCCAACCAGCGCAACGGCACGGTAAAGACGTGCTGGACCTCAAACCGGTTGGTGTTGAATTCGTAGGGAGACTCGTAATAGCCAACGATAGGCGTGACCAAATAATTGGAGACCGTTTTGCGTTGGGTCATTTGCCCCAACAGCGCCACATGGGCAGGCAGCAAACCGATCTCCTCAAATGATTCGCGTAACGCAGTAGCCTGGGCATCGCTGTCATCCTGTTCGCGGGCACCGCCCGGGAAGGATACCTGGCCTTTGTGCGATTCAACCCTGTCTGTACGGCGGGTGAAGAGGATGTGCCACTCTTGTTCGATCTGGGTGAGCGGGATCAGCACTGCCGCTTCCTTGGGTTGCTTTCCGACCAAATGGGGGAACAGGTTGTCATCCACCACTTTTACACCGTAATGTGCCAACCTGTGCCTGATCTGATCGGGTTCAAGGTGCCGGTACATGGCTAATTATTCTTCCGATTCAGCTGCTTCTTCAACCGGCGCGCCGGAAAATGCCTGTTCGGGGTCATCCAGCTTGCTAAGCATGCCGATCTCCTTCAGCAGGTCTACCGAGCGCGGGTCTTCGATGATGTTGATCTTGCGGCCGAAGATCAGGAACCCTGTATGGGCTACCATGCGGTCGGTAGGGCGCAAGCGGGTGGGTTCTGTTTTGTAATAGCGCAGCAATACTTCACACATTTCCAAAAAGGCGAACTGGTTGCGTTGCAAGGATTGGATCAATCGCCCGGCCTGGTTGGTAGTTGGCACCAGCGCGCCAAAAAAACCGCCGCTCTTGATGCTTTGCCGAACCTGCGGAATGTAATCGTACGGGTTGGGGACGTCCAGAAACAACGCGTCGACATCCCGTTCCTCAAACCCATCGGCAATATCGCCCAGTTTGAACTCTACCTGCTCATCCAACCCAAGGCGAACAATATTTTTGCGCGCCAAATTCTGGAACTCCGGACGCCGTTCGTACGAGTAGATCTTTCCACTTTTGCCAACCGAATATGCAAGCGCGATGGTCATCGAGCCGGAGCCAGTGCCGGCTTCCAATACCCTTTGTCCCGGTCCGATGCCCATCGTGGTCAGCAGAAAGCCGATCTCTTTGGGGTACAAGATCTGGGTATTGCGGGGCAAATTGGTCAGGATGTCTCCCAGCATGGGTTGCAACAAGAAGAAAGGGCTGCCCATGTGGCTAAACAACTGGGACCCCCAAGGCAAGCCAACCAGATCATCGTGCTTAACGATCCCCCGGTGGGTGTGCAACTCTCCGCCTTCGGTGAGGGTGAATATAAAGTGTTTGTGGCGCAAGCCAACCAGTTGCACAATGTCGCCCAGTTGGGCGGTGGGGGAGGTCAAATTCCAGGGCATGTAGGGTCCGATCTTTACAGGTTATTTTTGAAAAATTGGGTGATCAGGTTGTAGACTGATACGCGGTTGGGGTACTTGAGCACGTCGTGCCCTTCATCCTCAAAGATGTGGATCTTCACATCTTTGCCGTTAGCAACCAGGCTTTTTACCAGATCTTCGCTTTCGCCGGCTACAACGCGCGGGTCATTGCGGCCCTGGATCACCAGCATTGGGCAGGCGAGCTGGTGCAAATAGGTTTTAGGCGACCGTTCGGTCAGGAATTTTACACCATCCTCGGTTCGAGGATCGCCGAGCGCGACCCTGAAGTACGGTTTCCAGGTTTCCGGTATGCGCTCCATAAAAGTGAGCAGGTCGTACGGGCCGAACATATCGCAGGCGGCCTTCCATAAATTGGGGTGCATGCCGGCTTGCATCAGGGTCATATATCCGCCATAACTGCGTCCCATCACTCCGGCTCGGTGGGTATCGACGCGGTTATCTTTGGCCAAGACCTGTTCCATCGCAAAAACGTGATCCAGACGATCCTTGCCACCCCAATCCTGGTCCACTTCTTTGGTGTAGGCAAGCCCGTACCCCGTTGAACCACGCACATTTGGAACGAACACAGCGAATCCATTGAGGGTTAGGAATTGGATCAACGGCATGGAGAACCACGCAAAATCCGGCCTCTCCTGGCTTTGCGGGCCGCCGTGGATGTAGTACACCAATGGCCGGGCGCCCTTGAATGCGAGCTGGCTTGCGGGCAGATAAAGACGGGCAGATATGCGCGTGCCATCAAAAGATTCATACGAGGCATCCTCACCCTTGGAGAGATATTTATCATCCAGCCCAAGCAATCGTTCGTTGGTGTGCATCACGATGAAATCACGTTTTTTGCGTTCGATGCTGTACAACTGGGTGGGAGAAACCGCGCTTGAAAAAGCCAGACTAAAAATATCCATGTGGGGGTTGTAATCGATATGCTCCAGGACTCCATTGTCGATCGGCGATTCGCCGGCAAGGCAAGCCAAAACCTTTAGTTGTTTTTTGCTGGAAATGTAAGCAGCCTCGTAAACAAAAGAGCATCCATCGATGTTGTAGGTGAGCAAATAGCGGTCGTTCTGGAGCGGAGATATGGACACCATCTCCCCTGAACCGCTATGTCGAAGACCCTTGACGGAGATTGGAACCAGGCTTTGGGGTACGTCCAGTGTAAGCAGGGCTACCGAATAGTGGTCATCAAAAACGCTGGAAGTAAGCAAGATGGCATCGCCAGACGGTGTGAACGCGGCGCTGCCAATGCCATTTGGCGCTATCGTTTGCCCGTCAGTACGATCTTCCAAGGGGGTGCCATAGAGCAACTGCTTTTTGCCCTCGCCAACCAGCCATAAGACCATATCGCCAACCGTATACCCATCGGCAATGATCACCTTCCGGTGCTCGGCGGAGTACGCCAACGGGGTTGAGCCCCATTCTGAACTGGCGATGGGTTTGATCTCGCGGGTGTCCAGGTCCGCAAAGTGTGCCTGGGTAATGGTTGGTCGAGGTCTTCGCTTGAAAAATAAGCGACCCCGCTCTCTTCATCATACAGGTTGAAGTGGACACGGTGATGTGAAAAGTACTCGCCATATACAGGTTCTGGAAAGCCACCCTCGAGCGGGATGAGGCAGGGGCGATAGACCTCATCGCCATCTTTGTCGATCATCACAAGGATCTTGTCGATCCTTTCAACAACCCTGAAGGCGTAACCGCCGATCAGCTCTGGGTTAGGCAAGGAAATGTTTTGTGGCAAGAGCGGCTCGGGCACGCTGCCACCGTAATTCATGCGGTACAGGCTAAGCCTGCCACTCAGGTTGCTGACAAAATAGACCTGGTCGCCCACCAATTGAGGTTGCAAAAACAGCCTGCTGGATAACAAAGATTCGATCTGGAATTCCATTATTTTTACCCTCCTGATTTGGGGCTCTCAAAATTTTTGATCAGTCCGCCGCCCAAGACAATGTCATCGACGTACATCACCGCTGCCTGCCCGGGTGTAAGGTCGCGTTGGGGCTGCTCAAAGGTTATAGTGACCTCGTCAGATTCCGGTCGCCATTCCACCACGGCAGCGGCCAATTTGGCGCTGTAACGTGTTTTTACCATTGCCGCAAATGTGGTTTCTATCGGCGGGGAGCCTTTGCTCCATGTTATGGGGCCGGCGGTCAATCTGGTGGATCCCAATTGGGTTGCGCTACCAACTACCAGCCGGTTGGCGCTGGATTCTTTGCGGATGACGAAATAGGGTTCAGGGGTAGTAATACCAAGCCCTTTGCGCTGGCCAATGGTGTATTGGTGCAAACCGGTGTGGGTGCCCAAAACCTTGCCGCCGGTATCCACGATCTCGCCGGGCTGGGTTTGGCTTTGCAAGTGACGGCGAAGAAACGCGCGGTAATCTTCACCCGCCAAAAAACACAGGTCCTGGCTATCGGGCCTTTTGGCCACAGGCAGCCCTATGCTTTCGGCAATTTGCCGGATCTGCGCTTTTGGGTGCTCGCCGATCGGGAAAATACATTGGCGTAGGATGGATTGCTCGAGGACATGCAAAACATAGGATTGGTCTTTGCCGTCATCTACCGCGCGGCGAAGCAACTTGTTTCCTTCTCGATCGGTAACCAGGCTGACATAATGGCCGGTGGCAAACAGGTCCGCGCCGATGGCCATTGCGCGGTTAAAAAGGTGGTCGAAGCGGATGTGGCGATTACATGCCAGGCATGGATTGGGTGTGATGCCGGCGGCATAGCCATCCAAAAAGGTGGTGACAACCTGGTCGTAAAACACATCTTTCGCGTCAATGACGTAAAACGGAATATCCAGGATTGAGGCAACCTTTTTGGCCTGGGCGACAGAATCGGGTGTGCAACAGCGGTTGGAGTTTTCCTTGCCGGGCTCACTCCACAATCGCAACATCAGGCCGGTTACCTGGTGGCCTTGTTGCTTCAACAAGTACGCCGCGACAGAACTGTCTACCCCGCCGCTCATGGCTACTACTACATGTGCCATTTTTATCCGCGCGCCTTGGCACCCAATGACCTGTTTTGGTCGATCAGTCGTGGTAAACAATCGCAAAACTGGTGGATGTGTTGCTCGGTGGTATCGGTGCCAAGCGTTACCCGCAACGAACCAAGCGCCCATTCACGCTCCAGCCCAATTTCGATCAGTACCTCGCTGGGTTCCGGGTTTCCGGTTTTGCAAGCCGAGCCTGAGGAGCAGGCGAAACCCTGTTGGTCCAGCATCGATAACAGCAAGTTGCCATCTACGCCTTTGAAGACAAAACTGGCATGTTGCGGCAAGCGCTGGGTTGGGTGGCCTGTAAGTTGCGTATTTGGCACTCGGGAAAGAACGGCATCGACCAACTGCTCACGCAAGGCTGCCAGCCTGGCTGCCCGTTGCTCCCGTTCGCTGCCTAACAACTCGATGGCTTTGGCGAACCCTACGATGAAGGGTACATTATGGGTCCCCGCCCGCAACCCATTCTCTTGGCTGCCAC
>SXGT01286452.1_pt1 | contig 21646 bp, 21 predicted proteins | sample 3176221 | NCBI WGS metagenome assembly SXGT01 (sample SAMN11356862, study PRJNA531348) | freshwater metagenome | isolation source: freshwater sample F1-120 | place: China: Fuxian Lake, Yuxi | collected 2017-12-25
GAATTGCAGGGACGACCGATCTCCAAAATTCCCACAACTCGGAGAAACGCCCTGGCGCCCAAAATTTCCTGAATTCTGGACGACCCGTTACACACCTGATAGATGACATCGAAAAGTAATAGTTCATCCTCGGCCCCGCCCCAGTTTCTCATGAACGCATTACCCTCAGATCCTCTCCGTCGCCAATTCCTCCGCAGCATGTGCCTGACCACAGCAGCCTGGAGTGTGCCTGGCGCCTTCGCGGCTGCTCTGCAACGCACGCCCAGTCAAACCGAAGGCCCGTTCTACCCGAACCATCTCCCTCTCGATACCGACAACGATCTCATCATCATCAACAACGAAACCAACCCTTCCGTGGGTCAGGTGACCTATCTCAGTGGACGTGTGTTGGACTCGCGCGGCAGCCCGATCCGCAATGCCGTCGTGGAGATCTGGCAATGCGATGCCAACGGTGCCTACCTTCATACCGGGAGTGATAACGGATCGAAACGCGATCGGCTCTTTCAAGGCTTCGGCCGTTTCGTCACTGGGTCGAAAGGAGAATATCTATTCCGCACCATCAAACCCGTGCCCTATCCAGGCCGGACACCCCACATCCACGTGAAAGTGAAACGTTCCGGAAAGGACTTGCTGACCACCCAACTTTACGTCGAGGGCCATCCAGGAAATGTCAACGACGGTATCTGGAAACGCGTCACCGACTCCCGCGAACGCAAAGCGATCACGGTGCCGTTCAGGGCACTCAAAGGAGCAACTGCCGGCGAATTGGCCGCCAACTTCGATATTGTCGTCGGTGTTCTGCCTTCAATGTGAACTCAATGTTTAGAAGGCTGCCCAGTCAATCAGGCAACCCCACCGCATCATGACCTACCATTGGAACGGATACGAACTGACGGATGATCGTTGCCGAATGGATTTCGAGTCGGTGTTCGAAATGCTTGCCCGCACTTACTGGGCAAGCGATCGACCGCGCGAACTGCAGCGTTGTGCCTTTGATCATTCCGTTTGCTTCAGTGTCTTTTCGCAGGGAAGACAAATCGGCTTCGCGAGGGTGATTTCAGATTTTGCCACGTTTGCTTGGGTGGCTGATGTCATTATCCATCCGTCGCACCGCGGCACCGGTGTTGGAAAGTGGATGGTGGAATGCATTCTCAACCATCCGTCGATGGCCACGAGGAGTCAGTGGCTCGCGACCCAGGACGCTCACACGCTTTATGAGAAATTCGGTTTCGTTCGATTCGAAGCCATGCGGCGCGGCGCACCACTTCCTGGGGAACCTTTGAACGACGACCCCACGCCAATCCCAACTCCCTGAGCACGCCCCTCTGTGGCGGCGGCGCGGTCGCTGGGTTCATAGGCATTCCAAACGCCTTGAGACTCGAAAGTATTGGGGGCCGACAGCACCGGTGCTCACGACTTGGCTCCATCCAGCATCCGCATTCGGCTCAACGTCAGTCCAACGCACCAAATCCGCAGAACCCTCAATTCGATAGGACACGCCTCGGGTTGCTCCCTGGAGGCTTAACCGCATTGTTCCGGAAACCATCGGCTCCAATACTAACCTTAGAGAACCGTTCGAGCCTGTAACTTCGAAGGATACCGTCTTCACGATTTCCAGATCAGGTTCTCCCACTTCCAAGTTCAGAAACGTCTGTGCCGCGAACCGGTTGGTCACAAATCCAGAACTCTGTCGTTGAAGAACCAAACACAGTCTAGCTTCACGAACATCGCCTTGCGTCGATCCAATTCTCAGAACGCCTCCCTCGGGCGTCCGCTCCCAACGTCCAACATTGGAGTTCACATGCGCCACATCCACAGAAGGATCTAGGGTCACTTTCAGCATGGACCCACTAATGGAACAATCCCCGGTTCGCCGCATCAGGATCTTGTAAGCGACGCTGTCGCTCGACAGCCCGTTCTCCTCAGAACTGGAGGTCACCTCGAGGGTCAGCGGGAATGGACACAGTGGTTTCCCAAGAATCCACCAGAGGGCATTTTGAAACAATCGCCTGTGATCTCGGCTCCCAAACTCTCCTTCATTTGCACCCAATGAAAAAAGTTGGGTGACAACTCTCGGAAACGTTTCGTGGCTCACCACCAATAAGGCTTCGGCACCTTGTCGTCCCAGCACCACGGCATTGTTTCTCGGCAGTCCTCCAAGCACCATTTCCGACGAAACGATCGGCCCGATCGTCCCCACAATTCCCGACAGAACCGGGTGTGAGGTCCACTCTGGTGGCCACGTGATGGCACCACTTAGGGCTATAGGCACGGTCGCGTTGACATTTACCAGGTCTGCCCACCGGTCTCGGAGCGCCACGTCAGACGCCGCGAACGACCCCGCAATCTGTCGCCCAATAGCATAGAGCCCAATCCCCTCACGAACCAAGGCTTCCAACATTGCCAATTCCGAATCGAGCGTTGGGTGCTCATGTGCTGGATGCCACACCATGGCTTTAAAACCACGGAGGAGAGCTGGGCTCGCCAATTCTCGCGGCACTCGTACGTGACCGACTCCGATCTGATCCAGTGCCGTCGCCATCCAATCCAGTGCCTCGCTTTGGTCGCTGATGAGCGCCACCTCATCGTCCAGACCAACCACGTCGACGCGAAACGATGTCCTAGCGCTAAGCCCACCGGCATCCACCACATCGAGTTGAATGGTCACAGTTCCATTGACTTCAGCGGTCGGCAATAGGACCAAACTCCGATTTTTCCCACTTCCTATCAACGTCATGCCGGATTCGGGGATCGATCGTGTATCTGAACTCGTTAACCTGAGCTGCAATCGATCCGCCAGAGTCTCGTTGTCCTCAATGGAAAAAGCCAACGGTTCGGATTTCTGGCCACGCAAAAGAATCTGGGACCGAATGCTCGAAATTCGCGGCGGCGTATTCACCGCAAGGACGTCATCGTTACGAATGATCACAGACGCCTCACAGCGCGTCACCAATGCCCCGATCGGATGATGCAATCGCACACGAAAACTTTCGTCGGGCTCAACCAGCAGATCCCCCATCAAGCTCCAAGGGACAAACTTTCGAGTTTCGCCAGGTTCAAAGCGAACCACCCCATGACCGCCCATATAATCCATCCCATGGACCGCCGATAGATCTTCAAAGGAATACTGTACCGTTACGGGGGATTCACTAGGGCGTGAAAGTCTCACTTCGAGTGCCTGCTCCGTGGAACCGAGATCGCCTTCACCCACACTGGAAGGTAATACCGACAGCTCAGGCCAGGCGGGTTCCGATCCAAGTTCAAACGGCCGGGCGATATGCAGATCATCGAACAGGAACCCATCCTCAAAGAGCCCAATACGAGTCAACTCCACCTTGACGAACGGATGCGCCGGATCCAGCACGCCCCAAAAAAAGGCGCCGCCACTGCCCTGAAACTGCGTGATGGGAACGTCAAACGAGCGTGCGATTCCATTCGACTCGTAAAGCGTCACAGCCAGCCCGTTCAGTTCGATGTCGGTTCCAAAGAACCCAAATGCCACTTGGGATTCTGAAAATTCCAGACTCAAGAAACCGGATCCCACATCCCCTTGCAAACTCAAGCCACGCGATCCGGATACGGGAAACTGCCCTTGAATCGTCCCGCCAATGTCCGAAACCTCCAAAACGCTCTGACTACCCTCCAAGGTCACGTGACTGGTGCCGAACCGGACGTCGCCCGGGGTGGTATCCGGGTCGAACCGCTCAAAATCTTCCACATGCACTCCCGGAAGACGGGCTCGGAATCGGGAGGCCATTTCGTGTGACCTCGGGAGGGAGGGACGAGGGACCTGATTGAGTCCGAAGGGCGGAAACCGACTGATATCCTCTGCAAAGAAAATTTCGGGTTCCATTGCACCCGAAGACAAAATCGTCAAGGGGGGGCCGGATTCTACCAGCAATGTGCCGCAATCAACCGGGGTGACTGCAATGCGGATTGGCAGGGACGCCTCCATCCAATCCTCAGGACCGATAGCTACCGTGGTGATCCAATGGAAGCCTGGGCTGGCCTCGGACCAGTCGAACTGAAACGGCGGCTTGGTGGCAACGCCGATCCGCTGGGTGCCAGAATAAAATTCCACGAGGTGCAATTCCCGGGTCGTTCCCTCAGTTTCGATCTGGAGATGAACCGGTTGACCTTGAAGGAATATCGCACCCATGGCTGGCGATAGCCACTGGAGAGCCTTCGGTTCGATGCCCTGTCCAAATCCCGGACTTCCCACGAAAAGCGCGCCTGCGAGCAGTGTCCACAGAGCCAATCGATAATGGTCCACCAGACAGTTTAAGATGCAGCGCCGAAGCATGGTAAGGTTGCGGGAGGTTTTCCACACAACTCGCCCAAGCTACAGGAGTCGGCCTACTGCGCAAACGCATCGAACTCTCACACTCGCAGCAGGCGACGGTGAGTTAAGCCGTCTCATCGAGTTCCCGCACAACTCTGGGGCGTTCGCCGAAAAGCGACGTCCCGACTCGCACCAACGTGGCACCTTCCTCAATAGCCACATCGAGGTCGCCGCTCATCCCCATACTCAATACCGGAAGCGGAGCGCCCAACAATTCCTCGCAACGCTCCCGAAGTTCACGAAGTCTCCGAAAAACGGAACGGACACGTTCGGGATCGGTCGCGTAAGGTGCGATGGTCATGAGGCCGTGAATCTCCAACCGAGGTAACTGATTCACCTCAAGAAACTGTTCGAGCACACGCTCGGGGTTCCACCCAAACTTGGAGGACTCCCCGGCAATATTGACCTCGAGCAAAATGGGCATCTGTTTGCCCCGCTTGTCGGCTATTCGAGCCACCTCCTGCGCTAACGCGAGACTGTCCACACTTTCGATCATCTCAAACAATGGCACCGCATCCCGGCATTTGTTGGACTGTAGGTGCCCTATCATGTGCCACCGCAATCGGTTGGGTAATTGCGGAATCTTGATGCGGGCTTCCTGAACCCGGCTTTCCCCAAATAAGGTCAACCCAAGCCCAACCGCTTCCATCACACGCTCTGGAGGTTGGTTTTTGCTGACTGCCATCAAGGTCACCCCGACTGGATCGCGCCCGACCCGGGCACAGGCCGATTCGATCCGCGACTGAATCTTCGTGAGATTGGCTGCAATGGACACACCGCGAGGATGCAAGATCCATCCAACGAAAACAAGGCACCGCAGCGCGCAATTCTTTTCGCGCACGGCTCGGTATTGGCTAAGCTGAACCGGTCAGAAACTCATGTATCTCCTGCTGGCACTGGTTGCCGCCATCGTCTTCGCCCTGGGCTCCATGGTCTTCAAACGCGCGTTTGCTGAAGGCGCCGGTATCGTGCATGCATTGGTCGTAAACAATGTGGTGCTTGGCATCATCTTCCTTCCACTCTTGGCCTTCGATTCCAAGCCCGTGGCCTGGCATTTATGGTTTTATCCCGTACTGACAGGTCTTGCGTTCATGGTGGGACACCTGCTCAACGTGGTGTCGATTCGCCTGGGCGATGTCTCCGTCGTCACCCCATTGCTCGGCGCCAAAGTGGTGTTCGTCGGGCTCCTCGGATGGGTGTTGTTCGGAACTCAACTGAGGAGCGAGCAATGGATTGCATCCGCCTTGGCAACGCTCGGCGTTGTGGTCATGGGACGAACCGATACTCGCACCGCCCAGCATGCTGCCAGAAGCGTCGCCTTGGCCATGGGCTGCGCTGCTGCATTTGCCATGACCGACGTGCTTATCCAAGCTTGGGGCAGCCAGTTTGGCGTATTCCATTTTCTTCCACTCCAGTTCGCGGCTCTCGGTCTATTGTCCGCAGCCACCCTGCCCTATTTTGGCTGGCGTTCATTGCGGGCACCCGCACGTGCCTGGCTGTGGATCGGCGCCGCAGCATTCCTTTCGGCCATCCAAGCGATTCTCATCACCGCGGCCATCGCCATCTGGAAGGATGCCTCCGGCGTCAACGTCGTCTACGCCACCCGCGGCCTTTGGAGCATCGCATTGGTGTGGGTCATCGGACGTTGGATGCAGAACTATGAGTACCGCGCCGCAGGCAACCGAATCATGGGAACACGCTTGTTTGGCGCGGCTTTGATTCTCATGGCGGTCGTGCTGACATCACTAGGGCAAGCCAAGTGATCTGAGGACATCGACCTTGAAACAAAGGGTTAGGCTTCGCGCCTCAAGATCTCCAAGGGTGGTTGATCACAAACGCCTCGACTGGCCAGCAACCCGATGACCACGGTCAACGATGTGACGCCCCCAACCGCCCAGAGCAACGGTGCGATGGATGGTGAAAACGGCGCTTTGAACGCGAACACCGCGAGCGCCCAACTGGCGACAACAGCCAACCCCGCCCCCGTAATCGCTGCTAGCATTCCAAGAAACAGGTACTCTGCAAATAGGATCCGCTGAATCTGCGACCGAGTTGCCCCCAAGGTTCGCAGCAGAATCCCCTCCTGCACCCGCTGCCAACGCCCCGTGAGCACAGCACCCACCAGCACAATCAACCCCGTCGCCACCGTAAATAACGCCATAAACCGCACCACGAGTCCCACCCGCGACAGGATGTCGTCCAATGTCCGCAGCACCAATGTCAGGTCGATCGCACTGACATTCGGAAACAGTCGGACAATCTCGCGCTGCATCCGCGCGGATTCATCCGCGGAGGCCACATGGGTTGCCATGACATGCATCACCGGTGCGGCTTCAAGAACACCGGCAGGAAACACGACAAAAAAATTCGGTCTCACCTGGCGCCAATCCACTTTGCGCAAACTGGTGATGCGATTGGTCAGCAGCACCCCTTGAACGTCAAAGACCAGTTCATCCCCAAGTGTCACTCCCAATTCCCGAGCAATGCCATCTTCCAACGACACGGGAATTGGTGTGGTTCCCTCGGGCACGCTACCAACAAAAGTTCCGCCAACCAACTCTTCGCCACCACCTAATTGAGTCCGCCACGTGCTGCGATACTCCCGTCGAAGTGCCCAACTGGGTCGTGATGTTTTATCCGCCAAGAGTTGATCGGTCGGACGCCCTTTCACCGAGGCGAGTCGCATCGTGAGGATCGGCGCTTCCTCCAAGACGGCCAAGCCTTGCTCCTTCAGGGCCTTGGCCACCGCGTCCCGTTGATCCTGTTGGATATCGAACAAGATGGCGTTCGGCTGAGCGGTTTTCCCCGGCGGAAACAGCTGCTTCAATACGGTATCGCGCACCAATTGCAGGGTGAGGATTAAGAAGGTTCCAAGCCCCAATGCCAGAATCAGCAAGGTTGTCCGATTGTTGGGTCGATGCAAGTTGGCCAACCCTTGACGCCAAACAAATGGCATTCCACTCGGAACCAATCGACGAGTCAGCCAGACTAATAATTGGGCAGCACCCGCGAGAATTCCGAATGCCAGCAACAAACCTCCGGTAAACGCCAACCCTTCCCACCACTTACGAGTCTGCGAAACTCCAAACCCAGCCACCGCGATTCCGATCAGTCCAAGAACCACCCATCGGAGCACATCGGTACGACGCTTGGAGGCCGCCGAGGGCTCGAATGCCACTCTGATGGCGGCCAAGGGGGATACCCGACGGACCTGTAGGAGCGGCAATAACGCGAACAGGACGCAAATCGTCAGGCCGGCCGCCGCCGCTTCAGCCGCCGCTCTCCATGAAAAGCCGCTGGCAATCTCAAATGGAATGAACCCCTGGACGATCCGTGGCAGCAACCGCTCGATCGCAGCGCCGATCAAAATACCGCCCAATACCCCCAGACAACCCAGGGCCAGAGCCTGGGCCAGGTAAATGGCGAACGTTCCCGATAAGGAGACCCCCAAACAACGCAGCACACCCACATGGGACAACTTCTGAGTCACATGCACATGGATCGCACTGGCAATGCCCACGGCGCCAAGCAATAGGGCAATGAAGGCTGCGAGATTCAGATAGCGTTGGAAATTCCCCAGGGAATTCCCCAGGTCCGCCTTTCGCTTGCTCACCGTGTCCGAATTCAATCTCAACCGAGTAAATGTCTGGTCATTCGACTGGACCAGTTCATCCACGTCGGCCCCTTCAGGAAACCGAAACAGGATCCGGTAGCGCGCCAAACTTCCTTCTCGAACCAAGCCCGTCTGGGGCAACGTCGATGCGGCAAAATAAACCCTGGGCGCGATCGTAGAAAACGCCACCGTATCGCCAGGCACCTTCTTGAGAATGCCCAGGATCCGCGTGGTCAAGTTTCCCAATCGCACCAAATCCCCCTTCCTGGCATCGAATTGTATGGCGAGACTCTCCTCCAACAAAACCCCCGCACCCGATCGAAATTCCTGTGCGGCAGTGGGCGGCTCAGTCTCCAACATCCCGTACCATGGGAATGCGCCCTCCAAGGCGCGCGCCTGGATCAATCGGGTGGATTGATCTTTCTCAAAGACAATCATGGACGAGAAACTCGTCTCTCGTGATGTCTCAGCACCGAAGCTTGTGAACAAGTCTTCCGCCTCACTGGAAAAAGCCTGCCTTGAGCTCAAGACCAAATCCGCCCCCAACAACGACCGTGCCTGACCATCCACCGTCCGTTGCATGCTGCGTCCCAACGATCCGATGGCCACTAAGGCGGCAACCCCCAGGGTGATCGAAGAGGAAAACAACAGCAGCCGACGCCGACTGCTTCGCGAATCACGCCAAGCCATGCGCCACGTCCAGGACTGAGTCAATGCACGGATCAGTTTGAGCATAATCGTCGAAAGCGCCCAACGTTTGCTTCAGCTGAAGACCCCGCTGCGCCACTCTTTTTCAGTGCGTGCCGCCAACAACTTCAGACCAGCCTTTCGATAGGCCGCAGCCACCACATCAAATTGAGTCGAAAGTATTCCTGCAAGAACCAAGCGCCCGCCCGGCTTTAATCGTTCGAGAATTCTGTCGCGCTCTGCCAACAGCAAATCGTAAATCAGATTGGCGCACACCACATCAAATTTTTGGCGACTCTTCCGCGGAAGCTGAGTCAGGTCCGCCACAATGGGGGCGACCTGGGATCCGACACCGTTCAGCGCCGCGTTCTCGCCCGCGATACGCACGCAGTCCGGATCAAAATCAAAGCAATGCACCGGTGCGTACCCCAATTTCGCTGCGGCAATGGCCAGAATGCCACTTCCGGTCCCCATATCACAAAAACCTTGCTCGGTGGCTGGATCCCGATGCGACACCAATTCCTCAAGGCAAAACCGTGTCGTCGCATGCTGCCCTGTCCCAAAACTAAGGCCCGGATCCAATAACACCACCGACTGGCCTTTTTTTTCGGCCCGCCGGCTCCAAGTCGGCTTGACCAACAATCGGTTCCCAAAGGACATCGGTTTAAAATGGCGCTTCCAGGATTCAGCCCAATCTCGCGCCTGAACCGCACGAACCGTCACCGTCGCTACCCCCACGTCCAGATCAAGTGCCGCCAGCGCGCGTATCCCTCGCCGAATGGCCGGCTTCATCGCCCGCAATACCGCGGTGGCCCGTTTGGAGTAAATTGAGACCACGGAAATCCGCTGCTCCGGGTGGCTCCAAATCGAAGGCGCTTGGTGGAATCGCCGCTCCAGCCAAGCCGCCACCGCTTCCTCTGCTTCTGTTGTCGTCGTTACCGCCACGCAATACCAAACGCTCTTAGACTTCATAGATCTCGCCAGGGAGTAAAATTGAGCAGCTGAACTTCTATACGCGGGCGTCCTCCCTTCACCTCTCCGACATCGACCCACGTCGCCCCGGCATAATCCACTTCGATCCGCTCCATGGATTGCAGGGGAATTCCCATTAATTCCGAGAGGATCGCACGTATAACCCCACCGTGGGCAAACACCGCCACTTTGCCTCCACGATGCGACTCTAAAATTTGCTGCAGGCATGCGCTGGTCCGACGCAGCAACTGCTCGCCGGTTTCGCCATTGGGGAATCCCCCGCTATGCAATACCTGAAGCCAATCAAAGGCGCTAATGCCAAATCGGTCGTGCACTTCGGTCCATGCCAGACCGGTCCAATCCCCAAAATCCACTTCGCGAAGGTCATGCAACACTTTAGGTTCCATGGGCGTGTAGCCCAGGAACGGCTCCAACGTCAACTGCACCCGTTTCATCGGGCTGGCGTACAGCGCATCAAAGGAGAAACGCTTCAACCACGAAGCCAACCGATTGGCCTGTTCCTTGCCCAGGTCGGAAAGTCCCATGTCGAGTCGACCACCAAAAATCCGGTGGTACCGCAGTTCAACTTCGGCGTGCCGGAGGAAAACCAGAGATGTTTTCATACACCCGCCAGCGCCACCTGTTGATGCTTCATCAATTCTTGGATGCCACTCCGTCCCAAGGCGATCAATTGATGCAGCTGGGACTCAGTGAACGTGGATTCTTCCCCAGCACTTTGCAGTTCTACAAACTCACCGGCGCCGTTCATGACAAGGTTCATATCCACTTGTGCATTTTTGTCTTCGACATAATTGAGATCGAGCAGGGCTTGGCCATTGACGATGCCCATGCTCACGCCCGCCACAGGACCCAAGAGAGGATTCTCCTTCAGTTTTCCCTCATAGCCCAGTTTGCGAAGGGCCAGCGTCAGAGCGACGTACGCACCGGTGATCGATGCCGTGCGGGTGCCCCCATCCGCTTGAAGCACATCACAATCGATCCAAAGGGTTCGTGACCCAAGTTTTTCCAAATCCAAAACCGCCCGCATGGATCGTCCGATCAACCGTTGAATCTCCTGGGATCGCCCATCCAGTTTGAGCTTTGAAATGTCCCGCTGTTTCCGGTCCAGAGTCGAATACGGCAGCATGGAATACTCGGCGGAAATCCATCCACCAACCACCTTCTGAGATTGCATCCACTTGGGAACGCTCTCGTCCACCGTGACGGCACATATCACTCGCGTATTTCCCCACTCAATCAAGGTGGACCCCGCGGCGTGAGGGGCAATGTGGTTCTGAAACCGCATCGGCCGCAATTGATCTGCCCGGCGGCCGTCCGCTCGGAATGGGATGGTGTCACTAACGTCACTCATGTGCGTCGACACTAGTGAACTATCTAACAAATGCCCACACAATCTGCGAACACTCGCCACCCCCCCGGGTCCACCCAATTATCGGCAATGACTCCGCTCGGTGCTTTTTTCAGCACTCGCCAGTTCCCGATTTCCAATGTTTCTTCAGGGCATGTCTCGATTGCGACTCGGTTTGTTTTGCGGATCAAGCCGCGGTAATAAACCCATCTATGAAACCCATGCTCGCGAACTCGGTGTCGAAATGGCCCGACGCGATATCATTCTGGTGTACGGTGGGGGGAACATTGGACTCATGGGGGTCGTCGCCGATGCCGTCCTCGAAGGGGGCGGGGAGGTGATCGGTGTGATTCCCAAGTTTCTTGAAGCACGGGAACTCGCGCATCGCGGGGCCACAAAACTGCATCTCGTGGATACCATGCATGAACGCAAAGCCCTGATGGCGGATTTGTCCGATGGTTTTATTGCATTGCCCGGTGGTTTCGGGACATTTGATGAACTTTGTGAAATCTTGACCTGGGCCCAGCTTCAACTGCACGCCAAACCCTGCGGCGTCCTCAATATCAACGGCTACTTCGACGCGTGGTTCGCTCAAGTCGCCACGGCCCAATCTTCAGGGTTCATCCGTCCGGAGCACGCGGCGTTGATGCTCCAGGGAACTCGGGTACAAGCACTCCTCGACCACATCGTTCAACGCGCCTATTGCCCGGTCCCAATCCCCCTCAAGGACGAGGTGCGTTGACCGCTTCCAACATCGCACGCGCACGCGCTTCAATCCGGTCGAATGCCCCGGCTTTGATGTCTTCAGGGACAAACAGGCTGTTCACAAAACCAACCGCCGCAGAGCCAGCCTCCAGATAAGCCGCCGCATTGGCCAAGGTCACTCCACTCGTCGGAACAATGTTCAGGAATGGCAACGGACCTAAGGTTTGCTTGACCCACATCGGACCCGTTCCGACCTCTGGAAACAACTTCTGCAAGGGCGCTCCAGCCCGATGGGCTTGTAGCATCTCGGTCGGTGTACTGGTGCCCGGCATCGACGCGACACCCAGTTCCTTTGCTCGCTGAATCACCGCAACATCCATCACCGGCGACACGACGAATTGAGCCCCAGCGGCGACAACACGGTCCACCTCTTCCACTGTGAGCACCGTACCGGCGCCAACCACCACACCTGGCTTCTTTGAAAACTCGGCAATCAGCTCTAATGCACCCGGCACGCTCAGAGTGAATTCCAGGATTCGGAATCCACCGCGCATCGCGGCATTCATGGCGTTGCATGCCGCCTCCTGATGGTTCGTGCGCAGGATGGCAGACGCCCGTTCTTGTTTGAACAGGCGGACGAATGAGTCAGCGCTCAGCACGCCAGTCGAAGAAAGATTTGGGTTCATGGTCAATCGAGTTCAGGGGACACTCGCCACTTCTGCGATCACGGTCAATTGCACGGCCGCATCCAGAGGCATATCCGAAATTCCAAGCGCCAAGCGGGAGTGTCGATCCCGCTCCCCAAACACCTGTGCGAACAAATGGGAGGCGCCATTTAGCACGTCGGGATGCCCTCGGAATCCTGGCGCACAATGCACGTAACCTTCCAGCCGCACAATCTGCGTCACTAGATCCAGATTCCCCACGGCATCCTTGAGTTGCGCCATGGCATTGAGCGCACATTGGCGGGCCGCTTGATAGCCCTGCTCAACGTCCACCGCGTCGCCCAATCGCCCGGTATAGGCCATCCGCCCATCCTTCCATGGCAATTGCCCCGACGTGATCACTAGATTACCGGTGCGTGCCCAGGGCCGATATGCCGCCACGGCCGCGGGAGCAACCGGCAGAACAATGCCCAACTCATTCAAGCGCGCTTCAATGCTCATGATTCCTCTCTCCATTGATCCTGGTTAATCACCTCGAACACGTATCCATTGATGGGTTCACGGAAAAAAAAGCGCTCAAAGGGTGTCGGACGAATCGGATCCATCAACTCGGCACCCCGCGATTTCAACCGCTCACGCAATGCGGACATGTCCGCCCCTTCGTGAAAGACGGCAAAATGCCGCCCAAACTCTCGCTCAAAGGGGGACACTTGGAACTCCGGCACATGAATCAGGTGAATCTGTTGAGATCGATCGCGCGCAGTGGACATGTCCAGCCATGCCACTTCTCTCGGGACATTCGATGGCGAGTGGATCGGAGTCCATCCCAGGGTGTGGTGTAAAAAATCCATTGTCCCAGGAACATTCCGGGTGCCGAGGGCAAGATGTGCAAGGGGCATGATCTGTGGGTTTCATCATCCACTCAGCAAGAATCAAAATACCAGAAAAATGGAGTCCACTATTGAATGCTCTGTGGCCCTCGATTAGAAGAGATTCTTCAACCGCAACAACACACACACGCTCGTGTAAACATTTACCCATTCCATTTTGGCTCTGGGAAGTTTGGCCACCGCTCTAGCACTGCCCGCCCTCGGCCAAGCATTGGTCAAGAATCCCAGCTTCGAAAATAGTATCGCAACCACTTGGCCCTTTTATGGTCCTATTGACGATTGGCAAGGTGGCTCCGGCGTCAATGAAGGCGGCGGCCCGTTCCACAATAGTGGCACCCCGGTTCCAGACGGTCGTCGAATCGGCTTCAAACAAGGATCCGGAGCCATCGCCCAAGAAATCTCGGACCTCGTGCCCGGAAAACGATACTGGATTCAGTTCCGGTATGACACCCGCCGCGGCAGCGATCTCGATCTGGAGGTGAAGTTTTCGACCACAGCTCAAGGTGGATCGCTCGACGAAACTCTTGAGACCCTCTTCAAGCCCAACCCAGCTATCACAACCGGTCTCCCCTACTATTCCCGACCGTTTTAAGGTGCTTCGAATTCAAGGCGGCGGCGGCTCCATATCACAGACCATCCGGGGCTTGACCCCCGGACAGTTGTATGGACTGCAATTCTTCTATAATGGGCGCAATTCCGGGTTCCCTTATGAGTTGTCGTTGCAAGTGAACTTCGCGGGCAAAGAACTCGCAAACATCCAGAATCTGAAGCCAGCCAATCAAGATGGATTGACTGAGTACCATTTCCGCGAAGTGCGCTTCACACCGACCGAAGCCACCGGGTTGTTGGAATTCAAGACCGCCGTAGCTGCGGGCGACGCCACCGTATTCCTAGATGCCATCTCGATCGTGCCGCGTCTCGCCAATGAAATCGCAGTCAAGAATAGCAGCTTCGAGGGAACGGCCACCGGCGCCAACTGGCCGGGTTACCTTCAACCTCAGCTGGTCGCTGGTTGGCTGGCCGCAGGTGGCGGCTATGGCGTCAATGCCTATAGCCCCAAAACCTTTTTCGTCGAACCTTTCCTGGATAACGGCATCAACTCGGACCAAGACAACGCCTTCTTCGGCCAGGGCGCGATGAACATCAAACAAACCGTCTCCAGACTCACTGCGGGTCAACCCTACACGCTCGTTTTCGATTACAATTTCCGCGACGGCCGTGGACAAAACAGCAACGCCAACCCTAACACGGGGCAAATCGATGTCTCGATCGATGGCAATTCGGTATTCACGTCGGAGGACATTTTGCCCGTAGACAGCATTACTCCATACCCAGGGTTCCGTCATACGAAACCCTTCTATCAAGCCTTCGTCCCGCAAACTCCTGGAGCGACGAGCCTACGAGCCCGATTCAAAATGGCACCAACTGGGAAGTGCTCCTGGACCTGTCCAACTCTCAACAATACTACCGGCTCGTTCAATAGCCGCCGGCATTCCAAAATCTCAAATCGCTCCCCGGACATCGCGGCAACTAGCCCGGTGCCCGGGGTTCTTGTTGCTTGCGTCCGGAGCACAAGAATCGTTTTGCCTGGAAAATCCAGCCTCCTTCATCGGCCCGGCCAAAATCGGCTTGTTCCCAGCCAACAGGAGTCGTGCATTGCCATAAACTCTGTGGTACGAGAGCCACGTGAAACGCACTTTTTTCGCCGTCTTCCTGAGCCTCGTATTTGGTGCCAGCCTCACCATGACCCTGGCTCAGGCAAGGAAAAGCCGCGCCACGCGGGAATTCATGCGAGAAAAATTGGCACTATCGCAAAAACTCCTGGAAGCGCTCGCTATTGAGGATTTCGAACTGCTCAGCACACGTGCCATGAAGCTCAGCGCCATGACCCAATTGGAAACATGGCGCGCCGTCGAAACTCCAGACTACGATCTACAAAGCCTTCAGTTCCGGCGCAATGTCGATGCACTGGCTAAGGCCGCCAAAGATCGGAACCTAGATGCCGCCACACTCGCCTACGTCCGTGTCACCATGAGCTGCGTGGAATGTCACAAATTCATCCGCGGCAAGGACTCGGCCATGCTCAAGATCGAGCCAACCAACCCGGCCCGTCTGGCACTGGCAGTCGTGACTCGCTGAGTCGATCTGCGAGCCAGATTCGACTCTGGACTTCGTCCCCGAAAATCTAGATAACGTTGGCGGCTACCAATCCATTCAGGAGTGGTGGACGCTCAAGTTATGATGTTGTTCAGAGTCACCGGGTTGATTGCCACCAGTATCGTCACCGGGGTCTTACTCACCCAGGCTGCGGATCCCGTGTATTCAGGACCTCAGCCGGGCGAACCCGCCACACCATTTCAAGTACTGGGAATAACGGGTTCCGACGCCGGTAAAGAACGCCGTCCCATAGACGCAAATAGCACCACTCCCGTCGCGTTGGTTTTTGTCCACGCCATTGAGCGATCCCTCGTACCTCTGCTTCGGGTCGTGGACGAATACGGCGCTCTACGGACCAACCAACTCAAGACCGAACTGGTATTCCTCACCCCTGATCGCCTCGAAGGTGAGCGGCGCGTTAAGGCCGCTGCGGGGTCTCTCAAACTTCAATCCCGAGTCGGACTCTCTCTCGACGGCGCCGAGGGACCAGGGAATTACGGCCTCAACAAAGAATGCATGATGACCCTCCTAACAGTCTCCAGTAACCGGGTCGTGCACAATTTCGCCTTGGTTCAACCTGGCATCGTCGACGCTCCTAAAATCCTCGCGGCGCTGGCATCCATCAGTGGCGATACCAATGCCCCCACCGTAGAGCAATTGACCCAGCGTCCCGCAAAGCGAAACGGAACTGGCCAGGGTCGTGAGGGAGGCATGCGATTGCACGGCGGTACCAATTCGAGTGAAACGAAAGGCAAGGATCCATTCCCGGGTGCGGTTCCCACCGATGGCAAATTGCAGGGGTTGCTCCGTAGTTTTATCCGACCAACCAATGACGAAGCGACGGCTGACAAAGTCCTCGCGGAAGTGAAAGCCCATATTCAGGGCAATCCTGATTTGCAAAAGCAGGCCCTGGATGGGTGGACTCGGGTGCTCCATTTCGGGGATCGCTACGGAACTCCTTACTCGAGAAAAATTGGCCGCGAATTCTTGGAATCACTCCAAAAACAAGCGCCTCGCCCGGCCCCGTGAAATGTTCATCAAAGCTACTCTGGAGTTGCCTTGTCGTTACGCTGATATCTGGCACACCCCGTCTGCGTTCACAATCCGCGTCGGGTTCGTCCGAGTCCTTCAGGACTTCCATCCTGCCCCTCCTCACCAAGGCAGGATGTAACTCTGGCGCTTGTCATGGCGCCGCGACCGGTCAAGCCGGCTTTAAACTCAGTCTGCTTGGGTACGATCCGGTCGAAGATTATGAACGGATCACCCGCGAATTAGGGGCACGCCGAGTCGATTTCGAACACCCCGAAACCAGTCTGCTTCTGATGAAAGCCTCAGGAAGCCTCGACCATGAGGGCGGTAGTCGTCTGAAACGTCAGTCTCCAGAGTTCCAACGCCTCAAAAACTGGTTGACCCGAGGGGCACCGTTCGGTCCTGCCAATCTGGAAGTCTCCAGCATTCAAGTTGGTCCCAGCAACCTCTTCCTGCCGGCGTTGACCAACCACGCCCAACTGAATGTGACTGCCCAACTTTCAGACGGTTCGAAGCAGGATGTCACTTCTCTCGCGCTCTACACCGCCAATGATGACGCCGTTGCCGAGGTCTCGAAGGGCGGCCAGGTTCGAGCCGTAGGCCCCGGGCTCACCAGTATCATGGTACGCTACGGCGGTCAGGTGGATGCCGCTCGAGTGGCGATACCGTTTCAACCAACCAAAGCCTCTAATCGCTCTGATTTTCCTGCTCGAAACGTCATCGATGAACACGTTCAGGCCGAACTGGAGCGACTCGGCGTGCCGCCGTCCCCGTTGAGCGGCGACGCGGAATTCCTGCGGCGTGTGACTCTCGATCTCACCGGACGTTTGCCCACAGCGTCGCGCGTGCGCGAGTTCCTGGCTGAGACCAACCATCCGACCAAACGGGAGCTCTTGATAGATCAACTGATCGGCACCGAAGACTTCGTCAACTACTGGACGATGCACCTCGCCGACCTGCTCCTGCTGAATGGGACCGGTGATAACACAGCTGCCTACTTCAACTGGCTTCGGGGCCACGTCGCAACAAATACTCCGTTCGATCAAGTGGTAAGGGAGTTAATCACCGCACAAGGGAACCTGACCCAGGTCGGTCCGGCCAACTTCTGGTTGCTCGCAGCCGATCCTCGCGATCTATCCGAACACGTCGGCCGAATCTTTCTCGGTTCCCAAATCGCCTGCGCCCGTTGTCATACCCACCCGGCTGATCGTTGGACACAGGAGGATTACCACCGCTTTGCGGCATACTTTGCGCGCATCGGCCGAGAGGCCGGCGGCATTCACTTAACCCAACGCGGTGTGGTGGAGCATCCCAAGACCGGAAAACCGCTATCGCCCAAACCGCTGGGATCACTTGGTACTACCCCCGACAACGCCTCCCAAGAACAGGATCCACGGATCCATCTGGCCGCTTGGATGACGTCGGCTGATAATCCACTGTTCGCCCGAACCATCGTCAATCGCCTTTGGAAATGGATGCTAGGCCGTGGCCTGGTCGAACCCGTGGATGATCTGCGCCCGACAAATCCACCAACGCACCCCGTTTTGTTGGAAGTGCTGGTGGCTGACTTCAAACGGCACGGATTCAACCTCCGCCACACCGTGCGGACGATTGCCTTCTCCGGCACTTATCAACGGACTTCGCACACGACATCCGGCAACGCCGCGGACACACAACTCTATTCTCACGCCCACCTAAAACCGTTGGTGGTGCCCGTCTTCGCCGACGCTGTGGCTCAGGTTACCGGGGTCGATAACGTCTACCAAAGCTATCCCCCAGGCACACGCGCCGTTCAGTTGATGAGCCCAGCGACCCCATCCACGGAGCTGGATGTTCTTGGCCGTTGCCTGCGGAAACGCTCATGCGAAACCGTCCGCACTGCCGGAGGAGGAGTAACACTGGCGTTGCACCTCATCAATGGAGCCAACCTCCAATCCAAGCTCCAAACTGGCGTGGCCCTTGAACTGCGTGAATTGTCCCCGCCTCGCATCGTCGAGGAACTTTACCTCAGAGCTCTGGGCAGACCACCCGAACCCCATGAACTGTCCGAATGGGCATCCTTGCTTCAACCAGCGAACGATCGAACCGAACTAATTCAGGACCTCCTCTGGGCATTGCTGAATTCCAGAGAATTTGCCTGGAACCACTAACCGCTTCTATCCGCCACCCGATGCCATGAATTCCCATCAATCCTCTGAAACCTCCGCCGAAGGCCCTGCGCCTTTGGCGCAGGGCCGCCAGCGATGCGACGGAATCTCGCGTCGCGATTTTGTTTATCTAGGCATGTTGAGCGCCTTCGGACTCAGCTTGTCCGATGCCATCAGACTGCAGGCTCAATCCAACTCAGGCCGCACCGCCAAGGCCAAAGCTTGCATTCTGATTTGGCTGGATGGCGGTCCAAGCCATCTCGATACGTTCGATCCCAAACCAGAAGCTCCTTCGGAAATTCGCAGCCAGTTTCAGTCAATCCCGACCCGCATCCCCGGAGTCCATATCTGCGAACACCTCCCTCGCACCGCCGCCGTGATGCATGAGGTCGCCCTCATTCGATCGCTCACGCATGAACTCGGGAACCATGACACCGGAACACGTTTCCTTCTCACAGGTCACCGGCCAACCCCTTCCCTGGAATATCCCAGTATGGGTAGTATCGTGGCGCACGAATACGGCTTCACCACGCCTATGCCACCTTATATCGCCATCCCAAGCGATTCGGCGGGAGGTGATTCGAACGCCGCTCGCTCCGGATATCTCCCAGGAGGATTCTCGGCGTTTAATGTAGGACCTGACTTTTCACGCCTCGGTGGCCTGACGTTACCGGAAGGGGTGAGCATAGCACGCGGGGAACGTCGTCGAGATATCCTCCGTAAGATGGACCAGTTCTCACGTCAGGTTGAAGAAGGCCCCGCCACGGGCGATCGCGACGCCTATTATGAGCAGGCCTATCGCCTGATGGGGTCTTCCAAAGCCAAAGACGCTTTTGACCTTGCCGCTGAAACGCGGGAAAACCGCGATCGTTACGGTCCCTCACGTGTCGGCAGTGGGTGTCTGATGGCACGGCGACTCATCGAAGCCGGCGCTCGGTTCGTCACCGTCGTCGATACCGGGTGGGATACGCATCAGCAGATTTTCAAGGAATTGCCCGACTCACGCTTTCCGGGAAGTGGAAAACTGCCATCTCTAGACCGTGCCTATTCGGCACTGATTGCTGATCTGCGCGATCGTGGACTTCTCGATTCCACGCTGGTGGTCCTGATGGGGGAATTCGGTCGCACCCCAAAGATCAACGCCATCGGCGGGCGGGATCATTGGCCGCGGGCTGGTTGCGTCTGTCTCGCCGGCGGTGGCGTGTCCGGCGGCCGCGTCATCGGCGCCACCAATTCCTTCGGTGAGGTCCCATCCGAACGCCCGGTCAGCCCGCCCGACTTGATGTTTACGATTCTTCAGTTACTGGGAATTGACCCCTCGCGGGAATTGCGAACACCCACTGGACGGCCAATGAAACTGCTCCAAGAAGGGAGCTTCATCCAGGAACTGGTTTAGTCCTATGTTTGGATCAACCATTAGAAGCTTCACCGGCCGTCTATGGCTGACCCTTTTCGCCGCAACGTCAGTGGCGTTATCCGAACCTCCGGTTACCGCACTGGCATTCGCGCCAGATGACTCTTTGCTCGCCTCGGGAAGCAGTCGGCAAATCCATCTGCGATCCTCCAAGGATGGCAGGATTCTTCGTTCGATCGCCTGCAATTTGCCCAAAGTTCGATCAGTGTTGTTTAGCCAGGACAGCAAGTTCTTGATCGTTGGAGGCGGGGAACCGGGAGTCCGCGGCGACGCTCAAATTTTTGCCCTCATCAATTCGGCGCAACCGCGTCTCATTGGAAATCATACCGACCTCGTTAACGCCGTCGCCAACTCAGCCGACGGCCTGTCTCTCGGGATGGCGTCGAGCGATCATACAGCCCGCGTCTGGAAATGGGACGGAATCGGAATCAGCGATCCATTGCCGACGCTCACTCTGGCGGGCCATTCAGGTCCAGTCACCGCAATACAATTCAGCCCTTCGGGAAAGACCATCCTCACTGCCAGCATGGATCGGTCAATCAAAGTATGGGATGCCAACGATGGCCGCCTGATTCGTTCATTCAACCATCATACCGAAGCAGTGCACGCACTCGCTTTTCGGCCTATCATGAACGGCGACACCCATACGACACCGACCGCCGCATCCGCTGGCGACGATCGAACCGTTCGGATCTGGCAGCCTGAAATCGGTCGTATGGTGCGAATCATCCGCAACCATGAGGGACCAATTTTTGCCCTCGCTTGGTCAACAGATGGCGCCTCACTCTTCTCAGCAGGCAAGGAGGGAATCGTCCGCCGCCTCTCCGGTTCCAGCGATGCAGTCGAATCCCAATGGTCACTTTCCCCCGATTGGATCTATGCACTGGCCGTCAACTCAGACGGTACTCGACTGGTCTATGCGGACTGGTCAGGAAACGTCGGCATCCAACGGTTGAAGTGACTAAGAATCCCTCTGAACCAGCTCCGTGATGTTCCAGAGTGGTCGGAGTCAGTGGCAGCAGAAACCTCCCTGCACAGCCAAAATCCGGCTACTATTGCCCAAGCTTCGTTTGGCCATGTCCAGTCATCGATGCTACCCAAGTAACGTTCATCTAAAAAAGGATCAACACACTATGCTCGCGAAATACACGGTCGAATATACCACCCACTTCAAACGCCATTCGCAACCGCATCACTATATCACGGATGACCCTGTTTCCTGCCAGGAGTTCGTCGAAGAACTGCTGGAGCGTGGCTGCGGCATCCAGGCAATCAAACACGAGGGCGTTCCCCTCACCCCCAAGGAGTTCGATCGACTTATCAAGACCGCCGCCGGCATCTTCGCCTCCAAAAAAATCTGTGCATCGCTGGGCATCAAGCCAGAAGAGGAGAAGTATCGGTTTGGCTTCACCGCCTAACCCAATTCCTCGAATCCACGGGTCCGGGAGATTCGATCGTTGCTGCTATGAACGGTTGCGAGTCATCGGTACAAATCGAACCGGCATGGTGATTTCTTGAACCAGCTCGGAGTCCTGTTTGCGAAATATGTACAGCGTTTGATCGTCGCCAGATCCAATCGGGATGGCGAGACGTCCACCTTCCCTCAACTGTTCCACAAGTGGGTAAGGGATTTCATTGGGCGCGCAGGCTACCAGA
>SXGT01770261.1_pt1 | contig 21646 bp, 4 predicted proteins | sample 3176221 | NCBI WGS metagenome assembly SXGT01 (sample SAMN11356862, study PRJNA531348) | freshwater metagenome | isolation source: freshwater sample F1-120 | place: China: Fuxian Lake, Yuxi | collected 2017-12-25
CGAAATAAGATCTTCGTTCCGCTCCACGACCGAGGTCAGCAGATGCTTAAGCCGACGCGATTCGCCTCGTCCGATGTAGTCTGAGCCGCACATGGCGATCGTTTCGCACAGTTGGGCACGGCCGCCCAACAGCGCCGTTTCTTTTTCCGGCACGAGCCCCAGCATCATGGCGGTACAAACCACGCTAACCAACATGCAGGACAGTCCAAACGTGATCCGCGACCGCGCGGTTAGGAACTTCATGTGGACTCCTCTCGCGGTTTGTTGCGGCAGGCCCACAAGGATCGTCCGATGGCCACTCGGTGCGCTTTGTCTGTGTTGTTCATGGTTCTTCGGACGTTGTTGATGGCTGTGGGACTCACGGATTGCCTGCCCCGCTTACGGTTGACGGAACAGGATCCTCGTCCGTTTTCCGGAGCATCGATTCCAACGAATCGTCGTCCTCACGTTTCAACTTGCCGGCTTTCGAACTGGACGAATCGTCGTCGAGGTAGTCGAGTACCATCAGCGGATCGACCACACTCCAGGCTGGTATTTGGGCCAGCAGGCTCGTCACCAACCAACCACTGCGGACCAACCATAAAACGTAGCCCACAGAGATGGCACCAGTAACGGTGGCCGCCGAACCCGCCGCGAAGAACGGCAATTGGGAGATGGCATTCAACTCTCTTTTCAGATCGCCCAGATCGTTCCAGAGCATTCCGACATCATACGATTCCACGAAATGTTGGATCGACTCGCCAACGGCCGTGGGCAACCCGTGCCGTAGAATCCGCGAAATCGTTACAAGCGGTTGATACGCGACGAAATTCGTGGTCTCCCGGGGGGCTGACTCGATAATGCTTACCAAACTTGAGGCGGTCACGAGTGAGGAACCGGTCTCCGACCGATTCCGATCGACTGGCCTCGTCGATGGCACTTCGGAACCTGCCGGCGGTTTTTGAGGCAACTGCGGATTGTCTGGTACCGACGAACCATCATCGTTGGACGAGGAATCGTTGATTGTGGGCGGCGGACTGACGTCCGGCGGGGTAACCGGCGGTCCGCCACCCGCGAATACCGTGATCGAAACGGTCGCCGTGGCCGTACCGCCGTTTCCATCGTCAATCAGATAAGTCAGACTGTCCACGCCCTGGAAGCCGTCGTTGGGGGTGTACGTCATCGACCCGTCAGCGTTTATCGTCAGCGTGCCGTTTGTCGGCCCGCTCACGAGCGACGCCGTCAGAACGTCGCCATCCACGTCGCTGTCGTTCGTCAGTAGAGCCGCCAGAGCGGGCAGGCCAAGGGAAAAGCCTTGTGTCGCAATGAAAGTCTCACCGACCGCCACCGGATCATCGTTGAGCGGATTGACCGTGATCGTGACCGTGGCCAGGTTCGAGTTGGCGGCGCCGTCGTTGGCCCGGTAGGTGAAGCTGTCGCTGCCGTTGAAGTCCGCGTTGGGCGTGTAACTGAACGAGCCGTTGGGATTGAGGGTTAGCGCGCCATTGGCCGGGCCGCTCACCAGCAGGGCCGACAGGGCGCTTCCTTCCACGTCGGAGTCGTTGCCGAGGACGCCTGCGGCAGTGACGTTGAGGGTGGCGTCTTCGTTCGCCATGTAACTGTCATTCGCCGCCGTGGGCGATTCGTTCACATTCGTGACGGTGATGGCCAGCGCTTGCGTATCGGTGAGCGTGCCATCGCTGACCTGGACGGTGACGTCGTAGACGTTGTTGGCCCCGGCGTCCGTGGGAGCCTCGTAGTTCGGCGCTACGGCAAAACTCAGCACACCGGTCGCGCTGTTGATCGTGAAGCGGGCCGCATCCGCTCCGCCACTGATCGAATAGGTCAGGGTCTGGGCCGGCAGGTCGGCGTCGGTGGCGGTGACGGTCGTGACGGCAGACGTGTTCTCGGCGATGCTGACGGTCGCCGTGGCCCCGCCGCCGTTGGACGTGATCACCGGGGCAACATTGGTAGTGCCAAATTGCCGAGCGAACACGCCATTCGAATCTCCCGGTCCTTCGCCCGACCAGACGACCGCATAGTTCGTCGCGTCGAGCATGACAGCCGATGTCATGGACTGCGTGTTCGAGGTGGTTTGATTGATGAGGAACTCCAAGCCCTGGGCATTTCCGCTGGCGTCATAAAGTCGGCCGAACACGCCGTCGCTGTCACCCGTTCCCACGCCCTCCCAAACAACGACGAAGTCGCCAGCGTCGTCCATTGCGATCGACGGATTGGTTTGATCGCCGGAAATCGTCGTGCTTACGATTTGTATAATGCCAATTGCGCTGCCGGCTGCGTCGTACCGCTGCAGGCAAATGCCTATATCAGATACCGTTTGCCGCCACACGACTGCGAAGCTGCCATCGGCGGCCATGGCCACGTCGGCCTCTCCAGCGGAAATCATCGGACTTACATTGATCGGTGCCCCGCTGGCGGTCCCACTGGCGTCAAACCGCTGGGCCTGAACGCCGTTTGGGTCGTCCCACACCACCACGGCTCTCCCGTCCGGCGACATGTCAACGGACGGTTCCCCTTGCAGGCCACTGGTGACCGTATTGATCCGCACTTCGGAGCCAGGCGTGCCGGCCGCATCGTACCAGCGGCCGAAAATGCCGCCGCTGTCTCCCGGACCATTTCCTTCCCACACGATCAAGAACCGTCCGTCGGCGCCCATCGCCACGACGGGTGAATCCTGATCTCCGGAGGTCGTTGCGTTTACGAGGAACTCATTACCCAGCGGATTTCCCGCTGCGTCATACCGCCGCGCGTAAACGCCGTTGCCCGAACCATCCTCGGACGCGCTCGTCCAAGCCACCACGAATTCGCCGCGTCCATTCATTGCCACGGAAGCGTAATGCTGGTCGTTGGTAGTTGTCTGGTTGATGCGAAACTCACCGCCGATCAGGTTGCCCGCGGCATCGAAGCGTTGTCCATAGACTCCCCATCCGTCTCCGTCCTGGCTATTGCTGGACCAAACGACCACGTAGCTGCCGTCATCGGCGGCCGCTACAGCGCGGGTACTGCCACGAACCTCGGAGGCCGTGACCTGGGAACTCGAAGTTGTGGTGTTGACGCGGAACTCGCTAGTCTGGACGAATTGTCCATGCACCTCGAACGCCCCGATGTCGGGCGTAGCGTCGCGGGAGATGTTGCGGGCGTCAACGGTCGGGGCACCTATGCTTGTCCCGCCGTCGATCGCAGGACTACCCGCGAGCACCCGATGCGTGGGGACAAATCCACCGTTGTCAGTCAAGATCGGATCGAGCAGTGGATTCTTTACCAGGTCTCCCGGGCCCGCCAGTCCCGCGGTGCCATCGCTGTCGATGTTATTGCCCAGCGACGTCATGGCCTTGTTGGCATTAGCACCGGCCGGGTTGTGGAGGATGGAGTTCTGGAAGCTAATCGTGCCAGTGCCGCCCTGGCCGTATACGCCATCGCCCGCGGATGCGTCGTTGAAGGCGATTGTGGCATTTATGACCGTAACGGCTCGGTTCGTAAATAACCCGCCGCCCTGTCCGGTGGCGGTGTTGCCGCTGACGGTTGCATTCGTGAGCGACATGACGGCCCCGGCGCCAGTGTTGTAGATACCGGCTCCGTCGCTGCCGGCGGTGTTGCTGCTGATCGTCACGCGGTCGAGTGTCACGTTGCCCCGATCGTTGTACAGACCGCCGCCCCAGTCGCTCGCCACGTTATTGCTGAAAACGGTGTCGGTGGCGACCAGCGTCCCATAGTTGTAGAGGCCCGCGCCACTTCCCGCGCTGTTGCCGGTAATCACGACGCGTGACAGGTTCAGGCTCGCACCATTGTCAACCAGCACGCCAGCCCCCCAATCGTTCAGTGGAATCGCGCCGCCGCGAAGGGTGACATCGGAGATTGTTGCGGTGACACCAGGCTGCACATGAAACACCCGGTCGAGTCCGTTGGCGTCGATGATCGACAAACCAGTCCCGGCGCCTGTGATCGTTAGCCCATCGCTGATGTCGAGATCTCCGGTGGACCCGGCATCCTCGCCCTGGCCGCCGATCGTAAACGTGAACGTGCCCGTGGGCAGGAAGATGGTATCGGCTCCAGCGGTGTTGTTGGTGGCGAGGATCGCCTCGCGGAGCGAAATGAAGCCATCCGCGCCCGCGCTCCCCAGCAGCGCAGCGATCGACGACGTATTGCCGTCGACGACGTCGGCGGTTGTGTTGACCGTAATGACGCCCAGCAGATCGTGCCAGTTCGCTTGCAGCGTCTCGCTGAACGCGACCGTAGACTCCACTTTGCCGGTTTGAAACTCGAGGTTCCAATCGCCGGCGAACTCCCGTGCGCCGGTGCGATCCGTGCTGGCTGCCACGTCGGCGCCGCTGAGCGCGGCCAGCGATTCCACCAGTGTGCGCCCTTGTTCGTTCGCCGCCAGGTCGCAGCCGTAGATCAGTAGGTCGCCGCCGCCGCGTAACGCGGAATTCCAGCCGGCCACATCACCCGCGTAGCCGCTCATACTGTCACTGTTCAACCATGTGCTGCCCAGTTTGACTTGACCTGCCGAACCGTGCGAAACGATGTGGATAGCGTCCAGGTCCGAGTAACCCGCCAGAATCTCGCTGATCTGCTCAACGCCATCGCGCTGAGCATCGAGCAAATAGACCTCGAGCTCCCGTGTTGGATCGGCGCTGCGCAAGATGTCGTCGACAAGTTGCTGGTAGTCCGCCGTTCCTGTATCAACAAACACCAGCTCCAGTCGCACGGCCTGCTCAGCAAAGTCTGCCTGGCGCTGTTCAGTCTCAGTCGGTACGTCGCAGAAGCGGAACTCGGTGGCGGCCTGATCGACGGCCGGATCGTCACTTGCCGTCGTAAGTGAATCGTAACTTGGGGCGGTTTGCGCAGGCGCTTCGCCGGGAACACTCCCCTGGTCGGCATTCACCGCCGCGACCGCCAGAGGCGCGGCGCTGTACAATACGCGGTCTTCCAGCATCGCGGCGTCGATCGCCGATTTGCGGGACGCGATTCGCTGGTTGAAGAACAGACTACGCATGTGTGAGCTCCTCGCCGGATTCTACCTGCTTTAAGTTGCGACCGCCGAATTGCGGAGAAGGGCCTCTGCACGCCTCGAAACCTGTCAGGCCGGCCGGGTTGGCGGCGTCGTTCAAGTACGCTCGTTGCGTGGCGCGGCAGAGATCCAGCAGCTCCACCGTCAATTGCACCAGTTGCTTGACCTCGACATCTTCACTTGCGGCCTCGTGAAGCCGAGCCGCCACATTGGCGATGTCGGCCGCCTCACATTTGTCGGCGGATTGTTTCAGGCGGCCCGCGAGAGCGGCGATGCTCCCCTTGTCGTTGTTGTCCAACGCCTGCGCCAGCCTTTCGATCTGTGTGCCCAGGCTCAGCGCCGCGAACCTAGGCATATCGGCACTCGCCTGCGGCTGTGTGCCTTCGCGGCTGATAACGGAATCGATGAACCGCTCAACCAGGTCGGGATCGAACTGCCGAATGGAACAACGCCGGAGTTCTGTAAACGCCTGCTCGCGCGACAGCGCTTTGCGGTACGACGTGTGGCTGGTCATCGAATCGTAGGCATCGGCGATGGCCAGAATCCGCGCCGCCAGCGGAATGTCGTCGCCAGTGGGAAGCTCCGGACGCCGCGGGTTTCCACCGAACCAGGCGCGATACGTACGGATGATCTCGGCCAACGTTGGGCTTGAGAACGTCGAGTGGACAATCTCAGCACCAATCCGCTCGTGTGAGTTCATGACCTGCCATTCCTCATCGGTCAGCTTGCCGGGTTTGAGCAGAATGGCATCTGGCACGCCAATTTTGCCGATGTCGTGCAACAGCGAGGCGATTTCCAGTTCGTAACACTGGCTGACAGGCATCAGCCGGCGCGCCGCCGCCACACACAAGTCGGCGACGCGGCGGGCATGGTCGGCAGTGGCCTGATCCCGGTAGGCTAGCGCCGAAACCAGGGCCGTTACGGCGTGGAACGGAATGACCGGATCGCGATCTTCTTCCGCGACCGCAGATTGGGCGTCGTTACTCGTTGAAGTGATTGCGGCTGCTTTCTCGACTGCGGCAATTTCCTCGTTCGCCTGATCAAATCGCACCACGCGATTGCGGCCTCCGCGTTTGGCGACGTACAGACACTTGTCCGCCTGGTCGATGAGCGTTTGAGGATTGGTTGCGCCGAGCCCACGCGACGTAACACCCAGGCTTGCGGTAACCGACACGCCATTAAAGTCGGTTGTCTCGATCGCCACCCGAATGTTCTCGGCCACGATCATCGCCGCATCCAGATCCGTGTGCAGTAGCATGATGCAAAACTCTTCGCCGCCGTACCGACAGATCAGGTCGCTGGGACGCCGACCGTTGCGGATCTGTTCCGCGGCCTTTTGCAGTACGATGTCACCCACCTGATGTCCGTGGGTATCGTTGATGGCCTTGAAGTGGTCGAGGTCGACCATGATGCATGAGATCGGATGGTTGTGCCGCGCGGCAGCACTCCAGTGACTCTCGAAATCGGAAAACAGCGCACGTCGGTTAAGGCAGTTCGTCAGCGGATCGTGGGCCGCGAGCCGTTCAAGCGAGACGTTTTGGCGTTGGATTTCGTCGCGCGAGAAGCTTAGCGCGTCGAGCATCTGCCGGAGTTCTACACGGTTTTGTTCGAACGAGGTCACGTCGGCAAAACTGGTAAATGCGCCGCGCTGACGCCCATCGTCTCCGTAGATGGGAGCGGAGCTCACTTTCAACACGGATCGCTGATTGTTCTTTCCGCGAATCGTCAGCAGGTCACCGATTTGCCGTGTACCCTGGCTCATGGCGCGGTCCCACGGAAATCCTTCGATCATTTGTTGCTTTTCCCCGATGTCGAACGGCAAGTCGCTTGCGTTGCAACCCGTTAGTTCCTCCGACGAGGTGCCAAGGCTGTCTGCGAAGGCACGGTTGGCCAACAGAATACGCTTATTCGGATCCAGTACCAGCAAACCGTCCGTTATGGTGTCGAGCGTCTCGCGAACCCGTCGCGGAATAACGTGGGACGGGTCGAGGTGTTGAAGCATCTTCCGCAGGTACAGGAAATATAAGAGATAGGTTGCCGCCGCCGTAAACACACCCAACGCCAACAACGGGTGCGCGCCCGTCCAGGTCCCCGCGGCTTGCTGGTCGCGGAAACACACTTCTATCATCCCCCACAGGGAATTCCCCGACAGGATCGGCACGCGCATCTGAGTTGCCGTCGACTGGTTGCCTGGCAGCAGATTCCAATTTTCAGTGTGTGGGCCCACCGTAATCAGCAATTCTCCGTTAGAACGGCGAATGGCAGCAGATTGCACTTCTTGATTTTGCCGGATAAGCCCGTCCAGCGATGACTGCATTGTCCGCCGGTCGTTGCGACTGGCCAGCAACGAACAGTGCAGAGCCAGGTTTTCGCTGAGGGACGCGCGGCCGCGGATAACCGCCTCTTGACAGTCAGGGACCATGCCCAGTAGGAATGCCATCGTCCAGACGCTGACCCCCAAGCAGATTAATCCGATCGTCACGCGCGTTGTTGCCGAGATTATTTTCATGATGACCAATCGTCTCCTTCTTCGTCTTTCAGGGTTCCGCCCGGCGCGGCATCAAAAATTGGCAATGGATCCATAAATCGCCAGGCGGGCAGTTGCGACATAACGCTGGCCAGCAGGTATCCCCCTTTGATCGTCCAGAAAACGTAGCCGGCGGACAGCGCCAGCGACGCAACTGCCACTCCCCCCACCGTCAGAATCAGTGCCTGATCATCCTGGGTCAGGCCCCTTCTAAAGTCGTTCAGCTTCTCCCAGAACAACTCTGGATTGACGAAGGCGATAAGCTGCGGGCCGGCTCCTGCAACGGCTTGAATTGCCTCGCGCACATGCACAGACAGATCGTCGCCGACCCTGCTAAAATAGATGAGATTCTCGAAGCCGACGGATTCGGTAATCGCGGCCGTCGGAACAAAGGCAAATTCTGAAACGACCTCTCGGTCTCGCGAGGGTGCGTTCACGCCTCGGGGCGCGGAATCCGGATTTGACATCGGAGGCGGATTTGCCGATTGCGGATTCACCGGCGGGTCCGTGGAATCGTCCTCGTCTTCGGGTGGCGGGCCTGGATCGGGCGGCGGGTCTGAATCGGGCGGCTGGCCCACCACCGCGCTCACGTCGATCGACACGGTAACCACGCTGCTAGTAGCCGAGCCGTCGCTCACCACATACGAGTAACTCACCGTGCCGCTGAAGTTCGCAGCTGGCGTGTATGTGAACGAACCGTCGGCATTCAGCACGAGCGTGCCGCTGGTCGGACCGCTCACCAGCGCAACTGTTAGCGGATCACCGTCTACGTCGGTGTCGTTGGCCAGTAGTCCCGGCGCAGACAAGGTCAGAACATCATCGTTGGCCATCGTGTAGCTTTCTCCAGCGCCCGCCAGAGGAGCGTCGTTGATGGAAATGACCATGATGTTGGCAACGGCCGTGCTCGTGCCGCCATTGCCATCGCTAAGCTGATACGTGAACGAATCGATCCCATTAAAGTCGGCATTCGGTGTGTATATGAACGAGCCGTCCGCGTTCAACGTCAGCGTGCCGTAGCTCGGTCCACTGACCAGCGAAGCCGCTAGTAGATCGTTTTCGACGTCGCTATCGTTCACCAATACGCCCGCGGCGGGCACTGTTATCGGCGTGTCTTCGTTCGTCACGAAGTTGTCATCGGTGGCGACTGGGACGTCGTTGACATTGGTGACTGTGACCGAGATGTCCTGCGTGTCGGTTCCCCCCGCACCGTCGGAGACCTGGACCCTGACCTCGTACACATTGTCGCTGTCGGCGTCCGTCGGTGCTTCGCGATCGGGCGCGGTCGCGAACGACAGCGCGCCGGTGCTGGCGTCGATCGTGAACTGGGCGGCGTCCGCGCCGCCGCTGATCGAGTACGTCAGCGTCTGCGCCGGCAGGTCGGAATCGGTGGCGGTGACAGTGGTCACGGCTGTGCCGTTCTCAGGCACGCTCACCGCCGCGATTCCTCCTCCGCCGTTGCTGGCAATGACCGGATTGTTGTCGTTCAGCGGATTGACGGCGATCGTGAAGATCTGTGTCGAGGACGAGCCGTCCGCAGAAGTCGCCCGCACCGTGACGTTATGGCTGGTGGCCGTTTCGTAGTCCAAGGCGCCGGTGACCGTGACCACGCCCGTGTTGGCCTCGATCGCAAAGCGTCCACCCGCGTTATCGTCCAGCGAGTACGTGACCGTGTTAGTCGTGGCGTCGGCATCGCTGGCGAAAGCTGTCAAGCCGACCACCGTACCATTGGCGGCGTTCTCGTTCACCGCGTTGGCGGCCGCGTTGCTGTCCACCGGCGTCGTCACGTCGAACTCATCGACGTCGTTGAGATTGATCGTGAAGACGGTATCCGCCATCGACCCGTCAGCCGAAGTCACTCGCACGGTGATGTCGTGCGAAGCGGCGGCTTCTCGGTCCAGCAGTGTGCCGTCGGCAACTGTGACGATACCCGTGTTGGCGTCGATCGCAAAGCGACCACCGGCCGAGTCGAACAGCGTGTAAGTGACCGTGTTGGTCGTGGCGTCGGCGTCCGAAGCCGAAGCGGTGATCCCAACTGTGGTGCCATTGGCCGCATTTTCGTTGACAGCGTTGGCAGCGCCGTTAGCGTCAACTGGATTGATAACGTCGAACTCGTCGACGTCGCCGATCGCAATCGTAAAGACGCGGGTGACGCTGCTGGTGTCGGTCGAAGTGGCCCGGACGGTGATGTTGTAACTGGCCGCCGTTTCACGGTCGATCGTGCCTGCCACGGTGACGACACCCGTGTTTGAATCGATCGAGAACAGACCACCGGCATCGTCATCCAGCGTGTAGCTGACCGTATCGGTGCCATCCAGGTCGTCGGCAAACGCGGTTACGCCGACCACTGTGCCAACCGAAACATTCTCCAGTACGAAATCGGCTGCCGCATCGGTATCGCTGATCGCGGTCACACCCGACTCGTTGATATCGGTCACGTTGATTGTGAACGATTGCGTGTTCGAACTTCCATCACTGCTGCTGGCTCGAACGACGATGTTGTGACTGGTCGCGGTCTCATAATCCAGAGTGCCGTTGACCGTCACCACACCTGTCACTCCGTCAATTGCGAATAATCCACCTGCATCGTCATCCAGCGTATAGGTAATCAGGTTGTTGGTCGCATCCAGATCCTCTGCGAAGGCAGTGATTCCGACCACGGTTCCAACCGTGGCATTTTCGGCCACTGAATTCGAAGAAGCATTCACATCCGTCGGCACCGTGACGTTGAATTCATCCAGATCGTTGATGGCAATATTGAAAGACTGTGTCTGAGTCGAGCCGTCACTGGAGGTCGCCTGGACGGTGATCGAACGCAGCGCCCCATGTGTTTCACGGTCAATGACGGCCGCGGTCGTTACGACACCCGTATTCACATCGATCTGGAACAGCCCATCCGGATTGCTGGTCAGGCTGTAGGTGATCGTGTTGTTGGTCGCATCGAGATCGAAAGCGTTGGCGGTCAAACCGACCGTGGTGCCCACGACCACGTTTTCGTCAACTTCATTTGTAGCACCATCCGCATCCGTGGGCACCGTGACGTTGAACTCATCGACGTCGGTGATAGTGACGCTGATGGCTTGCGAGTCGGTCAGCGTTCCGTCGGAGACCTGGACGGTGACTTCGTAGATTCCATTCATGTCAAAGTCGCTATGGGATTCGCGGTTTCGCCCAGACGCAAACGTGAGGACGCCTGTGTTAAGATCGATGTTGAATAACGCGGCATCATCTCCGCTGATCGAATACGTCAGCGTTTGACCTGGCAAGTCACCGTCGGTTGCCGTGACGGTGGTCACGGCCGTTGAGTTCTCAGCGACGTTGATCGAAGCCGTCAATCCGCCGCCGTTGCTGGTAATCACCGGACTGTTGTCATTGATAGGGGTCACGGTGATGTTGAAAGTACCGGTCGAAGCCGATCCGGCCCCATCATCGACGCTGAATGAAAAACTGTCACTGCTGGTTTCACTGCCGTTGTGGTCGTAGGTGATCAGGCCTGCGTCGATATCTGCTTGTGTAAACGTGCTGCTCCCAGACAAGGCAATACCGCTGCGGCGAAGCGTGCCATTGGAGGTGGCTGTGGTAATCGTGTAGACAAGCTGGCTGGTAGGATTGTCTACATCGGTGGTTTGCAAATCCGTGTTGTTGATGACGGTTCCGGTCGAGTTCTCCGCAACCGTGCGTCCCGCGTTCGTACTGATTAACTGTTCGTCATTGGTGCCGACGATGACAATCCGGGCCAGAGCGGTTTCCGTGCCGCCGTTGCCGTCGGAGATGGTGTAAGTGAACGAGTCGCTGGCCGTCGCTCCGGCGGCCAATGAATCGAAAGCCGTGCCCGGGTTGTAGGTAAAGCTGCCGTCGGCATTGAGCGTGACTGTCGCGCCCGAGGCGATTGCGGTCGGCACTCCAATCGCGGAGGCGTTTCCGTTGAGGTGTGTCACTGTCAGCGTATCGCCGTCGACGTCCCGGTCATTCGTCAGGACGCCCGTCGCCGCGTTGATGACCAGAGGTGTATTCTCCCCTGTGGAGTACTGAATGCGCGTCGGGAAGTACGTCGCGTTTCCGCCGCCGAAAGTGCCGTTGTTTCCGAATGTCGATCCATCCGTGACCGTGGTTCCGCTCTGCTCGTCGAACTTGTAGTAGCCGACGAGTCCGGTTTCGTTTCCGACCAGGGTCGCGGCCATTGAGGCTTGGATCTGGGCCTGGGTACGGGCTACATTCCAGATCCGGACATCGTCGATCGCTCCATCAAAATGGGCGGTGCTCGCATTGGACCGGCCACCGATTCGCAACTCGTTGAACGCCGGATAGACGTCGCCGATCGGGCCTGGTTGGGACGCCGTATCGACCAGGGCACCATTGACATAGGTCGTGACCGTGCCGTTGTCGTAAGTGATCGCCACATGAGTCCACTGGCCCGTCGTGACGGCGAATCCCGTGTTGTGCCAGGCCCAGGTGTTGTCGGACCTCGCAATGGCCCATCGCAGTGATCCGTCGGCGTGCACCGCGACTTCATATTCCCCTTCCTTGTTGAGGATCATCTGAGTTGCATTCGGATAGTCGTCGGCCCTGAACCATGCCTCCATGGTCATGGTCGTGGACATCGTCAGGCTGGCTGAGCCGGCGATCGACACAAAGTCATCGATGCCACCGAATTCGAGATGTCCGTCGTCGTTGTTGGCAATCGGCGCGTCGTTGACCGGAGTGACCGTGATATTGAAGACGCCTAGCGTACTTGTTCCTTGTCCATCGTCGACGCTGAAGTTGAAGCTGTCACTGCTCGTCTCGTTGTCGTTGTGTTGGTACGTCACTCGATTGTTATCGAGGTCGTCCTGAGTGAACGTGATCGTCGGTGCGCCCGATAACAGGATTTGGCCGTTGCTGGGACCGCCCGTGATGTTATAGATCAGTTGAGCCGGCGAATGATCTTCGTCCGTCGCGCGCAACAAGGAATTGCCGATCGTCGCCGTGGCGCCTTCGTTTAACATGAGCGTGTTGTTGGTGACGAGGACCTGTTCGTCATTGACGTTGGTGACGGCCACTTGCTGTCCGGGCAGGAATAACGAGTAGTATGAGCCGTTCAGGCCGCCGCTGCCGGTTGCGATATACTGGTCGATGAACGCCCCCGTCGTACCGTCGTAGCGCAGCACGTTGTCGCTGGTGTAGCCGGAAACGTAGAGGTGTCCGTCCGGGCCAAAGGAAAGTCCCGTCGAACCGAGCAAGCCGCCGCTACCTGCCGTGACGAACTGGCCGATCAGCGCGCCGGTCGAGCCGTCATACTTCAGGACGTTGTTCGTGCCAAAACTCGCGGCGTACAGGTGGCCGTCCGGACCGAAGACGATTTGTTCCGGCGAGCTCAGGCCGCCGCTTCCCGCGGAGACAAACACATCGACAAACGCACCTGATGTCATGTCGAATCGCAGGACGGTGTGATTGTTGTAGTCGGCAACGTACAGATTGCCGTCTTTGCCGATCGCCACACCTTCTGGGGCAGAAAGGCCGCCGCTTCCCGCCGGAATGAAGGCATCGATGAATGCCCCCGTGCTGCCATTGAATCGCAGCACCTGGCCGCTGTCGTAACTGGATACGTACAGATTACCGTCCGGGCCGAAGACCATGTCGGTCGGTCCATTGAGTCCGCCCGTGCCGGCCGGGACGAACACATCGATAAACGCTCCGGTGGACGGGTTGAAGCGCTGGATATCGCCCGACAGGTATCCGCTGACGTACAGATTTCCATCCGGCCCGAGGAGCATTTGGAGTTGGGCAGCCAGGCCGCTTCCACCCGCGAACGATTGCAGAAATGCCCCCGTCGTCGGTGCGTAGCGTTTCAGGCTGTCACTATCAAAACTGGCGACCAGCAACTGGTTTTGATGGAAGGTGCCGTCTTCGTCGGTGGCTGCGGCCAAGACGTTGTAAGTCAGACTACCGTACGTGTACGTGTGCGTTACCGACGCGGGATTGCCAGCGATCGCATCGATGGCGCCGTCGCCCCAGTTGATCGTCCAACCGGTGATTGTGTCGTCCCCCGGATCGGATTCACTGAGGTTTAGCGTATAGAGGACCCCTTCGCTGACCGTCGCGGCTCCAGACACCGAGATCGTCGGTGCGGTGTTGTTGACGGTGATCGTGGTCGTGGTCGTAACCACGCCGCCATTGCCATCGTCCACTTCCACGCCGATGGTGTAGACGCCATCGTCGTCGATGCCGAAGCTTTGCAGCGTCGCCCAGGAAACGCTGGGACCGACGCCAGTCGGTTCGCCCACTTCGCCAAAAAGGCTGTCGCTGTCCAGGTCCCAGCGATACGTGAGCGGATCGGTATCAGGGTCACTTGACCCGGACGCATCGAGCGTGACTCCGCTGCCCTCGTTGATCACGTAGGGACCGCCGGTGTCCGCGGTCGGGTCGTCATTGACGCCGCTGACGGTGACGGTGGTGTCGTAATTGATACTGGTACCGCCATCGCCGTCAGTGAGCACGAAGCGTACCGTGCGCGCCCCGGTGGTGGGAGCCGCCGTATCCGTGTTCTCGTAGGTGATGTTCTGGATCAGGGCGGAGGCGGCCGCTGGGGTAGCGCTGCTGTTGAATGTGATGACCAGATCGGTCCCGCCGCTGCCGCCCGTGAAGCTGCCGATGGCGACCGCGCCAGCACCGAAGTTGTAGGTGACGTTCGAGCCGCTGACCCCGATCTGACCGTTGCCGGTGCCCTGGTCGCGAATGGCCAGCACGTCCTCCACGCTGTCGCTGCCGGCCGCAAAGGACACCGTCAGGGTCCCCGTGCTGAAGTCGACCGAGTCCACGTCGGTCACCGTGGCATTGGCGCCCTGTTCGATGACCACCGCACCGTCACCTTCCGCGTATGCGAGTGAGTCGCCAGCGAGGTTTGTTACTGAAGGCGCACTGTTGGGCAGTGTGTAGACGACGATGAGTTGTGGTCGCTGGTTAACGGTCGCGCCTTCGGATGAATCGAATTGCAGTCCGTCCGTGCCGCTGTTCAACAGGGCCCACCCGTAGTTGGTTGCGCCACTGCTCCAGGCCTGCACGCTCTGCTCCAGGCCCGTGATGGTGATATAGCCGGTCGCGCCGGTGCCGACGTAGGTCCCGTCGGCTGCGACTTCGGCCTCGACCCCATCGGTCTGGATCCCGCTGGTCAAGGAGTTCCAGGTGGATGCTTCCGTCCAACTCACCAGCATCCGATGCGCGCTGATCGTGCCGGCAGTTCCGCCCGACGCGTACAGGCGAAGACTTGCGGAGACTATCGTCGCGCCGGTCGGGATCTGCCCCGTACCCGCGCCGAAGATATTGTTGAAAAGGATCAGGCCTTGATTGTCGGCGACGTCGTTGTCGAGGTCGATGGTGACATTGGCCCCGAGATTGCTCGACGGCGTGTTTGAATTCAACTCGGTGTCGTCCGTGCCGCTGTAGCCACCGGAGCCCTGCTGGAAAGTGGACGATGTTGCCACTAGGCTTCCGGCAAACTCCGAGGTATCGGTAAACGTCGTGAACGTGGCGTTGCTCTTGGTGGCCGTCGCACTGATGAACTCGCCGGCCGCAACCGTTGCGGTGAGCGTGGTGTTGATTGTGGCGTTTCCCGAACCGTCCGTGGTGACGTTGGCAAAGCCAAGGTAGCGCTGGCCTTCGCCGTAGCCGGTGCCGTCCTGCGCCGTGCTGGCGAAGAACTCGATGCGAAACTGCGTGCTCGCGGTCGAGTTCAGCGTGCCGTTGACGGTCACCTGTGTAACCGTCCTGGTAACCGAGGTCAGCACCGGGAAGTTCTGCAGGTTGTTGGCACCGGTGTCCGAATCCATGTTCACCACCGGATCGTTGGCGGTGATGCCGTTGTTGCCGAGGTCAATGCCCAGATCGCCGTTCGCATAGATCGTGTTGCCGAGAATCGCGTTCCCCGTCCCCGCATCGGCATTGACGGATACGCCGTCCCATCCGTTGTTGGCAATGCGGTTACCTTGGCCGGCTTCCGTGCCACCCACGATCGTGCCGTTAACCGATGTCGAGATTTCAATGCCGTGCCGACCATTGCCTGCCGGGGTCACGCCGTCGGGCATCAGACCGATCAGGTTGCCGCGAATGATGTTGTTGTTCGTTCCGGCGTCGCGCAGAAAGATGCCGGAGAAGGTATTGCCCGCGAAGACGTTCGCTTCGTTCAGTCCCGTGCCGCCGATCAGGTTGCCAGAAGCCGCAAACGCAATCGCGATACCGTGCTCCGTATTGCCGCGCACGATCCCTTCGGCGTCGAGCCCGACCCAGTTGCCCTGGATGATATTGTTGTCGCCGAAGCCGGTGCTGCCATCGATTTCCAATGCCTCGTCCGCGCTGCTGTGCAGGGCGAAGCCGCGGATTGTGCTGTTGTTCGTGCGCAGGTCGAGGATCGCCGTGGCGCCGGCCGCCAGCGAACCGTCGATTTCGATGACAGGCCGCCCCGTGACCGCGCTGTAGCCGGGTTGCGTGGTGGCATCGAGAATGACGGGATCGGTAATGAAACCCAGGAACGACGTGGGTGTGATCGTCCAGTATTCGTCGCCGCTGCCGGGTGCGCCGGGTGTCGGGTCGGTATAGCCGCTATCGCCGACGCCGATGTTGAAGCTGATCGTGTCCGCCCCGCCGAGCGCATTCGCGTCCAGAATCGCCTGCCGCAGCGAACCGGCTCCGGCGTCGTTCGTGTTCGTCACCGTGAACGTCGCCAGCAGCCCGTGCCACGTCGTCTCCTGAGCCGCCAAAATCGTCCGCGTCTCAATCGCCCCGCGAGCAAACTCCAACTCCCAATCCCCACCCAGAATCACCGAACCGGTGTTGTCGGTGCTGGCCGCGATGTCCGCCCCGGTCAACGTTTGAATCGAATCGAGCAGCTCTTGCCCGGCCGAACTCTTGGCCAGTTCGCAGCCATAAAACAACAAGTCCCCGTCCGTCGTCAGCGCTCCGCCCCACTGCGCGATCTGCCCGGAATACGCCGCCAAATTGTCGAGCTGCAACCACGTCGAACCGAGCTTCACCGCTCGATCGGTCCCGTGAGTCACAAAGTGAATCGCATCGAGATCGCCGTACCCAGCCAAAGCCTGCGTGATCTGCTCGACACCATCGCGGTTGGCGTCGAGGACGAAGAATTCCAAGTCTCGCCCATCTTCCTGTTGGGCCAGCAGCAAATCACGAAGCGCCGCCGAGTTCTGCACGCCCGAATCAAGGAACACCAGCTCGTGCCGGACTGCCACCTCCCCAATCAAAACGTTGACTTCAGCGCCGAGATTCGCGGCCCCGATGGCATCCGGCAGGGTCAGCGGATCGACGATCGGCAGCAGCCCATCCCCCCAGCAGAAAATGCGCTCGCCGTCGCCGGAGTCAAGTTGCGACTGGCCAGTCGCGGACGATTTTGCGTTCGGAAGCGGCAGTCCGCACAGATCCTCTGCGTTCTGGCCCGAAACTGCGTCCACGCCTGTCAGCGCGCTGAGCGATTCGAGCAGAGTTTGCCCGTCTTCATTGGTGGCCAGATCGCAGCCGTAGATCAGCAGGTCGGCGTCCGGACGAAGCGCATCCCGCCAGCCGACGAGTTGGCCCGCATAGCCACCGACGTTCCCCATGCTCAGCCAGGTGCTGCCCAATTTAACGGCACCGTCGATACTCTGCGATACGATGTGCAAAGCGTCCAATTGATCGTAACGGCTGAGCAACTCGCCGATCTGGTCGAGTCCGTCTTGCTGGCCGTCCAGCTGCGCGATGTCAACCTGCCACGAGTCGCTTTGCTGGGCCAGCAGGTCGTCGACGAATTGTTGATAATTCGTGACCACCGCGTCGATGACCACCAGCTCCCGTCGCAGCTGCTGCGTGTCGGCGGTGGAATTAAAGCGGAACTGTGATGCGTCGCCTTCCCATGCGGCGTCGAGCGTGGCTGTGTCCAGAGTCGTCGCATGGTGCACAGGGGCCTCTGTCAGTCCGCTGGTACCCTGGGGGAGCATCGCGACCTGTTCGGCCACAAAACCCGCACCGCCGTCAGGGTCCACCCCAGCCGGGTTCTCCGCGCCCGGCAGGGCGACTGCGACCGGAGATGCGCTCATCAGTACGCGATCTTCCAGCAGAGCGTAATCCGGCGCGGCTTTGTGCGCTGGACTTCGCGACCATAATCTGCGCACCTTCCACATAGGCTGACCATTTCTGGCGGGATTTTTGAGGCGGGTTAAAGCAACGGCGGGACTTCCAACTTTGACGCGTCGTCCGACCCGTTAAGCGCAGTATCCAACAGGGAAGTCTAGGTCATGTGGCAAGCATCCTCAGTCCACACATGTCGTGTGCGAGCGGATCCGCAGCGGCCGTTTGACGATTTTAACGCATGTTCCTGCAATGCAGCCGAATGATGGGTGTAACCGACCGCCCCACTTATCGCTCCTTCCCTTCCAAACGACACAGCGAAGTTCTTCTGCCTGAGCAACGGCTGGTTGTAACGAAGAGACCGCTGATACGCGGAATGCCGGAAGTCGCGATGGTGCGTCCCACGTTGGGGGGACTGCGTCCGAATCCAGGTGGAATCTGGCCTAATCCGAATCAACTATAGTGTTGCGTCACTTCCAAAGTGCGCAACAAGATAAGTACAAGGTGCGTCACGGATGAAGCTTGCAAAGGCCTACGTTGTCGTTTGTACAGGCACACTCGCGCTACTGGGTCTGGCGGTTCCCTCCGACGGTCAACATCCCGACGGTCCGGCACTTTTCGCACCGGTCGTCAACGCCGGACAAACGCAGCCCTCCCCTCCGTCTCGAAGCGAGATCGAACGATTGCCGCCCGTCGAGCATGTGGCTCGCCGTGACGCGTCGGCTGACTCGACCGATACAGAATCGCCTGGCAACTCAGACCTTCTGCTCTTGCCAAGCGCCGCTGAGACGGGTTCCGCACAGGCGGCTGGCGTGGATCGCCTGCCAATCCCAGGACCAGAGCAAGTCCAAGCGGTACCGATTCCAGAAACGCTGATTCCTCGCGATGCCGCGCCTTGGTGGGAAGCCCAGGCCCTGCGACCGATGGGGGAGTCGCCCACGACGATCTCAGTTGATGTTGGCTCGCTGATTGTGGAAGCGCTGCGATTCTCGTCCCGCGTGCAGGCAATCAGCGACAACGCCGTAATTGCCGAGACCAACGTCATCCGCGCCGACGCTGAATTCGATACCCGCCTTTTCATGGAAACGAAGCTTAATCGCACGAGTATTCCCACAGGAAGCACTCTGGAGGCGGGTGCCAACGTTCCGCGACTTCGCGAAGAGGACTGGTTTTACCGAGCCGGCCTGCGTAAGAAGAACGTGGTCGGCGGTAAGTTCGAGGCGGCTCAGCGCATCGGCACGCGCAATAGCAACTCCGTCTTCTTTCTTCCGGAGGACCAAGGCAACGCAAGGCTGACGCTCAGTTACAATCAGCCACTTCTGAATGGCTACGGAGTGGCCTACAACACAAGCTTGATCGTACTTGCCAGGTTCGACACGCGGATCGCTGTCGACCGCTCGGTCGCCGAGTTACAAGAGTATCTTCTCGAAGTCACCGAGACGCTCTGGCAACTCTACTTGCAGCGTTCCGTCTTGCTGCAGCAGCAGAAACACTTCGAGCGGGCCCAGTCCATTCTGACTCGGCTGGAGAGCCGCCGCGACCTTGACTCGCTGGAAACCCAGATCGCACGGGCTCGCGCAGCCGTGGCATTGCGCCGTACCGCGGTTATTCGCGCCAAGGCCGCCATTCGCGACGCAGAATCACGGTTACGGGCGCTGGTCAATGCGCCCGACTTGCTCGCCGATCGCACCGCGGAACTGGTGCCAACGCTCGCACCAGGTTCGGACTTTGTGCCGGTTGATTTTCAACGGGCTTTGATTACGGCACTCGAAAACCGGCCGGACCTCGACTCTGCCACGCAAGAGGTTGAGGCGGCTCGCGTGCGGCTGGGAGTGGCTAAGAATGAACTCTTGCCTGTGCTCGACGCGGTGCTGGAAACCTACGTCAGCGGCCTCCGCGGCGATTACAGGATCGGTGACTCTTGGGTAGATCAGTTTAGTGTCGGCGAACCAGGCTACACGGCGGGTCTTGTATTCGAAGTGCCGCTGGGGCGGCGTGCCGCCAAGGCTAATACAACGCGCCGCAGTGCCGAACTCAGACAACTTGTGAATCGATTTCAGGCCACGGTCGAAACGGTCACCTCGGAGGTCGAAGTCGCCGTGCGAGAGGTGGAAACCGCCTATCGCGAATTGCAGGCAAAGTACGAGGCCATGCGGGCCTCCGATTTCGACATGCAGTACTTGCAAGGTCGCTGGGAGACGATGGCTGGTGAAGACAATGCGGCGAGTTTCATGTTGGAGGATCTGCTGGACTCGCAGGATCGCGCGGCGCTGGCGGAGTTTAACTTCGCGCAGGGACAAATCGAGTACGCGCTCAGCCTTACCCGGTTAAACCGCGCGTTGGGCACGCTTCTGAAACAGGAACAGGTGGTCGTGGTCCGCGGCTGCGAAGAGGGAGTGCCCAGAATCCTGTTCGAGAAACACGACTCGACGAAGGACGCCGTACAGCCGCATGTTCACGATTAGTCAATCGCCCGTCGCCAGCGCACTTCAATTCCTTTGGCCAAAGGCACTGGGTCCACGACACTCGGACTATGCGATCATCAATCGCGTTCGCGACGTTGCGGCGAGGCTCCTAAAGCTGCCCGACACTGGTATGGTGCAGCAGACGGATGCGTTGCGGCAAAGTGTAAAAACGGGCCGCTCCGCCCTCGAGGAAGACTTGCTTGTGCCAGCGTTTGCGCTCGTGGTTGAGGCAACACGGCGCATGTTGGGCTTGGTTCTCTATGACGTGCAACTATTGGCCGGACTGTCCCTTTCCCGCGGCGCCATTGCGGAAATGCAGACCGGCGAAGGAAAGACCTTCGCAGTGCTCTTGCCGGCGTGTGTGCATGGGCTCTCGGGCAATGGCGTTCACGTGATGACGGTCAACGCATACCTTGCAGCACGCGACTACGAGCTGCTCGCTCCAGTCTATCGGTTGCTCGGGTTCTCCGCGGGTTTGATCCAGGCCGAGGCCGACATAGAGTCTAATCGCGATGCCTATAATTGCGACATCACCTACGGGCCAGGCTACGAGTTTGGCTTTGATTATCTGCGGGATCAGCTCGCGGGCATTTCACGTCGGAAGCCGGGCCTTGGCGAGTGCTTCCGCGACCAGCTCCGAGGCCGCTCGGCGGGCGTGCCAAACCCCATGCAACGCGGCCACCGTGTGGCGATCGTGGATGAAGCCGACAGTGTCATGTTGGACGAGGCGACGACGCCGCTGGTGCTCGCGATGGGCGGCGGCACGCCGGCCGAGGATACCGGCGCTTACCGCGCGGCCGCGAAGATCGCGGCGGAGCTTGACGTCGACACGCACTTCCGAGTCGATCAAGTGGGGAGGCTGCAATTGACGCGTATGGGCCTTGAGCGACTCGCCGCAATGTCTGACGACATTCCGCGTCGTGGGCTGGCTCGTCCCTGGCCGGTTTACGTCGAACAAGCGTTGCGCGCCGAATGGCTTTTTCGCGAGGACGTACACTACATCATCGCGGACAGAAAGATCCGAATCGTCGATCAGTACACCGGCCGAATTTTCGCCGACCGCTCCTGGCGTGACGGACTTGAGCAGGCCGTTCAGACAAAGGCCGGCGTAACGATCACAACCGAGACAAAGTCCGTGGCACGTATCACCCGCCAGCGGTTCTTGCGACTCTATCCACTGCGGTGCGGAATGACCGGCACGGCGCAGGGCGCCGAACGCGAACTGCGCGACTTGTACGGAACGGAGGTCGTCGTAATCCCGCCCAACAAGCCCTGCCAGCGAAAGATCTTGCCGACAAGAGTTTTTGTGGATCAGGCCTCGAAGGAACGAGCGCTCATCGCGGATATCGTACAGTCGCGTCGTTCCCAGCGGCCAGTGCTGGTCGGTACAGCCGCAATTGAAACCAGCGAGAGGCTGGCGAGCTTTCTCGGCGAACAGAAAATCAACTATCAGTTGCTGAATGGCAAACAAGATGCCGAGGAGGCGGCGATTGTCGCCAGAGCGGGGCAGCTCGATATGGTAACAATTGCCACGAACATGGCCGGTCGTGGTAC
>SXGT01684046.1_pt1 | contig 21645 bp, 16 predicted proteins | sample 3176221 | NCBI WGS metagenome assembly SXGT01 (sample SAMN11356862, study PRJNA531348) | freshwater metagenome | isolation source: freshwater sample F1-120 | place: China: Fuxian Lake, Yuxi | collected 2017-12-25
ATGGGCCTCATCTTCCGCGTCTGGTGGCTTTCTCGACCCGGCGTTGAAAACTACGGCCCGCGCCACTACACCGGCGTCGAAATGGCTGGCCTCTACTGGCACATCGTCGACCTTATCTGGATATTCCTCTTCCCCCTCTTGGACCTCATTCACTAATCCAACCCGACAAATTTATTACGGCACAGCTTTCCGACCTTTCCGCTTCCCTTGGAGTTTCGCCCAATGCCCATTGCCAACAACCCACTTCGCTCTGCTCATGCCGCTGATGCTCATGGAGCTACCGGCGATCAAGCCGCATTCGACGAAGTCAATCCGCACCACGAGCCTCACGCTGAGCACGTGATCGTCTCTCCCTTCACCAACCGCGTGGTGCTCGCGGTCCTTCTCTTCTTCACCTTCGCCACCGTCGGCGCTGCCAACTTTGAATCCTGGATTCAAGACACGTTCCACATCTTGCTCCCCACATGGCTCAACGTCTTCATCGCACTTTCAATCGCCACTGTCAAAGCGATTCTCGTGGTTCTCTACTTCATGCAGCTTCGCTTCGACAATCCCATCAACTCAGTGGTCTTCTGCTTCTCTCTCTTTGCCTTCTCCCTTTTCCTGGGCTTCACCGCCATCGATCTGGGTAACCGCGGCAAGATCTACGAATTCAAAGAGCACGAGATCATCGCCGGTGGGGCAGGTGAATCCGGTGTGACCGTCGCTGGCGACCTCCAAAATGGACGTCAATCCGGTGCCGAATCCATCACGGCATTCCGCGCCCGCCAACGCATGGAAGCACTCACCGTCCAGTTTGTCGCTGCGGGTGATCCGGTCGATGTCGCCAAGCAAAAAGCTCAGGTCGAATATTCCCGCGAACTTGCCGAAGCTATTCACCACCGCCACAGCAGCCACGCCACTCACACCATCGACCGTTCAACCGGCGGCGCAAGCCGTCCACGTTCCGGCACCACTCCTGGTCTCTACGATGCCAAGGATCCTGCCTCTGAACCCGCCTCACATGGCGGCCACTGATCTAGGTCTCACATGAAGCGTCGCACATACTCCATCCTGCTCGCCCTTTCCGCAATTGCAACGCTCATTGTCAGCAGCATTTTCATGGCCCGCCGCATCGGTGAGTTCCACAAAGACCACAAGCGCAACCAGTTTGCCTTTCGCGAAGTCGAAGAACGGTCATTCGGTTACGCAGGTCACAAGGTGCTTGTCACTGACACGTCTGAAGGCACTACGCCCTACGTCAACATCAAGTACGGCGATCATGACCTGAAACTCCGCGTCCAGCTCCCCGGCGAAAAGGCCCTTCCGGGTCTCAAGCCCTACATGGACTGGATGCGAATTGTCCGCTTTGTACCCACCAATGGCCGCCCCATCCCCGAAGTTATTCAGGCCAGTCACGAAGGCAAAATTACCGATCGCCTCGTCATTGTCACACGTGAACTTCCACCAGGTGTCGATCCTGGCACATGGGGCCGCGTCTGGCGTAAAGACTGGATGTTCACATTCAGCGAATTTCTCCCCGATGGCACCTTCTCAACACAGCGTCTGAGTTACCCCACAACTCGCCGCTGGCAAGACGCCAAGCCCGGTGAACTCGCCGAAAATACGTGGGAAATGCAGGCCGCACTTCTGCTCATCCCCAAAGGGATGGGTCCAAGCATGAAGCCCCAAAATGATGCCCTCTCCAGTGTCGGCTGGACGCTCCCCGTCGCTGCATCATCAATGCTCCTGATCCTGGGCAGCATCGTCCTCGCCGCCGGTGGCCGCCGCACCGCCTGATCAATCTAATCAATCTGATCAATGATCAAAGCAGTTCAACCAGAATACAGGCTCGCGGCCACTTTGACGCTCACGGTCTCCCCATCAAACACGACAAACTCGTATCCGGGATGAATCGACGCCGCCCCGATCGCGCCATCCTTGCGAATAGCGTACATTGTTACATTGAACGTCAACTTCCCTTGTTCATCCCGCAATCGCTTCTGCCGCGTTCTGTCCACAATCTTTTTCAACGCCGCCATACAAGCCTGCTCCGGTGAATCTCCTGCCTCCATCCGGCTCACCGCATAAAAACTCCCGCACGACTGCATCACCGCTTCGCCCCTCCCAGTTGCGCCCGCTGTGCCGACTTCATTATCAACGTACAGCCCTCCTCCAACCACCGGCGTATCTCCAACCCGCCCCGCGATCTTGTACGACAATCCGCTTGTGCTTGTCAATGCACATAAATCTCCAGCCTCATCGATGCCACCCAGGTAAATCGTCCCAAAAGTAAACGGCTCCCGCGGCAGACCTCCCGACTGATTCGGCCCCAACCCAGATTTAGGTGCCCCCGACTCTGCCTGCTCGCTTTCACTTGCGCTCCCAGCCCCACGACCTGCCCACAGCGCTCTTCCATAATCGCTCGCTCCCTCGCCCTCCGCAAGCCACGCATCCCGCGGCGACAAGTTCGCCTTCCACTCCAGCCACGCCTGTCTCCCTGCTGGCGTCAAAAGCTCCTCGTGCTTGAACCCCATCATCTGCGCAAACCGACACGCCCCCTCTCCTACAAGCAGAGAATGGTCCGTGCGCCGCATCACTTCATGCGCCACCGCCGCCGCATATCGATATCCCTTCAACCCCGCAACCGCCCCCGCGCGATGCGATTTCCCATCCATCACCGCGGCATCAAGTTCCACCACCCCGTCCTCATTCGGCAGCCCGCCAAACCCCACCGACATCTCCTCCGGATCATCCTCAACCAGTTTCACACCTTCCACCAGCGCCGGCAAAAGTTCTGCGCCATTCATCCGCAGCGCAATCGCGCGAGAGATCGCCGGTCCACCATTCCACGATGAGATCAACTTCAGTGTTCCGCTCATACGCACAGGATACGTGGTATGCGATGACAACGCAGATCGCCACGAATGTAAAAACCCCCCGGACTATGTGCTTCGGGGGGTGGGGGCTTGAATTCACAAGGGGAATCAGAGCACTTGGCTTATGGGCAAGGAATCGCGAATTCGGCTACGAAATCAAGGTAATCAAAGAAGTCTACAACACCATCTTCATTGAAGTCTGCCGGGCAAAATACCGGAACATCGTCCTCTGTGATCTCCATCTTGATCGCCCAATCAAGTTGTGCTGGATAGTTGAACCCCACGCGGTCAGCAACTTCAAGCGGGATGGTGTCGTTATCATAATTGACCCACATCCCGTTATGCGACGAACCCATTGGCTTCATGCTTGCCCAATTAGTTCCAGTGTTTACAATGCCCGACTGATACGCGCAAGCGATGTCCGCGGCAGGCATCAAAGTCGTTGTGCCCGGTTGAAGATAACGAACTTGCACAAAACACCCACCATCGGGTAGTGTGACACCGCCACCTGGAAGTGCAGCCAGGCTCACCGATCCGGTGAGCCACACGCCCGCCGCCGCGACATTTCTGATTGGAATCATGAATGTCGAAATCGGAGTCTGCCCGGTTGTTACTGGAGTTCCCGCTGCCGCCGTAACAGCCACTGAGTCAAAAAACGTGACTTCCATATCGAAGTTGGCGCCCGCGATTGTCCTCAGCGAAAATGCAAAATTCATCGCTGTGATTAAGAGAGGATACGTGTGCGCAGTACCGGGCATCAATGCAATGTCATCCATGCCGATGTTTGACGCGACGGTCGCCGATGTCCAATATCCGGTGTGCGACTGATTGTTATACACGGTTGTCTGATGAACAGCGGGGGAGATATCTCCAATTGGACGCAGTGACCCGACAAAGCACTCCGCTGGCAATTCCAGTACCTGGCTCGCCGGAACAAAATCTGCGATTGGGTCCTGTGCTACAGCCACCGAACTCATCACCAGTCCCGCACAAACAATTAGAACTTTCATAAAAACTCCTAATATCATCAAACACAGCTCCCGCAACATACGAAGCGGTCGCACCCCTGTCTTGTAATTGAAAGTATCACAAACGGATGCAATGGGCAAACAAATCCCGCTAAGATTTTGGAAGTATTTTAATTAAGGGCGTTGATAAAGTGGCAATGTGCGTTTGAGACTTGAAATTTCAGAGGGGCTCAAGAAAAAAATCAAAGGGACTCAATGAGTCCCTGAGCCCCTTTTGTTTTTAGCGTATTAACGAGGGTTGCGCTAAGGGCGGGAGAGTTGAGCAGTTGAACAGGAGACGGGATCGGGGAAGAACTCAGGGGGCCACGGGTTTTCAGAGGGCCACCGGTCGTGGCCCTCTGAGATTGATCTGGTGTGAGAGCGCGATCGGCGCGTGTATATGTAGACTGATCATTTGGATTTTTGGGGCGCAGCTTTAGTGCTCCGGATTCAAGGACACTGGACCCAAGGCTCCGAAGACTTCGCCCTAGGCTGTGACTAAATCGCACCCTTGGTGCTGAAGATGTTGGGAAGGGAATTGGCGTGAAGGAGAGAGCGTCGGGTGGGGGGGTGGTGATGGTCACCGTCGACCTGACGGTCGAGGCACCAGCGCGGGAATGGGGTGAGACGAGTCGCGTGGTGGGTGGAGGTGTAAATCGGTGTGCGCAATTCGCGATTAGAAGGCGAGAGGCGTGGCGGGTTGGATGGGGTTTGTTTTTCATATACGCCAATGTAGCAAAGAAATTGTGTGAAGCAAGTCGATGGGGCGCACCATGACACACCCTGTCAGGCTCATTTTGAGTTATCAGGGGGTTTTTGATGTGGATAAGTGGCGGTTTTGTGGGGTTTTCTATGTAGAAAACAGGGTATTTGCAATATTTTTTGGTCAGTTTGAAAGATTTTCAGGTACCGGACATTTCGAGGGCGCAACCCGTCCGGTATGTTGCCGCGTTTGCAGATGTTGACTATCCCGGGTACATTGAGACGCACACATGCTTGACACCATTTTGGAAGCACGAGTGCGGAAGTACAAGCTCTATGCACTTTGGGGCGCGATCATTGCGTTTTTGTTTTCGATTGCGACAACCGTTCTGGAAACGCGATACCTGTTGTCTGGCCAGGTCGTTCAAGCGACGGCAAAGACTGTGAATGAGAACAACGGGAAGTGGCGCATCAGCTACACGTTTGCGGATACAGATGGATCGGTGCGCGAAGAAAGTGATTCGGGGAGCGGTGAACTAGAGAATCGGCCTGCGCTCGGAGGACCAGTGAGCGTGCAGTACATTCCCGGATCGGCTCAAGACTCAAGACTTGTTGGACATTCGCAGTGGCTGTGGACGATTCCGTTTCTGACGAGTCTGGTGGTGATTGTGGTGGTTTCGTGGAGGTTCATGAGGGAGTATCGGGAACATGAGCGGCGGAGTGCGCGGATTGGTTAGGGAATAAAAGAAGCACCAGCGGGTTCGCTGGTGCTTCTTGGAGCTTCAAGGACATGCAGGTTGGAAGCCTGCAACGCAATTTTCAGCAGCCGGCACTGAAAGCTTGGACGAAGTCGAGGTAGTCGAAGAAATCCACGATGGAGTCGTTGTTGAAGTCGGCGGACAAATCGGAAGAGGCGAAAGCGGCGACGAAGTCGAGGTAGTCGAAGAAGTCAACGGTATGATCATGGTTAAGGTCGGCAGGGCAAAGGGTGGAGAGTCCCCATGTGTCCGCGATTGAGTTTGATCCGGTTTGACCGCCAAAGATGACATTCATCTCCCGCGCTGCGTCATAGACCATGGCGTGCCATGATCGCGCAAAGGGAACGATTATTGAGCGCTGAGTCCACGCAACGCCATCCCAGTCCCATGTCTCCCTGCTGTACGTGCTGCCCGTGCTGCCTCCGAAAAGCACAACCACACCTCTGGAAGCATCGAAAGACATCGAATGAGCGTATCGCGCGGAAGGTCCAGGGACCATGCGCTGCGTCCAACTGATTCCGTTCCATTCCCATGTCTCAGCGCCGCCAACATAGCCCCCGAAGAGGACTGTGACACCACGAACCGGGTCGTATGCCATGGCATGATTGCGGTGCGGTGATGGACCGATAGTCGCTCGACGCGACCAATCGGTACCATTCCACTCCCAAGTCTCACCGTCGTAAACCTGACTGCCAACAGCGCCCCCAAAAAGAACTGTCACGGCTCGAACGCTGTCGTAGACCTGACCGAATCCCCAGCGTGGTGATGGGCCAGAGACAAACCGCCGGTTCCATGCTGAACCGTTCCACTCCCAAGTATCGCTGCAGTAGAGGTTGCCGTTGGGCTGGCCTCCGAATAGAACGACTTTATCGCGTGCGGAATCGTATGACATTCCATGCCCCGATCGAGGGGAAGGACCTGTAATCACTTTTTGAGTCCAGACTGCCCCATCCCACACCCACGTTTCATTTGTAATACTGGTCGTATTGCCTCCAAAAAGGACAGTTTGCGACCGCATGATGTCGTATGCCATTGCATGACCTGCCCGCGGATCTGGACCTGAAATCTGACGCTGTGTCCATGTTGAACCGTTCCATTCCCAAGTGTCGCCTCCCTCTGGTGGAGGACCAGCAGGAATGTACCCGCTGAAAAGCACAGACACTCCGCGAGCGGGGTCATACACCATGGAATGCTGGTATCTAGGAGAAGGTCCCGTGACCAGGCGCTGCGTCCAGGAAACACCATCCCATTCCCATGTTTGGTCTACATAGCGGTTTGCAATGAACCCGCCGTGCATTACCGTGACTCTTCGCGCGCTGTCGTAGCACATTGCTTGACCATGGCCAAAGCGTGGACCAGTGACAAGCCGCTGAGTCCAGGTAGCACCATCCCACTCCCAAGTTTGCGCATCGGAAGTTGTGCCGAGATAGCCTCCAAAGAGGACTGTGACACCTCGCGCCGAATCAAAAGCCATTCCGTGTTCGAAGCGCGGGCTGGGTCCGGCCGTAGCACGAAGCGTCCAGTTTGTGCCGTCCCATTCCCATGTCTCCGCGCTGTAAGCACCTGACTGGCCGCCGAAAAGAACGGTCACGCCGCGTACAGAGTCAAACACCATCTTGTGACCATAACGAGGACTGGGGCCGCTCGTAGAGCGAAGAGTCCAGGTGTTTCCATTCCATTCCCAAGTTTCGCCGCTGAGATAGTTGAGGGCTTTTATGCCGCCAAACAAGACGGTGACGCCACGAACTGAGTCGTACGCCATGGCAGAAAGACCGCGAGCCGACGCGGCCTCAGCGGGCGGCTGAGACCAGCGCGAACCATCAAAGATCCAAGTCTCATTAGAGCTAGATCCGCCAATGCTGCCGCCAAAGAGCAAAGTGGATTCACGGTGCGAGTCATAGGCCATCGCGAAGTTCTGCCGCGCCGAGGGGCCGCCAACATTGCGTAAATGCCATTGGGAGCCGCTGAACTCCCATGTCTCTCCGCTGTACCCGTTTCCCAGATTCCCACCAAAGAGCACGATCTGATTTCGAGCGGAGTCAAACGTAATGGCGCCAGCGTACAGCCAAGCCGGACCAGTTGCATTCTGCTGTACCCAAGCAGTCCCATTCCATTCCCATGTTTCCACTTGAACACTACCATTCCGAGGATATCCGCCGCACAATACTGAGACGTGTCGGGTGGAGTCGTATACGAGTGATGTCTTGTATCGCGGCAGCGGACCAGTCGACGAGCGAAGCGACCAGGATGAACCGTCCCACTCCCAAGTTTCCCCGTTGTTGCTTGTCGGTGTGTTGCCGCCAAAGAGCACTGTGACATGACGTTCAGAGTCGTATGCCATCGCGTGTCCATACAGCGCTGGGGGGCCACTCACGGTGCGCTGAGTCCACACGGTTCCATTCCATTCCCACGTCTCGGCATTTGGTATCACCACGTTGTTCACGGTGGTGCTGCCGCCAAAAAGGACTGTGACGCCACGGGCGGAGTCATATGCCAAGGCAAGACTCTCGCGGGCCGAAGGCCCGGTGACAGCTCGCTGTAACCACGCAGCGCCATCCCATTCCCAAGTCTCAGCATTTCGGGATGCGGAGGAGCCCGCACTTCCCCCAAAGAGAACGGTGACGCCGCGGGCAGAATCAAAAGCCATCCCGTGTAAGTTGCGAGCTGCAGGTCCATTTACGGAACGCAGATCCCAATCGGTGCCATTCCATTCCCACGTCTGGTTGCTAAACGAACCGTTGTTCGTCAGAGCACCTCCGAACAGAACGCTCTTGCCGCGAACTGAATCAAATGCCATTGCATGATTCTGGCGCGGAGCTAACTGAAGGGGATTCCAGGCGAGCGACTGACCGCGTGCGGCTGAGACAAAGACAACGCTAAACAGAGCGATGGCGAGCATAAGTTGCGCGCAGTATCTGATCGGATTGAGATTGCTCATTTCGCCCCACTTAAAGAATCTAGACTGGCTCACATATCCTGAGTTTTTATACCAGAGCCTGTCTTCAGCGTTGCAAAATTACACAGTCATTTAAAACGATCCTCGTTTTTGGATCAATAACGACGCTATTGGTGCGCACTGAGCAGATCTCCGAGCCGCTCCGCTCGCGCTGAGATTAAGGATGAGGGCGCGGCAGGAATACGAAGTTAGCTAAACAACTCATACTAATACAGGCTGGAAGCCCGCACCACAATCAGTCTTCTTCGGGATGCGGCTTGTATGCCGCGACCAAGTTGGCGTGGACGTTGCTGGGGGCGAATTCATCGTGGCTGTAGGCCATTGAGTATGTGCCTGCGCCGCCGGTGAGGGCTTTGAGTTCGGTTGCGAATGTTTGAAGTTCGGCCAAGGGGGCGATGGCTTTTACTACGCATTGGTCGACGCCGGTGAGTTCGGTGTCTTGCACTCTGCCGCGTTTTGTGGAGAGGTGGCCTGCGATGTCACCCATTTTGGATGCGGCGATGTTGATTTCTACGTGGACGAATGGTTCGAGGAGTTTGGGTCTGGCTTTGGTGACAGCTTCAATGAAGGCTTTGCGACCGGCGGTGGTGAATGCGATTTCTTTGGAATCGACATCGTGGTATTTTCCATCGTAGAGGACGCAGCGGATTCCGGTCATGGGGTATCCAGCGACGCAACCATCGGCGATGACTTGGCGGACGCCTTTTTCTACGGCGGGCCAATATTGACGGGGAACTGTGCCGCCGACTACTTCGGAGACGAATTCGAACGCGGAGGCCTGGTCGGTGAGCGGTTCGATGCGGAGGTAGACCTCGCCGAACTGGCCAGAGCCGCCGGTTTGCTTGCGGTGGCGATAGTGACCATCGGCGCGAGAGGAGATGGTTTCTTTGTAGGCGACTTTGGGGGGTGATGTGATGAGTTCGACGTTGGAGTGAGTCTTGAGTTTTTCGAGGACGATGCGGAGGTGGAGTTCACCCAATCCTCGGATGACGGTTTGTTTGGTGGCGCTGATGCGTTCGACGATGAAGCAGGGATCTTCGGCCATGAACTTGTGGCAGGAGTTTGCGAATTTTGCTTCGTCGGCGTGGTTCTTGAGTTCGACCGCGAGGCCGTACATTGGATTGGGAAGCGGGAGTGGTTTGAGGCGGACGTAGTCGAGGTCGTGGCTGTCGTGGAGGATGCCGTTGAAGTGGATCTCTTCGACTTTGGCGATGGCGGCGATTTCGCCTGGCCCCACTTCTGTCACTTCGATGTGGTCTTTGCCCTGGAGCTTAAAGAGGTGGCCGATGCGGATTGGCTTTTTCTGATCGTCGATCAGGATGTCGGACTTGGCTTTGAGGGTGCCCTGGTGGACGCGGAAGATGCCGAGTTTGCCGACGAATGGATCGGCGTTGATTTTCACGATGTGGGCGACGAGGCGGCCGCCGGCGTTGGGTTCGGTGATGTAGTCTTTTTCTTCCTGGCGCTCGTTGTCTTTGCGGACAAATTCGACTGGGTGCACTTCGAGCGGGCTGGGGCAGAGGCTGGAGAAGACGTGGAGCATGTCGTCGATGCCTGCGCCAGTGCGGGCGGAGCAGAAGAGGATGGGGACGAGGTGAGCTTGTTCGAGGGCTTTCTCGAAGGCGCTGTGGAGCTTGGCTGGGTCGAACCCTTCGCCCTTTTCGAGGTACTGCTCGGTGAGGTCGTCATCGACTTCGATGACTTGTTCGACGATGGCTTTGTGAGCGTCGTGCACGGTTGAGAACTCGGTCTGGTCGCCGGCGGCGTCGGTGCCATCGTGTTCAAAGACGTTAATGACGGTTTTACGGCCGGGGGCGGGGAGGTTTACGGGGAGGCAGATGTTGCCGAACTCGGCACGGATGGCATCGACGAGTTGCTCGAGCTTGACGTTGGGGTCTTCGATCTTGTTGATGATGATCATGCGTGGGAGGCCACGCTCGAAAGCGATTTGCATGAGGCGGCGGGTGGTGGTTTCTATGCCGCGGGTAGCGTCGATTACGACGACGACAGTTTCGACGGCGGGGATGCAGGCGATGGTCTGGCCGAGGAAGTCAGCGCGGCCGGGGGAATCGATGAGGTGAATGTCGTGGCCTTCATAGTCGAAGTGCATGAAGGAGGGGTAGATGCTGTGTTTGTGGTGGCGTTCTTCGTCGGTCCAGTCGCTGACGGTGTTGCCTTCTTCGACGGTGCCGACGCGCTTGGTGATTCCAGTGGCGAAGAGGAGGCGTTCGGTGATGGAGGTCTTTCCTGCACCACCCGTACCACACAAGAGAACGTTGCGGACGACTGAGGGGTTGGATGCAGGCATTTTCAAATCTCCATATAAAAGAAACACGTCCGTGCGAAGCCCCCTCGTTACATCAGAGAGGGCTTCGCACAGACGCAGTTTGGGTAGGCCAGATAACCACCGTTTGTAGTGTATAGCAGGTGTCAAGATGAGGCAAAGTGGGGAAGAAAAGGAGATTTGGGATTTTGATTGAAAATGGTTATTGGCTTTTCCGACGGAAGGTGTAGGAGTAGGTATCAATATGGTCCTCAAAGGGCCATGGGACGTTAGTCGTTACCAAGAATGAGAATACTGTGGGGACGAGTTTGCTGTGATTTGGGACTATCGAGCACTTTGAGACTGGAATCACATGGTGAAGAATCGAATCAAAAGAGTGATGATGGCGTGTTTAGCGGGGGCCACGGGATCGCTTGCTCATGCTCAGCAATTAATGCCGGAGACTGCCATTGCGACTGAGGCACAGCTGCTGCCGGAGTCGTGTTTTGGTGGCACTCTGCGGCGGGAGATCAGCCCTGCGGCAGATGCGCTCGTGTACGACAACACGCGGGCGAACCTGTATACCAATACGGCGAATCCGCGGCAGATCATTGATGATGTGGAACTTGTTCCGGGAATTACAACGGGTGCGGCGTTTCCACTTTTGATTAATGGCATTAATATTGGATTTACAGCGCAGACGGTGGCGGATGTGGACATTGAAGTGACGATGTATGATGGGGTTGTCGCAACGGGTGGTGCCGGATTGCCAATTCAGAACGATGCGGCGGCACTGGGTACGTTTGTGATTCAGATTCGAGGACTTCCTAATACGGGAGGGTTCCAGACCGGGATGGTGAATCTGGCGGGGCTTCCCGGCGGCGGTGTGCTGCTGTTGGATGGGGGCATATTTGTTCGAGCGAGATTCCTGATGCCGGGGACGACAACGCTTTCGACATCATGCACCAATACGTTTGCTTCAAGCTGGAACTCTGCCACAGATTGGACGAGCACCAAGCCTGCTGGCCGTTCGTACTCGGGAGCGTTTCGAGATGTGAGCGGGGATGGGATTCTGGATTCGACCGAGTTCAGGAATTTCACATTTCCGGCGGCGGCGGATCACTATCTGGCATTGAGGGCGGACCTGGCTGCAACGTGTACAGCGGATTTCAACGGTGATGGAATTGTTGACTTCTTTGACTATCTTGATTTTGTGGATGCGTTCAGTGTTGGATGTGAACCTTAACTCATTGTTAATGCACGAACGGGTCTGGAGCAGGCGAGGGGTCCGACTTTCGTTTGCTCCAGATCTTTTTTTCGGTTCTCTGTTGAGAAGAGGTATCAGGGGATCTCAAATCTGCTTCAACAGTCTGGGCTCTATCGATGCCAATTAGTCCCTTCACCTCTGCTCCTTTCTCACTCTATCCTCCCTCATGGTCAAACCACTCTCAATTCTCTTCGCCGCGTACGTCGCACTCTCAACCGGCTGCGCTATGAACACTCCTCCCAACACGCCTTCCGCCTCCGCGGCGAAAGCCGGCGCAGCTGACCAATTTCTCGACCAATACGCGCGCACCTACCGCTTCCGCCTCGGCAAACCAACCAGTTTCAAGCTCACACCTAATGGCGATGCCGTCCTCTTCCTCCGCTCCCCTACGCTCCTTCGTCCAGGATCTCTATTCATTCGATGTCGCAACTGGCCAGGAACGCATTCTGCTCACCGCACAAGAAATTCTCGGCGCGGCCGATGAACAACTCTCCGCTGAAGAAAAAGCCCGCCGCGAACGTTTGCGAATGTCCGCCAAAGGCATCGCCTCATTCGGTCTTTCTAAAGACGGCTCCACAATCATCACCTCCCTCTCCGGTCGCCTCTTCCTCATCGATCGCGCCACTCGCAAAGTAACCGAAATCAAAAGCGACAATCCATCGCCCGCAATCGATCCCTCTCTCTCCCCCGATGGCAAACTTCTCGCCCATTGTCGAGGCCGCGATCTCTGCATCACTCACCTCGCCACAAATGAAGAACGCGTCGTCGCAAAATCTGATAGCGAGCACCTGACCCTCGGCCAAGCCGAATTCGTCGCACAGGAAGAAATGTCCCGTTTCCGCGGCTATTGGTTCAGCCCCGACTCCAAAACCATCCTCTTTCAAGGCTCCGACACAACCGATATGGAGACCTTTCATATCGCCGATCCCACCAAGCCTGAGAGCGAGCCGGACTCATGGCCTTACCCTCGCGCTGGCAAAAACAACGCTGAGATCTGGCTCGGAATCGTCAACGCGAACGGATCCACCAGCGATGCACCCCTCATCGTGACTTGGGACGCAATCAACTATCCATATCTCGCGCATGTAAAGTGGGTGAAACAGGAATCCGGCCCCGAGACGCTTGTAATCCTCGTGCAGAATCGTGAACAAACCGCCGAGCAGCTTCTCAAGGTCGATCCCAAAACTGGCGCCACCACTGTGCTCCTTCAGGAAACTGATGCCGCCTGGGTCGAACTCGAAGACGAAAATCCAACCTTTCTCAAAGATGGTTCGTTCCTCTGGACCACCGAGCGAAACGGCGGCAAGCAGATCGAACATCGCAACGCCGACGGTTCATTGAAAACAACTCTGAACCAAACCGATTTCGGACTCCAGAAGCTCGTCCACGTCGATGAAGACTCGCGCAGGGTCTACGTGCAAGCCTCTTCTAATCCCACACGCACCGAACTCTTCACGCTCGCGCTCGATGGAATCGGCTCGCCGTCCATTCTCGCGTGCGGCGATGGTCGCTTTTCGCTCGTCGTTTCCGAAGATCACTCTCTATTCCTGGAAACGCAGACTCTCCTCCGTGGTGATACCGCCTGGATCGTGCGCAGCAAAATCTGGTCAAACAAAGTCGGCGAAATTCGTGCTGTCACCGAAAAACCAATGATCGATCCCAAGCCCACGATCCAGATGGTTAAGGGCGAGCGCGAATACTGGACCGCTGTGCTCTTGCCGCAGAACTTTGATTCCAACAAAAAATACCCCGTCATCGCCGAGGTCTACGCCGGTCCAACCGCGCTCACCGTCAACGCCAGCAAGTGGGAATACACACGCAATCAATGGCTCGCCAATCAAGGCTTCATTGTCGTTTCCATCGATAACCGCGGCACACCAAACCGCGGCCGCGATTGGTCCCGCGCCATCAAAGGCAACTTCATCGACGCCGCTCTCGAAGACCAGGTCGACGGTCTTAACGCTCTCGCAAAAATCTATCCGCAGATGGACCTCGCCCGCGTCGGCGTCAGTGGCTGGTCTTTCGGCGGCTACTTCGCAGCAATGGCCGTTCTTCGCCGCCCCGATGTGTACGCATGCGCCATCGCCGGAGCACCCGTCACCGACTGGCACGACTACGACACTCACTACACTGAGCGATATATGGGTCTCCCAGAAAAGAATGCCGCCGGTTACGACGTCTCAAGCTGCATGACCTACGCAAAAGATCTCAATCGCCCACTCCTCCTCATCCACGGCACATCCGATGACAACGTCTACTTCATGCACAGCCTGAAACTCTCCGAAGCCCTCTTCCGCGCAGGCAAAGAATTCGATTTCCTCCCTCTCTCCGGTTTCACGCACATGGTCCCCGACCCAGTAGTAACCATCAACCTCCAACAACACATGCTCAACTTCCTAAAGAAAAATCTGCACCCTGGTTCTAACTAATTCGTATTTGTTTTTTCATGTCTTCCTCTGTGTCTCTGTGCATCTGTGGTAAAAGACACCGTCTCACTCAACCAAGACAAGCCTATGAAATTTGACGCTGTGATTTGTGATATTGACGGTTGTCTGGGACCCGAATCCACCGAGCCAATGGACCTCGATGGCCTTCGCCAAATCCGCGACTGGAATCAGCACGCAATCGAAAAACGCGATCGGCCCATCGTCACGCTCTGCTCCGGTCGCCCTCTTCCATTTGCCGAAGCCATGTGCCGCATCATCGGCAACAGCGAACTTCCCGCCATCTGCGAAAACGGTGTCTGGCTCTTTGATCCCAAATCAAACGAGTTCCTTCGCGACCCCGCAATTCTCCCGCAACACGTTCACGCGGTGCATGAAGCTCAAGAGTGGATCGAGCGAGTGTTCTATCCGCAAGGCGTTGTCTTTCAACCGGGCAAGAGCGCGAGCATTTCCCTTTGGCACCCCAACACCGATTTCCTTCGGACACTGGTGCCGCAACTTGTCGAAAAATTTCAAGCCGAGCGCTGGCCCTTTCGAGTCTCCATGACAGTTGCGTGGATCAACTGCGACCTTGAATTTATTAGTAAAAGTTCAGGCCTTCGTCGCTTTATTGATAGAACCGGCCTCGCTCATTCCCGACTTCTTGGAATTGGCGATTCGGCCAGCGACCTTGCCATGCGCGACTATTGCTCCGCGTTTGCAGGGCCACTCAATGCCGCCCCAGAAGTAAAAAACGTAGCCGATTTCATTGCAAAAACGTCGGAAATTCACGGAGTTATTGAAATTCTCGGACAAATGTGTCGATCCAACTGATATCTCCCCTCCATGTCTTTGGGGGGTGTCAACTAGCGTTCCAGCTCCTTCGCGTGCCTATAGTCTCCCGCTCGCAACTAGCACAGTTGTGCCCGCGTGCGAGACTCCCTTTCAAATTTGCCGCAGTCAAATTTCTGCGGCGGCTCCACTTCCATTTTCTGTTCTGGTCCAATTCATGGACCCTCTAGGGCAAACCTATGTCTAAAGAAAAACCTGAATCTACTCCAATTCGCAGCCGCTTCGGTCCCCGCCGCGAGCCGCCGAAGATCGATGCCGGCGTCGATACTCGTCCTCCGCCACCTTCATTGCCACCACCATCTACCGCCGTTCCTCCTTCGCGCCCGATTGCGCCACCAGTATCATCAGCACCTCCAATGTCGGTTCCCCCAGTGCGTCGTCCCGAAGGTTCAGATTGGGAACGCCCATCAATGAACCGAGGCAACCCAGCGCCCCTGCCACCCATGCCTCCTCCAGGTTTTACGCCGCCAGTGCCGCCCAGCCCAGGTCAGGAATATGGCGATGAAGTCGTTGATCGCAGCCGTTACGTTGGCGTGCGACCCATGAACGCCGGAATGTCGAGTTCCATGGGCGGCGGCGATGATTACAACGATCGCTTCCGCCGCAATAAGAAGCCCCGCAATAAGCGTGGTGGCAAAGGCGGCTGGGGCCCCATCATGGCAGGCCCAGGTATGTCAGGCCCCGGTTCTGGAATGGTCCGCGCCGACATGGGTCTGCCAAGCGATGAAGAGCTCGAGCGCGAGGCAGCTGAACTCGAACGCGCCATCAAAGAAAGCGGTCCGCCGAAGGACACGCTCAGCATGAATGAACTCCAACGCATGAGCGTTGATGATGTTCACGCAGTCGCAGTCAAGGAAGGTCTCTCTGAATTCCAGACGCTCCCAAAGCCCGACCTGATCTTCAAAATCCTTAAAGCCCGCGCAATGAAGCAGGGCATCATGATCGGCGAAGGAACTCTCGAAGTCATGCAAGACGGCTTCGGCTTCCTCCGGTCCAGCGATCAAAGCTATTTGCCCGGTCCCGATGACATCTATATCTCCGCAACTCTCATTCGCCGCTGGGGGCTTCGCCGCGGCATGATTATCCGCGGCGTCATCCGCCCGCCCAAGGAAACCGAAAAATACTTCGCCCTCCTTCGCGTCGATGCCGTCAACGACCGCTCACCTTCCAAAGCCCACGGCCTTCGCTACTTCGAAGACCTCACGCCGCACCACCCAGAAAAGCGTTTCGTCCTCGAGTCCAGCCCCGATGAAATCGAATGTCGCGTCATCGATCTGGTCGCGCCTCTGGGTATGGGCCAGCGAGCCCTCATCGTCGCTCCGCCCCGCACCGGCAAAACCGTCATTCTTCAGAAACTCGCCAAGGCGATCATGAAGAACTACGCCGATGTCAAAATCATCGTGCTGCTTGTCGATGAACGCCCCGAAGAAGTGACCGACTTCAAGCGAAATTGCACGGGCCCCAACATCGAAATCGTCGCCAGCACCTTTGATGAACACGCCTCCCGCCACGTGCAGGTTGCCGAAGTCGTCATTGAAAAAGCCAAGCGCATGGTCGAGTTTGGCGAAAACGTCGTCATTCTCCTCGACTCGATCACCCGCCTTGCCCGCGCATACAACAACGAAGCCCCGCACTCCGGCCGCATCATGTCCGGCGGCGGCGACGCCGCCGCGCTCCAACGCCCCAAAAAGTTCTTCGGTGCTGCCCGTGCCATCGATGGCGGCGGTTCGCTCACCATCATCGGTACCGCCCTGGTCGACACCGGCTCCAAGATGGATGAAGTCCTCTTCGAAGAGTTCAAGGGGACAGGTAACTCTGAACTCCACCTCGATCGCAAGCTGGTCGAAAAACGCGTCTGGCCCGCGATCGATATCTCCGCATCCGGCACCCGCCGCGAAGAACTGTTGCTCGATCCCAAAGAACTCGAACTCGTCTATCGCCTCCGCAAGGTGCTCAGCGATATGAACGTGGTCGAAGCCATGGACCTAATGAAGAACCGCCTGAAAAAGGTCAAGACCAACGCCGAGTTCCTGATGACCATGGCTCTTGGCTAAGAGCAATCGCAACAGTTGAACCCCAAAGGGCAAAGCTGACAGGCTTTGCCCTTTTCATTCGCCGAATGAATGCCAAACGGCGCAGGTTGTGGACGCAGTCAATCCTGATTCCCGATAAACTCAACGAGAACACGAGTGATTCCGCAACCGTACCTTGCGGGGTCAATTGTGGTGGGAGTCGCATCATGCACACCGCACGAAAGGCCGGGGTTGCAATTCAGATGGCGGCGGTCTTGTGGGCTGGCATTCTCGCGCTGGCGGGGCTTTGGGTGCTGATTCGTGGAGCGTCACTCTTGCCGATTCCACCAGTGGTAACGGCCGGAGCGGGAGTTGCCTTGCTCGGCTCTGCGCAGTTCATTTATATGACGCTCTTTGCCGATCGACTTTTCCCGCACGTTCACGCTGTTCTTCGACTTGTTGCCGAACTCATCAGCTTTTTCATGTTTGTGTTCGGCTCCGCTCTGGCTGCGGTATTTCTGATTCGAGCCTGGTAGTGCCTTTCAAAGGAATGTAGATCTGTATGGCAAGTAATTTCGCACAGTCCCGGCTTCTCCTGGTCACCTGCATTGTCGGCATGGCGATCAGCTTCGATGCACCCGCAATTGTCCCGGCCCCGAAGTCGACCGTCGAACCAAGCTATGGCAAGTTTGGCTGGCAAGATGACTTTCTGGCGCGGTCCATTGTCCGCGCCGGGCTGATTGACCTGCGCCTTCGCACTACACCCGGACCTGATGATTATCGATTGCTCGCACACATCCTCGAAGTGGCCCAGTCTTTCAGCCCTAAAGATGCCGACATTACGCGGCGGTCCGTGGAGGCTGCCCACAACGCCCGCGATGCGGCCATGCTTGAAAATGCAACTCGCAAGCTGGTTCAACTCGATCCGACTGACACTGTTGCGCAATTGCGCCTGATCTCCGGTCGCATTTCTAAATTGCAAACTGCCGATGAACGACTCAAGGCCTATGCAGTGTTTCTGGGCGACAAAGGCATCGCGCTGGACGGATCAATCCGTTCGCGTCTGGCGCTAGATGCCGCGCTCCTTGCTCGTGAACAAGGTGACGATGCAGCGTTTGTTGATTACCTCAAAGCTGCCCTGCGGATGGATTCAACTAATAAAGAAGCGGCACTGATTGCGTACGGCCATTTCTCTGAAAAAGTGAACGACGCGGCCGGGCGTGTGCAGTTGCTTTCAAACCTGCTTCTGTCCGATCCACTAGACCCCAATGTTCATCGCCAACTCTCCCAGGAAATGGCGGCAGGAGGAGCATTTGCACAGGCAAGGCGATTCCACGATCTTTCCTCGCAGTTGTTCCTCATGGGAGGCTCGCGGCCAGATGAGCACTTTGCGGTCGAGAACTGGATGTGCACATGGGCACTAGAAGGCAGCGAAAAGACTCTCGCCGCATTTGACAAAATGCTGGCAACCGAAAAATTCAATGCCGCAGCTGCCGCAGAACAAGCCCGAAAAGAACTCAGAGAGGTAACGACAAATCCGGATGACATTCGCCTCTCGCCCGCTGTCGAGCGAGTGCGCTTACTTGCAGCGGATTCTGTTCAGGATCAGAAATCGCTCGAATCTGTGAAAGAAGCACTGAACTTCGCAGATGTTTCATTGTGCGGGTTGGTGGAGGAACTGAAAAAACCGCAACAAGGCGGCAGCGAGCAGGAACTTAAGGATTTCCGCCGCGGCTCAGCAATTGGGTTGAACGAAATTCAGTTGATGCGGCTCTGGGCAAATTTCGATGTAGACAAGGTGGCGACGAGTCTTGTCAAGGCTCATGAACTTTTGGATGGCCAGACTGTTCCAAATGTGTTTGCCGTTGTTGAAGCATGGGTGTTGTTGCGTGCTGGAAAACTCGATGAGGCACTTGCAGCATTTGAGGCATTGCAGGAAGTGGAGTTTGAGACCATGGCGGATCGAAGCGTCGATGAGCTTGATCCGGCTCGCGTTGGCAAAGCCATGACCCTGGAACTTATAGGGAGGGCGCCTGAATCCGCAGATATTTACAAGGCCGTTGCAATCCGCCGAGCGTTTGATGCCAGCGGAATGTGGTGCAAACTTCGTTTGGAGCGGATGGGTGGAGGCGATCCAGAACGCGACGAACTTGAAAAGAAGCTTGCTGCTATTGGCGATTCAGTGCCCAAGATGGTTGAGGAAATGGTGAAGAATCCATCGAGTATTCTGGCCCTGAGCGCGGATGTTCCGCTCACACTTGCTTCGCCGGCTGATCGGAGTGATTTGATCATTAAGCTCCGTAACAAATCCAAAATTCCGCTCGGGCTGGGCACCGACCGCCCGATCAACTCGCGATTCCTGGTGCAGCCTTCAGTAGAGATTCACACGCAATCACAATCGGCAATCGTTCAGCCCGAGGTTCTCGATCTTGATCGGCGGTTGCGATTGCAGCCGGGTGAGACTCTTGAAGTTCGAGCGAGAGCGGATGCGGGGTATACGGGCTGGCTGATTGAATCGGGCGCAGGAAAAGTGGTGCGTTCGCGATTCCGAATCATGCAGGGGTTTGCCCCTTCGCAGGATGGCTCGATGGTTTCGGGGCCGGGCTGTATGTCTGCGGACTCGCCGCAGGTTGTGCGAAATCCGTTGAATGAGGCGTTGTTGCCCCTTCCGGAATTAATCGAGAAATTCAAGCTTTCAAGCGGCGATGATTTCATTGCTCTGTTGTTGGGACTCAAGGCGCGTCTGCTCGATGGAGCCGTCGGTTCGCCAGAGCGAGATGCACTGGCAGGAGTGTTGGCGGCGAGGTATCCAACCTTGGATGTAAAGTCGAGGATATTGGCTCTGGTTGAAGTCCCCAATGCCGCGATGTATCCGGAGTTCAAAGCGTTTGATGAAGTTGCCCGCAAAGAGGCCGCACCGGGTGCCGCGGCGGTTGCGATTTTGACTCGAATAACTGATCCAAACGATTCATCATTGGAAGCAGCTCTGAGTTCAACGGATCCGATCAACAAGGAAGTTGCGAGCATTCAGAAAGCACGACTGTTGGAATTAGATGCACCAACGCTCTCGAGGCGGGGTTTTGGGAAAGTGGTCGATCCGGCATCGATAGCGCCGAGTACGACTCACACCAATACGCCGCTTCCGATCGTTCCGGCCCCGGATGCTCCGACGAATCCCGTCACACCTGCGGTACAAGTAAAGTGAAGGTCTTAAGCCCAGATCGCGCCGATCCTAAATGGGTCAAGCCGCTGGCGTGGGGTATCTCTTTTCTTCTTATTGTGGCGGCAGTCGTAATCGTCATTCGTCAGCGCGATTCGATGAGTGCGGCAATTGAAGGAGTGAAAAACGCGCCGTTGCGCCAGCTAGTTGCGCTGCTGGTATTACCTGTAATCTCTGTGTTCCTGACGGCCGCCGCGTTTTGGCAGACTTCTCGAAAGCACGGGAAGGTCGGGTACTGGGAGATGTTCGCGCTGATCGGTTCAGCGTGGGTGCTGAACCTGTTGCCATTGAAACCGGGACTTATTGGAAGAGTGGGGTACCACGCGCGCTACAACGCGATCGGTGTGCCTGCCTCGATCAAAATCGTTTTAGAGGCAAGTGGAGCGGGATTGTTTGGAGTGTTCCTGCTCGCATATCCGTTGCTTCGCGATCGAGTAACAAGCGTGTGGATAGATGCAGTGTTCGCACCACTCTGGATCATCGCAATCTGCGGCGGGCTTTGGGGACTTGTGCGACCTGCGAATCTGGTCGCGAGCTTTTTGACAACATCCATGTTTCGCATGGTCGATGCGTTTGCGTGGACGTTGCGATATGGAATCATTTTGCAGTTGCTCGGTCTGCCGCCGGATTTGGGGACGGCGTTTCTGATCGCGGCAGCAGCACAGGCCGCGATGTATGTACCACTTGTGGGTAACGGGCTTGGCGTGCGCGAGTGGGCGGTGGGCAGTGTGGCTTCGGTTGTGGGCAACGAATCGGGGCTGACCAAGGACATTTTCACGCGTTCGATGCCGACGGGACTATCGATTGATTTATTGAACAGGGCGGCGGAAATGCTGGTTTTGGTGCCGCTGGGATTGGGGTGTTGCGGCTGGGTGGCGCGGCTGGTAGCTCGGAATGAGGCAAAGCTCGTGAGTGCAGCCGTGCCGGTCTCAAGTGAGTCCCGATAATCGCCGAAGTTGAGTACAGCTACCGGAACCGGTGCGCGCGCAGGACGTATGCGCTTATGGAAGAGGACTTTCCATGGTCAACAAGATTGAGCAAGACCATCAGCGCTTCCGGCAGATCGTGCACGGAAAAATCCGCAAGGACTTGAAGCGATTTCTATCGCGCGGCGAACTGATCGGGCGCGAAGGAAAGAAGTTCGTCTCGATTCCAGTCCACGATATTGATTCACCCACATTTCGCTATGGTGATAACTCGCAGGGTGTGGGGATGGGCGAAGGGAAAGAGGGCGATCCGGTAAACGGACAGCCGGGTAATGGCAAGCAGCCCGGCGGCGGCGAGCAGGAAGGCAAGCATCTGCTTGAGGTGGATGTGACGCTGGAGG
>SXGT01659163.1_pt1 | contig 21644 bp, 25 predicted proteins | sample 3176221 | NCBI WGS metagenome assembly SXGT01 (sample SAMN11356862, study PRJNA531348) | freshwater metagenome | isolation source: freshwater sample F1-120 | place: China: Fuxian Lake, Yuxi | collected 2017-12-25
CATGATCTCCTCGGAATCGTCGTCGTCGGACTCGACCACCCCCACTTCGCTGAGCAAGGTGGTGCTTGCCGCGATGGGAATCTCTGCACGTATGGCGAGGGCCACCGCGTCGGACGGTCGACAGGAAATGACGTGGGTCTGACCCTGGTGGAGCAGTTCGATCTCGGCAAAGTACGTGTGTTCGCGCATCTCGGTGATGACCACTCGGTGCAAATGCGCTCCGAGATCCTCGAACACGTTCACCAGCAGGTCGTGGGTGAGTGGTCGGGTCGGTACGCGTCCCTGCATCACGTGGTCGATGGCCATGTACTCCGACGCGCCGATGTAGATGCTGAGTGTGCGACGCTCTCCGGACGTCTCACGCAATTGCATCAGCGGAACGTTCGCCGGTGCCTCGATTTTTACGCCGAGCAATTCAAGTTCGACGGACTCGCTGGCGTTCATGGCGTCAGCGTAGCAATGGCTCAGGCGTGGTTGCGCAACGTTTTGGTGACGTTTATCAGCAGCGCGGTGCGAAGTTCCTCACCGAGTGCGATCAAGTCGTCGAGCAACTTCATGGCGTCCGAGGTTCGCGCGTCCGCGCTCTTGCCCGACTCCGTTCCGCGACGCGACAGCTCGGCTCGCACGAGCGGCTCGAACACGTCGGCTTCGCGCTCGGCGGACAATCTCCACGCCATCAAACTTCGCGGATCGATTCCGAACGCCGCCAACCGACCGGCCAGGTGCACGATGTCACGGTCTGTCTCGTCGTAGTACGGCTCAGTACCAACCATCAACGGTCGGACGAACTTCATCTTCTCCAACGTCCTTAGAACGTCGTCGGAAACTCCCGTGGCCTCCAGTACGTCGGCTCGCGTGAATCGCTCCGGTCGTTTGCGAAGAGGTGGTCGACCGACAATCGGCGCGCCCACCGCGCGATCGGTGGACGCTCGATCGGCGGGACTGCGATTGGTTGGATGACCCGCCGATGGAACACGAATACCGCGTGGCATGCTCGGATCGGTGACGTCCTCGGGTCGGAGGAGTCCATCGCTCGTCTCCCCCTCCAGCCGATCGCGAATCACTCGCAGTGGAAGGAAGTTGTCCTTCTGCTCACGCAGGATGAAGCGCAGCCGATCGACCTCGCCCTTGGTGAACTTTCGATAACCGGCGCTGGTGCGTTCGGGATTGATGAGGCCTTGGCTCTCCAGAAATCGGATCTTCGAGATGGTGACGTCGGGGAATTCTTCCGCCAGCACCGCCAGCACCTCACCGATCGAGTAATAGTTTTCGGACACCACGCTCACCCAAAGAACGCGACGAGATGGAATCGACCGATTTGCAGCGCGTCGCCGTGCTCGACGACCGACTCATCGACACGCCGGTTGTTCACGTACGTACCGTTCAGCGATCCGAGATCCCGCACCAGCCACGCCCCGCCCTGTTGAACGAAGACGGCGTGCTGTCGCGAGACCGTGAAGTCGTCGAGCTGGATGTCGTTGTCCGGGACACGGCCCACGCTGACCTGATCGCCCTCCAACGAGTAGCGGGTGCCGATCTCCGGTCCCTGGCGGACCACCAGCATCACTTCGCCGGGCTGAATGTCGCCTTCCCGCACCACGGCGTTGTCGTCGTCGTAGATGCCGTCGAGCAGCGGGTCGGTCTTGGGGAGGACGCCGGTCCGCAGGCTCGGCTTGTCGAGCACCGACCCGCACGAGGAACAAAACGTCGACGACGGCGGGTTGCGATGTCCGCACTGGTTGCAGAAGACGTATTGCACGGCTACCCGTTGAGCAGCGCCGAATACGCCGCAGCGTCGAGCAGCCGTGGCGGCTCACCCTGCACGGTGATTTCACAAATCCAACCCGCGCCGTAGGGGTCTTGGTTGAGCAATTCGGGCTGGTCGGAGAGCTGGGCGTTCACTGCGGTGATCGTTCCTGCGACGGGCGCATAGATGTCGGAGACGCTCTTGGTGCTCTCCACTTCGGTGAACGACTGATCCGCCGACACGACTGCACCAACGGTGGGAACACCGACGAAGACCACGTCCCCGAGTGCATCCTGGGCGTAGTCGGTGATTCCGATTCGGGCGACAGAACCGTTGAACTGCACCCACTCGTGTTGCGCCGTGTACTGGAGGTGTTCGGGAATCAACATACCCTCAACCGTAGCCTCAGGTTGAGACGTCGTTCGCGGTGCTGGGACCGTTTCGTGCCGTTCGCACTCCCCGAATCACCTGCGGCACGTACGCAACTGCGGTCGCGTAACAGATGACGAGACCCGGCACACCGATCGCCCATCCTGCATTCCGAGCACCAAGGGCCCACCCGGCGTCGCTACTGCCGACGAGCAACAACGGAAACGCAATCATGAGCGCGAAGGTGTAGTTCTTCCCCCACTGATTCACCGGGAAACGCGCCATGCCGAGGGCGGTTCCACCGAGCATCAGGACGGCGATGAACACTTCTCGAACGACCACGGCGAGGCCGAACCATGCCGGAACAGCGCCGTCGATGACGATCGAGCCGACGCCCACGATGAAGAGCAGTCGATCCACCGCCGGGTCGAACACGGCACCGAACTCGCTGCGCTGGTGCAAACGGCGCGCCAACCAACCGTCGATCCAATCCGTCGTGCCCAATACTCCGAGCAGGTAGGCCGCCCATTCGCGGTCGTTCCTCCCGAACAACAACCAGAGAAACAGCGGCAGACACCCGAGGCGTGCCAGCGTCACCACGTTCGGCCACGTCGCGAATTTGTTCGCCATCGTGGCGAAGGCTACTTCGCAACCGATTGGCGCTGGACTATCGTCGCTCGACATGACCTCATTGTTCACCCGAATCATCGCCGGCGAACTACCGGGACACTTCGCACTCCGCGACGAACGATGCGTCGTCTTCATGACCATCGCTCCGATCACCACGGGTCACGCCCTCGTCGTTCCCCGCGAACCGATCAATCACTGGATGGACATGTCCGCATCACTGAACGCCCACGTCTTTGAAGTCGCCCGCCGCGTCGCCCTTGCACAACGCACCGCCTTCGGATCGGACCGTGTCGGCATGGTGATCGCCGGTTTCGAGGTCAACCACGTTCATCTTCATTGCATACCCGCCAACCAGATGTCGGATCTCGACTTTTCCAACCAGCAACAGAACGTCCCCGCCGAGCGACTTGCCGAGGCCGCCGCCCGCCTCGCCGCGCAATTGCGCGTCGACGGGGTGTCTGGCGCGGTGTAACGGGTTAGAACAACGTCGTCGTCGTCGGCACGATCAACTCCGCACCCTTGTTGCGGACGTTGTTCACCGCCGTGCTCACCGTGACGCCGACAAGCCGATCGTCGGCGGCGGTACGCAGAAGGTGCAGTGGTGGCTGATCGGCGCACAGCCATTCGTCGATGTCGTCGGAATCCAACACGCAAGGCATTCGATCATGGATCGCGGCGAGCGTCGCGTTCGGGGACGTGGTGATGAGACTGCAACTGCGCACGACTTCCCCGTCGAGTGCCGGGTCGCGCCACGTGGTCCACAAACCGGCGATCGCAATCGGTGCCGAATCGGAAGCGCGAATGTAGTACGGCTGCTTGGGTTGTTTCACCTTCGGATCGACTCCCGTCGTGCGCCACTCGTAGTAGCCATCCACCGGCACGACGCAACGATGGGCGGCGAGCAATGGTTTGAAGCTCGGCTTCTCGGTCAACGTCTCGCTGCGGGCATTGATCATGCTGGCGGCCCGACTCCGATCCTTCGACCACGACGGCAAGAGGCCCCAGTGCGCGCGCTGCAGAACCCGCCGTGCTTCGTCCGCCGTCTCCGTCGGCTCGACTCCGTTCATGGACGTATCGGTCAGCATCAGGATGCTCGTCGTTGGCGCGACGTTGTAGTTGGGGGTCCAGCGTGTCGAGAATGGGTCAGACAACACGGCATCGAAGAGCAACGCCAGTTGCTCCGGCGCGGTCGTGGCAACGAAGCGCCCGCACATCGTCGGGCTGGGGAGATTTGAACTCCCGACCTCTTGTCCCCCAGACAAGCGCGCTAACCAAGCTGCGCCACAGCCCGTAGCTACGGCTTGGTCAGTCTACAAACGGCGCGATGATGCGCCAGCCGAGGTACGCCACGAGTGCTGCCATCAGCAGTTTGAAGTGCCACGGGGCTCGCTCGCCGCTCATCTCCGACAGGTCGCGCAACGTCGGCGCCTCGGATGATCGACGGCGCAACGGTGCATCGATCGGCTTGCCACATGCCGGACACGCACCGTCGGTGGACATGGCCGACGGAGCGAAGTAACGCGAACACGGTTCGCACCACGGCATCGCTAACCCACCAACCCCGTCAGAGCAACACCGTCAGATCGACACCGTCATGACGTCTAATTCTGTTCGGAGCGCTGACGCACCCGCAACTTGATGGGGGTCGAACCGAACTCGAACGCCTCACGAATCGCTCGCTCGAGGTAGCGCAAGTACGTCTGCGGCAATTCACGGTTGACGAACAGGGTGAATGTCGGCGGATCGACGGCTCCTTGCAGCGCGTACAGGACGCGGGCGCCCTGTCCGGCCGGCTGTTGCTGTTGCGCGGCGGCCAGCACGCGATTGACATCGCGGGTTGGCACCCGTTTGTGGTAGTTGGTGATGGCCTCCGTCAGGAGCGGCTGCAAGCGGTGCACGTTCTTGCCGGTGAGCGCCGAAAGACGGACGATCGGTGAATCACCGATGAAGTACAGCCGCCGACGTAGTTCGATCTCCACCACCTCGCGTCGCTCTGCGTCGAGCATCTCCCACTTGTTGAGCACGAGCACGATCGGGCACCCGCTCGCATCGATGCGTTCGGCGAGTCGCTGGTCCTGACTCGTGACACCCTCGGTGGCGTCGATCACGAGGAGGGCGATGTCACTCTCGTCCACGGCGCGCAATGCGCGGATGATCGAGTAGTACTCGGTGCCGGCTTCCACCTTGCTGCGTCGTCGCATACCAGCCGTATCCACGAAGATGACCGGTCCATCCGCGGTTTCCACGCGGGTGTCGACGGCATCCCGGGTGGTGCCCGCCATGTCGTGGACGATGGAACGTTCCTCTCCCACCAGGCGATTGAACAAGGTGCTCTTGCCCACGTTCGGGCGACCGACGATGGCGACACGCGGTTCCTTGGTCTGCGGATCGCGCACGAAGCCGGCCGTCTCGGTGCCCTCGTCGACCTCGAGCTCCAACTGATCGACGATTACATCGAGGAGATCACCCGACTTGCGTCCGTGGATCGCCGACACGGGAACTGCATCGCCCAGACCCAAACTGAGGAACTGCCAGAGATCGGTCTCCACTCCGGGTCCGTCAACCTTGTTGGCGACCAACAGGATCGGCCGGCCCGTCGCGCGAAGCCACGCGGCGATCGACTCGTCGTCGTCGTTCAGTCCAGCCGTCGCATCCACGAGGAAGATCACGATGTCGGCCGTGCGCGCCGCTGCCTCGACCTGGCGACTCACCTTGGAATCGAGCGCAGATCCACCGGGCATCCATCCGCCGGTGTCGACGATGTCGAAGTGGTACCCGCACCACTCCACTTCGCGGGTGTGCCGGTCGCGAGTCACACCCGGCTGGTCCTCGACGATGGCGGCTTGTTCACCGACGAAGCGGTTGAAGAGCGTGCTCTTTCCCACGTTCGGGCGACCGACGATGACGACGCTCTTGCGGGCGTCGGCACTCGTCACTTCGTTCACGCTACCGACGACGTCGAACGGTACCGTTGTTCTCACGCATGAAGGTCGACAAGGTGCTGCTCGCCGCGCCACGGGGATTCTGCGCAGGTGTGGAGATGGCGATCAAGGCGCTCGCCTGGATGGTGCGCACGTTCGAGGCACCCGTGTACTGCTACCACGAGATCGTCCACAACCGGATCGTGGTCGAGCGATTCACCGAGCGTGGAGTCATCTTCGTCGATGACGTCAGTGTGGTGCCCGTCGGCAGACCAATCATGTTGTCGGCACACGGCTCGGCGCCCGACGTGGTGAGCACCGCCCGCGAACGCGGCAGTTACATGGTCGATTCGGTGTGCCCACTCGTCACCAAGGTGCACCATGAGGTGCGCACGCGCGCCGGCAAGGGATACCGCATCGTCTACGTCGGTCATGAAGGCCACGAGGAGGCCGTCGGCACGATGGCCGTTGCACCGGACGCCATTTCGCGCGTAGAGACACTCGACGAAGTGGCGGCCCTTCCCAACTTTTCCGAGCCCGTTGCACTCCTCGCCCAAACCACGCTCTCGCACCGCGAGTGGGAGGGCGTTGCGACGGCGGTGACGGAGCGTTTTCCCGACGTGTGGACTCCGGGTCGCAGCGACCTGTGTTTCGCGACCACCAATCGACAGGCGTCGCTCACCAAGATCGCCCAGGAGGTCGACGTGATGGTCGTCATCGGATCGGCCAACTCGAGCAACACGCTGGCCCTCGAGCGCCTCGCACGCGAGATCGGCTGTCCGCGTGTATTGCGCATCAACGAGGCGAGTGAATTGCCCGACGACCTCGCGGGCGCCGTCGGCGTCACGGCGGGCGCCTCGGCGCCGGAGGAACTCGTCGTATCGGTGATCGAACGGCTCGCACCGAGCAACGGGTCCACCGAGGTGCGTGCGACGCTGGAGGACGAATACTTTCCACCACCCCGGCACATCCGCGAACTGCAGAGCGCCATTGAAACCGCAATCACGGTGCTCGCGGGTGGCGGGCTGGCATCGCGACGCGCCTACGATGACCGATCGATCAGCGCCAGCGCGGTACTCGCGGCGCTCGCCGATTAGTTGCGGGGGACCTGACTCCACGGTTTGTCGCGATCGACGCGCGCATCGCCGGGAAGTCCGAGCACCCGCTCACCGAGGATGTTGCGCATGACTTCACTGGTACCGCCCTCGATGCTGTTGGCGCGGCTACGCAGGAACGACTTCTGCAACGCATCCGTCGGGCCCATCGCGGTGTTCGGTCGCACCATCGAGTAGTCGCCGTACAACATGCCGTCGGCGCCCATCAGTTGCACGCAGAAGGCGTACGTGTCCTTGTTCAGGTCGGCACTCGCCATCTTTCCGATCGAACCTTCCGGACCGGGAGCGCCAACCTTGCGCATCTGACCGGCACGAATGTTGGTGAGACGCAGTACCTCGGCCCGAATGTAGAGCCGCATCAGGTCGTCGCGGGTCGCCGCGGTCTTTCGTTCCGACCCGAGGCGCTCCCACAACTTGAGCGCCTCCCGAATCGGTCCGCTGGCCTTCGGCGGAATGATGCCACCGATTGCCACGCGCTCGTTCATCAGCGTGGTGAGCGAGACGCGCCAACCATCGCCAGGCTTGCCGAGCGTCTCGGCCACCGGCACGCGCGCATCGGTGAAGAAGACCTCGTTGAATTCCGCCTCACCCGTCATCTGGCGGAGTGGTCGGGTTTCCACACCCTTGGCGTGCATGTCCACCACCATCGCGGTGAGTCCCGCATGCTTGACCGCCTCGGGGTCGGTGCGTACCACGAGCAAACCGAACTTCGATACGTGCGCCAGGGTGGTCCACACTTTCTGCGCGTTGACGAGCCACTCGTCCCCGTCGCGAACCGCCTTACCGCTCAATCCGGCGAAATCTGAACCCGAGCCGGGTTCGGAGAACAACTGGCACCACACTTCCTCTCCGGTGAACAACGGCCGAAGATAACGCTTCTTTTGTTCTTCACTGCCCCACTCCACCACCGTCGGACCGCACATGCCGTAGCCGATGGGGTTGCGGTAGTACGCGTTCGGTCCGCCCGCCGCGGCGACCCGCTCGTTGACGATGCGTTGATACTTGGGGGACAGACCGAGCCCACCATGGCCGACGGGGAAGTTCACCCAGGCGAGTCCCCGATCGAATTGCGCACCGAGGAACGTGACCACGTCGGTGCTGGCCGGAGGGAGGTCGTTGAGGAGCTCCTCGACGAGGTCGGTGACGTGCTTTTCATCAGCCGTCGAGGCGACGGCGGTGGCGGGTGCGTTTGCAGACATAGTGCGAGGGTAGCGGCTGCGCTACCTTCGTGGTCACCATGTTCCCCGGAAAAATCGCCGAAACCGCACCCGACCGCGCGGCAATCGTCATGGCGGAGACCGGCGTCTCCGTCACGTACGGACAACTGGACGAGGGTGCCAATCGGCTCAGCCAGCTGATGGCCAGTCACGGACTGAAACCGGGCGACCACGTTGCGATCTGCTTGGAGAACCACCCGCGGTTCTTCGAAACCGTGTGGGGATGCCACTACGCCGGACTCGTCTATACCTGCTGTTCGAGTCGACTCACCACCGACGAGCTCTCCTACATCATCAACGACTGCGGTGCCAAGGTGTTCATCACCTCCAAGTACAAGGCCGACCAAGCCGAAGCGATCGTGGGCGCTACACCCAACGTCATCGCTCGTTACATGTTGGATGGCACCACCGACCACTACGACTCCTACGAGAGTGCGGTGGCCAGCCAGACTGCGGCACCGCTCGCGGAACGATTCGAAGGCACCGACATGTTGTATTCGAGCGGCACGACGGGCCGACCGAAGGGTGTTGCCTTCGTGTACAAGCCGGAACCACTCGGAACGCCTCCCGGACTCCTGATGTTGGCGCAATTCGTCTTCGGTTTCGACGAATCGACCATCTATCTCTCCCCCGCGCCGCTCTACCACGCAGCGCCGTTGCGATTCAACATGGCGGTACACCGACTCGGTGGTACCACCGTGATCATGGAACACTTCGACGCCGCCGAGTACCTCGCCTGCATCCCCCGCTTCGGTGTGTCGCACTCCCAGGTCGTGCCGACGATGTTCGTTCGGATGTTGAAACTCACCGACGCCGAACGCAGTCACGACGTATCGACATTGAAGACCGTCATCCACGCGGCGGCACCGTGTCCGGTGGAAGTCAAACGCAAGATGATCGAGTGGTGGGGTCCGATCATCCACGAGTACTACGCGGGCACCGAGGGGAACGGTTTCGTCTACTGCAATTCCGAACAATGGCTCGCGCACCCCGGCACCGTCGGCCAAGCCATCTCGGGCGTGTTGCACATCCTCGACGAGGAAGGCAACGAACTTCCCCCCGGCGAGACGGGGGCGGTCTTCTTCGAGTCGCCAGCGGTCTTCGAGTACCACAACGATCCCGAGAAGACGAAGTCCTCGCGCGACCCCAAGGGACGTGGCTGGAGCACCCTCGGCGATATCGGCTACATGGACGCCGACAAGTTCCTCTACCTCACCGACCGCAAGGCCTTCATGATCATCTCGGGTGGAGTCAACATCTCTCCGCAGGAATCCGAGAACGTGCTCATCAACCATCCGAAGGTGGTGGACGTCGCGGTGTTCGGCGTTCCCAACGACGAGTTCGGCGAAGAAGTGAAGGCCGTCGTGCAACCCGTGTCGATGCCGACCACACCGGAGGAAGCCGCCGCGCTCGGCAAGGAACTGATCGCGTTCTGTCGCTCGCAACTCGCCGACATCAAATGTCCGCGATCGGTGGATTTCCGACCGGACCTACCCCGTCATCCGACGGGCAAGTTGTACAAGCGACTCCTGAAGGACGAATACTGGCGCAACGCCGGGCGTTCGATCTAGCGATCGACACGTTGGCACGGATGCGAGTCGGCCGATGACGAGCGCCCACCCGTTCCTCGAGGGTCCGCTCCCGATTGCCTTTGCCCACCAGGGTGGCGCGAGCGAACACCCCGAGAACACCTTGCCGGCGTTCGCCCATGCCTACGACCTTGGGTACCGGTACATGGAAACCGACGTCCATGCATCGAGCGACGGCGTGTTGTTCGCATTCCATGATCCCGATCTGCAACGAACGTGCGGTCGACCGGGTCTCATCCGGGAGATGACCGCGGCAGAAGTGGGAACCGCCCGCGTTGCAGGTCGCGAACCCATTCCGCGACTCGACGAACTGCTCACCAGTTGGCCGTCGGCGAAGTTCAACATCGATTGCAAGAGCGATCACGCCTTGCCGTACCTGCTGGCCCGTCTCGATCAGGGTGACGTCTTTGACCGCGTGTGCATCGGTTCGTTCAGCGACGCGCGGCTCGACGCCGTGCGCGAGCGCTACGGTTCGAAGGTCTGCACCTCGATGGGACCGCGCGACGTCGCCAAGGTTCGCCTCGGTACGTGGGTGGGTCGCACACCACGGTTCAACGGCGAGTCCGTACCACTCGCGGCGCAGGTTCCGGTCAAGCAGGGGCCGCTCCCCATCGTCACATCGTCGTTCGTCGAGGGTGCCCATGCCGCAGGCCTGCACGTGCATGTCTGGACGATCGACGATCCGGTGGAAATGTCGCGGCTACTCGATCTCGGCGTGGACGGCATCATGACCGATCGCGTAACGACGTTGCGCGATGTCATACGGTCGCGCGGACAATGGCGATAACGACTCAGACCGTCGTCCACGTCGACGGTGTCGCCCACACGTTCGGTGGAGCACTCGCACTCGGGCCCCTGACGTTCGCGGTTCACCCGGGTGAAATCGTCGCCGTCGTCGGACCGAGCGGTTGCGGCACGACCACCCTGTTGCGGATCATCGCCGGATTGCTCGAGCCGACTTCGGGGGCGGTCATCCACTCCGATCGTCGGCCTGGATCGGTCGGGTTCGTCTTCCAGGAACCCGCCCTGCTCGCGTGGCGCCGAGTCGCGGACAATGCACGACTCTTCGTGACGCGCCGGGACGAGCCGATCGTCGAGCGATTGCTGCGCGTGAGCGGCCTCGCCGACCATGCAGCGAAGTGGCCGCACCAGTTGTCCGGCGGCATGAAGATGAGACTCGCCCTCGTCCGTTCGCTGGCCGCATCCCCCGATCTCCTGCTCATGGATGAACCGTTCGGCGCACTCGACCAGATCACTCGTCATCGCCTCCACGACGAGTTGCTCTCCCTCCACGCCGACCAGCGCTTCGGCGCCGTTCTCGTCACCCACGCAATCGACGAAGCCGTCTATCTCGCCGACCGAGTCCTCGTCATGTCGGGGGCGCCGGGCCGAATCGTCGAGGAGTTCGCCGTCCCCTTCGCCGGCCGACGTACGAACGAACTGCGTTACTCGCCGCCGTTCGCCGAATTGTGCGGAACCATCGCCGCCTCGCTCGGGCGACACGCATGAAGCGCATCGTTCCGCCCATGGTGGTGTTGACGGTCATTCTCGGCGGATGGTACGCACTCGCCTATTCGCTCGACAACAATTTCGCCTCCGGTGACGGTTCGGCACTCATCGTGCCCCCACCTCACCGGTTGTTCGTGGGCCTGAACGACCCGACGCTCGATCGCATCGTTTCGGCCACGTGGATCTCGCTGTCGGCCGCCCTCGTCGGCTTCGCCATCGCCACGCTCGTGGGAGTCGTCCTCGGGGTGGCGATGGCATTCTCCCGCGCGATCGAATCGGCGCTGTGGCCGTGGCTCATCGCAGTGCAGGTGACCCCGATCATCGTGCTGACGCCCATCATCATCCGCGTGGTCGGGGGAACCTTCGGCGCGCGGGTGATGGTGACGGTGCTCATCGCGTTCTTCCCGGTCGCCGCGAACACCTTGTTCGGTATCCGATCGGTGTCCACACCGTTGCACGACCTCTTCACGCTCGCCGGTGCCACTCGCCTCACGCGTCTCGTACGCCTGCAACTTCCCGCCGCCAGTCCGACCATCTTCGCCGGCTTGCGCATCGCGTCGGGTCTCGCGGTGATCGGTGCCATCGTCGGGGATTTCTTCTTCACGAGGGGCACCCCGGGATTGGGGCGCCTCATCACCTTCTTCTTTCAGGACACCCGCTCGGGCCCGATGTTCGTCACCGCGCTGGTGGCATCGGTCATCGGACTTGCGTTCTTCCTGGTGATTGCCGGTCTGCGTAGGATTCTGATTTCACCATGGCATCGACCGTAAGTTCCACCGCTACGCCGGGGCGCCGCCGCACCGCGATTGCACTCCTATTGGCGGGCCTCGTCACGCTCGTCGCATGCGCCGAGGAGTCCACCGACGTCGTCGAGATCACGACGACCGTCACCGACGGACCCTCTCTCCCCGATCCCAACGACCTCGCGAGTGTGTGCTTCTCACCCATCGTGGTGCAAACCGATTGGTATCCGCAGGCGGAACACGGGGGCATCTACGAACTGCTCGGCAACGACTACGTGGTCAATGCCACCCGCGGGGCGACGACCGGCTCGCTCGTCTTCAACGGCGTAGACACGGGTGTCGACCTCGAGATTCGAGCGGGCGGGCCGTTCATCGAGTCGCCGGTGGTGACGGAAATGTTCCTCGACGGTGGGATCATGTTCGGATACGTCGGCACGGACGTCGCGCTCTCGCGATACGCGGAGACGCCGACGCTCGCAGTCTTCAATGGACTCACCATCAATCCGCAGGTGATCCTGTGGAACAAATCGAAGCACCCGAATGCCTCCTCCATCGCCGACATCGCCCGGGAAGTGCCGGCGGTCAGCGTCTTTGGTGACCGCCCCTACATGCGTTATCTGGTGGCTCAAGGGTCCGTCCCCCCCGACAAGGTCGACGGCAACTACAAAGGATCGCTCCTGCTGGCCACCGACGACGTCGCGCATCAGGGGTTCGCAACGAGCGAACCGTATCGCTACCGCACCTTGGAGTCGGGCGCGATCGACGTCGGTTATCAACTCGTGCACGATGCGGGATGGACCTCGTACCCGCAGAATCTCGCCATCAACAAGTTGCGACTCGATGCGTTGCGTCCGTGTCTCGCCAAATTGGTACCGATGATGCAGCAGGCACAGATCGACTTCGTCGGTGCTCCCGAACGCACCGTCGCAACGATCCTCGACGTGGTGACACGCTTCGATACCACGTGGTCACAGAGCGAGGACCTCGCCAACTACGCCGTTTCCACCATGAAGGAACTCGGCATCGTCGGCAACGGCACGACGACGACCTTCGGCGACTTCGAATCGCCGCGACTCGACGACTTCATCTCACTTGCCATCCCGATCCTGCGGGAGCAGGGCCTCGCCGTACCGGACATCGTTGCCGACGACATCGCGACCAACGAGTTCATCGACCCGAACATCACGCTGCCGTAGGAGCGTTCAGGCGTCCTTGACGCTCCACTCGCGCTTGGCGACCGGTTCCTTGTCGCTCCACGGGAAGTTGATCCACTCGTCGGTGCGCTTCCAGACGTAATCGCACTTCACGATCGACGCCGACTTCTCGTACAGCACCGCGATGCGCGATTCCTTCACCTGACCGGCACAGAAATCGTTCACCAACTTCAGCGTGTGTCCCGTGTCGGCCACGTCGTCCACGATCAATACGCGCGAATCCTTGAGGTCGACCATCGACGGCACCGGAGGCAACATGATCGGAATCGCCAATCGTTCGTTCACCCCGGTGTAGAACTCCACGTTCAGGGTGTAGGTGTTCTTCACCGACAAGGCGTACCCGAGGGCTCCGGCGGCGAGGAGCCCGCCACGAGCGATTGCCAGGATGATGTCGGGTTCGTAGCCCGACCGGGCAATCTGCGTCGCCAATTCGCGGCTCGACACGCCGAAAATGTCCCAGGTCATGACTTCTCGTGCTGACATCTACGTCCTCCGTCGTGCGATGCGAAGAATCTAGTCGGTGGGCGCCGGAACATCGGTGCGTTTCCCGCGTGGCATCGCAGAATCGTCGGGCACCTCGTTCCTACGCTCGGTGTCATGGCGAGGGACACGTACGATCTCGGTCTCCTGCGCAACGGCACCGGTGATCCCACGACGCAGGTACGACTCGCGTCCTCGCGCGGGAGCATGGCTGCTCGTATCGAGCGCGCGACCCTCACACCCATGGGCCCAGGCACCGTACGAGTCACCATCGACGAGTCGGGTGTCCACACGGTCGACGCCTGGGGTGACGGCGCAGCGTGGCTCACCGAACGGTACGAACGCCTCAGCGCCCGGGCCACGGCCACCCCGCCGCTTCGGCCGCAGCACAACGTCGTCGAGCGGGCTCTGCACGACGTCGGCCAACTGCGTCTCCCGGCTTCCGACTCGCCGTACCACGAATTGTTGCCGGCGGTACTGGGTCAACGCATTACCGCCGGTGAGGCACTACGACAGTGGGCAACGCTGTGCCTGCGATACGGCGACGTCGCCCCGGGTCCGCTCGAGTTACGGTTGCCGCCGCGACCCGAACGTTTGCTGGCCATTCCGTCCTGGGAGTTCCATCGTCTCGGCATCGAGCAGCAACGCGCACGGGCCCTGCGCGTGGTCGCCAGACACTTCTCGTACGTGCAACGCACCGTTGGCTTGTCCGGCGCCGAAGCAAGACACGCACTCACTCGGCTGCCCGGGATCGGTGTTTGGACGGCTGCGGTCGCAGTCGGCGTGTCTCACGGCGACCCCGATGCCCTGCCCGTGGGCGACTTCCACGTGAAGAACACCGTCGCCTGGGCATTCACCGGTGCGCCACGCGGGACCGACGACGAGATGCTCGCCACCTTGCAGCCCTACGCGGGTCAGCGTTGGCAGGTGGTGCGACTACTCGAAAAATCCGGGATCGCCGCACCGAAATTCGGCCCGAAGCGCCGCAATTTGTCGATCGCGCGGCTATGAAACCGTGCGCAGCCGCAAACCGACGCGCATCGCTTCCCAGAACGTCGGCCACGACTTTGCCACGACCCTCGGATCATCCACGGTGATGCCCTTCGTCCGCAACGACAGGAGCGCCAGCGACATGGCGAGACGGTGATCGTGGTGGGTGCGCAGGGTCGCTGATCGCATCGGCCCGGGATGAATCGTGAGCCCGTCGTCCTCCACGACGACATCCGTACCGCACGCCCGGAGTTCCGTCGCCAGGTCGCCGAGTCGGTCGCTCTCCTTCGCGCGGATGAAACCCACCCCCCGAATTCGCGTGGTCCCGACCGCGCTCGCACCGAGTACCGCGAGCGTCGGTACGAGATCACTCATCTCCGACATGTCGACGTCGATGCCGCACAGTGCGTGTGCACCGTCGCGCGAGACGACGACGCCTCGTTCGTCGGCGTTGACCTCGCATCCCATTCGCTCCAATACGGCGGCAAAGCCAGCCTCCGGCTGTGACGACGACGCACGCAGCCCATCGACACGCACCGTGCCCCCGACGATCGCCGCCGCGGCGAACGGATAACTCGCCGACGACCAATCGGCGTCGACGACGAAATCGGTACCGCGGTACGCACCGTGCGGAACCAATATCTCCTCCGATGACATCCGACACGACACGCCGAACGCTCGCATCACGTCGGATGTCATCGAGAGGTAGCTCCGACTCACGACGTCTCCCGAGAGACGTACGACGACACCACCGCACAGCGGTGCAATCATCATCACCGCCGACACGAATTGACTCGACACGTCGCCGCGTGCGTGGAGAACGACCGGCGCAGCCGAACGAGTCGCTTCGTCGTCGGTCGCATCGGAAACGATCAGCGCACCACGCGAGACCGTGACCGGCAGTCGACCGTCGATACTGGAGACGTCGGCACCCATCTGACGCAACAAGTCGTGGAGCTCGGCCATCGGACGATTGCGCAACGATGGCGCACCGGTGACGACGGTGGCGGAGCCTCGGAGTGCCGCCACTGCAGTGAGGAATCGCGAGGTGGTTCCCGCCAAGCCGGCATCGATCGTCACCTCGCCGCGACGCTCGGGACGAATTCCCGCACGAACGAGCGCCGTCGTGCCCTCGTGACCGATGTCGGCCCCCAAGACCCCCAAACCAATCACCATCCGTGTGGTGTCGTCACCGTCGGCAAGTCCGGTGATCGTGCTCGAGCCACCAGCGAGTGACGCACACACGAGCGCGCGGTTGCTGACCGACTTCGAGCCGGGCACCGCCACGGTGCCGTGCAAGGCGTCGTCGACCGGATGGAATCCGACGACACTCACGACGTCAGGCGATCCGCGTGACCGATGGTTTGAAGCCACGCGCGATCAGTCCACCCCGGAACACGTCGGACGATGCGGTATCGACCACCATGATGAGCACGCCGCGATCACCTTCAACCGAGTGCACGACTTCGAAGTTGGCGGTGTTGACGCCGAGTTCGGCGGCGAGCGTGAACACTTCGGCGGCCGCGCCGGCACGGTCGGGAATTGGAATTCGCACCTCGCTCACGTCGGTGAGTTCGCTGACGCGTCCCGGCAGGTTGGCGCGCACCGTACGCGCATCGGTGAGTCGTTGGAGCAGGGTGTCGGAATCGGTCTCGCTCACGATCTTTCGCATGTCGCTCAACCCGTCGATCATCGCATCGAGGGCCTCGACGATGGCTGGTTGATTCTCGCGGCAGATGTCGAGCCAAATCGCCGGATGACCGCTCGCCACGCGCGTCATGTCTCGAAAGCCACCGGCCGCCAGTCGCATCACCGCCGCATGGTCGTCGGCTCGCGAACGAGCGAGTGTGAGCAAGGTTGCCGCCGCCAGGTGGGGCAGATGGCTCGTCACGGCGACGAGTTGGTCGTGACGCCGCGCGGGTAGGGCCAGGACGTCGCCACCGAGTTGCCGCACGAGGTCAGCCATCGTGGCGAAGGTTTCGTCACTCGTCGTCGCACTCGGGGTCAACACCCATACCGCTCCACGGAACATCTCCGCGTCCGCTCCCTCCAACCCCTGGAGTTCGCTTCCGGCCATCGGATGCCCGCCGATGAATCGGGCGTCCGTGACGGCGTCGACGATGGGCGCCTTCACGGATCCGACGTCGGTCACCAGTCCCTCCGTTTCAGCGAGCAATCGTCGAGCACCGTCGGCGATGTGGGAAACCGGGGTGGCCACGAACGACACCTCCGCGGCTGCGTCGATACCGACGGCATCCAACAACGACCGCGACATGGCCTCTTCGTTGCGGGACGAACTGGCATCCGAGCCCGTGACGTGCCAGCCCTTCGAGCGCAGCGCGGCGGCCACCGAACCACCGATGAGGCCCAATCCGAGCACGTTTGCGCGTCGCGTCACGGCTCTTCAGCGTATGGCGAGGGCTCGCACCTCCTGTGTGGTGAGGTGTCGCCACTCCCCTGGTTTCAGCGTCGTGTCGGTGATTGGCCCGATTCGCGTGCGCACCAAACGATTGACCTCATGACCGACGGCGTCGCACATCCGTCGTACTTGTCGGTGGCGACCCTCGTGGATGACGATGCGCAACACGCCGGGTTGCACCTGACCAACCTTGGCCGGTGAGGTGACGCCGTCCTCGAGCGGTACACCGTTGCGCAGTTTGTTCAACGCCGACTCCGGAACTCCGTCCGCGCCGCAGCGAACGTGCACGAGATATTCCTTCTCCACGCCGAAACTCGGGTGGGTGAGGTGGTGCGTGAGTTCACCATCGTTGGTGAGAATGATCAGTCCCTCGGAGTCGAGATCGAGTCGACCAACCGGATGTACCCGTGGCTCGCCCGGCACCAACTCCACCACCGTGACGCGATCGTGGGTGTCCTTGGCGGTGGTGATGACGTTGTACGGCTTGTGCAACAGGTAGTAGACGAGGTCCGGTCGAACCCCCACCGGAGTGCCGTCGACTGCGACGAGGTCGACCTCCACGTTCACCCGCCGACCGAGCACCGCAACCTCGCCGTTCACGGTCACGCGACCCTCGGCGATGATGTCCTCGCATACGCGCCGACTTCCGAAGCCGCGTTGGGCCAACACCTTCTGCAGTCGCTCGCCGTCAGCCAGCGAGTCGTCGCGCTCCGTGTTCACGTGGTGGTGTCGGGCACCACGCGTAGTCCGGCTTCCAAGGCTTCGACGACTCCGGCATCGGGCACGAAATCGCTGATCGGTGGAAGGTCGTCGAGCGAGTTCACCCCGAGTCGTTCGAGGAACAATGGTGTGGTCCCGTACATCACCGCCAGACCGGGACCGTCGTCGCGCGCGATCTCGGTGATGTATCCGCGTGCCTGCAACGTGCGAATGACGGATTCGGGATCCACCCCGCGAATCGCCGAAATCTGGGTGCGCGAGATCGGCTGTTTGTAGGCGATGATGGCCAGGGTCTCGAGTGCCGCCGACGAGATGCGTGATTGTTGTCCGTCGAGGATGAAGCGCTCGACGTACGGCGACACCTCGGGACGGCTCTGCAGTCGAAAACCACCGGCAACACGCACCAACTGGAAACCGTGACCAGCGTCGTCGTAGGTACTCGCCAATCGGTTGCACAGCACTTCCACCACCGAAGCGGGCTGCTCCAACACCTGCGCCAGCAACTTCACCGTCACCGGCTCCACCGCCACGAGCAGGATCGCCTCGAGCGCCTTGACGATCTCCGGATCGAGGTCGCCCTCCGTCACCTTCGCCATCGGTCAGCACTCACCCGTCATAGTTGTCGATCGCCCCGAGTTCTTCGGCCAACGCGTCGGGATTCCACACCACGGCGATGTCACCGAAGCGTTCTGCTTGCACCAGATCGACCCGACCCTGCTTGAACAGTTCGAGGAGTGCCAGGAACCGAACGACCACCTCGATTCGATCGGTGATTCCGGAGATCAGCGTGCGGAACGAGGTTGGACCACTCGTCGGCAGGATTCGCACCAGTTCCTCCAAGGCATCGGCCACGCTCGCCCGAATCGGTGCCACGTGGAAGAGGTCGATCGACACGGGTGCCTTCGGCTCGGTCGCCCGAAAGAACGCGCGCTGCAAACGGAGCGGAGTGACACCCTCCAGCAGGTCGGGCATCAACGATTCGAAGCGTTCGTCCGGACCAGCCAGACGGGGCTGCGACAACTCGGCTCGTTCGATGAGGTCGTGCATCACCGTGGCGACGTCCTTGAACGTTTTGCAGTCGAGCAGTCTGGCAAGGAGGATGTCTCGCTCCTCCCAGAGAGCCAGCTCTTCGTCCAAGTCGCCATCGTCCCCGGTCGGCAACAGTCGACGGGTCTTCAAATCGATGAGCGTTGCGGCGATGAGCACGAACTCCGTGGCCACCTCCAAGTCGAGCGACTTCATCTTCTCGAGTTCGGCGAGGTACGCCTCGACGATCCGACTCAACGACACTTCGTGGATGTCCACCTCCTCCTGCAGGATGAGGTGCAGGAGCAGGTCGAATGGCCCTTCGAAGACGGGAGTCGACACCGCATACGGCATTTGTACGAGAGTACCGCCGTGCGCGCGAGTAACTTGGGATTGTGGCTCGCGTGTTGTCGTGCATTCAACCGACGGGCGAGGTACACCTCGGCAACTATCTCGGCGCCCTGCGCACGTGGGTGGGTGGCCAACACGAGAACGACGTGTTCCACGGCATCGTCGATCTTCACGCACTCACGGTCACCGAAACTCCCGGAGTGCTCGGCGACAACACCCTGTCGCTTGCGGCGATGTTGTTCGCGGTCGGACTCGATCCCGATGTCGCCACCATCTTCGTCCAGAGTCACATAGCCGCCCACTCCCAACTGGCTTGGATCATGGAGTGCACCGTGTCCTACGGGGAACTGAGTCGAATGACGCAGTTCAAGGACAAGGCCGCCAAACGAGAAGCCGATTTCGTGTCGGCGGGACTCTTCACCTACCCCGCGTTGCAAGCGGCGGACATCCTGCTCTACGACGCGCAGGAGGTGCCGGTCGGCGACGATCAACGTCAACACATCGAGATCACTCGCGACATCGCCGTTCGCTTCAATCATCGCTTCGGTGACACGTTCGTCCTCCCGAAGGCGGTCACCCCGAAGGCGGGGGCCCGCGTCATGGATCTCCAGAATCCCGAGAACAAGATGTCGAAGTCGGCCAGCGGCGACGGTGGCATCGTCTATTTGTTGGACGAACCGACGGTGATCGAACGCAAGTTCAAGCGAGCGGTCACCGACAGTGGCAGCGAGGTGGTCTACGACCGAACGGCGAAGCCCGGAGTGGCGAACCTGCTCGACATCCTCGCGGCTGCGACGAACACCACGCCCGAGAAGGCGGCCGAATCGTTCACCCAGTACGGTGCGCTGAAGTCGGCCACCGGCGCCGCGGTGGTGGAGATGCTCTCGCCCATTCGGAAGCGTTTCCTCGAACTGATGAACGATCGTGCAGAGCTCGCGCGATTGATTCGGCGCGGTGACGAGCGAGCCGAGGCGGTGGCCAGCGCCACACTCGCCCGCGCCCATCGGGCCATCGGAGTACTTCCCCGCTAGTCGGGACTAGATCGTGTCGGCACGGCGCAATGCCGTTCGCCAACCCGTGATTTCGTCATCGGCTGCACCATCCGCGAGCAGTTCGACGGTTCGCGTATCACTGTCGGCGAGACGCAACAATTCCGCACCCCGCCGTTCATGTGCGTGGTAGCGACGAAAACCCTCCGTCCGAGGTCCGACGATGGTGGCGATGACCCGCGCGGCAGTACCCAAGGTCGATTCCACCTTCCCGATGTCGTGCAAGAGTGCCGCGCGTCGCGCGAACGTCGGCGCACCGGGAGCAAAGTCATCGAACCGCCGCAACACGTGCAGTGCGTGACGCTGATCGGCCACTGAAAGCCGTCGGAAGAGCTCGTACTCAGCACCGAGGAGCACCGACGCCACTGCGCGTTGTTCGTCGGGCACGAGCGCCGTCGCCGTGATGCTCCCGACGAATCGCTTCGTCAGGTGCCAGATCCGCACGGTCCGCTTCATCGACGAATCGCCCTCGGATGCGACTCGCGGTACACGCTCACGAGGAGTTCGTCATCGACCTTCGTGTACACCTGGGTCGTGCTCACCGATGCATGCCCGAGCAATTCCTGCACGACGCGCAAGTCGGCGCCGTGAACCAACATGTGCGTGGCACACGAGTGACGCAGGGTGTGGGGCGAAACATCATCCTTGATTCCGGCCAGCGCCGCATACTTGCGCACGATGTGGAATGCCGCCTGGCGCGTCAGTCGCGTGCCGCGCACGCCGAGGAACACCGCATCCGCGTGATCGCGGGTCCGCCAACGTTCGGGCACCAACATGCCTCGCCCGCCCTCGTCGAGATAATCCCGTAAAGCCGCATTGGCACTGCGACCGAACGGCACGATTCGTTCCTTGCTTCCCTTTCCCATCAGCCGCGCGAGCGAGTCATCCATGTCCAGATCGCCGAGCGACATTCCGCACGCCTCGGAGATGCGCGCACCTGTGGCGTACAGGAACTCCACCAAGGCGCGGTCACGACGGGCGAACGAGTCGTCGCCGGTGATCGAGGCGATGAGCCGACTTACGTCGTCCTCAGGCAGCGGATGTGGCAACCCACTCGGCACCTTCACACCGTCGACCAGTCCGGCCGGATCGTCCGCTCGCTCCCCCTCCACCACGAGGTACTTGTGCAGCATCCTCACCGCGGCGAACTGCCGAGCCACCGATCGCGGAGCCTTGCCGTGCTTGCGGAGAAACTGTACGAACGCCTCCACGTCGGCGCTCGTCGCCGTGAGTGCGGAGCGACCGCGCGTCTGCAACCACTCCTCGTACGCTTGCAAGTCGCTACGGTACGCCTCGATCGTCTTGCCGGCCCGACCTTGCTCGATCTGCAACCACGCAAGGAAGCGCTCGGCGGCGGCGAGTGTCATGGTTTTCGTTCGAGTGTCACGGTGTCAACTTGCCCTCAACAGGCGCTCGGTGAGGAGCAAGCCGATCACCGTCTTGGCGTCGTCGATTCGACCGTCGGACACCATCACGAGTGCTTCGTTCAGGGGCACGCGCTCGACGGTCATGTGTTGTTCCTCCGGACCGTGTCGATCCACGTCGACCTCGCGGA
>SXGT01309786.1_pt1 | contig 21642 bp, 14 predicted proteins | sample 3176221 | NCBI WGS metagenome assembly SXGT01 (sample SAMN11356862, study PRJNA531348) | freshwater metagenome | isolation source: freshwater sample F1-120 | place: China: Fuxian Lake, Yuxi | collected 2017-12-25
CGGCAAGCTCGAACTGATCCAGCACCGGATTGCCGGCGCGCTGATCGAAATCCGCGATGTCCGCCAATCGACCAGGGCCTTGTTGCTGGAAGAGAAGAATGCCCTCAGCGACATGACCCAGGTTGATCAGGCCGCCGCCATTGTCGAGTTGCAGAGCCGGCAAACCACGCTGGAAGCGATCAGTCGCGCCTACTCGCTGACATCCGGTCTGTCGTTGTTCAACTACCTGGGCTGAACCCGCCTTGGCGCCGATCCGGGCTGGCCCTTGGCCAGTCCTGTCGGGCGAATCTCATCCGTCCGGGATCAGGGAATTTCGCGCAGCACTCTGAAACCCAGATTCACATCCAGTTCATCGAACCAGCGCGGCTTTCGCGCGCAGGAGCGGGCCTGCCAGGCCGACTCGAACCAGGAGCCGCCCTTGGTGACATACCAGCGGCCGGTCTTGCCGGGACTGTTCGGGTCTGCCGGCCCCTGCCACAGATCGCTGGTGAACTCCCATACATTGCCGTGCACATCGTGCAGTCCCCAGATGTTGGCGGGATACATGCCGACGTCCAGGGCCTGGTTCATCGGCGCACAGAACGGCAGAAACCGGCGCCATCCCGCCACGCTGCGACCGACGATCTGGAACGAACCGGTATTGGCCTCGCTGCAACCCAGATCGTCGCCGAAGCAGTAACGTCCGGCGCTGCCGGCGCGGGCGGCGTATTCCCACTCGGCTTCGGTCGGCAAGCGATAGTGCTGGCCGCTGAGCTCCGACAGCCAGGCGAGATAGCCCGTCGCGTCGGCCCGGCTGACGTTGGTCACCGGCTGGCGTGCCTCGGTGCGCACCAGATGATCCGGCCAGATATGGCCGCATGCTTCGGCATAGCGCTGGAATTCGTCGGCGGTGACGCAGTAGCGCCCGATCGCGAAAGCGCGCTCGATATCGACGTTGCGTGGCGCGAGTTCGCCGAAACCGCGTTCCGCTTCGGGATTGCCCAGCGTGAATACGCCGGCCGGGATGATGGCCAGTTCCGGCCCGGTGTGGCCGTCGCTCAAGGAATCCTGAAAAAACACATCCAGGCCGGCCGTGCGCGCGCTCTCCTGTTGCAGGGTGCGTAACCGGACCGGGGTCAGATCATGCACAAATGGCAGGTTCGGATCGTTCTCGGCATTCATCGTTTGGGTCTCGCAGAATCGGTGGTCGGGCTCCGGATTGTAGGATGTCCGCCCGGCATGGCCGCCCTATCAAAGCAGGCCGGTTCATTTCTATGTCGAAAGTCATAGGACGGTATTGACTGAGCAGCCAAACTCGGCAAGCTTTCACCCTATGTCCACGCCAATGCCCCAGCTTCTGATCTGTGACGACGAGCCCGATTCCATCGCGTTGCTGATTTCCTATCTTGCTGAACAGGACATTGACATCAGGGTCGCCCTGGATGGCGTCGATGCGATCAACAAAGCCGTGTCCGGTCAGCCCGACCTGATCCTGCTGGACATCACGATGCCCGGCCTGGATGGCTATTCCACCTGCGAGCGCCTGAAGGCCAACGCCGCCACCGCCGCCATTCCGGTCATCTTCCTGTCTGGTCGGGACGGCCTCGAAGACCGGCTGCGCGGCTTCGCGGCGGGCTGCGCGGACTACGTCACCAAGCCCTTTTCGTCGCAGGAAGTGCTGGCCCGCATCGGCGTGCATCTACACGCCAGGCAACAGGTCGAAGAACTGCGCAAGCTGGTCAAGATACGCGGCGAGTGGATCAAGGACACCAGCCGACCGCGCGGCCACCTGTTTTACCGGGCATTGAATCTGCTTGAGGAAAATCTGGCGCAGCCGCTCAGCCTGGTCGAACTGGCGCATAGGGTGGGCACCAACGAGCGCAAGCTGACCGAACTGTTTCGGCATCATGTCGGCATGACCGTATTCGATTTCCTGAGCGATCGGCGGCTGGAAGTCGCCCGCCAACTGCTGGAAAACGGCGGCTTGCAGGTACGCCAGATCGCCGAGCGTGTCGGCTACCAGAACCCCGGCGATTTCACCCGCGCCTTTCGACGCCATTACGGTGTCACGCCACGAGACTATCGGCGCGGTCTGGGCATCGAAAACGACAGCCAGGAATGAACCTGAAGTTCTGGAACAAGGCCGGCGTCGGCCTGCTGCTGATCGTTCTGCTGCTTGGCGCGTTGGTCAGGGCAACACAAGCGCATGACGGCGCGATCGACATCCAGAGCCAGGCGGACAGGCAACAGTCATTGGGCCGCTTCATGCATCTGTATTACGACAGCGGCGGCCGGATGACCCAAGACCAGATCGCCGCTGCGGACGCCCGGGGCGAATTCACACATGCGAGCGTGGCGGTGCCCAGCCTGGGCTATCAGTCCGGCGCGACATGGATTCGCTTCGACTTGCGCAACCCCGGCGCAACCCGGCAGACCCGCTGGCTGTTCATCAATTGGCCCTTCCAGCAACACTACAACCTGTATCTGACCCTCGCCGATGGCGCGACCCGTGCGATGCGCAACGGCGCCGCCGTCCCGATCGAGCAACGCCCGCTGGCTTCGCGATATTTCCTGTTTCCGCTGGAACTCGATCCGGGCGAGGCAGCGCGCGTCTACCTTCAGGCCTCCGGCCAGGCAGCCCAGATTCTTGACCTCCAATTGTGGCGACCGGGCGCTTTCGTCGACCACATCACCTGGTACATGGCCTGGAAGTATCTCGCCCTCGGCTCGACGCTGATAGTGCTGGTGTTCAGCATATTTTCCTGGCAACTGCATCGCCGCCCGGGCCTGCTCGCGCTGGCGCCGGCCCACCTCATGCTGGTGTGCGCCATCTTCGGGCTTGACGCCTTCTATGCCGATTGGGTGCCGGCCGACACATCGCTCTGGTCGAACCGGATCGCCAACGGCTGCGTCAATCTGGGGATGTTCCTGCATGCCCAGTTCGCGCGCAGTTTTCTCGACCTGGGGCGACGTTTTCCACGTCTCGACCGCCTCTTTGCCCGCCTGATCTGGCTCGTTCTGGCCGCCACCCCGATACTCATCTACCTCGAAGCGCCGATGCAATACCAGCAGGGCGGAACCGCGCTGCTGGTGCTGCTCAGTCTGGTCGTCGTGCGCGCGGCCTGGGGCGGCGACACCAATGCGCGCGGTTATCTACTGGCCTGGGGCTTTCTGTTCACCGGCATCCTGCTGCGCGCCGCCCAGGTTTACGGCTGGCTGCCCGACACCAGCTATATCGGCAACCTGCCATTGTTCGGACTGATTGCTTCGGTACTCATTCTTTCCCTGATCATTTACCGCGACATGCGGTCCACCCGCCGACAAGCCGATGAGACTCAGCAAATGCTGCTATTGCAGCAGCAAGGCGAGCAGGATCGATTGAGCCGCGCGGTCGAGGAACGCACCGACAAACTGAAACGGGCGCTCGCCAACGCCGAAGTGGCCGACCGCGCGAAAACGATCTTCCTGTCGAGCATGAGCCACGAGTTGCGCACGCCGTTGCATACCATGCTGGGTTACAGCGCCCTGCTGAAACAGCAAGCCAGAGATGAAACGCGTGCCCAGGCCGCCATCATCGAGCGCAGCGGCCGCCAACTACTGCGGCTGATCGACGATCTGCTGTTGTTCGGCCGCAATGAAACTGCGCCCAAGACCCTGCATTCCGAGCCGGTGCAGTTGGCCGCGTTTCTTGATCACTTGCTGGCGCAAGGCCAGCGCATGGCGCTGGAAAGCGGCAATCAGTTCAGGCTGGAACGCGGCGCGGACTTGCCCGCCGCGCTGGAGATGGACGAACCGCGCCTGCTGCAGGTATTGCTCAACCTGCTTGGCAACGCCTGCAAGTACACCCAGGAAGGCATCATCAGCCTGCGTATCGAGTCCGCCGAACCTGCCCTGGCGGAGGCCGAACCACGCTCCCGGACCCTACGTTTCGAGGTTACCGACACCGGCCCCGGCATCGCCCCGGCCGACCAGGAGCGCGTCTTTGACCCCTTTGTCCGCCTTCCCGACCAGGCTGCCCGGCCGGGCCTGGGCCTGGGTCTCGGCATCGCGCGCGAGTGGGTACGCGCCATGGGCGGCGACATCGGCATCGACAGCGCACCGGGTCGAGGCAGTCGCTTCAGCTTCAGCCTTGTCCTGCTGCTGGCGGCAATGCCCGCCAATCCGCCTGAAACGAACGCGCCCGAGGCCGCGCGATCGGCAACTGACGCTGCCGCACCCGGGAACCGGATTCCAACCGCCGCCGTGCTCGCGGAATTGCGCGAAATGCTGGACGCGGGGCGTTTGCCGGCGTTGCACCGCAGGGCCGAAGGGCTGATGCATGAACATCCCCTCTGCCACGATTTCCTGCGCAATATCCAGGCCCTTTGCGTCAGCATCGACCTGCCCGCGCTGGACCGATTGTTGCGCCAGGCCGCGCCCGCGCAACCCGCCCCGCCGGCAGCCTGAAACCGCATTCAGGTGCTCGGGGTCCAGAACCCATTGCCCTGATCCAATTGCCCAGAGCTAATTTTCCCCATGTTTCTGCTCATTTTTCGGCCTGTTGCCACGCACCTCTGTCGCCGATAAGGCTTGCATCGTCCAGTTCGCCGCAAACTTGCGGGCTGTTTTTTTGACAAGAGCACAGTGATGAATATCTCAAAATACAAGGTCAGCCCGACCGAGAACGCCGTGCGTATCCAGCTTGCCGGCCAATTCACCTTTCATTCCCGCAAGGCCTTCAACGAAGCCGGTCTGAGCGCGCTGGCGCATGTCGGCAGCCGTCAAATCGCGCTGGATATGGCGGATGTGGACTATCTGGACAGCGCTGCGCTGGGCATGTTGCTGCTGCTGCGCGAAAAGGCCGCACTGACCGGCCAGCAGATCGTCCTGCTGCGGCCGCGCGGCCGGGTGCTGCAAATCCTGCAAGTAGCGAATTTCGAGCGTTATTTCAGCTTCGAGCAGGCTTAGGGGCTGTCCAGGAAGCACTGAAATCAAGCCGATCGGGCCGCACGCTGCGTGTGTCGAAAGCTCATTTTTTCAAGGCTATTGCTTACTTTCGTGGCTATTGCAAGGTGCCCGCGCGGCCGATAAGCCCCGCAACTAGCCACCAACCGAATACGTCATGCAACCGCTTCACTCATCTCTGCTCGCGGCATTGGCCGCAATCAGTTGCGCTCAACCCGCGTGCGCGCAACCAGCCTCGGACACGCTGGATCTTGGCCTGGAAGAGTTGATGCAGGTGGTGGTGACTTCCGTCTCCCGCAAAGCGCAGACCCTCGCCCAGACCGCTGCGGCGGCTTACGTCATCCATGCCGACGACATCCGCCGCAGCGGCGCGACCAACATCCCCGAGGCATTGCGTCTCGCGCCCGGCGTGCAGGTTTCCGCCATCGGCGCCAACAAATGGGCGGTCTCGATACGCGGCCAGGCCGACCGCTTCAGCAACAAATTGCTGGTCCTGGTGGATGGCCGCAGCGTGTATTCGCCGATGTTTTCCGGCGTAGTCTGGGAAAACCTCGATGTGCCGCTGGAAAACATCGAGCGCATCGAGGTCATTCGCGGCCCGGGCGCTTCCGTCTGGGGCGCCAATGCGGTCAACGGCGTCATCAACATCATCACCCGCTCGGCCTTCGAGACTTCAGGCGGCATGGCGTCAATAGCGGCGGGCAACGAGTTGCGCGGCCAAGGACTGGCCCGCTACGGCTGGAATCCCGATCCTGACACCGCGATCCAACTGCACGCCAGCGCGCATGCCACCGACCCGGGCCGTTTCGCCGCCGGCGGCAAGGGCGTTGACGACTGGGAAACGCGCGGCGCCGGCTTCAAGCTGGAACGCCTGATCGGCCAGGACACCGTTCGGATTCAGGGCGGGCTCAGCGCGTCCGAGGCTGGAGACGAGATCATGATGATTACCCCGACCGGGATTTCGCCGCTGCGCGATAGCCAGCAATTCACCGGAGGCCATCTTCTGGGCCGCTGGGAAAGCGCGCCGACCGAAGACCGCCAGGACAGTTTCCAGGCCTATCTGGAGCACACGGACTATGACCACATCATCCTCGGCGAGCTGCGCACCACATTCGATCTGGAGTACCAGCAGACATGGCGGCCATCGGCCAGCCAGGAACTGACCTGGGGCCTGGGTTATCGCTACAGCCGGGACGATATCCGCACCTCCAGCCTGATCACCCTGCCGGACACCGAAGCCGCCAACGCGCTCTATAGCGCCTATGCCCAGGACGAGATCACCCTTGTGCCCGAGCGCTGGCGCCTGAGCCTGGGCGCGCGCCTGGAACACAACGACTACACCGGCTTCGAGTTGCAGCCCAACCTGCGCCTGCTCTGGACGCCCGACACGCGATCCAGCGTCTGGGCGTCGGCCGCCCGCGCCATTCGCACTCCCTCCCGCGTCGAACGCGGCGGCATGGTTTACCTGCCGCTCTCTCCCGTCAGCGCGCTGCAACTGGATAACGGCCAGACCAGCGAGGAAAAACTGGATGCGCTCGATCTGGGCTGGCGCTACCAACTTGGTCATGGCCTGAGCATGGATCTGGCGGCTTTCACTTATCGTTACAGCAATCTTCGCGACGCGGCGATCAACGGTCTGCCGATTCCTCAGCTCGGCGGTTACGTCTTCATTCCCTCGATCAACAGCAATGGCAACAGCGCCAGGGCGAGCGGCATCGAAGCGGCGCTGGATTGGCGGCCGCAGCCGGAATGGCGCCTGCAAGCGGCCTACAGCTACCTCGACAGTGAGCTTCGCCTGGCGCCAGGCAGGCTCCCAAGCGGATATGCGGACACCACGCCCATGCATACGCTTTCCCTGCGCGCGTCGCTGGATTTCAGCGCCACGCTGCGTGGCGATGTCTGGCTGCGCCATGTCAGCCGCATCCACAACGACAGTTTTTCCATTCCGGCGCACACCACGCTGGACTTGCGTCTGGCCTGGCAGGCGACAACCGACCTGGAACTGTCCCTGGTCGGGCAAAACCTGCTTGACGGTGCCCATCAGGAATATGGCAGCAGTTACATCCTGTCCACCCCGAGCGAGGTCCAACGTGGCATCTACGTCAAGGCGGACTGGAAGTTCTAAACCCCATGCTTGCTTACCGCCGGCACACAGCCCGTTGGGCAGCACTGGTCACGCTTTGCCTCATTGCTGGCCTGTTTTCCGGCGCGGCGAATGCCGACACGCTGGCGGAAGACAACGTCAAGGCGGGCTTCATCCTCAACTTTGCCAAATACACGGAATGGCCGAGCGGGGCGCTGGATGGCGGCAATCTGCGCGTCTGCGGGCTGGGCAATCAAGTCTTGTCCGGCAAGCTGGCGCAAATGCAGGGACGCCAGGTGCAGGGTCACGAAATCCAGGTGCGGTCCACGATGCGCGCCGATGAATGGCGCGACTGCCATGTGTTGTACATCCCCGCCAACGAAAAGCAGCGGCTTGAGGCGGTGTTGCGCGCACTGGCGCAAGAGCCGGTATTGATCGTGGGCGAAGGCGAGGATTTCGCCCGTGCCGGCGGCATGATCGGCCTCAAATTGCGCGCCGGAAGAATCCGTTTCGACATCAACCTGGCGGCGGTCCGCAAAGCCAGGCTGAACCTGAGCAGCCAGTTGCTGAAACTGGCTGATGAGGTCACGCAATGACCCGCCCCGAGTGGCGTTTTTCCTTGCTCCAGCCGACATCGGCCGGCCCGCCCTCGCTCCCTTCAGAAATCTGCCACCCCGCCGTTACCCAAAACACTTGCGCATCAAAAGGACACCTCAAAATGCCCCGCCATCCCATACCCTTTGTGACTAAACGAACCACTGTTCTGGTCGCCGCACTGTTTGCGCTGGGAACCAATCCGGCCAGCGCCGTGGCGGTGGATACCGGAAATATGGACTCCGTGCTGAATCTCAGCCTGGAAGAGTTGATGCAGATGACCGTGGTTTCCGTGTCCAAGAAGGCGCAATCCCTGTCCGACACGGCTGCTGCGGTATTCGTCATCAAGGCCGACGACATCCGCCGCTCCGGTGCCAGCAATATTCCCGAGGCGTTGCGCCTGGCGCCCGGCGTGCAGGTCGCCGCCATCGGCCAGAACAAATGGTCGGTCAGCATCCGTGGCTTCAACTCCCGCTTCGCCAACAAGCTGCTGGTCCTGGTCGATGGCCGCGCCATCTACAGCCCCGCCTTCTCAGGCGTGTTTTGGGAACATAACGACGTGCCGCTCGACAACATCGAGCGCATCGAGGTGATTCGCGGCCCCGGCGGCTCGATCTGGGGCGCCAACGCGGTCAACGGCATCATCAATATCATCACCCGCACCGCCGCCGACACCCAAGGCGGCCTGCTCAGCGCCGCCGCCGGAAACGAACTGCGCGGCTCCGCGCTGGCCCGTTACGGCTGGGCGCTGGATGACGAAACCCATGTCCGACTGCATGCCACCGCCAAATCGGCCGATGGCGGCGAAATCGTCCTGGGCGGTGGCGATGGCCCCGACGACTGGCACAGCAAGCAGGCCGGTTTCCGTCTCGACGCCACACGCGGCGGCGACAACTACAGCCTGCAAGGCGCGATCAGCGACTACCAGGCCGGCGACCGCATCACCGCCTTCACCGCCGCAGCACCTTTTGCCACCCGCCTGAACACCGACGGCGATGGCAGCACCGCACACCTGCTTGGCCGCTGGGAACGCCAGACGGCCGCCGGCGCCCATTCGCTGCAAGCCTATCTTGACCATAGCGATAACGATATCGGCGTGTTCCGCTACCGCAACAACACCTTCGACCTGGAATATCAGCAACAGATCGACGGAGACACGCATGACCTGGTCTGGGGCCTCGGCTATCGCGGCAGCCGCGACCAGACCTACGACACGCCACACACGTTCATGAGCGATACCCGCAAGTCGTTCAGCCTGTACAGCGCCTTCATCCAGGACGACATCACGCTGGCGCCGGAGCGCTGGCGGCTGACCCTGGGCAGCCGCCTTGAACACAATGATTTCACCGGCGTCGAGGTGCAACCCAACGTCCGTTTGTTATGGACACCAAACAACGCGGACAGCGTCTGGGCCGCCGTGTCGCGCGCGGTGCGCACGCCGTCGCGCGGCGAAACCTCCTCCACCGCCATCATTGCGCCACCACAGCCGCCCTTCGTGCCGTTTTCGCTGGCCTCGGTGGGCGACCCGAACATGGATTCGGAAAAGCTCGCCGCGCTTGACCTGGGCTGGCGCCGCCAGTGGACGCCGACACTGACTTCGGAACTGGCGGCCTTCTACTACAGCCATGCGGATTTACGCGGTGTTCGGCTTCCGGGCGCCCCCTTGCTGTTCGGCGGGGTCAGTCCCTACCTGCCGATGCAACTGACCAACGCTGTCGATGCCGAATCCTATGGCATGGAAGTCTCGTTTGACTGGCTGCCGCGTCCCAACTGGCGATTGCAGGCCAACACCTCGCTGTTCGATATCAAGGCGCGCGACCCGAAATTCAACTTGTCCGCCAACGGCGAATTCATCGGCACGACGCCCAGCCACCAGATTTCCCTGCGCTCCTCGCTCGACATCACGCCCAACCTGCAATGGGACGCCTGGCTGCGCCATGTCGGCAAACTTCCCGGCGGCGTGCCTGGAATCGATACCGTGCCCGCCTACACCAGCCTGGACATGCGGCTGGCCTGGAAGCCGGCGCGCAACCTTGAGCTTTCGCTGGTTGGGCAGAACCTGTTGGCGCCCGCGCACCCGGAAATCGTCGTCCTCAACATCGTGTCCGCGCCGGTCGAGATCGAACGCAGCTTTTATCTGAAGGCCGACTGGAAGTTCTGAGCCATGACGAATCCCCTCGGAAGGGCCGGCCTCTGGCTGGCGGCTGTTCTGACGACGATGCTGCCGAGCGGAGGGGCGAGCGCGGATAGCATCGCGGAAGACAAGGCCAAGGCGGGCTTCATCTTCAATTTCACCAAGTACACGGAATGGCCCGCCGCCACTCTGCCCGCCAGCACGCTGCTGGTTTGCAGCCTGAGCGGCCAGGCCCTGTCGGGCAAACTGGGCGCGCTGCAAGGCCAGCAGGTGCAAGGCCGGAGCATCCAGGTGCGCACGCCGACGCGTCCAAATGAATGGCGCGAGTGCCAGGTGTTGTTCATCACAGCCGACGAAGTGGAGCGCGCCGACAATGTGCTGCGCAATACCGCCCAGCACCCCGTATTGACAATCAGCGACGCCCCCGATTTTGTCCGCGCGGGCGGCATCATCGGCCTGAAGTTGCGTGGCGGGCGCATCCGCTTCGATATCAACCACGGCGCAGCCCGCCAGGCCGGCCTGAAACTGAGCAGCCAGTTGCTCAAGCTGGCCGATGAGGTAGTGCAATGACTTGCCCCTCCCCCCGCCTGTCAGCGCTCCCTCTGCTGCTGGCCGCCTTCTGGGCTCCCCCCGCATGGTCGAAGGTGGATCTGACCGAACTCAGTCTGGAGAACTTGATGGAGGTCTCCATCTCCGGCGCCTCCAAGTACGCGCAACAACAGGAACAGGTCGCCGCCGCCGTCCACGTCATCACCCGGCAAGACATCAAGGCCTTCGGCTGGCGCACCCTGGCCGAGGTCCTGGCCAGCCTGCCGGGCATTCACACCACCTACGACCGCCAATACACCTATCTGGGTGCGCGTGGCTTCGGCCTGCCGGGCGATTACAACACCCGGGTCTTGCTCAGCATCAACGGCAACCGGATGAACGATGTGGTGTACGACGGCGCCTTGATCGGACGCGATTCTCCGCTTGATCTGGACCTGATTGAGCGGATCGAATTCATCCCTGGTCCGGGTGGCGCCGTATATGGCCAGAATGCCCTGTTCGGGGTGATCAATGTCATTACCCGAAATGGCGCGCAGATCAGCGGAGGCGAGGCCAGTCTGGCCTACCAGAGTCCGCAGGCGGCGGTGGAAGGCCGCTTAAGCTGGGGCCGCAAGCTCGACAACGGCCTCGATGTGGTGCTGTCCGCCTCCGGCTATCACGCCCGCGGCGAGGATCTGTTTTTCGATTATGGCGCGGCGGCGGTGTCCGGCGTCGCCGGCGACATGGATGGAGAACGCGACCAGGAATTCTTCGCGCGTCTCGCGCGCGGCGCCTGGTCGTTTGACATCGTCAACAGCGATCACCGCAAGGAAGATCCGACCGCGAGTTTCTTTGCCGATCCGTTGGCGCCCGGCCAATACCAGCGTGACCGATATCTGGTGGCGGAACTGCAATATCAGGACAAGTTCGCGGACGACACGCTGGAAGTAACCGGACGCATGTTTCTCGGCCGGGAACGCTATAGCGGTCGCTTCGTCTACACCGGCACGCCCTGGTTCTCCACTGGTTCCAGCGACTGGCACGGCGGTGAATTTCGTCTCGTCTCCAGCGCCCTCGCCGACCATAAACTGATGCTGGGCATGGAGTTGCAGGACAACCCCCGGCAGGAACAGACAAACCGGGATATGAGCAATCCCGCCAACGATGTCTTCATACCGGGTTCCGGCTGGCGCGCCGGGGTATTCCTGCAGGACGAATGGAACCTCAGCCCCGGTCTGGTGACAACACTGGGTCTGCGACTGGATCGCAACGACCTAGGCGACACCTCGGCCAGCCCGCGCGCCGCGCTGATCTGGCAGGCGACCCCGACCACCACGCTGAAAGCCCTTTATGGCCGCGCCCACCGCGCTCCCAACGCCTACGAACGCGACTATGACGATGGCGTCAGCCAGGTAGCGAATCCGGCCTTGAACGGCGAGCGCATCGACACCTTCGAACTGGTGGCGGACCAGCGCGCGGGGCGAAATCTGCGTCTGCGCGCGTCCGTTTATCACTGGCGCATGGATAACCTGGTAACGCTGGGCATCGATCCGGGAACCGGCCTGACCCAATACCAGTCGGGCGAGAAAATCAGGGCCAACGGCCTGGAACTGTCCGTGGACAAGGCCTGGGAGCTTGGCTCGCGTCTGCGCGGCAGCCTGGCCTATCAGGATGTGGCCTTCGTTGGCGGCGGCGTTCCCGCCAACTCGCCGCGATTGATGGGCAAGCTCAATTTTTCCGGCCCGCTCGCCGCCAGCGGCTTGCGCCTGGGCGCCGAGCTGCAATATTCGGGGCCGCGCCGCGCCATCGACGGCAGTGACGTGAAGGGCTACTGGCTGTCCAATCTGCAACTCGGCGCGGATCTCTGGGCAAAGGGCCTGGAGGTTACTCTCGGCATCTACAACCTGTTCGACCAGCGCTATTCGCAGCCGGCTTCCGATACCAATTGGCAAACCGCGCTCGAACAGGATGGCCGCAGCTTGCGGTTGAAAATCGTCCAGGCTTTCTGACCCCCACCACCATGCGCGCCAGCCGTTCCGATAAAAACCGCTTACGCCGAATCGCCGCGCTCGCCCTTGGGTTGAGTCTGGCGGTCTGGACGGGGTCGCTTCGGGCGGAGGGCATCGAAGCCGAATTGAAAGCCGCCTTCATCTTCAATTTCGCCAAGTATGTGGATTGGCCGGAGGCCACCCTGAATGCCAATCCCGGCAAGTTGGACCTGTGCCTGATAGGCCGGAAAAATACGATGTTCGATGAATTGCAGGCGATGGACGGCAAACCAATCCGGAACCGTAAGCTGCAAGTACGGCCGATGGCGCTGGGTGACAATCTGAAGTCGTGTCAGATGCTGGTGGTGGACGAAAACGAGACGGCGAATTTCGACCTGATCCTGCGCGGTGTGGACAAATCGCCGGTGCTGACCGTGAACGGCTCCAGCCGCTTCCTGGACGCGGGCGGCATGATTTCCCTGATCAGTGAAAACGACCGCATGCGCTTCGACATCAACCTGTCCGCCACGCGGCGCAACAACCTGGCGCTGTCGCCGAATCTGCTCAAGCTGGCGCGAAAGGTAAGATAACCATGCAGCCTATCCTCAAGAAAAACACGCTCAGACAGCGTTTGATCACCATGATGGCCGGCATGGCCCTGTTGGTGCTGTTTCTGGCGCTGCTGATCTTCACCGTGACCGGCGTACTGCGCCAGCAAGCCGGCATGATGGCGCAACTGCGCGGCCTGGCGCAGGCGGTGGCGGCCAGCGTCGAGTCGGCAGTAGTGTTCTCCGACGGCAAGGCGGCGGTGGCCAGTCTGTCCAGCCTGCGCCAGCGGCGCGAAGTACTGGCGTCGCGCATTGTGCTGCCCGACGGCAAGGTGTTCGCGGTGTACCCGGCAGATGCCTCCGCCGAAATATTCGCCAAGGTTCCGCTGGACGAACAAGCTTCCATGCCGTTCAACGCCACCCGCCTGCGCCTGGACTGGCCGCTGCTGGCAGAGCAGAGCAAGGAAAAACTGGGCACATTGTCGATGGTGATCGACCTGTCCGAAATGTGGACACAAATCCGCCAGGACATCTACACCACACTGGGCGCCAGTCTGGCCGTCTTTCTGCTGGCAGTATTGCTGGCATTGCGTCTGCAGCGGCGCATCAGCCAGCCGATTCTGGATCTGGCCGAGACCGCGCGCCGGATCGCGCAGACCCAGCGCTTCGACCTGCGCCTCACGCGCACCAGCAACGACGAGATCGGCGATCTGGTGGCCAGTTTCAACGACATGATGGGCGAAATCCACGCCCGCGACGAAAGCCTGCGCCAGCACCGGGACAACTTGGAGCAATTGGTGGAAGGCCGTACCATCGAACTGAAAAAGGCCAAGGAACTGGCCGAGGCGGCGAGCCAGACCAAGAGCGAATTCCTCGCCACCATGAGCCACGAGATACGCACACCAATGAACGGCGTGCTGGGCATGACCGAATTGCTGCTCGGCACCCGGCTGGACAGCACGCAGCATCGCTATGCCGAGTCGGTGCTGCAATCGGGCCGGCATCTTCTGGGCATCATCAACGACATTCTGGACTTCTCCAAGATCGAATCCGGCCACATGGAACTGGAAGCGGTCGAGTTCAACCTGGGTGAAGTGATCGAGGACACGGTGGCCATGTTCGCCCAGCAGGCCGAGGGCAAGGGGCTCGAACTGGCCACTCAGTTGTCGCCGCCGAATATTCCGCTGCTGGTGCGCGGCGACCCGTTCCGGCTGCGCCAGGTGCTGGCCAATCTGATCAACAACGCGGTCAAGTTCACCCGCCAGGGCGAGATTGTCGTGCGCGCCCAGGTGCTGTCCGAATCGGACACGGACAGCCGGGTTTACCTGAGCGTGGAAGACACCGGCGTGGGCATCGCGGCCGATGCTCTGAACCTGGTGTTCGAGCATTTCGCCCAGGCCGACAGTTCCACCACGCGCCAGTTCGGCGGCACCGGCCTCGGCCTGGCGATCTGCAAGCGTCTGGTCGAGTTGATGAATGGCAGTATCGGCGTCAACAGCGAGGTGGGTGCGGGTTCGCGGTTCTGGGTCGATCTGATCCTGCCCAAACCGCTCGGCGCGGCGCAGCCCGCAGCGCAGGTTCACTACCTGGACGCGAAAAGGGTGCTGGTGGTGGACGACAACCTGACCAACCTGGAGATACTCAAGCTGCAACTGGAAGGCTGGCGCATGCGGGTGACCTGCGCCGAAAGCGGCGCCCAAGCACTGGAGTTGATGGCCGACGCGGTGGCGGCCGGCACACCATTCGAACTCGTGGTGCTGGACATGCACATGCCCGGCATGGATGGCCTGCAACTGGCGCAGACCATCCATGCCAGCCCGACGCTGGCCCAGTCGCGCCTGATCATGCTGACCTCCACCTACGCGGTCGGCAACGCCAAAGAACGGGAGCGGGTCGGCATCCTGCGCTGCGTCAGCAAGCCTATCCGCCAATCGGAACTGTACGAGGTGGTGACCTGGGCACTGCTGCATGGCGCTAATGCCGCACCCGGGAAAACCGTCGCGCCGACCGCGGTCGCAGACGAAATACCCGCTCAACCGGCTGGTCAGCGGCACGGCAGGATATTGCTGGCCGAGGACAATCTGATCAACCAGGAAGTGGCCAAGGCCATGCTGACCAACCTCGGCATGGCGGTGGAGATCGCGAACAATGGCGAGGAAGCATTGACACTGGCGGCCGCTGGCGAGTTCGACATCGTTCTGATGGACTGCCACATGCCGGTCATGGACGGTTACCAGGCCACCGCGCAATTGCGCCGGGGCGAAGCCGGCGGCGGTCGGCGCCTGACGGTGGTGGCGCTGACGGCGAATGCGATGGAAGGGGATCGCGACCAGTGTATCGCTGCCGGCATGGACGACTACCTGGCCAAGCCGTATTCGAAGATACAACTGGAGCAGGTGCTGAACCGCTGGCTCGGCGCAAAGCGGGAAGCGGCAACACCGTCAGAGGACGCGACACCTTCGGCGGTCGCGTCGAAGGCGCCGGAAATGCCCGAGACGGCGGCCATCGACATGAAAGTGCTGGATCAATACCGCGAGCTTGACCCCGCCGGAGGCCTTACCCTGGCATATGAAATCCTCCAGATCTATCTCGACACGACCAGCGTATCGGTGGAACAGGCGGCCAGCGCCATCGCGGCGGACGATGCCGACACGCTGCGGCGCGTGGCGCACTCCCTCAAGTCAAGCACCGCCAATGTCGGCGCACTGTCCCTGAGCGCGTTGTTCAAGCAACTGGAGGAACTGGGCAGAGCAGGCACGCTGACGGGCGCAGGCGCGCTGATGGATACGGCACAACGGGAATATCTGCGCGTAACGAACGAAATCCGCACTTTGCTGGAGCAGCAACGTGAAACAAACACCACCATGTAGGCGAGCCGCTCGCACGCAATCCGGTACGTCGAAGGGTGAAGTGATCGTGCGCGCCAGTGTCATCGAAGCGCTCGTCGTGACTGTTCGGATCATGTTGAGCGACAAGGTCACCGGCATCGGCATCTCGCCGGAAGCGCGGCGGAAGATTTTTCAGCACTTCGCACAGGCGGTTACCACGCCGCTGAGTACGGGATTGCAACCCAATTTACTGGCGGCGGCCAGATGGCCCGAAAACCGCACACTCGGGCGCGTTCAACAGAGGTTTCCAGGATGATCGAACAACCCCTGCGCATCCTGATCGCCGACGACGAGGTCACCGCCCGGATGTTGCTGAAAGCGACGCTGGAGAAAGCCGGATTCAGGGTAGACGTGGCGGTGGATGGCGAGGACGCCCTGCGCCGGTTCGAGGCCCAGCCTTGCGATATGGTCATGCTGGACGTCGAAATGCCCGGCCTCAACGGCTATCAGGTCTGCGCCCATCTGCGCCAGGATGTGGGCGACGAGTTGCCCATCGTCATGGTCACCGGCATGGATGATCTGGACTCCATCGATCGCGCCTTCGAGGCGGGGGCGACGGACTTCATCTCGAAGCCGATCAACTGGGCGCTGCTCGGCCATCGCGTGCGCTACCTGTTCCGCGGTACGCAAGTCCTGCGCGACCTGCACACGGCCAACGCCCGCAATTCCGCGATCCTCAACGCGATCCCCGACTCCCTGTTGCGCCTGGATGCGCGTGGCACGGTGCTGGATGTCCGCATCGACCCCATGACGCCAGACCGGCGGCATCTGCCCACGCCCGGCGCGCCGCTGTCGGAAAGCCTGCCCGAGTCTATCGCCGACCAGTTGCTGGCCGCCACGTCACGGGCCTACTCATCCCATGCCGCCGTCACGCTGGACTATGCATTGCCGCTGGATGATGGCCAACTCCGTCATTACGAGGCGCGACTGGCCGCCATCGGCGACCGGGAAACCCTTTGTCTGTTACGCGACATCACGGATCGAAAACAAGCCGAGAACGCTCTGCGCCTGAGTGAATCGCTGTTGCGCCAAGCCCAGTCGGTAGCCCGCCTGGGTAGCTGGAGACTGGAACTGGTCAACCAGGCGATCAGTTGTTCGGATGAGGCCTATGCCATCATCGGCATTGCGCCGGGCACACCGATGACGTTCCCAAGCTTTTTGACCCGCGTGCATCCAGACGACCTGGAGATTCTGGACGCTGCCTGGAAAGCACTGAATCAGGGGCAGACCTACCCGTTCGAGCACCGCATCATCGTCGACGGCGAGACACGTTGGGTGGTGCAGCGAGCGGAACCGGAGTACGACAGCGAGGGGGCGGTGCTGTCCGGCATCGGCACGGTGCAGGACATCACCGAGCGCAAATTGCAGGAACTGGAGGTGGTCGCAACCCGCAACAGGTTGCGCGACACGCTGGAGGCCATTCCCGATCTGCTGTTCGAGTTGGACATGGACGGCCGCTACCTGGATTTTCACAGCCCCAACAATGCACTTCTGATCATGCCGCCCGAGCAATTCATCGGCAGAACAGTAGTCGAGGTCATGCCGGCGCAGGCCGCAGCCACCTGCATGGCCGCTTTGCGAGAAGCGCTGGAGCGGGGCAACTCGTTTGGCAAACAGATCGAACTGCCGCTACCGGGTGGCACGCGCTGGTTCGAGCTGTCGGTATCGCGCAAATCCAGCGCCTCCGGCGAACAAGCACATTTCATCGTGCTGTCGCGCGACATCAGCGAACGCAAGGCGGCAGAGCACAGCATCTACCGTCTGGCCTATTACGACACGCTGACCGGCCTGCCCAACCGCCTGTCGTTTACCGAGCGGCTGGAACGCGAAATCCAGCGCGCCCGCCGCCATCAGGACAAATTGGCGGTGCTGTTCCTGGATCTGGATGGCTTCAAGAACATCAATGACACCCTCGGCCACGGCACCGGCTACCTGTTGCTGCAATGGGTGGCGGAGCGGCTCAAGCTGGGCGTGCGGCCGCAAGATCTAGTGGCGCGCAACGGTTCCGACGCCAACGAGATCGAACTGGCGCGCCTGGGCGGAGACGAGTTCACGGTGCTGATTCCGCATTTGCGGCAGGCCGATAACGCGCTCATGGTGGCGCACCGGATTCACGATCTGATGCGCCGCCCGTTCACGCTGGAAACGCGCCAGGTGGTGCTGACCACCAGCATCGGCATCGCGCTGTTTCCGGATGACGGCGACGACTCGGCCACGCTGCTGAAGCACGCCGACACGGCGATGTATCACGCCAAGGACCAGGGCCGCGACAACTGCCAGTTCTACAGCGCCTCGTTGACCCAGGAGGCGATGCGCCGGCTGAACCTGGAAAGCAATCTGCGCCTGGCCCTGGAGCGCGGCGAATTTTTCCTGGTCTATCAGCCGCAACTGGATCTGGCCAGCGGCCGCATTCAATCCCTGGAGGCGCTGATCCGCTGGAATCATCCCGATCAGGGGCTGGTACCGCCGCTGGAATTCATTTCCATCGCCGAGGAAAACGGTCTGATCGTGCCGATCGGCGACTGGGTGCTGCGCGCGGCCTGCACCGACGCCGCGCGCTGGCAGGCCGCCGGCACGCCGCTCAGGGTGGCGGTGAACCTGTCGGCAGTGCAATTCAGGCATCCGGGCCTGGTCGAGCGCATTCAAGCCATTCTCGCCGAGACCGGTCTGAAGCCGGAATTGCTCGAACTGGAAGTCACCGAAGGCGCCTTGATGGAAGACTCCGCGACCACGCTGACCACGCTGCATGCCCTGCGCCAGGTCGGCATGCAGTTGTCGCTCGACGACTTCTGCACCGGCTATTCTTCGTTGAGCTATCTGAAGCGACTGCCGTTGAACAATCTGAAAGTGGATCAGAGCTTCGTGCGCGGTCTGCCGGCTGATCGGGAAAGCATGGCCATCGTGCGCGCCATCGTCTCCCTGGCCAAGAATCTCGGTTTCACGCTGACCGCAGAGGGAATCGAGACCCTGGAACAGGCGCATGTTCTGCACGACCTCGATTGCGAAACGCTGCAGGGCTACTACATCAGCAAGCCGGTCCGGGCGGATGCCATCCCCGAGTTTCTGACCCGACAATGGACGATAAAGGCGGCGGAATGAACGCAACAACATGTGAATTGAGCGGTTCCACGATCTGGCGCGCGGAATCGCTGTCGAAGGTGCAGCAATTGAGGTTGAGCGGCCAGTTGCCCAGCCCGAAAGGCGTGGCGCTGGCGATCATGGATATCTGCCGCCAGGAGGATGCCACTACCGCCGAAATCGCCCACATCGTGGAAACCGATCCGGCGCTGGTTGGCCGCCTGTTGCGCCTGGCCAATGCGGCCGCAGTCAACATCAACCGGCCGGCGGTTTCCATTCCCGACGCCATCCTGCGCCTGGGTTTAAGCACGGTACGCCAGGTCGCGATGGGATTCTCGCTGGTGGACCAGTATCAGAATGGTCCGTGCAAGAGTTTCGACTATGGCCGTTTCTGGTCGCATTCCCTGCTCATGGCGGTGTCCGTGCAGGCCCTGGGTGCGCAGGCGCGGGTCGGCTCACCCGATGAGTTGTTCTCCTGCGGTCTGATGGCGCGCATCGGCTGCCTCGCGCTGGCGACTGTCCACCCGATCGAATACGCCGAGCTGCTCGATAAATGCGATAGCGAAGCGCAGTTGCCCGGCCTGGAACGCCAGCAACTGCATGCCGACCATAACGATTTCAGCGCCGCCATCCTGTGCGATTGCGGCATGCCCAAGGCCCTGGTGGAACCCGTCTATTACCACGAGGCGCCGCACACATCGGGGTTCCTGGATGGATCGCGGCCGCATCAGTTGGCAAATCTTTTCTATCATGCCAAGCGCCTGGCAGACATGGGGCTGGCGCCGGAAGCTGAGCGCGCCGGGATCATCTCCGAGTTGATGTTGCTGGGCGGCAGGCTGGGCCTTAACGCAGGCGATCATGGCGAACTGGTCGATCGCATCATCAAGCAATGGAGGGAATGGAGCGAGCTGCTCAAGGTGCCCTCCTTTACGCTGGAACCCTTTGACATCATGGCGACCGCGCCGGCGCCCAAAAGCGAGCAGCCGCATGCGCTTTACCCGCAGATGCGGGTGCTGCTGGTGGAAGACGATGCCACCACGCGCGTAATGATGGAGGCGGTGCTGACCAGCATGGTCGGGCGGGAGGTGTTCTCGGCCGTCAATGGCCAGGAAGCCCTCGCCCTGGCGCTGAAGGTCATGCCGCATATCGTCGTTACCGACTGGCTGATGCCGGTCATGGACGGCATCGAATTCTGCGCCGCCCTGCGCGCCACCGACTGGGGCCAGTCGATGTACGTGATCATGCTGACCGGCGTCGAGGCGGAGGCGGAGGTCGTGCGTGCATTCGAGGCCGGGGTGGACGATTACGTCACCAAGCCGGTGAACCTGCGCGCGCTGCGCGCCCGCATGCGCGCCGCGCTGCACTATGTGCAATTGCTCGATGCCTGGGAAAAAGACCGCGCACAGCTCAAGCAATTCGCGGCGGAGTTGGCGATCAGCAACCGCAAGCTGGAGCATTACGCTTTGACCGACCTGCTGACCGGCTTGCCGAATCGCCGCGCCGGCATGGAAATGCTGAGCCAGGCCTGGAGCGCCGCAAGTCGATCCGGGCGGAGCCTCGCAGTGATGATGGTGGATATCGACCGATTCAAGAGCGTCAACGACACCTATGGCCACGCGGTGGGAGACCAGGTGCTGAAAGAGGTTGGCCAGATCATGCGCACGTCGGCGCGCAAGGATGATCTGCTGAGCCGCGTCGGCGGCGAGGAGTTTCTGGTGATTTGCCAGAACAGCGACATCAAATCGACGTTGCTTGCCGCCGAGCGTTTGCGCCAGAAGGTCAGGGACAAAATCATACAGATCGGCGACGAAACGCTGCATACCAGCATCAGCATCGGCCTGGCGTGCAGGGAAGGCGGCATGAGCGACATCGACAGCTTGCTGGTCACCGCCGACAAGGCCCTCTATGCGGCCAAACAGGGCGGTCGCGATCGTACCTGCCTGAGCACGGGCGGCAAGCTGCTGTTCGGACTGAATTGAAACTTGAGCCTATAAACCTGATTTCTTCGCCTTGAACCCAACCCCACCGATCACAGAAGATCTGCTCTGGCTATATGAGCTGTCCCTGGCGATTGGGCGCAGCCTCGACGTGCGCACCACCAGCCGGGACTTTCTTCGCCTGCTGGTGGCGCGCCGCAATCTGGTCGGCGGAGCGATCTGGTGGCATGAAGATGACACCGATCGCCTCACCCTGCTCGATGCGTTGCCCCGCGCTCTGACGCAGCAAACCACGCTGCCCTTGAGCCACCCGCTCTGGCAAATCAGTCACGACGGCCAGCCGTGCATCCTGGCCGAAGGCGATGCCGAGTTCGCGACCCTCTGCCCGGCCGCATCCGGCATCGCCGCCTGCGTCCACTACCCGCTCGGCGACCAGGGCGTGCTGCTGATGTTCTCCGCACAGCCCGAGGTATTCAACGCGCGCATGCTCGGCCAGTTGCGCGGCGTCGCCGGCAAGCTGACCACGGCGCTCAAGGGCGGCATGGCTTTTACCCGATTGAAGCGCTCCGAAGCCGAAGTACGGCGCGAAAGCGAAAAGAACCAGGCTCTGCTGCGCAATGCCAGCGACGGCATCCACATCCTTGACCGCAATGGCAACCTGCTCGACGCGAGCAATTCGTTTTTTGCCATGCTGGGCTATGAACGTCATGAAATGATCGGCATGAACGTCGCAGGCTGGGATGCCGGCTTTGACGCGGAAAGTCTCAAGCGATTCATGCGGCACCTGTTTGCAAGCGGCGTTCACAACGTGTTCGAGACCCGACACCGGCGCAAGACCGGCGAAGTCATCGACGTCGAAGTCAGCGGCTACCCGCTGGAACTCGAAGGCCAGACCGTGCTGTTCACTTCATCGCGCGACATCACCGCGCGAAAGCGTACCG
>SXGT01571861.1_pt1 | contig 21642 bp, 18 predicted proteins | sample 3176221 | NCBI WGS metagenome assembly SXGT01 (sample SAMN11356862, study PRJNA531348) | freshwater metagenome | isolation source: freshwater sample F1-120 | place: China: Fuxian Lake, Yuxi | collected 2017-12-25
CTTCGTCATCGCCACCGGCGTGCAGTACAGCGTGCGCCAGTTCATCGAGATGAGTGCGCGCGAGCTGGGCATCACGCTGCGTTTCGAAGGACAGGGCGTGAACGAACAGGCCATCGTGCAGGCCGTCGAAGGCGACAAGGCCCCGGCGCTGCGGCCGGGCCAGGTGATCGTGAAGGTGGACCCGCGCTACTTCCGACCGACCGAAGTGGACACCCTGCTGGGCGACCCGGCCAAGGCCAAGAACACCCTGGGCTGGGTGCCCCGGATCGCGCTGCAGGACATGGTGACGGAGATGGTGGTCTGCGACCTGGCCGACGCCCAGCGCCACGCCCTGCTCAAGCACCACGGCTACACCGTGGCCGTCTCCAGCGAACACTGACCACCCGGTGCCGATCCCCATGTCCGCCCCCTTGCGCACCGCCCCCACCCGCCGCGCGTCCATCGCCCGCCGCATGGCCTCGGGCGCGGGCGCCTACGGGTATGCGCAGGCGGTCAGCATCGGCACGCAACTGGTGGCCTTGCCGGTCTTTCTCCACCACTGGGACATGGCCACCTACGGCTACTGGCTGGCCCTGACGGCACTGCCCTTCTACCTGTCGATGGCCGACGCCGGCATCTCCACCGCGTCGTGCAACCGGATGATCGGTCTCATCACGCAGGGCCAGAAGGCGCGCGCGGCCGGGGTGTTCCAGAGCGCCGTGGCCTTTCTGCTGAGCGTCTCGCTGCTGGCCTTGCTCGCGGTGGGCAGCGCGCTGCTGCTGTTGCCCGACACCACCTTGCAGGCGCCGCAGTGGAAGGCCGTGCTCATGCTGCTCTCCCTCAGCGTGGTGCTCAGCCTGTTCTGCAGCCTGGCCGAGGTGGTCTACAAGGCCACCGGCGGTTACGCGGCGGGCACCTACCTCGTCACCACCGGGCGCCTGGTCGAATGGGCCGGTGGCCTGGCCGGCCTGGTGCTCACGCAGACCTTCATCGGCGTGGCCAGCTCGGCCCTGCTGGCCCGGCTGGCCTACACGGTGCTGAGCATCGGCCTGAGCCAGCGGCGCACCGATTTCCTGCGCTGGGGCGTGGCGCGCGCCAGCTGGGCCGACGTGCGTCAGACCGCCGCACCGGGCGCGCTGTTCTTCTCGATCTCGATGACCAACGCGCTCAGCCTGCAAGGCTTCACCCTGCTGGTGGCGGCCACACTCGGCCCCGCCGCCACCGCCGTCTTCAACACCTACCGCACCGTCGCCCGGGTCGTGGTGCAGGTCACCAACGCGCTGAGCAACCCGCTCTGGCCCGAGCTCACCGCCCTCAAAGGCCAGCAGGACGACCGCGCCTTCTGGAAGCTCTACCGCCGGGCCAAGCACCTGGGCCTGCTCATCGCCGCCGCGGGCGCGCTGCTGGTGTACCTGGTCGCGCCCTGGCTGCTCGAGGTCTGGACGCACGGCCAGATTCCCTTCACCGCCACCAGCATGGCGCTGTTCCTGCTCTACGCCGCCGTGTGCTCGGCCACCCAGGTCCCGCGCGTCGTGCTCATGTCCATCAACCGCCATGCCGGCCTGGCCGCGCAGAGCCTGGTGGCCGCCGTGGTCTCGCTGGTGGTGGCCTGGCTGATCTGGCGCAGCGCCGGCATGACGGGCGTGGTGGCCGCCATGGTGCTGGGCGAGGCCCTGGTCTGGCTCACCGCCACGCGCGCCGTGCGCCGCCTGCACCGTCAGCACCGGCTTCAGGACCCGCCGGCCACAGGGGTCGCCGCATGATCATCGACCTGAACCACGCCCCGCCACCGGACACCGCGCAAGACGTCGTCATCGTCGGCGGCGGCACGGTGGCCCTGTTGCTGGCCGTGCTGCTCGAGCGCCAGAGCCAGCGCGTGACGGTGCTGGAGAGCGGCGGCGGCGGTTTTGAAACGCCGGCCCAGGCGCTCAACGACGCCACCGTCGTCGGCCGGGCCCACAGCGGCATTTCCGTGGCGCGCGGGCGCGCGCTGGGCGGCACCTCCAACCTCTGGGGCGGCCAGCTCACCGGCTTCGTGCCCTCGGATTTCGAGGCCCGCGCGGGCGTGTCGGACGCGCCCTGGCCCATCACCTACGAGGAACTGCTGCCCTGGTACGAGGCCGTGGCCAAGGAACTGCGGCTGGCCGACGCGCTCGACGAGCACACGCCCCAGGCGCGCAAGCTTTTCGGCGGCGGTTACCCCGACATTCCCGGGTTCACGCTGTTCCTCACGCGATGGCTCAAGGAACCCGCCATGGCGCGCCACTTCCGCGAGCGCCTGCAGAACGCGCCGAACCTCACGGTGCTGCTGCACGCCCACGCCACGGGCCTGGACCTGTCGCCCGATGGCGAGCGCGTCAGCACGGTCCGCGTGGCGCGGCCCGACGGCAGCCTCACCGCCATCGCCGGCCAGCGCGTCGTGCTGGCCAACGGCACGATCGAGATCGCCCGCCTGCTGCTGGCCTGCGCGGCCGAGCAGCCCCAGGCCCCCTGGGTCGGCAATCCCTGGGTGGGCGCGGGCTTCCAGGACCACCTGGAAATGCGCGGCGGGCGCGTGCACCCGCTGGACAAGCCGCGCTTCCTGCGCACCTTCCAGAACATCGTGCTGGGCGGCCACAAGTACCAGCCCAAGCTGCGGCTGGCCAGCGCCGGCGCGGGCGCCCTTGCTGCCGACCCGGCGCTGCAGGTCACCGGCTATTTCGCGTTCGAGTCCAGCATCGGCGAGCACCTGCAGCACCTGAAGGTGATGGCCAGGTCGCTGCGGCGCGGCGCGCTGCCGCGTCAGGGCCTGGGCGAGCTGCTGCGCCACCTGCGCGGCATGGGCAGCGCCTGGTTGCCGATGGTCGTGCAGTACCTGCGGCACCACCGCATCCACAACCCGGCCGACCGCGGTGTCTGGCTGGTCATGCACGCCGAGCAGCTGCCGCGCCACGACAGCCGCATCACCCTCGACCCGCAGCGCAAGGACCGCTTCGGCATGCCGCTGGCCAAGCTGGACTGGCGCATCGGCGGCCAGCCCGAGTTGCGCGCCATGGCCGGCTTCATGCGCCGCATCGGCGACAGCCTGCAGGCGGCCGGCTTGGCGCGGGTGGAGATCGATGCGCTGCTCGCCAACGAGGACACGCGCGCGCTCGACCACGCCACCGACACCTACCACCAGTGCGGGGGTGCCCGCATAGGCCACCACGCGCGCGACGGCGTGGTCGACAGCGACCTGCGCGTGTTCGGCACGAGCAACCTTTACGTGGCGGGGGCCGCGGTGTTCCGCACCTCCAGCTACGCCAACCCGACGTTCACCGCGATGGCGCTCACCGCCCGGCTGGCCGAGCAGTTGCGACAGGAGGCCTCGACATGAACACCGCCACCCTCGACATGCGCACGCCCGATCTGCTCACGGACCGGCTCGGCTTTGGCTGCGGCCGCCTCAAGGGCGGTCGCGACAAGGCCACCTCGCTGCGCCTGATCCACGCCGCCCTGGATCTGGGCATCCGCTATTTCGACACCGCGCCGCCGTATGGGCTGGGTTCGTCCGAGTCCGTGCTGGGCGATGCGCTCAAGGGTCGGCAGGAGAACGTGCGGGTCGCCACCAAGGTCGGCCTGGCGCGCCCGGCATCGCCGGGGCTGATGCAGAAGGCGCGTGCGGTGGTCAAGCCGCTGGCGAGCTGGGTGCCGGGTGTGCGCCAGGCCGTGCTCAAGGGCATGGCGCGGCGCGCGGCGCCGAGCAACTTCGACACCGGCTTCGTCGCCCGATCGTTCGAGACCAGCCTGCAGCAACTGCAGCGCGACCGCGTGGACCTGCTGCTGCTGCACGAAGCCCGCAGCCACCACGAGCTGGCTCCGCTGCAGGCGCTGTTCGAGCGCTACGTCGACACCGGGCGCCTGGGCGCCTACGGCAGCTCCACCGGCGACCCCCTGTACCAACTGGTGCGCTTCGGCTCGGTGCTGCAGTACCGCTGCCCGCCACCCGACGCCACGTGGACCACGGTCGACCCCTCCGATGTGCTGCACGGCACCTTGCGCTTCACCGCGCCCGCGGTGCAGCAGGCGATGGTGCTCGACCGCCGCCTCACCGAGCAGCTGGCCAGCCTGTTGCCCCGCGGCACGGAGCCCGTCAGCGCGAGCGGCTCGCTGGCACTGGCCTATGCGCTGGCCCGCTTCGACACCCGCCTGCTCCTGTCGACCAACGAGCCGCGCCGCCTTGTCGCCACGGTCGAGCAGCTGCAGCACATCACGGCTTCGCCCGACTGGCGGCCTGCGATGCAGAACCTCCACGCGGCCTTCGCCCCTGCGGGTGTCCCATGCGCGCACTGAACACGCAAATCTCGCGCTGGCTCCTCGGCGCGTCGATCTACCTCACGGGCTGGTACTACGAAGGCCCGGCGCTGCAGGCCGCGCAGATGGGCGCCATCAGCCTGCTGCTGACGGCCGCCTTCTTCTCCGTGCTCTCGGGCGACACCCTGCGCGTTCGCATCAGCCTCGTGGAATGGGTCTTCGGCACCGCCTTCCTGTTCGCCATGCTGGTGGCCTGGTTCACCGGCAACGTCCTCTCCTCGCTCTATGGCGCCATGCTGCTGCTGGTGCTGGTGGGCATGTCGATGCTGGTTCGGCACCGCACGGCGGGTGAGCTCATCGTCGTGTTCCGCTGGGCCTATGTGGCGCTGGTGGCGTCGGTGGCGTTGCTCGAACACCAGGATCTCCTGGCATCTCTCACGGGCAGTGTGGAGTACGGCCTCGGGCTGGTGCGCTACCAGCCCCTGGGCATGCACCCCAACCTGAGCGGCCTCGTGTACGGCGGTGGTGCACTGCTGTTCTTCCAGCGCTTCCTGGCGGCACCGCGCAGCCTGCAGAAGGCCTTCGCGCTGGGCATGGTGGGTCTGTGCCTGTGCGTGCTGCTGGCCGCTTCCGCGCGCGCGGGCATGTTCGCCCTGGCCGTCGCCGGTGCCACCGGCGTCGTCCTGATCGCCTTGCGCGGCTCGGCCCGTTCGCGCATGAGCCTGGTGCTGGCGGTGATCGCCGCGCTGGCGTTCGTGGTCTTCAAGTGGGCCGACATCAAGACCTACCTCACCCTCATCCTCGACCTGGAGTCGCCGACGCGGGGCGTGGAATCCGGCGCGACGGGGCGCACCGACATCTGGCGCGCGGGCATCGAGCTCATCTTCTCCGACGCCCTGCGCATGCTCACCGGCACCGGCATCCGCTCGGCGCTGCCCGAACTGATCGGCTTCCCGGTGGAGAGTTCCTACATCAACCTGGCACTGGAACATGGCCTCGTGTTCGGCCCGCTCATCCTGCTCACCTTCGTGGTCACGGCCTGCCGCGCCCTGACCCACGGCCTGCGCCCGGGCCATGCCCGCTACCAGTTGTTCCTGGCCGGGCTGATGGTGGTCTTCATCCTCGCCCAGTCCATCTTCAACCGCTACCTGATCGGCGTGGGCAATCCGTATTCGCTGTGGATCTTCGTGCTGGTGCTGCAGCTCAACCTGCACCCCATCGCCATCGCCCGCCAGGCCACGCAGACCCTGCGCCAACCCGAGTTCCGCCAGCGCGCCCGTGGCCCGCTGGCGCCCGGTCGCGAGACCTTCTCTCACCTGACACCGCGTCAGGAACCCACGATGGGAGTCTGAAATGACACGCAGACCAACCGACACCACGCTGATGCTGTTCATGGCCACGTGCCTGATCACCCTGTCCCACCTGGACAACTTCGTGCCGGACCCGCGCATCGCCACCGGCGGTGCCATCGGCAACGCGCTGTTCTTCTTTCTCTCCGGCTTCGGGCTGACCATGAGCCTGAACGCCGGCGGGTCGGGCGGCGCCGAGCCCTCGCTGCTGGCGTACCTGCGCAAACGCGTGCTGCGCCTGTATCCGGCGGCCCTGCTGGTGGCCTGCGTGATGCTCGCGGTCGGCATGATCGGCATCACCACCCCAGCCGACCTGGTGAAGACCTTCATCTGGCCCACGCCGTTCTGGTTCATCTCGGCGGTCATGGCGTTCTACGTGCCGATCTTCTACCTGGCCCGCCTGCAACCGCGCGGCATCGCCATCGCCATGGGCCTGCTGCTGATCCCTTACGCCATCTTCTACAGCCAGCTTGATCTGAGCCGCTTCGTCGTCGAAGGCGACGACTACTTCAAGTGGATCAACTACTTCGGCATCACCCTGATGGGCTGCCTGGTCGCGCGCCTGCAACTCAGGCCCGAGCTGAGCCTGGCGGCCATCGCCGGCCTGGCGCTGTCGCTGCTGGCGTTCCTGGTCGCCAAGCTCACCGTGTTCCGCTTCGACCTGGGCGAGCTGCAATTCGTCTTCCACGTCCTGCTCTATCCCATCATCTTCTTCAGCTACAAGGTGCTGGCGGCCGAAACGGTGGTGCGGCCCCTGCGCGCCATGCCGTTCTACCCGGCGATCGCGCTGCTGGCCGGGCTCACGCTGGAGATCTACCTCACGCAGACCGCGTGGATTCACTGGCTGGAAGCGCAGAACTACCCCTACAGCCACGCCGTGCTGCTGCCGCTGGCCGTGGTGCCGCTGGTGGTGTTCTCCGTTCTCACGCAATGGCTCTCCAACCGCATGGCCCACGGCGTCTCGCGCCTGCTGCCGCCCGTGCCCGTCTGATCACCCCGGACCACCGACATGACCTACGTCTTCTGGCATTCCTACCTCATGTTCCACCAGGCCGCGTACATCCGCGCCCTGGCCGAGCTGCCCGGCAACACCGTGCACTGGTGCGTGACGCAGGACCTGCCCGCCTACTACCGCGACCGCGGCTACCCGGTGCCCGACACCGGCCAGGTGAAGGTGCACCGCGCGCCCACGCCGGCACGCATCGCCGAGCTCGCCTCGCTGCCCGGCTCGGTGCAGGTGTTCTTCGGCCTGCGCGGTTTCGCGCTGCCGCTGGCCGCCTTCCAGGCCAGCCAGGGCGCGCCGGTGCACCGCTTCCTCATGACGGAAAACCGCTATGAACCGGGCGCGCGCCTGCTGCCCCGTTGGCTGGCCTACACCTGGGACGCCCTGCGCTACCGGCGCCACCTCAGCGGTGTGTTCTGCATCGGCCACTCGGGCCGCTACGGCGGTGCGCGCTTCTTCTCCGCCTGCGGCTATCCCCGGGAGCGCATCGTGCCGTTCGTGCATGTGGTGGACCGCACGCCGGTGCGGCACGACCCCGCCCCGCGCGATCACCTCGAGATCCTGTACGTGGGCCAGCTGATCGTGCGCAAGCGGGTCGACCTGCTGCTGCAGGCCTTCAGCGAGCTCGGCGTGCCGTCGGCCCGCCTGCGCCTCATCGGCCAAGGGCCAGAGGCGGACCGGCTTGCGCAGCTGGCCGCCCGCCTCGGCATCGCCGACCGGGTGCGCTTCTCACCGGGCATGCCCAACGCAGACACCGTGGCGGCCATGGCCGATGCCGACGCACTCGTGCTGCCCAGCCGGTTCGACGGCTGGGGCGCGGTGGTCAACGAGGCCCTGATGGTGGGCACCCCCGTGATCTGCAGCAACCGCTGCGGCGCCAGCGACCTGATCGAAAGCGGCCGAAACGGGGATGTGTTCGAGGCCGGCAGCGCGCCCGCGCTGCGCGAAAGCCTGCAGCGCTTCTGCGAGACGTTCCAGTGGAACCGCGCCGCACTGGCGGCCACCGAGTCCCACCGCCTGGGCGGGCCTGCGGTGGCGGCCCGCTTCCAGCAGGCCGTCTTTCGGTTGCTGGCGCCCGGGCCGGTCACCGCGCCCTGGAAACCCGAGGTGGCCCAGCGATGAACATCGGCATCCTCACTTTCCACTTCAGCGACAACTACGGTGCCGCGCTGCAGGCCTATGCCTTGCGCCGCTGGCTGACGGAGCAAGGTCACCACGCCAGTTTCATCGACTACCGGCCCGCCCACATCGAGCAGGGTGGCCGGCTCACCCTGCCCACCTCGCCCGCCAGGATCAAGGCCAACCTGAAGGTGGTGTACCTGGCGGTGTCCTCGTTCCTGCACCAGCACTTCGGCCACCGGGACCAGAAGGACAAGTTCGTCCGCTTCCGGGAACAGTTTCTGGGCGTGCACCCCAAGGCTACCCCCTCCGAAAACGAGGCCTCTCTGGCGGCGGCACAGGCCTGCGACCTGATCGTCGCCGGCAGCGACCAGATCTGGAGCCCGTCCCAGCATTTCGGTTTCGATCCCAACTACTTCCTGGCCTTCGCCCAGTCGTTCCCCGCCAGAAAGATCTCTTACGCCGCCAGCTTCGGCAGGGACCAGGTGTCGGCGGCCGAAGCCGCTCAACTGCCGCCCCTGCTGCACCACTTCGATGCCATTTCGGTGCGAGAGGCATCTGGTGTCGCGCTGGTCGAGCGGGCCACGGGGCACCGACCCGCCAACGTGCCCGACCCGACCTTGCTGCTGGGCAACTACGCCGAACTGACCGAGCGGGCACCGCCCGAGCCACAGGACCCCTACCTCTTCTGCTACGGACTGCGCTCGCCCGACAACATCCGCCAGACCGCCGAGCTCGTGGCCCGCCAGCTGGGCTGCCCCATCCTCTCGCCGCACAACCCGCACCGGCGCTGGGTCGAGATCGGCCAGACGGTCTACCCCGATCCGGCCGAGTGGGTGGCGCTCATCAAGAACGCGCGCTTCGTCGTGACCAACTCCTTCCACGGCACCGTGTTCTCGCTGCTGTTCAAGAAGCCCTTCATCGTGGCCGGGCTGACCGGCGACAAGGCCGTGGCCAATGCCCGCGCGATCCACCTGCTGCGGGCCGTGGGCCTGGAAAGCCGTTTTGCGGCGTCGTTCTCGGCGCAGCGGACCGAAGCCCTGATGGCCACGCCGATCGACTGGGCCGCCGTGGACCAGCGGCTCGCGGACCTGCGCCAGGCCGGCAACGAGTTCCTGAGCGGGCAACTCAAGGCGGTGACCCCATGAACCCCATGAGCGACTTCGGTGCGCTGAGGTACCGCAACCGGTTCACCTCCACGGACAAGCTGCGGCGCTGGGCCTGGGAGCTGGTGTGGCTGCTGGCGTTCCGACCCACGCCGCGCTGGGCCCTGCATGGCTGGCGGCGCTTCCTGCTGCGCTCGTTCGGGGCCCGGGTGGGCACCGGTTGCCGCATCGCGCCCTCGTGCCGCATCTGGGCGCCGTGGAACCTGAGCATGGGCGATTACACGGCCCTCGGCGATGGCGTGGACTGCTACAGCATGGACCGCATCACCCTCGGCTCCAAGGTCGCCGTCAGCCAGCGCAGCTTCCTGTGCGCGGGCTCGCACGACATCCGCTCCCTGTCCCGCCCGCTGATCACCGGCCCCATCACGATCGAGGACCACGTGTGGATCGCGGCCGAGAGTTTCGTGCACCCGAACGTGGTGATCCGGGAAGGCGCCGTCATCGGTGCGCGCTCGGTGGTCATCAAGGAGATGCCCGCCTGGTCGGTCTGCGCCGGCCACCCCTGCCGCAAGCTCAAGGACCGCGTGGTGAAGGAGCGTCACCATGTTTAGCAAACTCGCCAAGGTGGCCGGCATTTTCAGCGAGGCGATGCGCGACGCCGTGCTGTTCCTGCGCTTCAACTCGTACTCGCCGCTCGTGGACCCCTCCAAGCGCGCGTTCTACAAGATCCTCATCGAGGCCCACACGATCGAGAAGGGCCTGTCGCTGCCCGACCCCAAGCCGCTGTTCGGCAAGGACAAGATCCGTTTCGTCATGAACGCGCTGTCGCGCTACGACATCGGCTACTCGACGGTGCCGGCCCACATGTCCCTGGGTGCGCTGGAGGCCTATGCCAGCTTCCACGCCAGGGCCGGCCTGAGCGACCCCCTGCTCGACGAGATCGCGGCCTTCCTCAAGGACTGGGAGTCCAGGGTCCCGCGGCCGTGGAAAGGCGGCACACGCGAAGTCTCGTTCCAGGGGCAGATGCCCGAAGACCTGCCGCACCTGCTGGCCAGCCGTTCGAGCATCCGCGCCATGCGGCCCACGCCGCTGCCCGGCGATCGCATCGTCGAGGCCATCGCCCAGGCCCAGCAGGCGCCCTCGCAGTGCAACCGCCAGGCCTCGCGCGTGCACGTCTATCAGGACCGCGCGCGCATCCAGGAGCTGCTGGCCCTGCAAGGCGGTTCGCGTGGCTTTGCGCCCACGGTGGGCAACCTGTTCGTGGTGAGTTCCGACATCTGCGCCTGGGGCGGCCCCGGCCAGCGCAACCAGGCCTACGTCGATGGCGCGCTGTTCGCCATGTGCCTGATGTTCGCCTGCCGCTCGATGGGCTGGGGCGCCTGCCCGCTCAACCTCGCCATCGACCACAAGACCGAGTCCGCGATCCGCCGTGTCGGGGGCATCCCCGCCGGCGAGCGGCTGATCATGATGATCGCTTTCGGCGAACCCATCGCACCCCAGACCCGCGTGGCCTTCTCACCGAGAAGACCGGCCGCCGAGATCGCCACGCTGCACGCATGAGGAGAAGAGCGCCATGCGCATCACCGCCATCATCCTGACCTACAACGAAGCGATCCACATCGAGCGCGCGATCCGGTCCATCCGGCCGTTCGCCGATCAGATCTGCGTGGTCGACTCCGACTCCACCGACGACACGCGCGACATCGCGCGCGAACTCGGCGCCGAGGTCCACACCCACGCCTTCATCAACCCGGCCCGGCAGTTCCAGTGGGCGCTCGACACGCTCGACATCCGCGGCGACTGGGTGCTGCGCCTGGACGCCGACGAGATCATCGAGCCCGACCTGGCCCGGCGCATCGCCACCGAACTGCCCACGCTGCCGGCCGATGTGGTGGGCATCAACTTCAAGCGCAAACACATCTTCATGGACCGCTGGGTGCGCCACGGCGGGCGCTATCCGCTCGTGATGCTGCGCCTGTGGCGCCACGGGCATGGCCGCATCGAGGACCGCTGGATGGACGAGCACATGGTGGTCCGGGGCGGGCGCACCGTCACCTTCGAGGGCGGCTTCGCCGACCACAACCTGCACGACCTGGGCTATTTCACCGACAAGCACAACCAGTACGCCACGCGCGAAGCCATCGAGGTGCTGAACCAGCGGCTCGGCCTGTTTGTGCGGGACGAGGCGCTCAACGCGCACAGCGCCTCGTCCCAGGCCGCCCTCAAACGCTGGGTGAAGGAGCGCCTCTACAACCGCATTCCCTTCACCGTCAGCGCCACGCTGTACTTCCTGTACCGCTACATCGTGCAGCTGGGTTTTCTGGATGGCCGCAGCGGCCTGGTCTACCACTTTCTGCAGGGCTACTGGTACCGCTTCCTGGTGGGCGCCAAGGTGATGGAGCTCGAGCGCGCCGTGGCCCACCTGCAGGACAAGTCCCTCATCTGCGCGGAGCTGAGCCGGCTCACCGGCCACCGCCTGGTGGCGCAGCCGCCGCCCCACTCGCCCGAAGCACCCCACCCGGATGTCACGCCGCGCGCTCTGGCCACCCGGCCCTGACGCGCGCCATCCGAAGAACGAAAGGAACCCCATGCGCACCACCCCCTTCACCCCGTCGCGCGCCTGGCTGCTGGCCAGCCTGTTCGTGTCGGCACACGCATGGGCGCAGGGCGAAGACGCGCTGATCTGCCAGGACGCGTCGGTGCCGCCCGGTGCCCTTCAGGTGGGCGCGACGCAACCGCTCTTCCGCGATTGCCCGCGCATGGAGGACGTCGACTTCACCGGCCGCGCCAATGGGAAGAAGTACTACGCCGGCTTCTACGCCATCGGCGCGAAGAGCCCCAGCATGTACGACACGGCACAAGACGGTGTGGTGATCAAGCGCGGCGGCCTGCTCACCACCGTGAAGACCGATTCGACGCCAGGCGGCTTCCCCCTGCTCGCCGGCAACCGGCCGTTCTACATCGAAGCCCAGACCGTGCTCTCCAACACCCACCCGGACAACTTCCCTGCCATCTGGCTCATGCCGATCGAGCACAACCTGCGCATGGAAGACGTGTACGAAGGCGATCCCAAGAGCTTCGAGCGCTGGTTCGAGCTCGACATCGACGAAGGCGGCTTCGGCCCGGGCGGCCACCACACCGCCATCTCGTGGACCGGTATCTGGCCCAACTACAAGAAGATCCAGAACCCCAATCCGACCTCGAAAGTGCCGCTGGACCGCACGCGCCCGAACGTGTTCGGCGTGTCGTACGACCCCGCCACGCTCACTGTGCGCTGGTGGGTCAATGGCCAGCAGGTGCTCGAAGCCGGCGCGCCCTATGTGCCCGAGATCGCGCGCCGGCAGAATTTCTACCTGATCGTGTCATCGCAAAGCCGCAAGAACGTCAACGACTACCAGACGACGTTCATGGGCGTGCGCGCGTTCTCGAGCGAGGCCGCGCCGACCGCCAGGGCCAAGGGGCACGCCGGAACCCATGCCAGGGGCAAGCCGTGAAGATTCTGGTCTACGGCATCAACTTCGCTCCCGAGCTCACCGGCATCGGCAAGTACACGGGCGAGATGGCGCGCTGGCTGGCCCAGGCAGGGCACGAGGTGCGCGTGATCACCGCACCGCCCTACTACCCGGCCTGGCAGGTGGGCGAGGGCCACAGCGCCCGCCGCTACCGCACCGAGTCGTGGCAGGGCGTTCGGGTGATGCGCACGCCCCTGTGGGTGCCCCGACAGCCGGGCGGCCTCAAACGCCTGCTGCACCTGGGCAGCTTTGCGATCAGCAGCCTGCCGGTGTTGATCGCGCAATGGCGCTGGAAACCCGACGTGGTGTGGGTGGTGGAGCCACCGCTGATGTGCGCGCCCGCCGCTGTCGCCTTCGCCGCGCTGCGCGGCGCCAGGAGCTGGCTGCACATCCAGGACTACGAGGTGGACGCCGCGTTCGACCTCGGCCTCATCCAGGGCGCCATGCTGCGCCGCTGGGTGGAGCGCGCCGAGCGCTGGCTGATGCGCCGCTTCGATCGCGTCTCCACCATCTCGGGGCGCATGGTCGAGCGCGCGCGCGGCAAGGGCGTGGAGGCCCAGCGCGTCGTCCACTTCCCCAACTGGGTCGACATCGGTGGCATCGCGCCGCTGGTCGCCCCCAGCCCCTACCGCACCGAACTCGGGCTCGCGCCCGATGCCGTGGTGGCGCTGTACGCCGGCAACATGGGCAACAAGCAAGGCCTTGAGATCCTCGCCGACGTGGCCCGCCTGGTGCAGGACGACCCCCGCATCCAGCTCGTGATCGGCGGCAACGGCTCCGGCAAGGCGGATCTGCAGGCCCGCTGCGCAGGCCTGCCCAACGTGCGCTTTCTGGACTTGCAACCGCTGGAGCGGCTGAGCGACTGGCTTGGCCTCGCCGACGTGCATTTGCTGCCGCAGCGCGCCGACGCGGCCGACCTGGTGATGCCCTCCAAGCTCACCGGCATGCTGGCCAGCGGGCGCGCCGTGCTGGCCACCGCGCGGGCGGACACCGAGCTGTGCCGCGTGGTCGAACACGACGCAGCTTGCGGCGTGGTCGTGCCGCCCGAGAACCCCATCGCCATGGCCGAGGCCCTGCGCGCGCTGGCCGCCGACCCGGCGCGCCGCGCCGCGCTGGGCGCCCAGGGCCGTCGTTACGCCGAAGCCGAATTGAGCCAGGACGCGATCCTGCACCGCTTCGAAACGCAGCTGCATGCCCTGGTGCCGGGCGCGAACGTGCTGCGCGATTCACCGGCGCCACAACAGCAAGGAGTGACACGATGAAAACCATCCCCACCCAATGCATCGGCCTGATGGGCCTGCTGGCTCTCGCCACTGCCCTGCCCCTGCACGCGCAACCCCCCGAAGCGCCGACCAGCACCCTGGCCCAACCCGTGGCGGTGCGCAGCGCCTCCAGTGCCGAGGCCATGGGCGCGCCGCTGGCTGCGCCGACCACCGCGAGCGCCGACTACAAGATCACCGCCAACGACCTGATGGAGTTCGACGTGTTCGGCGTCCCCGACATGAAACGCGACGTGCGCGTGAACGCCTCGGGCGAGATCTCGCTGCCGCTCATTGGCCAGGTGCCGGTGGCGGGCCTCACCGCGAAAGAAGCGGCCGACCGCATCGCCGACAAATACAAGGAAAAGTACCTGCAGGACCCGCAGGTCGCGCTCTTCATCAAGGAGTTCACCACGCAGCGCGTCGCCATCGAAGGCGCGGTGATCCGCCCCGGCATCTACCCGGTGACGGGTCAGCTCACGCTGCTGCGCGCCCTGGCCTTGTCGGGCGGTTTCGCGCCCTATGCCGACATCAACCAGATCGTCGTCTACCGCCAGGGAACGGGCGGTGCGCGCGAGCAGTTCACCTACGACCTCGACAAGGTGCGCGCCGGCCAGGAGAAGGACCCGAACATCCGGTCGGACGACGTGATCGTGGTCCAGCGCAACGCCCGGCGCACCGCGCTGAGGGACTCGCTCTTCAGCGACATCCTCAGCACGCTCAATCCATTCAAGTGACGGGAGAACCGCCATGACCACCGACCAGCACCACCTGCCTTACGTGCCCGACCCCAGGGACGCGCCCAGCCTGTACCGGGAGGCAGGCCCGTCCGAGCGCGCGCGTTCCCGGGGCGAAACCATCGCGCTGACCGAGGACCGCCTCGACCTGCGCACCGTCTACCGCGCGCTGGTGCGGCGCAAAGGGACCATCCTGGGCATCGCCGTCCTGGCCACCCTGGCGGCCAGCGTGTACACGCTGAGCATCGAGCCGCAGTACCAGAGTTCGGCCATGCTGCAGATCGACCGCGCCGCGCAGAAGGTGGTTGGCTTCAACACCGAGGTGGAGGTGGAAGAAGGTCCGCTGTCCGATCAGCTGCAGTTGCGCACCCAGGTTGAGCTGCTCAAGAGCCGCAGCCTGGCCGAGCGCGTGATCGATGAAATGGGTCTGTACAAGCCCGGTGGCATGAGCACCGCGCCCGCACCAGCCGCCACCGAGGCCGCCTCGGCGGTTGGCAGCGGGCTGATGGACCAGGCCGCCGCCGTGGGGCGCCAGGCGTGGAGCCAGTTGCACGCCTTGATCGCCCCGGCACCGTCCGCCCCCGAGTCGCTCAGCCGAGGGGCCACGGTGGCGCAGTTCCAGCAGGCCGTCACCGTCGAGCCCGTGCGCAACTCGCGCCTGGTGCAGGTCAGCGTGCGCAACGCCGACCCGGAGCTGGCGGCCGCCATCGCCAACACCATGGCCAAGGCCTTCATCGCCATGCACATCGAGCGCCGGCTCGAATCGTCGGTCTACGCGCGCCAGTTCCTGGAGCAACAGATCCGCCAGAGCAAGGCCAAGCTGGAAGAAAGCGAGCGCGTCATCAACGAGTACGCCAAGAAGAACCAGATCCTGAACCTGGGCGAAAAGGGCAGCGCCACCACCCAGACCTTCGTGGACTTCTCGACCGCGCTGACCCAGGCGCAGCAGGAACGCATCAAGGCCGAGACGCTGTACAACCAGGTCCGGCTCAACCCCGAGAGCGCGCCGCAGGCGGTGGTCAACGAGGCGATCCGCGCCTACAAGGAACAGCGCGCCCGGCTGGAGGCCGACTACGCCAAGAACCGCAGCGTGTTCAAGCCGGACTACCCGGCCATGGTGCAGGCACGGGCCCAGATCGCCGAGCTGGACGGTCGCATCAAGACCGAGGTGAACAACATCCTGTCCAGCATCCAGGGCCAGTACATGGCCGCCGTGAAAGCCGAAGAGCAACTCAAGAACAAGGTGGCCGCCAGCCGCAGCGAGGTGCTCAACGTGCAGGATCGCAGCGTGGACATGAACCTGCTGAGCCGCGAGCTGGACACCAACCGGCAGGTGTACGACAGCCTGCTGCAGCGCCTGCGCGAAGTGAGCGTGACCGCGGGCATCACCACCAACAACGTGAGCATCGTCGATCAGGCCTCGGCGCCCCTGTTCCCGGCGTCGCCCAACCTCAAGATCAACATCGGGCTCGGCGTGTTGCTCGGCCTGTTCCTGGGCGTGCTGGTCGCCCTGCTGCGCGAACAGATGGACGACTCGGTCAAGAGCGTCAACGACATCGAGGGCCAGTACCGCCTGCCCCTGCTCGGCCTGATCCCGTTCACCCGCAGCGCCGGGGTGCGCCGCGAACCGGTGGCCCTGCTGGCGCACCGCGAGCCGCGCAGCACCTTCGCCGAGTCCTACCGCTCGCTGCGCACCGTGCTGCAGTTCGGCTCGGCCGATGGCCCACCCCAGCGCTTCATGGTGACGAGCTGTGGCACCGGCGAAGGCAAGAGCACCACCGCGCTCGCGCTGGCCATCAACTTCGCCCAGCTGGGCCAGAGGGTGCTGCTCATCGACGCCGACATGCGCAAGGGCGGCCTGCACAAGATGCTCAAGCTGTCCAACGATCGCGGCCTGTCCACCCTGCTGGAGTCCAACCGCGCGATCGAGGGCTCGATCCGGGACACCACGGTGGCGAACCTGGGCGTGATCACGGCCGGCCCCACGCCGCCCGACCCGGTGGAACTGCTGATGGGCCCGCGCCTGGGCGCCTTGCTGGAGCAGGCGCAGGCCCTGGGCTACACGCAGATCGTGGTCGACGGGCCGCCGCTGCTGGGCCTGGCCGACGCGATCGTGCTGGGCAACCAGATTCCGAACATCGTGCTGACGGTGAAAGCCGGCGGTACCAGGAAGGCCAGCATGAAGGACGGGCTTCGCCGCCTGCGCTCGGCCGGCCTGACCCCCATGGGCGTGGTCCTGACACACGCGCGCAACGAGCACAACAACGACCATGCCTACGCGGCCTACTACGGCCACGGTGCGCCACCCGCGCCACGCCCGGCGCCCGTGCGCAGCCCGCCCCCCGTCGCGTTGCCGCCAGGCACCCGCATCGAGCCCACGCTGGACCCGTCTGCCGCATCGGCATGAGCGCCGCCGGGCCCATGAACCTGCCTGACGGAAGACGCCTGCTGCCGGCCCTGCTGGCTTTCGAACGCGCGCCCGGTCGCTACCCCGTGGCGCGGCGCGAGCCACACCCGCTGGTCGCGCACATCGACAGCGTGATGCGCCTGGCCGCCGGGCGCCCGGTGCAGGGCCTGCCGGCGGCCGCCGCCCACAACCCCGAACTGCGCCGCGCGGCGCGCTTCTTCGTGCGCACAGTGATGCTGCGCCCGGGCTCGGATCCCTACACCCTGCTGGGCCTGACGCCGGACTTCGAGCCGGCGCAACTGCGCGAGCACTACCGGCTGATGATCCGCCTGACCCACCCGGACTTCGAAGCCACGGGCGAACGCTGGCCCGCCGGCGCGGCCACTCGGATCAACCTGGCCAACGACCTGCTGTCAGGGCGTCAGCGCGGCCACAAGGCCCACAGCTGCAGCGGCTGCTTGAGCGCGGCGGCCGTGAGGTAGGCCTCGTCGCTCCAGCCGCCCCAGCCCGTGAACAGGTCGGCCCGCACCGCGCCCACGATGGCGCCGCCCGTGTCCTGCGCCATCACCAGGCGCTGCACGTTCATCGTCGGGCCCTGCGTGGCCAGCCACACCGGCGTGCCATAGGGAATGCTCTGCGGATCGACCGCGATCGAGCGCCCGGGCGTGAGCGGCACGTTCTGCGCACCGCGCGGGCCGAAGCGCGCGTCCAGTTCCGACAGCGCCTCTTCGCGGAAGAACACGGTGCGCGGGTTGCTCCACAGCATCTCGTTGAGGCGCTGCGGGTTCTGCAGGGCCCAGGCCTTGATGGCCGACCACGAGGCCTCGTTGATGGCGCGCTGGTCGAGCAGCCAGCGGCCCACGCTCTGGTACGGATGGCCGTTGTGCGCCGCGAAGGCCACCCGCACCTGGCGCGTGCGCCCGTCGGCCTCGGCGATGTTCAGGCGGCCCGAGCCCTGGATCTGCAGGATCAAGGCGTCGATGGGATCGGCCAGCCAGGCCACGGCGCGGCCCTGCAGCGCGGCCTGCGCGGCGGGCAGCGTGTCGATCTCCTGGCGGCTGTGCCAGGGCTGGCCGGGCCGCAACCCCGGCGGCGGGCCATAGAGCGGCACGCGGTAGGTGGCGGTGGGCACGCGGCTGGCCGCCATGATGGGCTCGTAGTAACCGGTGAGCAGGCCGGCCGGCAGGCTGCCATCGACCTCGGTGACGCGGTAGGGCAGGAAGCGGCGCATCACCCAGGCCTGCTGCTCGGCGGCGGTGGCGATGGAGAGCTGGCGCACTTCGGCGCACAGGCCCGCATGGCCCGCCACCGGCCGCTCGCAGCCACGCACCCAGGCGTTCCACACCTCGTGCAGGCTGTCCTGCCCCCAGCCGGGCAGCTCGCTCCAGCGCACCGGCACCCAGCGGCTCTTGCCGCGCTGCATCGGGGCGGGCAGCACCGTGTCGTCGGGCGCCGCCACCACCGGGGGGGCCCCGGTGACCGGAGGCGGCATGGGGGGATAGGTGCGGGGGTCGATCGCGCAGGACGCCAGGCTTCCTACAATCAGGGCGCTCCCGATCCAGCGCAGCGCCCTGTGGCCGCTGCCCGTTCTTCCACCCCCCACCGCAGAGACGCCATTCCTTCCCATGACCTTGTTGTTGCTTGAAGCGCTTGGCGCGCTGGTGTTGCTGGTGTTCATCGTGTGGTGGACCATGTTTTCGGGTCGCAAGAAAGGCGAGTTGCCCGAGGAAGTGGCGCCACGCGAGAAGGACGAAGCCCCGCCATCGCGGCGCGACTGAGGCGAACGCCGCCGCTCACGGCGGGCGCAGCACGTTGGCCAGTTCGACCGCGGACTTCACGCCCATCTTGTCGAACACGCGCGAGCGGTGCACCTCCACCGTGCGCACGCTGATGTTGAGCTGGTCGGCCACGAGCTTGTTGGGCAGGCCGGCGATCACCAGGTCCATCACGTCGCGCTCGCGATCGGTCAGGCTGTCCAGGCGCTGCTGCAGCTCGCGCTGGATGCGCTGCTGGGCCAGCACCTGGGCCGAGCGGTCCAGCGCCTGCTCGACGCGGTCGACCAGCGCGTTGTCCGAAAACGGTTTCTCGCAGAAGTCGAAGGCGCCGCGCTTGACGGCGTCGACCGCGGTGGGCACGTCGGCGTGGCCCGAGAGAAAGATCACCGGCACCGCGGCCTGCCAGGGCAGCTGCTGCATGCGCTCGAACAGCGTGAGCCCGCTCAGGCCCGGCATGCGCACATCGAGCACCACGCAGCACGGCGCCTCGGGCGCCTGGGTCCACACGGCGGCCTCGGCCTGGAAGGCCTCGGCATGGTCGTAGCCTTCGCTGAGCAGGCGGCGCGTGCGCAGCAGCCAGGCCAGCGCCTGGCGCACCTCGGCGTCGTCGTCGACGAGGTAGATCTTCGCGTCAGGGTGCTGCGTCATGAATCCGATGATAAAGGCCCCCCCGCCGCGCTGCGCGCGTCCCCCTGAAGGGGGGCGCACGCTGGGACCGGCGGAGCCGGATCCTCCCGAGCCCTGGCTGGAGGCAACTCGCGCCGACGATCAAACGGCGGCGGGCAGGGTGAAGCGGAACACGGTGCCACGCGGCTCGTTGGGCTCGTGGGTGAGCGCGCCGCCGTGCTGCTCGATCACGGTGCGGCACAGGCTCAGCCCCAGGCCCATGCCTTCGGCGCGGGTCGTGAAGAACGGCGTGAACAGCTTGGCCTGCACCTCCTCGCTCAGCCCCAGGCCATGGTCGGTGACAGAGAACGCGACCCAGGCCTTCTGCGGCAGGCCGCCCGGCGCGAGACCCGAATGCAGGCGCGCCTGCCCCACCTCCAGGCGCAGCACGCGCAGGCTCATGCGCGAGGACGGGTCGGTCAGCGGCATGGCCTGCATGCCGTTGCGCGCGAGGTTGAGCAGCACCTGCTCGACCATGGTGCGGTCGCACAGCACCGGGGGGCAATCGGGCGCGATCTGGATCTGCAGGCGGATGCCCTGCTTCTTGGCCTGCAGGCTCAGCAGCGGCAGGATGGCGTCGATCAGGCTCTTGGGCGTGACCGCCTCGTGCACCCGTTGGCGCCGCCGCACGAAGTCGGCCACGCTCTTGATGACGCGCGCCGCGCGCTCGGCCTGCTCGCCAATGCGCCGCACGGCCTGCATCAGGTCGGCCTGCACCGGGTCGGCCACCGCCGCGCCCGCCCCCTCGGGCTGCTCCAGCAGGTTGAGCGTGCCGCTGGCGTAGCTCGAGATCGCGGCCAGCGGCTGGTTGAGCTCATGGCTCAGCAGCGAGGCCATTTCGCCCATGGTGGCCAGGCGCGCGGTGGCCTGCAGGCGCTCCTGCGAGGCGCGGTTGAGGTCTTCCACGCGGCGCTGCTCGGTCAGGTCCAGGATGGCGCTCATGAAACCGGTCTGCTTGCCTTGCGCATCGATCAGCGGCGCCTCGATGATGAGCACCGGGAAGCGCGTGCCGTCGGGCCGCTGGAACACCGATTCGTAGCCCTCGCGCGGCAGCACCTGCCCGGCCAGCCGCACCATCTGGCGCTGCTGGTACTCGTCCACCAGCTCGGGCGGCCACCAGGGCGCTGGCAGGCCGGTGCCCACGAGCTGTTCGGCCGTGAGGCCCACCATGTCGCAGAAGGCCGGGTTCACGTAGGTGATGCGGCCCTGCATGTCGCGCGCGCGCAGGCCGGTCACCAGCGAGTCTTCCATCGCCTTGCGGAACGCCAGGGATTTGGCCACTTCCATTTCGGCGCGCTGGCGGCGGCGGATGTCGCGCCCGAGCAGGAACAGCACCGACAGCAGCGCCAGCGACAGCGCGCTGACCATGGCGGTGAGCACATTGGGGAAGAGGCCGCGCAACAGGCGCGGGCTCTGCAATTGAAGGATGAGCGTGTGGCCCGGCAGGTCGAGCACCTGGCGCGCGGTGAGGGTGCGGCGCGTGCCGGTGACGATGCTGTGCAACGCCAGTCGCGTGCCGTCGGCCTCGTTGAAGGCCAGTCCCCGGCCGCGCAGCAGGTCGCGGTTGGTGAGTTCCGACAACAGGCCGGGCAGCGAATAGGTGGCCACCAGAAAACCATTGGGCAGGCCATTGCGCGCCACCGGCAGGCACATTTCGATCAGCTCCAGGCCCTTGCCGTGGCGCAGTGGCCAGAAGTAGCTGCTGGAGTAGGCCGGCCCGGACAGGCGCCGCGCGTGGTCGCAGGCCAGGCGCACCTCGGGCAGGGCCTGGTCGCGGTCCAGGTAACCGAACAGCTCGGGGATGAAGGGCGTGTCGCGCGCGGCGGCCACCTGTTGCGCGTTGTCGCGCCATTCGAGCCGAACGATCTCCCGGTGCTGCGCCATCAGCTCGGCCGCCGGAAAGGCCCACGAATCGGCCGTGGGCGCCACGCTGTGCAGCGACTGCAGGGTCTGCACGTTGCGCACCAGGCTGCTGCGGATGTCGCTCACGAGCGCGGCTGCGTCCTGCTCCAGCGCGGTCTGGTCGCGCGCCTCTTCGTACTCCGCGGCCAGGAAGATCAGCACCCCCAGCAGCGTCGCCACCAGCAGCAGCAGGGCCGCCCACAGGCGCCAGCGGAGCGAACGAAGGCTTTCGCGCCACGCGCGGATGAAGTGCGGGCGCTCCATGGCCGAGCGGGTCAGAGGCGGCGGTGCTGCAGCGAAGGCAGTTGTTCGCGCACGCTGCGCAGGCGCTCGATGTCCAGCTCGGCCAGCACCACGCCGGGGCCTTCGGCCTGCAGCGCCATCACCTCGCCCCAGGGGTCGATCACCATGGTGTGGCCCCAGGTGCGGCGGCCGTTCTCGTGCACGCCACCCTGGGCGCTGGCGATCACGAAGTCCTGGTTCTCGATCGCTCGGGCGCGCAGCAGCACCTCCCAGTGCGAGCGCAAGGTGGTGTAGGTGAAGGCCGCTGGCACCA
>SXGT01548987.1_pt1 | contig 21640 bp, 15 predicted proteins | sample 3176221 | NCBI WGS metagenome assembly SXGT01 (sample SAMN11356862, study PRJNA531348) | freshwater metagenome | isolation source: freshwater sample F1-120 | place: China: Fuxian Lake, Yuxi | collected 2017-12-25
AAACTACCATGGCTCTTTTAACCATTGCCCAAGCTCAAAAGGAAGGTGGTGTTGCTGCTTTCATTGATGCTGAACATGCACTTGATGTGGTTTATGCAAAAAAATTGGGTGTAAACACTGAAGAACTTTTGATCTCTCAGCCTGATACTGGAGAACAGGCTTTAGAAATTGCTGAAATCTTGGTTCGTAGCGGTGGAATTGATATCGTTGTCGTTGACTCCGTAGCTGCGCTAGTTCCTAGAGCTGAGTTAGAAGGTGATATGGGAGATTCTCATATGGGACTTCAAGCCCGTTTGATGTCTCAAGCTCTTCGTAAGCTTACAGGGTGTATTAGCAAATCCAAAACCTGCGTTGTTTTCATTAATCAGTTGAGAATGAAGCTTGGAGTGATGTTTGGAAATCCAGAAACAACTACAGGGGGTAACGCTCTAAAGTTTTATGCTTCAGCTCGCTTAGATATCCGCAGAGTTTCTGCCATTAAAGAGGGTGATGATGTGATTGGTAGCCGCACTCGCGTCAAAGTTGTAAAAAACAAAATGGCCCCCCCTTTCAAACAGGTCGAATTTGACATTTTGTTTGGAGAAGGAATTTCCAAAGAGGGGGACATTATTGATATCGCTCTGCAGTATGGCGTAATTGACAAGAATGGTTCTTGGTTTGCTTTTGAAGGCGAGAAGTTAGGTCAAGGTCGAGATAATACAAGATTGTTTCTAAAAGAGCATCCCGAGTATGCCGATAAGATCAAGAAAAAGGTAGAAGCTAAAGTTCAAAAAGATGGAGGCGCAGTTTTATCAGTGACTCCTGAAGCTTCTGACCGAGAAGAGGATGATTCTGAAGATGGTACCCAAGAAGCAACAAAAGCTGGAAAATCCGCTATCTCAGCTCGAACAAATCCTAAAAAGGGCGAGTGAAAAAAAAGCTTCTGATATCCATTTAAAAGCAGGACTTCCTCCTATTGTTAGGGTTCATGGGAGTCTTTATTACTTAAGTGACGAGGCGGGAGAAGTTATTGCCCGCCTCTCTCATTTTGAACTTAACGACTTTTGCCAGCATTTGATGAATGAAAGGCAAAAGGCTCGCTATGAGAGTGGCGAGGAGATTGATTTAGCTTATGAAATTTTAGGTATCGGAAGATTCCGCATTAATATTTGTCAGCAACGGTCTTTCCCAAGATTTGTTTGTCGTTTAATTCCTGAATACATAAAGAATTTTTCCGATTTAGCTCTTCCACCCGTTGTTGAAGACTTAGCCTTGGCGGGTCGAGGATTGGTTTTAGTTACGGGTGCCACGGGAAGTGGTAAGTCGAGTACTATTGCGGCCATGATAGATCATATTGCCCGAAATACTTCATCCCATATTGTGACACTTGAAGATCCCATTGAGTTTAGTTTTAAAGATCGCAAAAGCATTGTGACCCAGAGAGAGGTGGGCATTGATACAAAGAGCTTTGTTCAAGCTTTAAAGTATGCCCTTCGCCAAGATCCTGATGTTATTTTGATCGGGGAAATGAGGGATGAAGAGACGATTCTGATGGCTCTTTCAGCGGCTGAGACTGGCCATTTGGTTCTAAGCACTCTGCATACCAATGATGCCATAGAGACAGTGAGTAGAATTTTAGGAAGTGTCTCTGTGGGGTATCAAACTCAGGTCAGGTCTCAGTTGGCTTCAGTGCTTCAGGGTGTAATTTCACAAAGATTGGTAAATAGGGCCAATGGCAACGGACGTGTGCCTGCTCTAGAGGTTTTAATAGCTAATCAGCGGGTTAAAGATATGATTTTAGATCCCAAAAGAACGGTTGATCTCCGCAAAGCGATTGTTGAGAGTTCTAATATCGGAATGCAGACTTTCGATGATAATTTAATGAGTCTTTATAAAGACGGGGTTATCACTAAGGAAGAGGCACTCAAAAATTGTACCCAGATTCAGGACTTCCAACTCCGATTGGAGGGAATTGTATCTGGAATTGATGTAGAGAAAGCTGACCTTTCTAAGTCCAGAGCCCAAAAAATCCAAGAGGCCCTACTCTCAGATCAAAGCCCCCCTCCAATCATTGAGCTTGAGATCAATAGTCCAAAGAAGAAATAACACCCTAATCGATCCTTGGAACTGGTAGCCCGACTTTCATATCCAAATTATTGAATAACCCCACTTTTTATTATGCGCCGTGGCTCACCGGAAATCACTGCCCAATCGATCGTAAATTTGTCAATCGTCTCAAGACAAGCTATTGTCTGCGGCAAAAGATTTAAACCGTTTGGAGTGCTATGTCAGTTATGATTCAGGATAAAAAAGCGGCCACAGCTACGAAACAACCCTATCCTTACCGATACTCCTCTGAGTTTGTAGAGCCAGACTGGAAAAGGATTCCTGGTTATAAAGAAGTTTCTGAAGCCGACTGGAACAGTGCCCTTTGGCAGAAGCGTAATTTTATCAAGTCGGTCCCTCAGCTTAAGCAGGTTCTTGGAGATTTCTTAACCGAAACCATGGCCCTTGATCTCTTAAAAGATCAGCTCGAACGCTCCACTATGTCGATGTTGATTCCCCCTCAAATGATTAACACGATGAGGGTGGAGGATTTAAAAAATGATCCTATCAGACGTTATATGATTCCTTTTTTTTCAGATCGAGATCTAAAATGGCCTAGCCATCCCAAGTCCACTCGAGACAGCCTTCACGAACATGAAATGTGGGTAGTAGAGGGGCTAACTCATCGATATCCCACCAAGGTTTTGGCGGAGCTTTTATCAACCTGTCCTCAGTATTGTGGCCATTGTACTCGAATGGATCTAGTGGGGCAGAGTGTGCCTCAAGTGGCGAAACGAAAGTTTGATACCCCCCAAAAAGATCGTCACGAGCAGATTTTGGATTATCTAAGAAAGACTCCTTCGGTTAGAGATGTGGTGGTTTCGGGGGGGGATATCGCTAATTTGCCTGCTCAGACTTTAGAATCTTTTGTTCTTGCTCTTCTTGATATCGAAAACATTCGCGATATTCGATTGGCCAGTAAAGGGCTCATGGGAGTTCCTCAGCACTTTTTGCAGGATGACGTTTTGACTGCTTTCGATAAAATTGGAAAAAAATCGGTTCAGCGAGGGGTGAGCGTTGCAGTTCATACCCACATTAATCATGCTCAATCCCTGACCCCTCTCGTGGCCAAGGTGGCGAGAAAAATGTTGGATATGGGATTTCGAGATGTCAGAAATCAGGGGGTGCTTTTAAGAGGTGTTAATGACTCTCAAAAAGCACTTTTGGATCTTTGTTTCAAACTTTCTGATCATGGTCATATCACTCCCTATTATTTTTACATGTGCGATATGATTCCAAACGCTGAGCATTGGAGGGTCTCTTTATCGAAAGCTCAAAGCTTGCAGCATGATATTATGGGATATCTTCCAGGATTTGCGACTCCAAGAATTGTTTGTGATGTGCCCTTTGTGGGTAAAAGATGGGTCCATCAAAACCATTCTTACGACAAAGTAAAAGGGGTCTCTTACTGGACGAAGAACTATCTGACCAGTATTGAATGGGATAAACCTGAAGCGTTAAACCAGCTTTATGAGTACTTTGATCCTATTGATACATTGCCCACAGAAGGACAATCCTACTGGGCAGAAGAGGCTAAGAGGTCTTAGTCACCCAGAGAAATTCCTCGGTGACGGGCTGTTTGAAGGAAGGGGGAATCGGCTGAGATAAACCGATTTTTTCCTGCCCCTGTCTCTAAAGGAACCAATTCCACATTATCATTTCGGTAAGCTACCATTGTGTCGAATTGGCCATCGACTACAGCTTTCACAGCGGCCACTCCAAATCGGCTAGCAAGGATTCTATCGAAACCCTCTGGAGCTCCTCCGCGAAGCAGATGCCCTAATACAATGGCTCTAGATTCTCTACCCGTGATTCTTTCCAGCTCCTCTGCAACTCGATGGCCGATACCACCTAAACGAATTTTCTCAGGAGAATCTTCGATGATTTTACTGATGGTAACCTCTCCACCGATCGGCTTTGCCCCTTCAGCGACTACAACAATTGAGTATTTTTTTCTGGAGTGATAAAGATCATTTAGATAGGTGCCCACTTTATTTAGATTAAAGGGGATTTCTGGAAGTAAGATCACATCTGCATCACCTCCAAGACCTGCAAAGAGAGCAATCCATCCCGCATTTCTTCCCATCACTTCTACTACCATGATTCGATGATGAGATTCTGCCGTAGTGTGAAGCTTATCTAAAGCCTCAACAGCGGTAGTTACGGCCGTGTAAAAACCAATCGTGAATTCAGTTCCATGCAGATCATTATCAATGGTTTTAGGAATCCCAACGACCTTGATACCCTTTTGAGACATGCCGTGGGAGATACTTTGAGTGCCATCTCCACCGACAACAATCATGGCATCCACACGTTCCTGTTTTAAATGCTGGATTACCTCATCTGATCTGTCTTCATAAATTTTCTTCCCCTCTTTAACCACTGGAACTCGAAAGGGAGTATCAACATTTGAAGAGCCCAATAGGGTTCCGCCCTTAGAGAAAATTCCAGTCGTGTTGAGAAGATCTAGTGGTGTAAATTTATTTTCTAAAAGACCTTTAAATCCGTCGGGAATTCCTACGACTTGAATTCCGTATTCCAAGATACAGGTTTGAACTACAGCTCTAATGGCGGAATTTAGGCCTGGGCAATCGCCCCCTCCGGTGAGAAGTGCGATTTTTTTAATCGGTTGTTTTTTTGTCATGGTTTAAATTTGATCGCGAAAGATTGGAATGTGGTCAAGAAACCTACTTGTTGATATTGGACATCGATGAGGGCATCAGCTTTTAAACTTTTTCCGCCCTCAATAAGTCTTTCTAAAGCTTCGTTATAGGACCAGCTTTTAACTTTAACTTCACCCAGGTAATCAAATTTGGCATTCAGTGTTTTGCTGGTCCAAATAATTTCTGGTGTTTTTGTAGGTTCACTAGTGGATACAGATGTCGTTCTTGGAGATTCAATGATCGTAGTACTGGAGCAACCCAATATTGAAACCAAAAGCGACAAAACTAATCCAGAAAGAAGAGTTTTCATCTGTATGTTTTAGCCTAAGGATCTTTCAAACGAAACTACTATTTATAATCTAATAAGTTATTGAAAAACTACATTGTGACCCCTGCTGTGAATAGCGTAGAAAATTTTGTATTTGGTTAATAGGGCGATGCATTAATTGTGGAGGGGGGGGAGAAGGCGGGAGGTGCATCCCGCCTCTCTGGTGGAGTTAGTGGGGCTTAATTGCAGTATTGGGGTTGGTTTTTTTGCACCTGTGAATTGCGTTCAAAAACGTTCTCCTTATTAGAAATTATTTAGAGATTTTTTTGGGTTTTTAAACCCTATCTCTTTCGATCTTTATTTAGAGCAAATGGAGTGCCATCCTTAGAGAAAGTTTTTAGGCTTATTTAGCTCTTGAAAAAGGGGGCTCTTTGACACTTTTTTTCACTGGTATCACTTTGCCCCAGGAGAAATTTAAAATGACATATCAGCTCCTTGCAGTTCCGGTTTAGGTTTCTTTAACTTTGAGCAGCAGTTCTCGGTGAATAAATTTTAAGGCTAATTGAGGAGCACTAGAAAAACCTTTTCGCAAAGTCTCGGTGTGCCGTTGGGGTAATTTTATGAGGGTTCATTCAAGAATTTGGATGTGAAAGTGGGGCTACCAGCTCCAAGGAAAGTCGCTGTACGCCCCACTTTCACATCCAAATTCTTGAATGACTTCTTTTAACATGCGCTGTGGCTCATCGAGAACTGCTGAACTTTGAGCCCTGAATTTTACTTTAGCCCTAAGCTGGAATAAGGTGACTCCAGTTTTTTAAGAAAGAGAGATTATGTCATTTGATCCTAATGCCGCTGCTTTAGAAGACTCTGGAATTTTCGGATTAAACAGTTCATTTGAGGATTCAAAGTTGGTTTTTTTACCCGTTCCCTGGGAGGCCACAACCTCTTACGGGGGAGGGACTTCTAAAGGACCTAAAGCTATTCTTGAAGCGAGTCGACAGGTCGATCTTTTTGATCTTGAGATCCTAAATCCCTACGAAGCAGGATTTTACCTTCTTCCAGAATCCTCTTCAGTAAAGAACTGGAATAAAAAAGCCAAGCAAGAGGCTCTAAAGATCATCGAACGAGGCGGAGAGATTGGTAAAAACAAGAAGCTGAAAGAATCGTTGGATAAAGTGAATTATTTAGGTGCGAAGCTAAATGATTTTGTTTTCACTGAGACCCAGAAGCTTCTCAAAAAGAAAAAGTATGTAGGAATCGTGGGAGGAGATCACTCCGTTCCATGGGGTGCTCTAAAGGCCATCGCAGAGAAACACCCCTCTTTCGGCATTTTGCACTTTGATGCCCACTCAGACACTCGTATCGCTTTTGAGGGGTTTACTTGGTCTCATGCCTCCATCATGTACAATGTGTTAGAAAATATTCCCCAAGTAAAAAAACTGGTTCAAGTAGGAATTAGGGATTTTTGTGAACAGGAGTTTCAGTACTGTAAGGAACAAAAATCCCGCGTGAGTGTATTTTTCGATGAAGATTTAAGTAGAGCCAGGTTTGAAGGAACTCCTTGGAGTGATACCGTTCAGAAAATTTTGGCTCCTCTACCTAAGGAGGTCTGGATTTCATTTGATATCGATGGTCTTGATCCCAGATTCTGCCCTCACACCGGAACTCCTGTTCCCGGAGGCTTAGACTTTAATGAAGCTGTTTTTGTGATATCCTCTTTAGTCCGTTCAGGAAGAAAAATCATAGGTTTTGATCTTAATGAGGTTTCTCCTTCCTCGGATAAAGATGACTCTTGGGATGCCAATGTCGGTGCGAGATTACTCTACAAGCTCTCCGCTTGGATGTTGGCCAGTCAAGGGGCATTAAAAATTAGAAAGTAAGAAGGATTTATGGCCAAATATTTGAGTATTGATACTGAAGCTACAGGACTTGAAGATCACTGTTTACTTATCCAAGTGGCGGTCGTTCCTGTAGATGGAGAGAAGAATCTAGTGGCTGAAGATCTTGGAAAAGAGATTCTTATCCAATGCCCTAGTTTTGAAACACTTAAACCCACTTTAAGTGAATGGGTTATCCAACATAATGAAGGTCTTATTCGTAAGGCCCATGCTGAGGGAATAACCCCACAAGATTTTGTTCAATGGATGTTTACATACTTGAACTCCGAGAAGGTAAAGGCTTTTCTTGGCGGCGAACGTCCCTTACTTTTGGGAAAATCACTTAGTGCTTTGGATATCCCACTTTTAACCAAAAACCTGGGTAAAGTCTTTATGGATAAGCATTTTCATCACCACACTTTAGATATTACCTGTGTAGGACGTTTCTTAGTCGATGCTGGAGTTCTTCCTCCAGGGCATGGCTCTACAAGTCAGCTTTTGAAGTTTTTTAATATTCGAACTGAATCTAATCATACGGCTTTAAGTGATGCTCTGGATATGGCCCAAATCTATTTAAAATTGATTAAACTCATGGCTGAGAAGGGAATCGGAGCCAAATCCTGAATTTTAGATTAAATTGATTAAATAACTTTTTCAGCAAAAACTACTTTATAACTCATGAGCTCAGAATCTATCCATAACCTACTTTTTGAGTTAACCCAAAAGGCCGACAGGGCTACACGTTCCTATCGGTTTCGTTTCAGGGGATGGCTCCCGAAAGCCACCGACTCCAGAATTTTGGACTTGGGTTGTGGGGATGGGAAGATTCTCTGGTATCTCGGCAAAAAATATTCTTATGTTCATGGGGTTGATCTGGATTCCCAAAAACTCGATATTGCTAAATCTATGGGGGTTTCCGTACAGTGCCAGGATGTGTTCGAATTTCTTTCAACCACAAATAAGACCTTTGATCTTATTTGTGCGCTGGATCTGGTGGAACACCTGGGAAAAAACCGTATCCCCACTTTTTTGGAACTGTGTTTCAAAAAACTAAACTCTGGGGGAAGAATTATTTTGCAGATGCCTAATCCCTTGAGCCCATTCGGCTTTTCGGTTCAGCAGGGAGATTTAACCCATGAATTTACCCTTGCACCTGTTTTAACTCGAAAACTTCTTGAAATAGCAGGCTTTAATCAATGTCATTGGAGAGAAACAGGTCCTTCTCTCTGGGGATATTCTTTAGGATCCACATTTAGATTTTGTCTTTGGCGGTTGATTCGACTGGGTTACCGTTTTTTACATTTCATTGAAGCTGGAGAGAAAGAAAACTTTCCATTAACCCGTGTTTATCTTGTTTCAGCCCTAAAGCCCTGACTTTGGGTATACTTGTTACAAGCAGCAGTTCTCGGTGAATAAATTTTGAGGCTAATTGAGGAGGACTAGAAAAGCCTTTTCGCAAAGTCTCGGTGTGCCATTGGGGTAATTTTATGATGGTTCATTCAAGAATTTGGATATTAAAATGGGGCGTACAGCGACTTTCCTTGGAGCTGGTAGCCCCATTTTAATATCCAAATTCTTGAATGACTCTGCTTTTTAACATGCGCTGTGGCTCACCGGGAACTGCTGTGTTACAAGCTTGAGATGATCGTTGAATTTTGACCGATAAGCCTTTAAGGTTTTTAGCGAATTTTATTAATTGGGGAGAGATAGATCACATGTCGCTACTGAAAAAACTCAATCTTTGCGGAACGGTTCAAGGACCTGCTAAATTTGGAGTCTCAAAGGGTGATGAACCGGGCCACTTAGGTGTATGGGGTATCTGGAGTGAGCCCTCAGTAGAAGTTTTTAGAGTTGTCGTTAAGGCCCACAGTCAGGATCGAGCCATGACTGTTCCCACAGCTAGCTACACTTTTGCTCCGTCTAAGGAACAATCCTTTATTCAGTCGATTGAAACCTCACAAGAATTTAAACAATTTTTAGTAGGTTCTGATCGAGCCCAAACCGGACAGGTTACCCTTGAGTTTTGGTTAGATAATAATCGTACTGAAACGCTAAACTACACTCTCCCCGAAGTGATCAAATACTTAAGAGGTAAAGGTTCAAAAGCCCCCAGCCATGCTAAAACTTCTAAAGAATATCTAGTCCAAGATACATTAGTCGTAGCCTCCCTTGCTCATTCCGAACTCAAAGCCTACAGCGAAAAAGTAAAAGCAGAAATTGCTGAGAAACTTAGAAAAGCTGAAGAGGAAAGAAAACGAATTGAAGAGGAGAAAAAAGCAGCTCTTGCAAAAGCTCAAGCCGAAGCTGCTGCTAAAGCCGCTAAACCTGCAGCGCAAGTTGCAGCGGGTGGAGTTCCCGTAGATCGTTCCAAACCTACTCTTTCTCCAGCCAAAACGGCCATCTTCTTTGGCTCTTCAACCGGAAACACAGCCAATGTAGCGGAGATGCTTAAAAAGGAATTGGGTTCTGTCGATTACTTGAAAAATATTACCGATATCCATCCTGCCGATCTTACTGTGGTTGAAAATATCATTATTGGAATTCCCACATGGCACATTGGGGAACTTCAAGATGATTGGGCCGCCATGCTTCCAGAGGTTAAAGCTCTAAGTTTTACAGGTAAAAAAGTGGCTCTCTTTGGTCTGGGAGACGGAAAAGGTTACGCAGATACTTACGTTGACGGAATGGCTGAACTCCTTGAGCCTTTTGAAAAGGGCGGAGCCAAACTTTGTGGCCAATGGCCCACGGATAGTTACGAATTTAAAAAATCTAAAGCTATCCGTGATGGTAAATTCCTAGGTCTTGTGATCGATGTGGAAAACCAGGATAACCTCACTGACAAACGGGTGAAATCTTGGGTGTCTCTCATTCAAAAAGAGATGGGCATCTGATATAGCGGTTAACAAACCAAAGACTCATTGCGCGAAACGCATATAGTCAATAACAAATGCTAACAAAAACGTGACAAAATCCTCAAAGATAAGTGAAAATCTAATTGCAACGTGACAAGACTAAGTTGAGTCACGGTTCTCGTCGGCAAGTTAGTTCCAGTTCAGTTAGAAGTTAATCTAAACATTGGGGGAAATGAATGAAGCGTCTAGCGATTGGTCTATTAATTACATCTTTGAATCTGTTTGCAGCTCACATTGCTGTTATCGACAGCGGTGTTGATTACAAACATAAGGACTTAAAAAACAATATTTGGCAAAATCCAGATTCCAAAACCGTCGATGCTGACGGCACTACTTACGATGATGATATTCATGGTTGGAATTTTGCTGAAAACAACAACCAAGTTATCGACTATAAATATTTAGGAACTTTCTCTTCTGACTGTACCAAGATTTTTGACGTTCAAGCTAAAATTCTTGCAGGTACAGCTACTCAGGAAGAAAAGGACTGGTACAAAGCTAAGAAAAGTGATGCTGAGTTCTTAAAAGAACTGCAAAAATTTGGAAACTTTGTTCATGGAACTCACGTATCTGGTATCTCAGCAGCTGAAGCTCAAAAAGCCAATCTCATTGCTCTTAAATTAATTCCTACTGAAACTCCTGGAGCCGCTGAAGTGGCTCGATTTGTAGCTGAACACAAAGCTGAAGCTTCTGAAGTCCGCGATGAAAACCCCATGGTTATGATGTTTTTAACTATGATGGCTCAACGCCAAGTTACCATGCTAACAACCGTTGGAAAATACACTGGCGCTGTAAAATCTGAAATTGCCAATGGCTCTTTTGGGATCAGCATGACCGCCGTTAAACCTATTGTGAAACAGCTAGTAAAACAGATTACTGGAAGCGATCCTACAGATGCTGAGACTGATGCCTATGCTAAATTCTTTGTGAACGAAATTACTAAGGGTTCAAAAGATTTCGTAGGTGCGGCCTCAAACACTCTCTTTGTGTTCGCAGCTGGTAATGACGGTACAAATAACGATAGCATTCCAGCTTCACCTGCTAACGTTAAGACAGACAACACCATTACCGTAGCTGCTACCAACGGAATGACCTCCTTGGCAGTATTCTCAAACTATGGTCAGAAAATGGTGGAAGTAGCGGCTCCTGGTGTCGCTATCATGTCAACTATCCCTGGCGATGAGCACCTAAGAATGAGTGGAACTAGTATGGCTGCTCCTTATGTGACCAATGTCGCTGGACTTGTGAAGGATGGAAATCCCAGTCTTAATCCCGCTGGCATTAAGAAGGTCTTAATGGAAACTGTAGACATAAAAGACTTCTTGAAAGGGAAGGTCACCACTTCTGGTATTGTTAATAAAGCTCGCGCGATTAGAGCCGCTGAACTTTCGAGAACAATGTCTTTAGAGGCTGCAATTAAACAATCTCGACGTGCTGTAGCTGATGAATCTGTAAGTAGTTGGAGCACAAGAGGGGTCTCTGAAAAAGATCTGATTGTATTACCTTTACCCAGTACTTTCTAAGTTCTGAATAGTTTAAAAAGCCCCTCAAGTCTTAATGATTTGAGGGGCTTTTTTTGTCCTTTTTAACTGGAAAATCTTCTCAACGCAATTTCCATAGTAACTTTAATTCAGCCTGTAAGAATCCATTTTTTCATGTGCCGTTCTAGCACAACTGTTGTCTTGACCGCAGCAATAAGAGACACACATAGCGATTGCATTGTTACATTGAGAAGTCCCACATACGGCGGGAGAGCAGGAGGCTAAATCATCCCTAAAAATATCTCTAGCATTGGCTTTACATTCAGCGGAGCCACTACCCTTATTTGAACACATGTCAGCACATAAATAACTTCTAGTTGCGTAACTCCAGTAGGATTGTTGACCTAACCAAATGCCGAATTTTTGCATTCCAAAGGTGTTACAGGAGCTCTCTTCATCGTTACAACTTCTACTTGGAACATTGGACCGACGTGGGGCTGGAGTTCTTAAAGTTCTATCTAGTGCAAGGTTTAAGGCAGCCTGACTGTCATAAAGCCTCTTTAAATCCCCCCCTAAGCAAATGGTATTATCTGCAATTTTAACTATTCCTGTGGCAATATTATAAGAGCAACTTGTGATAGCGCTGCCCGCTTTGATTCCTGTGGTACAACCTAGAATAGTTGCTGTCATCTGCGCCGAGCTCGCAGAGCTTCCTGCGATGCAGTTAATGATTTCATTCATAGTGAATTGAGAGCTTCTAGAATTCGATTTTTGAGAGTTCTGACAAGCGTGTAATCGTTCGTAAACTTCATAGATTGTAATTCCAGAATCTAACGCGCATTTTGCAATCCCCGCAGCACTTGCACCATGACCAGGAATAAAGGCCTCAATAGCAAGTCCAGCTAGACACAAACCTGTTTCTTTAATGTGATGGGCAGATCGTTGTTGAATACACTCAGTGTCATTGCAATCGCAGAGAATTTCTCCGTGGTACCCTGTAGCTAGAGCATATCCAGAAAAGGGAAGGGTTAAGTGAGATAGGAACAATGTAACTAATAAGAAGACTGATTTCATGGGCCCCCTAAAGAGAGTTAATTGAACCCATTAATTATCATGCTTATTGCGTTGCGTTAAGCAAAATCATTAAAATTGTTAATCGCCTCCGGTATCCTGGAGTTGACTTTCCCGTCCGACTCCTGTGACCTACTTACGAGTTTCACAAAAATAAAAAAATACTGGAACAGATATAAATGATTGAAATAAAATGCTTATTTGACCTTGTGCTCGCCCTGGTTCTTAGCCTATTTTTAGCTCCCATCATTATAATAATTTGGATAGCGATCAAATTAGAGGATGGGGGCCCCTCTCTTTACTGGTCCCAACGAATGGGCATCTTAAATCATCTTTTTTCAATGCCCAAGTTTAGAAGTATGAAGCTAAACACTCCACAAGTAGCAACCCATCTTCTCAATGATCCCGATTTATATTTAACTTATGTCGGTAAGTTTCTAAGAAAATCTAGTCTCGATGAAATTCCACAACTCTGGTCAGTCCTCAAAGGAGATATGTCTTTCGTGGGGCCTAGACCTGCTCTATTTAATCAAGAGGATCTTATTTTATTAAGAACCCAAAAAAACATTCACCATTTAAAACCAGGAATCACAGGATGGGCGCAGATTAATGGCCGAGACGACATTTCCATTCCAGCTAAAGTCGAGTTGGAGGATTTTTATATGAGCCACCAATCCTTTTTGTTTGATCTCAAAATTATCTGGCTGACCTTTTTTAAAGTAATTTCAAAAGAGGGAGTTAAGCACTAGTCGAGAATTAAAGACCTGTTAATGTAATGTGACAGGATTCGGAGCCAAAACTTCAGGTTTAATTTGTGGATGGTATTCAGGGACTAAGGTTTGAACCTTTTCTTGCAAGTCTGCGGAGTAATAAAAATTCTGTTTCCCAATAATAGATTCTAAATCATGAGCAAATTTATCACTCACCTCACGTGCTCTAGCAACACGAATCATAGGATGGCCGGTTTCTAAAGTAGCTTCAGTTTCAAATAAAACCTCTTCATAAAGCTTTTCACCAGGTCTTAAACCAGTAAATACGATCTCAATATCCTTACCCTCCTCAAGGCCATTAAGGGTAATCAGCTGTCTTGCTAAATCGACGATTTTAACTGGAGATCCCATGTCTAGAATAAAAATCTCCCCGCCCTTTCCTAAAACACTAGCTTGAAGAATAAGTTGAGCCGCTTCAGGAATCGACATAAAAAAACGATTCACTTGCGGATGAGTCACCGTTACAGGCCCCCCCTCCTTAATCTGTTTTAGAAAAAGAGGGATCACACTTCCAGAACTTCCAATTACGTTTCCAAATCTCACAATAATAAACTTGGTTAATTCAGTTTGTGCTTGATAGTGCTGACAAATCATTTCAGCGATACGTTTAGTAGCTCCCATGATGTTAGTAGGATTAACTGCTTTATCTGTAGAAACTAAAATAAACTTTTCTAGTTGATACTTGATTGCCAACTCAGCCACAATTCTCGTTCCATGAATATTATTCCTAATGGCCTGTTCCGGATTTTTTTCCATAATCGGAACATGCTTATAAGCAGCCGCATGGATAAGAACTTGCGGTTTGTGAATAGAGAATATTTTCTCCATTTGACCTTTATCACGAATATCGGCAATAACCCCGACAAACTGGCTCTCAGGCAGAATCTTAGTAATGCTTTGCTCTAACTGATAAAGATTAAATTCTGAAATTTCGACTGCGATAATTTTTTTCGGTTTAAATCTCGCGATTTGAACACTCAACTCAGAACCAATCGACCCACCAGCCCCTGTCACCAAAACCGATTTATCTTTCAACATCAAACTGATTTGGGTTAACTCTAGAATAGCAGACTTTCTACCAATTAAATCTTCCAAACTTACGTTCTGTAATTGAGTGAGATCAATATTTCCGAAAAGATAATCAGAAATCTTAGGAAGTTTCTTAATTAAAACATTGAGCCCCTTACAGCAATTAATAATTCGTCTCAGTTTTTCAGGTGATGCATTTGGAATGGCGATAATAATTTTATTAATTTTGTACTGTTCGCAAACCAACGGAATCTGCTCCACTATGCCGGCCACTGGAATACGATGGATCCATTTATTTACATAGGAACGATTATCATCAACAAAAGCAACTACTCGCATTTTAAGAGCGGGATTTTTTTGAATGCTTCGCGCGAGCTGTTCCCCGGAGTTACCGGCCCCTATGACTAAAACATTAAGACAATCACCGACTGAGGTTTTAACCACAAACAATTCTCTAAAAAGTCGGTAAGAAAATCTCCCCCCCCCTAAAAGGACCACTAACAGTAACCAGTCAATAATTAGAGAGGATCTAGGAATGTGTTCCAAACGGGTAAAAAGGAACAATAAAAGGTAGGAGGCCATAACCGCAAATAAAGCCCCCCGAACCACTCGAATCAAATCGGGCGCACTTGAAAATTTCCAGACCCCTTTATAGAGCCCACAAAAATAGAAAATAAAAAGTTGGCTTATGGTTACTAAGGCCAAGATCATCGTAAACTTTGATACCTCGGATGAGATAAAATCAAAGTCTCCAAAAGCTAACCAGAATGCACAAAACAAAGAGAGCGCTGAGGCCACGTAATCATGTAAAATTGCTAAGGAAGTCTTCTGCCAACCCTTTAGATTGTCGATGGAATTTATCATCTTTATAGATCACAACCTGATTGTTTGAAAAACCCCAGTTTTACCGTGTTTAGAGAGGTTTGCAAGGGGATTATCTTTTGACCGTAAAGCCGCTAAAAACCTAGAGGGCCTTAGTATAACCCCCATCCGCTAAAATATCGGTTCCAGTCACATAAGAGTTGGCATTAGAGCATAAAAAAACTGCAATACGTGCAATCTCTTCGGGTTCAGCAATTCTGCCCACAGCTGTCTCTTGAGCCATGGATTCAAAAAAAGCGGGCGATTTCTTTTTAAGCTCTTCAAGTCTCGTGGTTCCAGTAGGACCTGGAAGTAAATTATTAACCAATATTCCCATTCGACCGACCTCTTTAGCCAATCCCTTTGCATAGGCCGTGAGTCCGGCCCTGAATGTAGCACTTACAGGAAGTTTAGGAATAAGCTCCACTGCAGAAGTTGAAGTAATAGTAAGAACTCGTCCCCACTTTTTCTTCTTCATTCCTGGCAAGAGTAATTGAGCAAGCAGGATGACACTTCTAAGTAATGAATAATAACCCTTATCCCAGCCCTCAAGAGTAATATCCAAAACAGCACCCGCAGCCGGTCCTCCGACATTATTAATAAGGATATCAATACTTCCAAGTTTCTGAATATCGGCTACGACCTTTCTAATTTTCTTTTCATCAGTTAGGTCCAACTCCTTGCCGATAATTTTGACCGTGGGGTTCTTTCGCTTAAGTTTTTTTACAGCCGCTTCAACTTTTGAATAATCACGGCTTGCAATAATGACATTAGCCCCTTCTTCAACGAAAGCTTCAGCTATCGCATAACCAATGCCACTTGATCCGCCAGTAATAAATGCCGTTTTATTCTTTAAACCTAAATCCATTAGCCCCCCTTGAGCCTTTCCAACTTTTCTTTCCAACGATTCTCTACAAGTAGACGAATTTTTTTATTCTCTGATAAATTTAAATTGGGATCTTGTTCTAAAAGTTCTAAAGCTTCATCTCTAGCCAAACTTAATAGCTTTGCATCTCTAAGAATATGGCCAACTCGGAAGCCGGGAAGCCCACTCTGTCTAGTTCCCAAAAACTCTCCTGGCCCTCTTAGTCTTAAATCTTCTTCGGCGATCTCAAAACCATCTTCCGATCGCTCCATGATTCTTAACCGTTCAGTCACATAAAGATCAGCAACTAAAATGCATTCACTCTGAAGCCCCCCTCGTCCGACCCGTCCTCTAAGCTGATGAAGCTGCGAAAGCCCTAAACGTTCAGGGTGTTCAATTGCAATAAGAGTTGAATTGGGAACATCAATCCCCACTTCGATTACTGTGGTCGCGACAAGAATGTCGTACTTTTTATTCTTAAAATCTAAAAGTATCTTTTCCTTTTGATCAGCCTTCATTTTTCCGTGAAGCAACGCTATCTGGTTATTCGGAAAGTCTTCCTTCTTAAGGGTCTCATACATTTCGGTAGCCGATTTTAAGTCCAATTTTTCGGAAGCCTCAATCAGCGGGTAAATAATATAAACTTGCTCTCCCCTTTGAAGTCGCTCTCGAATTTTTGAGTAAAGTTTGGGCCGCTCCCTATCTCTTAAAATAGAGGTCTTAATAGGAATTCGGTTTGCCGGTTTTTGCCTAATAAGAGTTAAGTCGAGATCCCCATACAAAGTGAAGGCTAACGTTCTAGGAATAGGGGTCGCAGTCATCATAAGCAGATGAGCCCCTTCACCCTTTTGAATCAAAGTATTTCTTTGCTCGACACCAAATCGATGCTGTTCGTCGACAATAACAAGCCCGAGTTTATGAAATTTTACCCCTTTTTGGAAAAGAGCATGAGTTCCTATAATAACGTGGGCTGTTCCTAAACGAATAGCCTCTTGAATCTCTTTGGAACCCGCGTTGGAGTGGGTCAATAACAAAGGGATAAGGCCCGTGGAGATTAGAAGCTTCTCAGCCGTTTGAAAATGCTGCTGAGCTAAAAGTTCGGTGGGGGCCATGAGGGCTGATTGATAACCATTACCTCCCGCAATCACTGCCGAAGCCAATGCCACAACGGTTTTTCCAGAGCCTACATCTCCTTGAACAAGACGACTCATGGCAAAAGAGCGGCTCAAATCCTTTTCAATTTCACTTAGAGCTTTTTGTTGATCTTGAGTAAGTTCGAAAGGTAAAGATTTTACAAAGTCTTTCATTTTTGACTTTGAACTCTCAAGCACAGGAGCTGTTTGACACTGTTGATTTTGTTTCTTAAGACCTAACCCTAGCTGAAGAATGAAAAATTCTTCAAATATAATTCTTTGCAGAAACTTAGTTATTTCATTCTCTTTGGGACATTCTTCGGGAAAATGAACGGCTCGAAAACTACTCCGTAAAGTCGGTAAATCTAATCGTGTTCTCATTATTTCCGGCAAAGAATCATCCAAAGACTGAAGAGAGAGCTTAATCACTTCGCCCATCATTCGACGAATTGTTTTCTGCTTAAGCCCTTCAGTTTCACTATAAACAGGAACCACTCTTCCAAAGTGAAGCGAGGCTTTAGGTTTCCCCTCTTCAAATTCGGTGATCTTTTCATACTCGGGATGACTGATTTGAAGTAACCCACGAAAAAATTTCACCTCCCCAAAACATACTAAAGTGTTTCCTTCTTTAAAGTCTTCTTTGAGAGACGGAAAAGCATGAAACCATGACAAGAGAATTCGACCTGTCTCATCCCCTACTACAACCTCAAGCCTTGATTTTCTTGCCTGTCGAATCTCTCGCTGAGAGAGGACTTTCACTAACAGCGTTGCATTTTGGTTGGGAACTAACTCACGACACTTAGTAATTCGGCGTCGGTCTTCGTAAGTTCTTGGAATAAAATAAAGGGCATCTTCGATGGTCGAAATGCCCTTTTTGGATAGAACTTGTGCAAACTTAGGACCTACTCCTTTTACAAATTGGATGTCGGTCGAAAGAACATCATTCATACTTAACGCTTAAGATCTCGTAATCAATCTCCCCTTTGGGGACTTTAACTGTGACCGAATCGCCCTCTTTTTTATTCAAGAGTTGTCTCGCCACTGGAGACTCAATCGAAATCATGCCGGCTTTAATATCAGATTCATCGCTTCCTACAATAGAGTAGTTTTTAATCTCTTCAGAATCGAGATCTTTCAACTGAATGGTAGCTCCAAACACGATCTTATCGGTACGGATTTCTTTGGGATCCACCACCAGAGCTCTAGCCAATTTATCTTCAATCTCTTTGAGACGCCCTTCAATAAAAGCCTGCTTTTCTTTAGCCGCATCATACTCTGCGTTCTCAGATAGATCTCCGTGAGCTCGAGCTGTTGCAATCTCTTCAATTACCTTCGGGCGCTCAATAGTTTTCAACTGCTTTAACTCTTCATCTAATTTCGACTTACCACGAACTGTCATAGGAATTTGGCTCATTTTTTATCACCTCTTAGCCTCACCGCTTAAAAAGCTACCGCTCTTGCAAGCAATGGGTCTCTAAATTTATTTTTTTCATCTGGGAAATTGCCTGAACTCCGGCTTTAGCTGAAGCAATCGTTGTAAAATAACAAAGGTTTCTCATTAAAGTTGCTCGCCTTAGTTCGTAAGCCGCTCCGACCTCATGAACCCCCAATGCCGAAGTATTAACCACCAGGTGAATCTCACCATTTTTAATATGGTCTACCACATGTGGGCGTCCTTCGTTGACTTTATTTACCGTAGAGATCTTAATATTGTGACGACTTAGAGCTTCCGCAGTTCCACGGGTTGCGCATAGTTCAAACCCCAACTCTACAAGTTGAAGTGCAATATTTTTAACGCTTTCCTTATCGTCATCTTTAACACTCAAAAAAGCCTTTCCGCTTTTAGGCAGCGGAAATCCGGCTGCAATCGTAGACTTTCCAAAAGCCTCACCAAAAGTTTTTCCTACCCCCATGACCTCTCCGGTTGATCTCATTTCAGGCCCTAAAATAACATCCGTTCCAGTAAATCGAGTGAAGGGAAAAACAGATTCTTTCACATAAACCAAATTCATCTGTTTTTCAGAAATTTTTAAATCTTTAAGCTTCTTACCCATCATCACCTTCATCGCAATTTTAGCAAAGGGAATTCCCTTAGCTTTACTAGCGAATGGTACGGTTCTAGAGGCCCTCGGATTAACTTCAAGAACGTAAATCTCACCATTCTCTATCGCAAACTGAATATTGATAAGCCCTTTAACTTTTAATTCCAAAGCGATGACTCTTGTCTGCCGTTCTAACTCTTTTTGAATCTCCTGTGATAATGTCATAGGAGGTAACGAGCAGGCTGAGTCACCCGAATGAACTCCAGCCTCCTGAATCTGCTCCATCATTCCAACAATCATAACCTCTTCACTGTCACAGATAGCATCCACATCAACTTCAGTGGCGTTATTTAAAAACCGATCAATAAGAAGAGGAGACTCTTCGGATATTTCAGCCCCCTTAAGAAGCCACTTTTGAAAATCTCGACTGTTATAGATAATCTCCATCCCTCGTCCACCTAAGACAAATGAGGGACGAACAAGCAAAGGAAAACCTAACTGTTCAGCAGCCTCTAAGGCTCTATCGGGATCAGAAACAGTGACACTCTCGGGCTGATTGATCTCTAATTTGTAACAAAGAGCTCTAAACTTATCTCGATCCTCAGCCACCTCGATAGATTCAGCTGAAGTTCCCATAATAGGAATATTTAACTTGGCCAGTTTACGACTTAAATTAAGAGGGGTCTGCCCCCCAAAGTGAACAACAATTCCTTCAGGTTTTTCTTTTTCAATAATGTGAAGAATATCTTCTAAAAATAGCGGCTCAAAATAAAGCTTATTACTAATGTCATAGTCAGTGCTTACCGTCTCGGGATTGCAATTAACCATAATGCTTTCATAGCCCTCTTCTCGAAGAGCGAAAGAGGCCTGAACACAGCAATAATCAAATTCAATTCCCTGACCAATTCGATTAGGTCCCCCACCAAGAATAACCACCTTCTTCGCTTTTGAGGAGGAAACAACATCGTCCCCTTTTTTCTCATAAGAAGAGTAATAGTAAGGGGTAGTAGAAATAAACTCAGCCGAGCAGGTGTCGACCATTTTATAAACAGGCTTTAAATGGATTTGCTCACGTTTAGCCCTAACCTGTTCTGCAGAGGACTTAAGAAAGTAAGCTATTCCATCATCTGAAAATCCCATCCGTTTCCAACAACGAAGCTCCTCGAAAGTAACATCATTAAGTCTTCCTGCCCAGTGAGCAATCTTCTTCTCCTCTTTTACAATCTCTTCGATATTTCTTAAAAACCACGGATCGATTTGAGTGAGAAGATGAATCTCTTCAAGAGAGATCCCTTCACGAAAGGCTTGAGCTAACCAAATCAAACGGTCAGCCTTCGGAGTTTGAATGTACTGTCGAATCCCTTCAATCCAACTCGTTCCTGAACGCAACTTTCTTCTCTCAGAAATCGGATTAAATCCCCACCACTTATTTTCCAAGGAACGCATCGCCTTTTGTAGAGACTCTTTAAAAGTTCTCCCCATGGCCATAGCCTCTCCCACCGATTTCATCGCAGGAGAAAGGCTAGAATCTGAATTGGGAAACTTTTCAAAAGTAAATCTAGGAATTTTCGTCACTACATAATCGATACTAGGTTCAAAACAAGAAGGAGTCTTTTTGGTAATATCATTAGGAATTTCATCAAGAGTAAAACCAATCGCCAATTTAGTGGCAATTTTTGCAATAGGAAATCCAGTCGCTTTAGAAGCAAGAGCTGAGCTTCTAGAAACCCTGGGATTCATTTCAATGGCTACTTGTCGGCCTGTTTTAGGATCGACGGCAAATTGGATATTAGATCCCCCAGTATCAACGCCGACAGCGCGAATAATTCTCAAAGCTGAATCGCGCATCTCTTGATACTCACGATCGGTGAGCGTTTGTTGAGGAGCCACCGTAATACTATCTCCCGTATGAACCCCCATAGGATCAAAGTTCTCAATGGAACAGACGATAACTACGTTGTCTTTCGAATCTCTAACAACTTCTAGCTCATACTCTTTCCAACCCAAAACCGATTCTTCAATCAAAACTTCACTTATAGGGCTGGCCTCTAGCCCCTTAGCACATTCAATTCTAAACTCTTCGATATTGTAGGCAAAAGCAGCTCCAGTCCCCCCAAGAGTAAAGGAGGCTCGAATAATGATAGGGAAACCGATTCTTTCAACAATTTTAATTCCTTCATCTAAAGTGTGCGCTAAACCACTCTTTGGAAAATCAACTCCTACTTGGGTAAGGATCTCTTTAAAACTCTCTCGACTCTCGGCTAGTTTAATCGCCCGTTCTTTAGCTCCAATAAGCTCCACATTATACTTTTTTAAGACCCCTTTATCAGACAAGGCCATCGCCAGATTAAGAGCTGTCTGTCCGCCCATCGTTGGTAAAATAGCCTGAGGTCTTTCCTTTTGAATGATCTCTTCTAAATAATCGACTGAAAGAGGTTCAATATAGGTGCGATCTGAAAACTCAGGATCGGTCATAATAGTGGCAGGATTACTATTAACCAGGACCACTTCGTAGCCCTCTTCTCTTAGAGCTTTGCACGCTTGAGTTCCTGAATAATCGAACTCGCAGGCCTGACCAATCAC
>SXGT01213411.1_pt1 | contig 21634 bp, 31 predicted proteins | sample 3176221 | NCBI WGS metagenome assembly SXGT01 (sample SAMN11356862, study PRJNA531348) | freshwater metagenome | isolation source: freshwater sample F1-120 | place: China: Fuxian Lake, Yuxi | collected 2017-12-25
AGCAGTGCGCTCAGCCCGGTAGCCGTGGTCGCCCCAAACGACGCCAGCAAGTAGTCGGAATACAAATCTGCTATCGGTTGTGATTTCATACGGGCGATTCTACACTTTTTTCGTTCCAGTCGCGTAAGGTGAGTGAGCAGCTTGAGGCCATCAGGATAGGCGATGTGCTGTAAGGAGCGTGCCACGGCACCTGGCTGGGTATCCACCTCTTTGAGCGTCGTCAACGTGTGTACGGCGCCGGGCTGGCTGTCTTTGACGATACCGTGTACCAGGGCTTGCTTGGAGGTGACACCCTTCAGGAGGTCCCGCAAGCCTGCCAACCCAGGCAACTGGACATGCTCTATCCGGCCAGTGGCAATGGCGAGGGAGTGGGTAGGGTCGCTCGTGGGCGTTCCGTGTGCATTGGCTATGAGCCGCTTTGAGGCGTGGCCCTTGGTCGCGGTGAGCACGGACAAGGCAAACGGTGTGGTGAGGGCGTCGGTCATGGGAGCACCGTCCCTGCTACCCGGCGCGGCGTGGGGAGCCAGCGCAGGAAGGCGGCACAGGCGGCGCAGCGGGCGGCGGCATAGTGTGGGCCTGCCCCGGGGCTGAGAGACGGCGGGGCGGTGTGCCCACAGCGCCAGCACCGGGCGGCGGCTGGTTCTGGGGCGTGTGTCGTGCTATACTCGTGGTACATGCTCTGCCTCCCGTAGCGCAGACACGCGCTACGCACCTGTTGGACACAATGCCCTAGGGGTTCCCTAGGGCATTGCTGCGTCTGGACCATGCGTCGGAAGGCTCCACAGCGCGGTGAGCAGCAGGTGCGGAGGTGCGGTTATCTCTTACGTGTGCGATAATCGCTAACAAATCGTTGTACAAGCAGACTGCACGTTTGCTACACTGAGAAGCCTTTCCCTTTGGCATCTCAGCCCGCTTGATAATCGACTCCGGTTTCCGCTGGCTCGCTCGCTGGCCTGCTGTGCGTCGTGCTTCGAACACGTCGCCCTGTGGGCCGTGACGCGTTTGTCGTTAGTCTTCCATCGTCCCTTCTGCTGCCAGTACCTCCCGTATCCGCCGCGTGACCTCGCGCTTGGCGGCGTAGGGCTCGATGAGTGTGGACACTCAATGCCCGTGCGCCTTGGCACTCGGGGCCAGCTCCCGCTCTGCATGCGTCATGAGCCACCGTTAATCGTTGATGGTCAATGCTGGCGCTTCATTGGCGAACTGTGTGATTGTTCGTAAGCTCATCGGATCAAGCCTCAGTGATTTTCCTCGTCTTCGATGTCGGCCAGATTCTGTACATGTCCTTGGTTGATAATCGACTGCAATTCGGCACGAATGCCCTCCCTTGACATGTCTGGAGATAAAGGTCCATTGGCGATGGTGGATGGCTGGCGCCATGCCGTCAAGATGCGTCCAGTGCGGCGAATAGCCGCACATGCCGCGTTGATCTCTCCCCATTGCTCTCGGGCGAGTTTGGCGGGATCGTGCCGTGCATACGCCGCGAGAATATCGCACCCCTGCCGGTAGTGTTCCCCAACCGTTCCGAGCGTCTGCTGGCGTTCCATCGCCCACAGTGACAAGTGCTGCCGCACCATCTTCGAGTCCGTGATGATGTTCGTGAGGGTACGCTGGTGTGTTGGTGGCGTGGTGGCAGCCTTGGCAACGAAGTCGAGCAACGGGCCAACATAGCGCGGGGACAGCGGCTCGCGTCCATGTGCCCACAGTGACACCGTGGTTTTTGATACGCTCAGCGTCCGCGCGACTTCTTGCTGGGGCACACCGAGGGTCCGTAAGAGGTCGAAGAGGCTTTTGACATAGAGTGGCGCAGTTGTCATGCAGAGCCTTGGAGCAGAGTATTTGATACAACTATCTATGAGTTTAGATATTTTTACCCAAATATCCAAGAGGAAAGTGGCCCTCCGCTCGTACCTGGCCGCTGTGAAGCAGTCAGCGCTGGCGAGGCACTCGAGCGAACGAGTGAGGCCGCGCCGCTTACCGTTGTACAGTGACCACAAAGGGTCTCCGCCACTGCCTCTCCGCAGCTTGGCCAATCACCGTCCGTTTGGACGGTGTGCTTTGCTCATCACGGCCCTGCTTTGTGAGTCATTGCGGGGAGAATGCCTTGTCTTCTTGAGGATGTACACGTTCCCCCGCTATGCTACCCTGCCCGACCGCTCACTTTCGGCTTTTGGCTCGCGGAGCTTCACCGTGTCACTCCGGCCAGAAGGCCGGATCGAGCACGTGCTCCGCACTCCAGGGGCATAGCAGGGGGATCACGTCCTCCTCCAGTGCCAGGGCGGTATCCACCTCCAACCGGGCCACCGCATAGGCATCCGCCAGCTCGGCGGGCACGGTCGGGCGCAAGCTGGGGTTGGCGCGCAGCACTTTGGCCAGTTCCAGCCGCTGCGCCCGGACGGTATTGCGCCAGCCCCGTCCGGCCCGGTGGAAGTCGTGGGGCAGGAAGCGGGCCGCGAGGTGCAGCTTCAACAAATGCTCAAGAAGCCGGGTGAGCCGATGATACAGCTCGCGTTGCTCACTTTGCCCCAAGGCGACCACCTCCTCGATCAAATGGGGAAGATCGAGCGCCGCAAACTGCCGGGCGTCCAGTAACGTGGCTTGTTCCTGCGTCCAGGCGTAGAAATCCTGGTCGTACAGGGCGGGCGGCGTGTTCACGTTACGTCTCCTGTGTCTCAAGGGTCTGGCGCTTGACCATGGCGGTTTTCTTCTCGGCCCCACATGCCACACATTTCCGCCACACAATGTCCCGTAGATTCCCGCGCTCTCCATGAGACGCATGCTGTCTCTTGCTACACGGTGGTCCCAGCTCATACTTGAGGGGATCGAAATCGAGACCAGATGCCGGCGTCACGGGCGTGGGGTCGAGGGGCATGGCGTCACGGGTGGCGGCTTCCCCACACCCACACCTCCCCTCGTGTTGTGCGCGAGGAGGTGTCGCGTGTGCACCAGCGTCCATCCTCTGTGATACCGTATGACCGTGAGACGATATTATGTCCCGCGAGGTGCCTGGGTGTGCGAGCCGCCAACGTAGCCCATCCAAGAGCAGTGCGGTCACGGTTTGGCGATGCTCATACGCATAGCGTTGCATTTGGGTGGCGAGATCCCGTGGGATACGGAGGGCGATAGACACGGGGCGCTGTGCCTCATCTACATACGTCAGGGGTCTTCCGGGGGGTCTTCCGGTCGGTTGGCGTGCCATCGGGGCGTTCCTTCTCTGTGATCTCCTGTCACCAGGCGGTAAGCGCTTGCTGGCGCTCGAGGTGCGGTTCGCGGAGCTCCGGGTGGTCCGCTAAGAGCTGCGCCAGTGTGGCGTCCGCTTGTCGTATGGCCTCAAGATCCAATGGGCGCTTCGACATCTGTGGTACTCCTATCACCGTCTTCCCCTTCCTCTCGCACCATGGCGAGGATGGCCGAGGGCGTAAACACCGTCCCCGCCCGGGAGTACAGTCCCTGCTCAGCCAGCTGGGTCGTCATCGCGCGGGTGGAGAGTCCCGCCTCGCAGAGCTTTCGCGTAATGACAATCACGGCTTGTTCGTCGGTGTTAGTTTTCAGGTGGATACCATCGGCCCCCAGCGTCATGCCGTAGGGCCCATGGCGGCTGACACGCTCGCCTTTGTCCCATTTGTGGCCCATGGCCACCTTGGTCCGCACCTTGATCCCCTGGCGCTTCTACTCGGCAAAGGCGTCTATCATGTGGCGCATGAGCTGGGCCTCAGGGCTGTTCCCTTCTCCGGCACCGTCACAGGTGCGCACGTGGGCACTCGCCCGCTCCACCAGCCGCTCGATCATTGCCGCATGCATCGTGTCCCGCGCCAGCCGATCCCGCTTGACGGCCACCAGCGCCATCCCCGCTGTGAGGGTATCCAGGGCGGCGATGAGCCCAGGGCGTTTGTCGAGGGGTGCCCCCACCAGACACCCCAATGTCCTCATGGACCGCGACCAGCGTCAGGTGCCGCTCGGTACACCAGGCGCTCAACCGGGCACGCTGGGCTTCCACACTCACCGTCTGGTCCTCCGTACTCACCCGGACGTAGCCGATGGCCTGGGTGGTCACTATCTGGGGGCGTGCGGTCCGTGCCATCCGTTGCATCCTCGTGGGAGTGTCAGGGATAGAACCGTACAACTGGATGACAGTATAGCGCAGAGCACAGGAGATGCAAGGTAATTATATTACAGTAATGCTGCAACATGTAGTCAAGCAGTCGGTTGGCTACAGTGCGGCCATGGGGGGTCAGCATCGCCGCAGGACGGCCATGGGAACTCCCGCCCAGGGAACCCAGGACAGCGCGGAGGGAAGAGAAGGAGCGGCACCGCTCAGCAGGCTTTACGAGGCGGCTTCTTTCACGGTGATGGCCAGCCGCAAGTGCAGGGCTTCCAGCACGGCGGTGAGGCTGTCGAGCTGGGGGTTCCCCTGCGCCGAGAGCATGCGGTAGAGGTTTTCCCGGTTGAGCTGCGCCTGGGTGGCCAGCGTACTCATGCCCTGGGCGTCGGCCACATCGCGCAGCGCCAGAAGAAAGACCGCGCTGTCGCCTTCTTCTAACGCGGCGGTGAGATACGCGGCCGCTTCGGTCGGGTCGCGCAGGGCATGGCACAAGGCGGTGCGGTAGTCCGTTACAGGCTTAGACATCCTGTGGCCTCCGTTGATAGGCGGCCCACGCGGCGTGGGCGTGGGCAATATCGGCGGGTTGCGTCGTTTTATCGCCCCCACCGAGTAAGAGAAGGGTTGCGGGACCACTCCGGGCATAGTACACGCGGTAGCCAGACCCATAATCAATCCGCAGTTCCCACACCCCACGGCCTACCGCATGGGCATCGCCCACATTCCCCAGACGAACGCGGGCCAGGCGGGCACGTATGCGGGCACGGGCCTGCCCATCAGACAACCCCCGGAGCCAGGCGTCAAACGGGCTGTACCCCGTCGGTGTACAGTACATGTCCAAGGTCTGTGGCTGCGTTTCTCCCATGGAATGAGCGTAGCGTAGAAGCGACAGATAAGCCAGCGCAGCGCCAGGGAGACCTCCGTACGGACCATGTGTGGGCAGGGGCAAGGTGTGGGCAGGGGAAATCAACAGGAAAGCAAACATCAGGAACGGGGACACCCACAGGTCGTCCCACTCAAGACTCGCTCCTGCCGTCCTTGCTGACGTGCCCAGGTCTGCAGCGTGCCTATGTCGGTTGCACAGACCTTAATATATTGTTTTTCGGTGAAGTCCCCATGCTGCGCGGGGTCGTCATAGAGACTTATTGTACTACATGTAGTGCGGTGCAGCGCCATATAGCTCGGCGTCTTACCACGCTAGAGATTCAGCACAAAGCCGCTGGGATGTTGTTGGAGCCAGGAAAGATACCCTTGGTCATTATCAACAAATTCTATGGGAGGTTCATGAGGCAATGTCTCGCGCATCTCCTCTTCCCTCGCCGTGACAGTGGGAGAAGATCCCCATGTGTCCAGATCTAGACTCCGTGCTGCACGAGGAGAAATCGACACTGGTTGGAGCGTCCCTGCATGCGCGTTTGGAGCTGGAGCAGCCCACGCGGTCTGGAGGCGCTCTATCGCCATACGGACTCGCGCACCCGCATGGACCACGGCGCCACTGCCAAACAACACAGCACTCATCAACAGGCAAATTAACCCTTCGATCTCATGGACCGCGCCTTTCGCAGCACGCATAAAGCTGATGCCTGTGCTCAAAGCCACGAAAGCACCGACATAGAAGAGAATGATGTAGAGAACCATGTGCAGGCTCCAGTTGTTGATTGATAGAATTCATGTCGTTTTCTCGCCAGATAATCTGTCGTGAAATGGCGTGAACCCCAATGGAAATAGGCGGTTCTGCTTTTGACCGCCTGACGCGTACGGTACAGGCTAGGCCGGTGCTGGTGGCGCGTCTACTGGCACCAGCACCGCGCCAGAACACGGAAAATCTCCCCATGGACCTGCTCTTCCTGTTGGCGTAACCGTTCCCACGTGCGCCAGTGCATACTCTTGGGCTTCCGCCACGGGCTCACCGGCTCCATCAAGTTCCCACTCACCCCTAAGCGGTCACGAATCTTCCGCACCTTCCGGTAACGCCGATCCTGGGCCGTCTCCTGCTGCGACCCATACGGCAGCGCAGAGCAATGCCGACACAAGAACCACTGGCCGTCCAAACACAGCACCGCGACCCGCCGCTGACAGCCTCCACAGCGGAACCACGGACGCTCCCCGCCATAGTGACACGGTGTCCAGGCCAGCGGCACCACCTGGCGTACGGACGTCCAGGCCCCACCGCCCACGCGGACATCATACGTCAGTACCACGCCGTCCGGCTGGCAGGCCACGCCGATGGACCCTGCGCGCTGGTCGCCACGGTGCCAGGTGACGAGGTACGGCCTGCCAGCAAGGTAGCCGTGCCGATGCAGCCACCGCACATCCAGGCGGCTCACCGCATCCAGCGTAGTGCGTGTGCCTCGCCAGCGATACCACCGACCCGAGCCAGGGCCACCCATGCCACGTACTCCTCGCGTTTTTTCGTCGAAATCATCAGGGAACTTTATCGAGCCTCACGCTATATTTTCACGGTAACTCTCTGTAATAACAAGCCTTACAGTCAAAACACGTTCTGACACATTTTGGCGGGGGTGCGTGCGCTTTGTGGCTCCTGTAGCCACAGCACCTCCAGCGCCTGCGTCCCCCCTCAGCGGGCACACTTTGTTGCAATCGGTGGGCAAGAGCCTGGCATCACAGGGGGGAGGACGTGCGCCAGGGGAATCTACTGTAGATACGACCCTCGCGGGGACGCGGGGACGGCCATGCTCTCTCTCGATTCTTTCGGCCTAAAAAGGGGTTCCACACAACTCGTGACAACATACGCCACGCCGCGTGTTCGGTCTGGCGTCATAGCATGCGCAACCGCACGACTCCCCCTTCCCATGGTCAGCACGGCTGCCCTAGCGCCTCGGCGGCTGCACGCTTCTGCCGGGCACGCTGGCGGGCCGCTTCGCCGATCCGACGCCGCCCCGCTGCCGTCCGTGGCCCGGTCGAGAGGCCCCCATGCAGCCGACAGCGCCCGTTGCGCACGTAGCAGCCGGTCACGGCAGCGCGCGCCACACCGGGGCAGCTCGTGCTTGTAGACACGGTCGTAGGGCTTGCGCAGGCCACGGACCTCTGCCAGGGCAATACGGAGTCGCTCAGCATCCGTTAAGACTTCCCAGGGCTGTGTCAGAAGCTGTGCCAGGCTTGGACGGGGCATACGTTCCCTCGCGCGCTATGGGGTTTCTCCCTCATCACAAAGACCCTATGTCAGGGGTGATTCACTGACTGAAAATTTCAGTCAGTGATATAAATCAACAGGGTATCAGCCGCTAATTCTTCTTAACGCGTCATGAGGTTGGCTCCGTTCTCACACCCCCCTACGTCGTTCCTGGGGTTTGTGTATGTGGTGCGCTCTGTTTTTCTACGCATGATACCGCTTTTTCCCACCTCTTCACGGGGATCGTGTGCCCACTGCGGGCTCACGATCTGGGGGTTTTCGCCTTTTTGGGCGAAAACCTCAAGTTTCTCCCTCATCACAAAGACCCTATGCCAGGGGTGATTCACTGGCTCCGATTTTGAGTCAGTGATATAAATCAACAGGGTATCAACCACTCACCCTCCTCAACGCGTCATGGGGTTGGCTCCGTTCTCACACCCCCCTACGTCGTTCCTGGGGTTCGTGCCTGTGGGGCGTTCTGCTGTTTGACTCCTGATACCGCTTTTGCACAGCTGTTCACGGGGATCGTGAGCCCGCAGTGGGCACACGTTGCCGACATGGCGGGGGAACGCCGGGGGCCATGCCGACACGGGGCGCGTACGGGCCAGCGTCGTGAGCGCGTCGGGCCAGCACGCACGGCAGCGCCACACGTCGAGATCCTGCCAGCGCTCAGCACCACCGCAGACCGCGCAGGGGGGGAGGTCGGGTGTTGCAGGGCGCTTCGGCGCGGGCGGCCCACTTAGCAACGCTACCAGGGCGGCTTTGTGCTGGCCCAGGGCGCTTTTGAGCGTGTCCAGTTCCCGCTGGGCGTCATCCGGCAAGCGCACCACTGGGCCACGGGAGCGCAGCGTGTCTGCCGAGTCTGCCGAGTCTGCCGAGTCCGCTCCCAGCCCTCTTATCCGTACCCCCCCTACACCCTTTGTACTCCACAACTCTTTAAGGGTGTGGGGGGGGTCAAAGTTTCCCCCTGACGACAAGACTCGGCAGACTCGGCAGACTCGGCACTTTTACGGAGTAGCTCGTGTGTCTTCTACACGCCACTCGACGTAGCCTTTACGGTCCTTCCCGACTCTCACCAATCGTAAGCCATTGTAAAAACGACCTTGCCAGGTGCGTAGGTCGTTTCCGATGCGCTTGACGTGGAGTGTTTTCCCATCCCAGCGGCTATCAAGGGCGCCCAGAGCCTCGCGGAGGTCATTCCACTGGTTCGGTGGTGCGCCAGCCACAGACTCGGCAAGAGCGCCGATGTCACGCACAACTTGCTGGAGCGTTTTGGGTACCTCCGCATAGCAGGCATACCACGCGGTTAGTATCCCACTGTTGCTATCGTGGGAGGCGTCTGCCGTTGCTTCGAAGTCCCTACGGCCTGCGCAGGGGTCCGCTTCACCACACCACACGAGGGCCTGGCGGATGAGGTCCGACCACGCCTCAAAGCTGCCATAGGACGTGAGCCCTTGTGAAGGACAGCCATCGGCGAAAAAGGCTTTGACCACCGTCAGGGCGGCTACGGCCAGGCGCGGGCGTTCCGCCATCACCCAGGGGATGAGCGGATCATGCGTGAAGCCGGTGCGCTCTTCGGGCTTTTCCATCGCCGGGTCCAGGGTGATCGGCACCACGCGGCGGGCAGTATCGCCTTTGTATTGCAGGTTATTCCCGGAGGCGAGCCACACCATGGTCAACGGGGCTTCCACGCTGCCCGTCTGCCCGAGGATACGATCGGGAAAACTCGGGGAGGTTAAGGCGAGGTCGAGGGCTGGAGAGCCCAGCGGATACGTGACGTTATCAATGTGGATGGCCGGATACCCGGCGAGCGCGATAGTGAGCAGGCGCTTGCGTTCCTCATCAGGGTCTATGACTTGCGGCCAACGTGGTGCCGGGCGTCCGGTGCCAATAAGGCTCAGGGTGTCTACCAGGTAGCTTTTTCCACTGCCGCGTACGGGCGCCGTGACCGCAAAGAGCGGCACGCAGCCCGCGATGGTGAAGCGACACGCCATGCTCAGAATCGCGGCCAGCGCGGCAGACCGGTCGTAGTCGTGGGCAAAGGGAAAATCGCAGAGGGCGTCCTTCAGCAGGTTCAAGGCTATCTGAACGTCGAACACATCCGGTGCATGAGGAATTGGCGGAAAGCGCGTCGTACCAGGGTCATAAAATAAGCCCGTATCCGCATCATAGCCAGGGGTGTCGAGGACACTTCCATCCGGGCGCAGTGTGGGCGCGTGAATGACGCCTTCGAGCGTGGGAAATGGCCAGCCGGGGCGTGCCATAAGCGTATCCACAAAGAGCCGTGGCGGGCTGATGTCATACGCTGTCCCGCTTTCGTCACACTGCTCCCAGCGGGCCGCGAGTCCGGCCAATTCCCGCAGCCGCTCTGGGGTTAGCAGGGCAATGCTCGCCAGGTCCGTCGGGCGATACAGCCAGCGCGGCGCCTGCCCCCCATACGTGATGATCGACAGACGACGGGCGCGTTGGTAGATCGGTGCGCCTGGCACGGCGAGCAGTGCCGCCTGGCCTGCGTCGGTGTACTCGGTGATTTCCGTTGAGAAGCGGATCAGCGGGCGCGGGTCGCGGGCCGTCCGGGCGGTACGTTGGGCGGTGCGTTGGGCCTGGGCGGCTTGTCTGCCGAGCTTTTTCATGGCCGCCGTAAGGTCGTTCAGATTCAAGCGCGAGCCGAGCACGGCTTTGAAACGCTGTTTCCACACCAGCCAGTCTTGCGGGGGTAGCAGAGCGAGGTCTGGCAGCGCGTGGGAGAGCGCGTCAGGCGTGCGCTGGTCCTCTGGGAGGGCCAGGAGGGCCTCGTAGAGCTGTTGCGCCAACGTTGCGGGGTCTGGGCCGTGGCCCGTCCCGTTGTGGCTTCCATTGACGTGGAGCGTAGCTGGGGGCTGATAGAAGGCACTGCACCCTGCCAGAGCCTTGGCAATAGTCCGCTGCCGATAGTCAAAGCGCTTCGTCCATTTCTCAGCCCGATAGAGTCCGGAGTCCTCAAACAGGCGCTGGAGCTGGTCGGGGTCTTGCGTCCAGAAGGCCAGAAGCATGCACAGCGCGAGATCGGCCTCAGATTGGCTCGCATAGCTGCTCCAGTCGCCGTCCCACAGCCGGGTAAATTTCGGGCCATTCGCCGCAGTGTGGGCCTTGTGCAGGATCACGTCATCGGTCATTGGCGGACTGAGTGGCTGTCCTGTGGCTATGGTCGGGGGCACCACCTGACAGCGTGTCAGGGGCCAGCCGGTTGTACTCTCAGCAAAGAAGGCGTAAGGCGTGCCGTCTGGCGCCAGCTCGGTGCGCACAATGGCCCATGGCGCCGCGTTGGTGATCACGCCTTGTACATCGACACACTGCACCAGGTCACCCACCTGGGCGCCAAAATGGGCACACCAGAGCGTTTCCAGCGGCCCTTGGCGGGGCTCGATAGTCGTCGGGGTGCCTGGGATATGCCAGCCGGTCATGGCAAAGAAGCGGGCGTGGTCCCACATTTGCAGGTCGCCATCTTGGCAGCGCCCAGGCGGGAGCGTGCCTTCGAGCAGCACATGCAGCCCGGTGCCACTGCAGGAGCGCTGCGTGTAGCTCTGGAGCTGATCGACGATGGCTTGCGCCCAGGGGGCCACGGTGCCCGTGGCAGGGTCAATGGCGTGGTCGAGGTCTACCCCGCAGAACGGATCGTCAGCGGTGAACACATAGCCGACGCCCCCACCACGGTAGGCGGGGGGATCGGCCAGCTCCCAGCTTTCGAGGGCCACGTCCAGGGCCGCCACGGCCTCGGTAAACGTACCCCAGGTCAAGGGATCGGTCGAGCTGGCGTTGCTGTCGGGGTCCGCGATGGTGTACGGAATCTTGTGGAGCCCGATCACGGCGCCGGTCTTGTCCAGACGGTCCGCACCGTGCCACAGTACCCATTGGGCGCGGGCCTTGAGTACATCAGGAATCAGGTCCAGGTCGGAAGAGGTGGGCTGATAGGGCGTGTTAACCATTGTGCACCTCCTGACGGCAGGGGCACGCGCACATCAGTGCATCGTGGTGGTAGGCCAGGGTCGCAAGTGTGGGGGGCTCCCCTGTAGAGCAAGCGCTTCCAGCGAGACACCCGCGAGGCGTCCTAGAGGCCCACCAGGAGTCATGCAGGCACGAACGGCCTGGTTTCTGAGTAGAAAGCATGGTAAATTTCCTCATCTAGCCGCTCGTAAACGGCGTTATTCGGGCTCGTATTGTGGTGTTCGCGCACCACGCGAGCCCATTTTTTTGTCTGGCGTCTGGGGTGGCGTGCTTACATCATCAACATGGAAATCCTCCTGCAATGTGTGGGCATGCTCAGCATCGGCTTGGCACCAGGATACGCGGGCGCACCGTTTGTGGTGCGCTTGTGGGGAGTCGTCGATGTCGCCAGAGAGGACGCGTCGGACGTTGTCGTGTGGCTGTGGCAGCGCAGGCGGTCAGGAGCCAGTACCCCAGCGCCAGTACCCCATGGATAAGCCCACGGACGATACGCCGGAATGTCTGGATCACGGCAGGGCGGCAGCGCCACCAGGGGGCAGAGGGGGGGTGTGTCGGGGTCATGCTGGGGCACCTCCGGCCGTCTGGCCGTCGGCACGGGCCTGCACCCGCGCGTCATGCTCGTAGAGCAGACGCGCCAGGAAATGCCCGGTCGCGCGGCGCCCTGGTGGGGCATAGCGAGACAGGATGGCGATGGCGTCGCGGTCCAGCGTGGTGTTGAGCACCACGGCATCAGCGCGCCGGTGGGCGTACAACCGAGGGGGAGCGGGCACATGGTCCATACGACTCTCCTCTATTTGTAGGACGAGTGAGAATCTGACATAGGGGACTTTGGGTGTCAATGGCTACTGCATTGTCTGTGATTATGTATTTATTTACTATATGCAGTAAATAAGTTTGGGGTAACAGACATGTCATCATGGGCCGTCCTCCTTCTTGGGGCTGGTCGCCGGGGGCGGGACTCCCCGCTTTCCGTGGCACACTGGAGACATTGGAGACATTGCCCGCGCCAGTTGCGCAGGTTCTGCGGCTCACCACTCGCCGAGTAGCCGTGACTCAGATGTCCGTGGGGGCAGGAGCTGCCGAAGTAATACCCAGGCGGGGGAGTGGCCGGGCCAGACACCACAGGCTTGACGGGCGGTGCGGGCTCTGGCTCTAGGGCTCTGGCGTCCAGGCTACCGCTCGGTGTCTCTCCGTGGCGTGTGGGCAGGCCCGTACTCTCATGGTCAGGTGCTGGGGCCAGGTCGCTCAGGCACCGCGTTAGCCCGTCCACCAGCACCTCGGTGACCCCGAGCCCGTGACGCGTCCTATACTCTTCCATGCGGTCAAAGAGGGTACGAGGGAGGCGTAGCGAGACCGTCACAGGGCGTTGCTCGTCACTGGTGTAGGTGAAGGGTCTCCCCAGTTTCTTACCGCTCTTGTGGCGTGGCATCGTCTTCGCCCTCCTGAAGATGGGTCTGCAACCAGTTGGTTAGTGCGGCTTCACGCTCGGGGTCCGGCGTTCTCAGCTCGGGGTACGTGTCGAGAAGCGCATCAAGTTGCGCGTCGAGTTGCCGGAGTGCGTCGAGGTCAATAGACTCTTTGGGCATCATGCGTTCCTCTGTGTCGATGGTGAGCGTCCTACGGCATGTCTGTAAGACGCTCGTGGGTATTAGGCGACCATGGCGAGGATGGCCGACGGCGTAAAAGGGGTGCCTGCACGGCTGTAGCATCCACGAGCGGCTAAGCGCTCGGCAATCTTCCGCGAGGACAACCCCTGCGGATAGTAGGCACGGGCTAGGCGCATCACCTGTTGCTCGCTGGGGCAGTCTTCCAGGTGCACCCCGTCAGCCGCGAGGGCTTTCCCGTAGGGGAGACGGCCACTGACACGCTGCCCAGCGGCTTTCTTGTGCTGCATAGCCAGGGTGGTGCGCTCGCTTACCTGGTCACGCTCGAACTCACTCAGTACCGCGAGCAGACGGAAAATCATCTTGCCAGCCGCCGACGTGGTGTCGATCTTTTCTGACAGGCTCGCCAGATCCGCACCCGCTTTCGCTAAGCGCTCGCTCAGCGCTAACGTCTCGGCGGTGTTCCGGGCCAGCCGGGAGAGCGCGTAGACCACCAGTACCCCCCCCACAGACACAGACCGCGTCCAGAGCCGCTTGCAGGCCAGGACGGGTATCGACACGTGCGCCGGAGATCCCTGCATCCGCAAAGGTCGCGACCAGCTCATAGCCCATCACCTCACACCAGGCGGCAATCTTGGCGTGCTGGGCGTCGAGGGACACGCCGTCTTCGACCTGGCCAACGGTGGAGACACGCACATAGGCGATAGCGGGCTGACGCTCAGGGGTGGTCGTGACAGTGTGGGTGCGTGCCATGATGTTGCGCTCCTGGGTGAGGGTGTCTGTCTTCTGCATTACCGTAATATAGTATAGAGACCAGAAGAGCAGTAGGCAAGGAAATTGTTTTACAGTAATGCTGCAAAGTGTAGTCAACCGGTCGGTTGACTACACGGACCAACCACCAAGCGTTGTCAAGATGGGGAGAAAGCATATGGATAGGGGAACCAGCCTGATGGTGTCGGTGCTCTTGAGCTCCATCGGGGCAGGCTATGCCCTCTATGGGAGAAAGCAACGCCAGGTGGTGCCGCTGCTCACGGGCCTGGCGTTATGTGTCTCTCCGTACTTTGTGTCCAATGGGTATGCGCTCGTAGGCGTGGGCCTGCTCTTGACGGTGGTGCCCTGGGTGCTGCGGATATAGCGGCGGCAGCGTGAGCGGCTAGGACACTGCCTCGGTATCTGCTCTCGCGTGATTCAACGCGAGCAAGTGGCGTAACACGTCCTCGTCTGGCAGCTCGGGTGTCCACCCATACGCCTCGGCTACGGCGGCGTCTACGGCGCCGTGCGCGTGCTGCAATTGGCGCCGGATGGCTCCGCGAAGAAACCGAGATCATGGGCGGGGATTTCGAGCATCGGTGGGGCGAGACCCGGGAAGCGGTCCTGGCGATGCAGGAACTCTGGTCCAAGAACGAAGCGGAATTTCATGGAAAATACTACGATTTTCCCCCGGTGCGCTCCTTTCCCAAGCCGCTCCACCCCTCAGGTCCCCCCATCTATGTGGGCGCCTTTGCCATGGGCAACGTCTTCCGCAGGATCGCGGCCTACGGCAATGGCTGGATCACCTGGATGTTGAGCCTGGAGCAAGTGCGGGAAGGCCGGGAGAGGCTCTCCCACACCGCGGCCGCGTGCGGCCGTGCCCCGCACTCCATCGAGGTGGTCGCCGCACCGGTTCCACCCGATCGCGACGGGATACGCACGTTTGCCGAGGCGGGCGCCGATTCCGGGATCATTTTCCTGGTGCCCGGTGAGGAACACGCCATGCTGGAGGAGTTGGAGCGGATCGCCCAGTTCGCCCTTCTCTAGCGCAGCACGCATGACGGCAGAGCGACTTTCCCGAAAATGATGGGTGGCCCTCTTGTTGAGACGACGCCTAACCTGTTAATTTTCCTACACGTCATTTTGTGAACATTCCCGAAAAGGGCTCTTTGAGGGAGAGTTTGCTTCTCCTCGCATTCTCTCCCCGCGGCGTCCTTACCCGTAGGTTTTGGTTTCGGTGCTACCGCGAACCCTTTGAGTACTCTCCGAGTTGTATGCCCAGTTCTTCGGGGAGGGGGTGGTAGGCTAATTGTGCCCATCGCGCCAAAAAGGTAAAACGAGCCGATTTGACAGGTGAATACAGAGTAAAACCACGTCAGAGCACCATGGGAACGTGCAAAAACCTGTCGACAGGCTCGACAAACCGCACGTTGATTTGCGCAGTGGTTCTTGCACCGCTTTTTGCCGTCTGAAGCGGGTTTTCACCCGCTTGCAACCTTGCAGAGGAGCGCGTGCATCACGTAGACTTTCTGCATTCTCTTCTGTCTACTTTTACCTTTTTGGCGCGATGGGTAAAGATAGCCTGGTAGCGATACCGCCTCCTTACCCAACCAGCTAGCCTGGCCCGTCATTTATTTCCACACTTAAGTAGTTAATGTGTTAGCCCTTTTTTAGTGGATCTGTCATACCGTTGTCCCCCTTGTGCGGGCTTACCATGAGGTGATACTATCGCTTGCACGTTGCTGCTGGGCGCCCTCGTACCAGCGGGACATCAGCTCGATAGCGACCCAGGTGACTATCGAGCAGCCCAGCAGGGCGTAGAGCGAGATCTGCCGGCCTAACCGGTCGACCGCCAGGGCGAAGATGACTGGCGAGAAGGCGTTGACGAGCAGGATCGGTGTCGCGATCAGTCCCAGCACCGCGCCGTATCCCTTGGCGCCAAAAAGCGCGAGCGGGACGGCGCCGCGCACGATCGTGATGACCCCCTGCGAGGCGCCCAGCAGCAACGTGAAAGCGACGAGCCACCAGAGCTCGCCTCGTGCCAGCCAGAGTAGGAGCCATGCAACCGGCACACCGCCGATGGCGATACGCGCGATGGTCATCGCTTTGAGGTTGCGCCCGAAACATATCTCGATGAGCCTGCCGGCGCACTGGCCATGTCCCTTGAGAGAGGCAACCCAGACCGCCGTTGCGCTGGCGAGGCCCGCCGCCTCGAGTAGCGAAACGAGCTGCAACGAGACGACCCCGAAAACGAAGCCATTGATCGACATGATAAGTGCGAAAAGGAGCATGCCGACGCCGCGCATGCGCCCTTGGAGCACGGGACCATCCGGTGCGGTCGGGCCATGCGTGGCGGCAGCCGTGTCTCCCGTGGCCTCGCGTCTCGAGAGACCAACCCAGTGGAGAGGCAGGCAGACGGCGAGGTTGATCGCCGCGAAGATCATGAGCGTACCGCGCCAGCCATAGGCATCGTTCAGGTAATGGCCAATCACCCAGAAGACGGTCGAGGCGTAGGCGCCGTAGAGCGTAAGGTACGAGATGGCCTTGCGGCCGCGCGTCGGCGCGACCTGCACGAGCGCGGCGAACGCGGCGTCGTAGAGACAGCAGCGCATGCCGAGGCCGAGCACTGCCCAGACGGCACAATAGCTCGCCGGGTCGCGCACCTGCGAGAGCGCGAGGAGCCCTGCCGAGACGATGAGCGTGCCGATCGTCATCACCACGCGTGCCCCAAGCCGATCGATGAGGCGGCCGACCCACGTCGAGATGAAGCCCATAACGAGGAGCGCGACGCTGAAGCCGAGAAAGACCGTGGTCAGAGCCCATCCGGTCTCGGCGACGATTGGCTTCGCGAGGACACCGAGACAATAGTAGCTCGTGCCCCAGGCCGTGATCTGCGTCATACCAAGCGCGTTGACGGCGATGACCATGGGGTCGGCCCGCCAGAAGCGGGCCCGTCGCTGTCGATCGCTCTGCGTGTGTTCTTGCACTTTGGTCCCGCCCTCACTGTCCCTTGCTACTATTGCCCTCAAGTTCGCGTGGCCGGATCAGCCAGAAGCATGGGGGATATACGAAAAACCCCTTCCAGATGCTGGAGAACATTCCCGAAAGCGGGTCATTTCGGGAATGTTGGCTTGGCCTCGCGTGCGCGCTCCCTGCGGTATTTTGACCATAGGTTGTGGATTGCAATGGACGATGACCGCGCTGCCACCCTTGCTGTCCCCCATCAGAGGGCCACGTCCACCGCGTAGACGTCCGCGATGTGTTTCAAGCCTTTGAACTCGACGGCGTTGCCGCACCCATCGCTGACCGTCATTAGCATTTGCTCACGCACCGTGCCTTGTTGCGTGACGCTCGGCTTATTGATCCATGCCACCTTCTGTTGCTCCAGACGCGCCGCGGTGTGTTGGAAATCCTCCAACGCCATGACGACGCCGAAATGTCGCAGCGGCGTGGCCAGCGCGCCGCCGACTTTCCGGCCGGTGTCGCCGATCACCTCGTCCGGCGCGAGGTGCGCCACAAGGTGGTGGCCGAAGAAATTGAAGTCCAGCCGTCCCGGCACCTGGCGACCTTCCGGGCATTGCAACACCGCGCCGTAGAACTGCCGCGCGCGGTCGAGATCGTTCACCGCGAAGGACAAGTGAAACAGGGTAGGGCTCATGGCCTCGCTCCTTGGAAGGGATACCACCGTGTGCTTGCCGCAATACATCTACACCAGAGACTGCGCTTGCGCACGCATGCCCACAACACAGCCTCACAAAGGGGCAAGACACTTGAGCAAGCACACGCACGTTTTCGTGCCGCTGTCTGAGAATCCAGAAGGTATTCTCCTCGCGATGGGACCACAAGACGCGTCATTTTACACCGCACGACCGAGGGTGTATTGGCCTCAAGGCTTGTCCAAGGCCTTCTGCAAAGGACCGGTTAACTACACGGTGTAGCATTCCCGTCATCTCATTTCTTACACGCCTCTCCTGCATCCTCTATACTCTCTTACTGTAATACGGCGAAGCAACCACCCCCACGCCTTGCGGGCCGGGCCTCCCGGCCCGCAAGGCGTACAACCCCGTAGGAAAAACCTTGCAGAGGGTAACAGAGTAACAGACAGGGTTACAGGGCCGTCCTCAGCAGGCGAAAGCCCAGGCCGTCGAAGCGGACGCCCGGGGCGGCGCGGCCCCGATCCGCCGCCCGGCAGACGCCGGCGTCGATGTACCAGCCCCCGCCCCGGAACACCCGCGGCGCGCGCCCTCTCCAGGCCCTGCAGGATCCACTGCAGCACGAGCAGCATAGTCGCCATCCCAATCCTGCACCCACTCCCAGACATGGCCATGCATGTCATACAGCCCCCAGGCATTGGGCTGCTTCTGCCCCACCGGGTGCGTCGTGTTGCCAGCATTCCCCTCGTACCAGACATAGGCGCCCAACTGCTGTGCCTCATTGCCAAAACTCTACGCCGCCGTACTCCCGGCCCGTGCGGCGTATTCCCACTCCGCCTCGGTGGGCAGACGATGGGGCGGGCCCCCGTCGCGGCCCTGGGCGTGCATGAGGCGCCCGCGATCAGCCCACGGATCACATTGATCTTTGCGCTTTTCCGCGGGACGATTCATGCTCTTGGGCTTCGCCCGCCCTCTTGCATTGACGAAAATCAAGGCTGAAAGCGGCTCTTTACGCTGTCCTGATTCAGGATCGTTTCGACCTGATATATCTTCGCGAGCAGCATACTAAAGGCCGAGAGGTACTCCGGCGCGGTTGGGCGCAGCACGCCATGCTCCTGCAGCAGCGCGATGAGCTTGGTCGGCGCCACGCGGGTGTCGCCAACAATCTCGACATGGCCAGCGTCCACCTCCACCCGCCGCATGCGTGTATCGGTTTCTAGCCGTGGATGGCGCTGCTCGGCCAGCGAGAAAACATGGTCATCCTCCACGCAGTGCCCGTCTTGCTCGCGCCGGCAACTGTTACGCTCGTCCGTGTCAACCTTCAGATAGTTGCTGACCTGCGCAGCAAGGGCCCCGGGCTCGCGGATGAAGCGCGAGGAGTAGGTGATATCTGCCCACTTGGCGCCGGTCACCACGTAGCAGGTCACCGGAAGGAGACCGAGCGTGAGAGGGTACAGCCAGGCTTTGCCGCAGGTATTTGCCGAGTCAATGCCGGAAAACGGACCGGAAATCGTCACCAAACGAAGATCGGTCTGGCGAGCGGGAGGGGGCGTGAGCGAAAGCTCGGTGAGTGATGTACGTGCGATCAACGCGCCTTGGCTGTGGCCGATCACGGTGATCTGTGGTGCACGGGTTTGCCCGGCGAGTTGATTGACCGCGCGGCGGAGATCGGTAGCACTCCGTGTGAGGGCGGCTCGGTCATCGTAGGTGAAGCAGGCAGTTTGCTGGCCGTGGAAGGCCAGTACCTGAGCCAAGCCACGGAACGCGCCGGAAGAGCCGAAGCAGCCATGGACGAGCACATGAACCGTCTGGCTGGAATCAAGACGCAGGCTTCGATCCGGATTATCCGTGCAGGGGCCGAGGCCGGGAATGTGCAGGGTGACATCTGCGGGAGGGAGGCGACCCCGAGCGATCTCGAAAGAAGCTGAGTCCGGCGGCACGTACGTGGCGCACGCACCAAGCAGGGCAAAAATGGGAATGAGCGAGGCGATATATGTCATGGCTGACCTCGTGTGCAAACGAACCATGAGCGCGAGTATAGGACCATTCACACGGCCTTCTCCACCGCCCAACGCGGCGCGGCGGGGGCGGCTCGGGCTTTAAGGGGGAGGCTTTTTGAAAAAATGACATGGCTTCCCTCCTTGGGCATACTGTGGGAAGTGCGAAAACCCACAACGACAAGGAGGGAAGCCATGTTTTGCGAGTATAGCAACTGCACACGGCCTTTTCCACGGCCCGCGGCTGCTGGGCTGAGGCCATCCATTCCAAGTGCAGGCAGAGGCCGCAAGGCTTTGCCTGCCGACCCGTGCCGCCCAGCTTGCGGCGCAGTGGGTGCTGACGCCGGAGCTGGTGCGCGGTCCCAACCGCGCCTTCATGGCGTGGATCAGCGCCCGCCATCCCACGACGTAGTGCTGCGGACGACACCTCTCCAGCGCCAACAGCCTCAGCGCCCCCACCGCCCCAACTCTGCCTCCATGGCGCAGAGCATCTGCCACTGCGCCTGCGCTTCCTGCTGGCGGAGCCGTTTCCACGTGCGCCAATGCATGCCCTTGGGCTTCGTCCATGGACGAACGGGTTCCGTCACGTTTCCGCTCACGCCCAAGCGGGTACGAATCTTGCGGACCTTCCGGTAGTGACGCTCGTGGGCCGTTTCCTGCTGGGACCCATACGGCCGCGCGGTGCAGTGGCGACACAAGAACCCTGTGCCGTCCAGGCAGAGCACGGCCACCCGCCGGTGATAGCCTCCGCACCGGAACCACGGCCGCTGCCCGCCATAGTGACACGGCGTCCAGGCCAGCGGGAGGACCTGGCGCACGGCTGCCCAGTCTTCTCCGCCCACCCGCACACGAGCGGCAACGCCCATGCGGTCGTCTTCCACCGTGACACCCACCACACCGAGTGGCCGTTCGCCTCCATGCCAGGTGAGGACGCCGCATGCCCCGCTCTGCACGTACCCCTGCCGACAGAGCCAGCGGACATCGAGCCGGGGAACCTCCTCAAGCGTCATCGTACGCCCCTGCCACCGATACCATCTGCCAGAGCCAAGGCCACCCATCCAGCGCCCTCCTCCACGTTTTTAGGCGAAATCATGAGGAAAGTCTCCCACGTCTCAAGCCATATTTTCACAGTAAGTACCTGAAAAAACAATCCTTACGGTAAAAACACATTATGGCACATTCTCGCGTGTTTCCTCGCTCTTTTTGACGACTTTAGCCAGGGAAAGGGTCTTGCTGTTGACGGAAAGTGCGGAACACTGATGGCAAAAGAGACATCGTTGCCCGTGTTGCAGGCTGTGGTGCTCTATTTTTTTCTACTTTAGATAATCAATGTGGTGTTCCTCCCCCTTGCCCCCCTTCAAAACTGGTACAAAAATAGGGACGCTTACCGGCTCGGTCTGACGGGCCACGGCGGTCAACCTCGCTGCTACCCTTCGGGGCGGTCGCCTCCGGGCACCGGTGCCGCAGTCGTGTTGGCGCGCCAGCTCCCGCACCTGGCGCGCCAACACGACCAGGGTCGAGCGCTTCTCCCCCTTGTGCGTGTACGCCTTCCAGCCGATCTTGCCTTCCACTGCCACCAACGTGCCCGTGCTCAGCGTCTCCGCTTGCGCGGCACTCCTGCCATAGCACTCGATGGCAATGTACGTCTTGAAGGGGTCGCCGGTCGGGCGCGGTTCTTCAACGGAGAGGGTCAGACTCACGACTTGCTGGCCGGTGCCTTCCTGGTACGTCACGCGCGGGTCTCTCGTTACGGTGCCCATGAGGGCACCGATGTTCATGGCGGTTCCTCCTCAGCCGGAATGATCGGACACGACCACCCGCACTTCGTACAGGTCGCCACCCGGCCAGCCGTGGTGAACACATGGAAGCACCCCAGGAGCGGGCGACTGTCCTGGGGGCCGGCCAGCGGCGGGTACGCGGCGCGCCAGTCGGCTGGCCCTGGGGCGCCGTCGCGCCGGGCCAGCGCGCGCAACCGGTCACTGACGGGCAGCGTTTCACACGACACGCAGCGCCACACCCCGGCATCATCCCAGCGGTCGGCGTCGCCACAGACGGCGCAGGGGGGCAGGTCGGGCGCGGGGGTTACTGGGAAACATGGGGCACCTCTTTCCATTCAACGAAGATCCCGCCTTTGTGCTGAGTGATCCAGAGGATCGAGGCGCCCTTTCGTTCCTCGCTACAATGCTCGCAGGAGAAACGTAAGCCCATTGCCTCGCCTCGACGGGTTGCCCTCGTGAACAACCTCCCCCTGGTGCAGGTAGGTGTCGCTGCAAAGAGGGCAGCGCCACTGTCCGTCTACGTCCAGACGGGCAGGCATCCACTGGGAGAAAGTCCGTGGGGTGGTCCTAACGAAATCGTCTCCTAGCTCAGGGTAGGGGGGCCATGGCGGGAGAAGATGTAGATGATGTACCTCG
>SXGT01003930.1_pt1 | contig 21633 bp, 18 predicted proteins | sample 3176221 | NCBI WGS metagenome assembly SXGT01 (sample SAMN11356862, study PRJNA531348) | freshwater metagenome | isolation source: freshwater sample F1-120 | place: China: Fuxian Lake, Yuxi | collected 2017-12-25
CGATGAACCGTTCTCCGCCCTCGACACCGGACTGCGTGCCGCAACCCGCAAGGCGGTCACGAAGGTGCTAAACGATGCCGGCGTCACCACCCTGCTGGTGACCCACGATCAGGGCGAGGCGCTGTCGATCGCCGATCAGGTCGCCGTCATGCGCGACGGGCGGTTCACCGCTGTCGGTACCCCCCAACAGGTCTACCGCAGACCCGCCGACCGGTTCACCGCCGAGTTCCTCGGCGATTGCGTGTTCCTGCCGTGCACCGTGCGTGCCGGGTCCGCCGAATGCGTGCTGGGGCGGATCCCGTTGGTCACGCCGGCCCCCGACGGTCCCGCCACGTTGATGTTGCGGCCCGAGCAGCTGGTCGCCGTCGAGATCACCGATGCCGCAGCGGCGCCGGGGCCCGGGATCGGTATCGTGGTGTCCACCGAGTTCCTCGGTCACGACGTGCTGCTCACCATCGATGCCGGTGGTGACACCCCGCCGATCACCGTGCGTCAGCACAGCATCGCACCACCGGAGGAATCCGCGAAGGTTCGTATCGACATCCTCGGTGGCGGTCTGGTGTTGCCGTGAAGCATGTCGCCACGCACCTGCGGGCCCACGGTGAACGGCCCGCGGTGCACACCGCCGACCAGACGCTGAGCTACCGGCAGCTCGCCGACCGGGTCGACTGCGCCACAGCCGAGTTCGCCGGTGACCGGAAACTGATCCTGCTCGAAACGCACAACGATATCGCCACGCTGGTGCATTACCTCGGCGCCGTCGCCGGCGGGCATGTGGTGCTGCCGGTGCCGCCCGGCAGTGACCACGCAGATCTGCTGGCAACCTATCGTCCCGATATCGTCATCGCCGCCGACGGGGTGCGCCGCCGCGGCGCCCAGCACCATGACCTGCACCCTGACCTGGCACTGCTGTTGTCCACCTCCGGAAGCACCGGCTCACCGAAACTCGTCCGGCTGTCGGCGGCCAATCTGCTTGCCAACGCCGAATCCATCGCCGAGTACCTCGACATCAGCGATACCGATTGTGCGGCAACGACATTGCCGATGTCGTACTGCTACGGGTTGTCGGTTATCCATAGTCATCTGCTGCGCGGGGCGGCGTTGATCCTCACCGATCTCTCGGTCATCGACGACGCATTCTGGGAGCTGTTCGGCCGCCACCGGGGCACCTCGTTCGCCGGCGTGCCCTACACCTTCGATCTGCTGGACCGGATCGGCTTCGACACGATGAGCCTGCCGCACCTGCGCTACCTCACGCAGGCCGGCGGACGCCTGGAACCCGCCCGGGTACGCCAGTTCGCCGCACTCGGACAGCGCCGTGGCTGGCAGCTGTTCGTCATGTACGGAGCCACCGAGGCGACCGCCCGAATGGCATACCTGCCACCAGAACTCGCCGGCACCCGAGCCGAGGCGATCGGCCGGCCCATTCCTGGCGGGCACCTGTGGATAGACGCACCCGACGGCGAGATCGGGGAACTCGTCTACCAGGGACCCAATGTGATGATGGGCTACGCCCGCGACGCCGCCGACCTCTCGGCAGCTGCCGGCACCGACGAATTGCGCACCGGCGATCTGGCCCGACGCGGAGACGACGGACTCTTCGAAGTCGTGGGCCGCGCCAACCGGTTCGCCAAGCTGTTCGGACTGCGCATCGATCTGCAGCGGGTCGAGTCGACCCTGCGCGAACGCGGTATCGCCGCGCTGTGCACCGACGACGACGACACTCTCGTCACCGCCACCACCCACGACGCGCAGACGGTGCGCGGGGCCGTCACCGAGATCACCGGGCTGCCCGCCGGATCGGTGCGGGCCGTCACCGTCGACGAGCTGCCGATGCTGTCCTCGGGCAAACCCGACTATCCCGCGGTACGTGCGCTGCGTCCCCAGCCGGCCGCCGCGACCGCACTGCGCGGGGTGTTCGCCGACGTGCTGCATCTGGATCCCGCCCACATCGACCCCGGCGCCAGCTTCGTGGATCTGGGCGGCAATTCGCTGAGCTACGTGACGATGTCGGTGCGCATCGAGCGGGTACTGCACGAGCTTCCGCCCGATTGGCATCGGCTGCCGCTACGCGACCTGGAGCAGCTCACCACCCGCAAGCGCCGCTGGACCTCCACACTGGAAACCAGCGTGGCGCTGCGGGCCCTCGCGATCGTGCTCATCGTCGGATCCCATGCCGAACTGTTCGAGATGTGGGGCGGCGCGCACATCCTGCTCGGTGTCGCCGGCTACAACTTCGGCCGGTTCTGCCTGACTTCCGTGCCACGCAGGGACCGGATCCGGCACCTGCGCAGCACGATCGCCTGGATCGGCCTCCCCGCGATCGCCTGGGTGGCGATCACCATGACCTTCAGCGATGACTATCAGTGGTCGAATCTGTTGCTGGCCAACAAGATTTTCGGCCCTTTCGACAGCATGACGGCGGGCCGGCTGTGGTTCATCGAGGTGCTGGTGTGGATCCTGGTGCTGGTGACCCTGCTGCTGTGGGTGCCCGCCGTGGACCGGCTGGAGCGCCACCGTCCGTTCGCGTTCGCGCTGGGGTTTCTGGCCGCGGGAGTCGCACTGCGTTACGACGCCCCGGGTCCCGACATGGGCGAAGATGCCTGGTTCAGCATGCTGGCGTTCTGGTTCTTCGCCGTCGGCTGGGCCGTCGCGAAATCAACGAGTGCGTGGCAGCGTGCCGCCATCACGGCGCTGCTGGCGGTGGGCTTGTACGGCTACTTCGGTGACCATGTCCGGGAAGCGTTGGTCTTCGCCGGTATTGCGGTGATGATCTGGTTGCCGTCGATCCGCTGCCCGCTGCTGCTGACCGGCGCGGTGGCCGCCCTGGCCGACGCCTCGCTGTATATCTACCTGACCCACTTCCAGATCTATCCGCTGTTCGGCGAGCACCGGCTGCTCGGTGTGTTGGCCGCGCTGGCGTTCGGTGTGGTGCTGGCCCAGGTGATGACGCGGCTGCGTCACCGCTGCGCGATCAGGCCTTCCTGGACCAGGGTGGCGGCGATCACGCCGTCGGCGCGCACGAGCGAGGCGGTCATCACGCCGCGCCCGCGGGAGGCTGCCGGCGAGCGGGATTCCAGCAGATTCCACTGATCCGCCCGCAACGGCCGATGGAACCAGATCGACGAGTCGGTGGTGCCGCTGCGATGCGTCCGGTCGGCCATCGAGAATCCGTGCGCCTGCAGAATCGGGTCGACGCCGTAGAGGTCGGTGACATACACCGCGATCAGGGTGTGGATCAGGGCGTTGTCGGGCAGCCCGACGGTGGCGCGCCACCACAACCGCCGCACGAACTCCCCGTCGGCGTGCTCGTCCTCGACACGGATATCGAGTTCGTCGAGCGGAAGTGACGGCGCCGGCCCGGGTGGCCCGGTGTGGTCCAGGGTGTCCGGGTGCGGCGGCATCGACGGCCGGGTTCCGTGTTCGGGGCCGGGCAGCGGAGCGGAGAACGACACCGTCGCGATATTGAGCAGCCGATCGTGCTGGCGGGTCTGCACCCGGCGGGTCGCCGCGGTCCGCCCGTCATAGATTCGTTCGACCTGATAGTCCGAATCGTCACCGGCCTCGCCGCCGCGCAGGAACTGCATGTGCAGGTTGGTGGGCCGTTTCCCGGCATCGACCGTGGCGCACGCCGCAGCCAGGCTCTGCGCGGCGAACAGCCCGCCGAAGGACCGCTTGCCCGGTGGTCCGGCCCCGGGGCCCCGCCAGCGGTCCTCGCCGTCCGGCGCCGGCGTCAGCAGGTCCAGCAGCACGCTCACGCCACGGTCCCCGCTCCGGCCAACCGCTCGATCTCGGCACCGCTGAGCCCCAGCCGACCCAGCACGGCCACGGTGTGATCGCCCAGCGCCGGCGAGGGGGCGGCGGGCGGATAGCTGCCGTCGATGGAGATCGGCAGACCCGGGGCCAGGTACTCCCCGATCCGCGGCTGGTCCAGGGTGGTGAACAGCGGGTTGGCGGTCACCCGTTCATCGGCGGCGACCTCGGCAAAGCTGCGGTAGCGCTCCCAGAGCACCGAGGTCTGCGCCAGCGCGGCGGTGATGTCCTGGGCGTTGCGTTCGGCGAACCACAGGGTGAACAGTCCGGTGAGCGCGTCGCGGTGCCGGTATCGCTGCCCCTCGTCGGTGAAGTCGGCGCCGAGCGCCTCTCCCAGTGCGGCAACGGCTTTGGTCGTGCCGGTCAGTTCGGTGAGGTCGCGGAAGTGCCGTCCGGTCAGCGCGACCAGCATGAACACCACGCCGTCGCTGCTGGTGAAGTTCTGGCCGTACTGGCCGTAGAGCGAGTTGCCGATGCGCCGGCGCTCGGTGCCGGAGACCATGACCTCGGTCAGGAAGCTGAGATTGCCTGCGGTGGCCAGTGCGACATTCTCCAGCGGGATGGCGACCTGCTGTCCGGCGCCGGTGATCTCGCGGTTGCGCACCGCGGTGACCACCGCCAGCGCCGCGTACAACCCACACGTCACATCCCAGGCCGGCAGCACGTGGTTCACCGGAGTGGCCAGGTTCGCCGGCCCGGTCACCAGTGGGAAACCGACGGCGGCGTTGACGGTGTAGTCCACCCCGGTGGAACCGTCGGCGCGCCCGGAGATCTCGACGTGGATCAGATCCGGCCGCAGCGCCACCAGCGCGTCGTAGGAATGCCAGGCGCGGCCGGCCACATTGGTGATCAGCACGCCGGCGTCGGCGATCAGCCTGCGGATCAGCTCCTGGCCCTCGGGTGCTCGCATATCGACGGCCACCGACTGCTTGCCCTTGTTGAGTCCGGCCCAGTAGATGCTGTCCCCGTCGTCGGTCACCGGCCAGCGCCGGTAGTCGGCGGCGCCCCCCACGGGGTCGACGCGGATCACCTCCGCGCCCAGTTGTGCCAGGGTCATCCCCGCCAGCGGCACCGCCACGAAGCTGGAGATCTCGATGATCCGTACACCCGCCAGGGGCCCCTGCGCCACACCAGTCACCCGGTCAAGCTATCAACCCTGCGTCAGCACGGCGCCGTCCCGGCTCGCGGTCACCAATGCGCCGCGACCACCGTCGATCAGCACACCGCGCAGATATCTCGAACACGATGTCGCGCCGTCGAAGATCTCGCTCTTGACCTCTTCGGCCAGCACCGACCGGCCGTTGTCGGTGAACAGGTAGCGGTATCGGGTCTCGGTGTGGCCCTGACCCAGCTCCTCGGACTCGACATCGAGGTCGACATCGGCGGGTTTGGCGACGCCGAGTGCGGTGAGCACCGCGTCGGGCGAGAACTCCGCGAGATCGATCTCCCGGGTGGTCTCCGGAGCCAACCGGACCTCCTCGGTGGCCTCGGAGACATCCAGGAAGCGCACCAGCCGCCAGGCGTCACCGACTCCCCGCAGCACCACCCGCTCGCGGCCCGGTAACAGCTCCGCGACCACCTGCTCCTGGTCCAGGTACACCGCGACGGCTCCGGTGATCTCGCCCAGCTCAGCTGCCCGACGCCGCAGCGCCGACAGATCCCAGGGCCGGACCTTGGGGCCCAGATTGTCCTCGTTGATCGCGCGCACCGCGGCGGCGACGGCCGCCCGGATCGGTCCCTTGTTGCAGCGCAGCGGAATCTCACCCGCGTCGCGCAGGGCCCACAGCGCGGTGATGACCTCGGGTGCCAGGTCGACTGAATCAGACACGACACGTCAGGTTACGGCCTCTCGGCTCGTGCGATTAGATTTGGCGACATGTCCCCGATCGAGCTCGACACACCTGGCGGCCCCATCGACGCGCTGGTCGACGTACCCGAGGGCCGGGGTCCCTGGCCGGGCGTGGTCGTGGTGCACGACGCCATCGGCTATCAGCCCGACAAGGAGGCGGTGTCAGCGCGTATCGCCGCCGCCGGTTACCTGACGATCACCCCGAACCTGTATGCCCGCGGCGGCCGCGCCCGCTGCATCACCAAGGTGATGCGGGCCGCGCTGACCAAGCAGGGTCCCGCCATCGAGGACCTGCTGGCCGCCCGCGACTATCTGCGCGACCGGCCGGACAGCACCGGCATCGTCGGCATCGCCGGTTTCTGCATGGGAGGCCAGTTCGCGCTCATCCTGTCCCCCAAGGGTTTCGGTGCGTCGGCGCCGTTCTACGGGACCCCGCTGCCGAAGAACCTGGAGGACACGCTCAGCGGCGCGTGCCCGATTGTCGCGAGCTTCGGAGCCCGAGATCCGATCGGGCGGGGCGCCCCGGCGAAGCTGAACAAGGCCGTGGCGGCTCACGGCATCGCCGCCGACGTGAAGGTCTACCCGAACGCCGGGCACAGCTTCGCCAACCAGCTTCCCGCGCAGGCGCTGTTGCGGGTCACCGGGTTCGGCTACAACGAGCCCGTCGCCGAGGATGCGTGGAGCCGGGTATTCGACTTCTTCGAGACGCATCTGCGCGGCTGACCGCCGCGCCGTCACGAGTCCATCCGGACAGCATCGAGTGTGTCCATCCGCACTGCGATCCACTCACGAACGGTGTCAACAGCGCTCGAGAGTGATTGCTCCTGGAGGCCATCCGTGACGGGCACCGTGGCGGCGATATCGTCGAGCAACGCGCTCGCCGTGCCGTTCCCGTACATCTGGTCGTAGAGATCCCAATAGACCTCACGGTAGGTGGGCGCCCACGCCTCCGATTCGAGGAATCGGGTCTTGAGCTGGTTACCGAATTTCGGCGCCTGGCCACCCGGCGCCATGCCCTCGACACCCGGGGCCGGCCCGATCTGAACTTCTTCGCCCGGCAGAGTTTTGGCGTCGCCATTCATGGCGAGGTTGAGATCCCACGAGATGACCGAGATCTTCTTCGTGGAAAGGTCGTACCAGAGATAGTAGTTTTGGCCGGGCCCACCCATGTCGTCGCCGTTGCCGAGCAGATTCTGGGTGGCCAGGTAGCGAGCGAACGAGTCGGTGTCCACCCAATCCGAGAGGTGCGCATCGAAGTCGGTCTGGTCGGCGTCCTGCAGCCATGCCAGGAAATTGATGAGCGGCTGCAGGTTCCCGTCGTCCGCGGCGTTGATCTGCTTGAACTGTTCGGCGTAGAGCGACTGGTCGGGTCCGCGGTACTCCAGCCGCGAGTTCGCATCCGCCTTGTAGAGGTACCCATCTGTGTCGAACAGCGAGTTGGCGTACATCTCGTCAGGATGCTCGGCCAGCAGGCGCGTCGTCGTATGGCCGTTGATCGTGTAGGTGGCGTACGCATAACGCTGGGTGGGCTGACCCGTGGCCGCCGTCAACGACAGGGACAGTGCTTCGTTGATCACGGGCGTCCCCGGTCGCACCGACAGTTCGGTCAGTCCCTGATAGCCACGGCCGTCGGCATTCTCGTCGAAACTGATGAGCAGCGGCAACGACGTGGGGTCTTCCGCCGAAGCGACAGCCATCCCGGCCATTCCTTCGGGCGGACCCGCCTCACCGCCGACGGGGGGCGCATCGGGGCCACCGACGCGCCCACCTCCCAGTCCCATCAACGTCGAGTTGCCTTTGAGCCGAACAGCCACATCGCTGATGAGGGTGCCGTCGATGACGATGTCCGCCGTCACCCACTTCTTGTCGCCGTCCTTCTGGTAGGCCGAGATCATCTGTTGATACTCGGCCTCGGTGACATCGACGGTCAGCGTGTGTGGCACGTCGCCATCGAACAGATCGACTGTGCCGGCGATGTTGTCGGTGATCTCTGACTGCACGATGGTGATATCGCCGGTGATGTAGGGCCGGATACGGGTCTGCCCCAGTGTTGCGGTCAGCCCGATCGCGACGGCCACCAACAATGCCAACACCTTCCAGTGCTGACGCAACCGAACGGGTATGCGATGGGCGAGGCGCCGCTTCGGTGGTGCACCGCCGGCGAGCAGGTCGACCTCCTGCATCAGATGTCGGTCTGGTCGTACCCGGTCAGTACGGTCACCCGCTGGCCGGTGTTGACGGCTCCGAGCGCCGCGATCAGTTCACTGCCCTTGCGGCCCTTCTTCAGCTGGGCCGTGTAATACAACTCGTTGAGCGCACCCGAGCGTGCCGACTCGGTCGACACCAGCTCGAACTCCGAGCAGAACTCGATCAGCACGTCTTCCACACGCGCCGTGTACTCGGGCTCCGGCGGCACCTGGACTTTGACAACCTGACGCTGGACATCGAGTGTGAACCAGTTGAACCGGTACATGATCACCAACACCAGACAGATGACCGCCGTGGCGGCCACGGCCAGCAGATAGAAACGGGTACCGGTGGTCATACCGACCGCCATTGCCAGGAAGATGAAGCCGACATCACGAGTCTCTTTGATGGCGTTGCGGAATCGGATGACCGACAGCGCACCGACGAGCGCGAAGGCACGTGCGATATTTGACCCGACGACGAGCATGATCACCGAGATGACCATGCACACCATGACCAAGGTCTGCACGTAGGACTGACTGTAGGAGACGTTCTTGTGCGTGTAGCGGTAGACCCATCCGATGATCGAGGCCAGCACGAAGGACAGCATCAGCGAAGCCGCCACGTCGAACACCGTGAAGGTGCCGCTGAGATCTTGTAGGTCGATGGTCATTTGTGGTCATTCCTTTGGTGTCTGTGGAGTGTGCGATGACGGTGTGCTAAGTGGCCGCGACGGCCACTTCGTGTGCGCTGTAATCGAGTTCGGGCGCCCCGGTCCGCGAGCGGGGCGCCAGGTCGAAGGCCTGCACCGACTGGCAGTACTTGGAGACCCGGACCACCGACATATCGATACTGGCGGCGAGGTCGGTGACCCAATAGGGCACACGCTCGTTGGCCTTGATCTCGACCACGGCCAGCTTGGGCGGGATGATGAACCGGTTGGTCGCACCGGACGCGAAATGCAGATCGCGGTCGCGCCCGTGCACCTTGTGGTCGATCGTCACCCGAAGTCCGAGATCCGCATCACGGCCCACGAAAGCCTCTCTCAGGTACCCGGTCGTGACGATGGGCCGCAGATCCAGATTGCCGATGAGCGTCGTCACCTCGTCCACGAAACCCTTTTGAGATCTGCTGCACGGCAGTGTCTCTCGCCTGTCCAGCCAGCCCTTCGCGTCACCGTAGGGTATTTCGATCCGGCGTTTCTGGGTGACGCGGTTGACGCGCTGCTTGATCTCGACTTGAACCGGCGTCTGGTCGGTGCAGTCTGCCGGCTGCCCGTAGAGACGCAGGCGCAGCTTACGCCGGAACCGCAAGCCCTCGATCTTCTCCCAGTAGAACCGCAGATCCGCGGTGTCGTAGTACAACGATGTCACCGGGTATCCGCCCTGGGGCGAGAACGGATCCGAACCCATTCGCGCCGCGAGCCTCGCGCGGAGTTCGGGGACTTTGAATTCGTCCAGAAGGTACTTGATCTCATACCGGTTGAACGAATGCAGGCGACTCGCCGTCTGCTGATAGCCGGTCGGCTCAGTGGGCACGTCCTCGTACGAGGTCTCGGGCCGAGCGGCCTTCTTCGCAAGCCACTCCTTCAGATCCTTCAATGCCGCATTGCCTTTCACTCGACGTTCATGCCCGGTTCATACAGAAGATCACCGATGTCTATGGATCTCGTGTGACAGCGATAACCGATCGATATCAAGGTGCGGGAACAACAACCACCGGTGTGGCGTCGCCGTCATCGCTTTCGGGTACCGCCAGCGGCGGCCAGCCGACCTCCGTGGGCGGCCACGATTCGACGGAACTCTGGCCCGAATCGCCATGTCCGTCATCATCATCGTCATCACCCGCGTGCGCAGTCCCCGCGAGGCCGACCATGATCACGACGGTCGTCAGCAGGGCCACGGCCGACCTCGACATTGCCCTCACAGCGGAAACACCTGGCCGTAGACGTTGAGCGCGTCATCGGATACCTCGGAGCTGGTCTGAGCCGCTGCGAACAGGCGGGCCGTGACCAATCCGCCGCACTCGTCGACCTGAACATGGGCGTCCTGGACCGAGATGGTGGCGACCGAACCCTTCAGCGCCTTCACCCCGAGCCCGACGGTGGTGATACCGCCCGAGCGCAGTGTCGTGCCGATATCGGGCCCGACACCCAGGACCGTGGTGTCGTCGAACAAGTCGGTATCGAAGCCGACCCCCAGATCCAGACCATCGCTGAGATCGATCTGGCAGCCGAGTTGTGCACCCACCACCAACTGACCGGTATCGACCGGCCGAACACCCGCGCCCTCGACGGAGAGGGTGAATCTTGCACTGAGATAACCCTCTTTGGTGTAAGGAGCACCGGCCATGTTCGGCACCGCGTCAATACGGGCCTCGGTCATTGTCAGCCTCACCTGCCAACCGTCCACCGTCGTCGTCGTCCGGGTCACGTCCGGCACCACGACAACCTCAGCCTGCGCCACGGCGACAGGACAACTGAGCACGGCCACGCTCACCGCGGCGGCAACCGCAGCACTCCGGAACGTCAACTTGCTCAACACCTTACCTAGCCATCCGCCTGGGCCGGCCCTCGCAGCCGACCCTCCCGATCCCGGAAAGCTTGCCGCACGATCATGTGCGCCTCCTATGCGCAACGTGTGTCCGCGCTTTCCCCTGTGCGACAGGCCTTAACACACTGCTCGCATGTATTGCGAAGCGTCGCAAGCGCTACCGGAAGGACAGTTACCGGCAACTCGGATGGGCGAGAGCTCCCGGCGAACCGTCAATCACAGCCAAGATGTTCACCTCACAGCCGGCGCATAGCAGTTCGATACGAGACCACTAACCAAAACGGAGCGTTCTGGACACCATCGCTGCCGATTTCATGACACGGTTGAAGAGTCGGACACACGATCGTCGCGAAACAATCTGATCGAGAAAGGAATTCATGCTCCCTGCAGCACAATATCGGTGGCGCCACCACATCACAGTCAGATTGCTCTGCGCCGCAACACCATCCGCCACCACCGCGATAGCACTATCCAGATAGAGAGGCTCACTCCATGATGTCATTGAACCGAGCAGCCCGTCGAGCGATAGGCTCCACCGTGGTTGCGCTGGCCTTGGCCGGCTCGTCAGCCGGTCTCGGAGCCGCCGTCGCCAATGCCGCCCCGCCCCCGCCCTGTCCGCCCGGAGCGCCATGCGCTCCCGTCGGTCCGGGCCCCGGCCCGGGCCCCGGCGCCGGACCGGCGCGCCCCGGTCCCGGCGTACCGGGCCCCAGCCCCTGCCTGCCGTCGGCGCCCTGTCCGCCACCTCGGTAGAAAGCCGATAGGTGTGGCCCGAGACGATGCCGTCTCGGGCCACACAGCTGTACGCCTGTCAAGAATGCTTGGGCGGGCTGACGGTCTGAGTCGGAGGGCACAGCCAGCCAGGCTCGGGCAGTGCCCGGCGCTGGCGCGGCGTCAACGTCTCGGCGACCGCATCGACAAAGTTCCGCGGCGGTATGAACCGCGAGAACACCGAGTACGGTTTGTCGCTGGTGTAGACGAATGTCGCCGAATAGCGATCGCGGTCAGTCGGTGCTTTCAGCCGATGGATGAGGCGGCCCGTGTCTGCGTACACGGCGGTGCGGGCGGGTCCCGTCACCTGACGCCAACCGGGTGGGGGTGCGACGGCCGCGATCGCCTCGTCCGTCAGGAACGTGATTCCCGGACGGCAGCGCAGCCGGCGGCGGGCCAACTCGCTCAACGATGGCGATAGATACTCGAAAGGCCCGTTCCCGGAATCCACATCATTCAGGTAGACAATGATCTTCAACATCCTGTGATCCTCGGCGTCGAGGTGCCAGTAGCGAACCTGCTGGCGTGCAGCCGGCGCACTGGCACGCTCCACCTTGACTTCCATCCCCACGTAGCGCACCGGCAGCCGGATATGCCTCTCGGCAATGTCCAGATTGTTCTGATCAAAGCCCCATCGATACAGCGAACCAAGCAGTTTGGGCTGATCGAGCGGCAGGTAGGTGACCGGTTCGGAGCTGCCGTTGTCCCTCAACCACCCGACCGCGCGAGCGATGTCGAGGTTCACCGGACCCTCCATGTGCACTCTGCGACTGGCAACCCCTTCGGTGTCGAGACGATGAACCCAGGCTTCATCCTGGGCAGTCAGCGTGGGCAAGGAGGCGAGGTGCCGTGCCGCTCGACTCTCGTAGTTGCCCGCACGGAAGTTTCTCAGCACCGGAAGCTCTGAGGCTCGGCGAGCCATGTCGACCATGCGCAGCTGCATTCCGGCTATGGACGTGTCTTGTACAACCAGTACACGGCGCTGATCCCAGATCAACTGATAGCCCCTCTGTGACGGATGCAGCGAACTCACGGCGTGTCACGCAAAAGTGTTGATAGAACGGGTCATTCGATGATCATAGGACTTGTCTCGGGCGACTTCGCGACACGGCTCTGGATGCCCGGGCGCCTCGATGACCACGCCACCGCCGACGATCTCTCTGCTCGCTAATTCTACTGCGTTCGCGTGAAACCCAGTTATTGGCAACAGAATCGACAAAAGCACACGCCAGTCGGCCAAGGAATGGCCGGGCGCGGATAGCCGTGCCGGCACGAGCAAAAGCAGCGTAGGGCCGCCACACGCGTTGGTCCGACAAAAGACAAAGCCCCTTCATAGAACTCTGCCAGTGCGCACCTAGCTGGCGTGCATATGTTGGCGGCGAGGGAACGGAGAATGTGATGCCTGGTAGCGCCGCGGTGGAGGACAGCTGGTCTTCGTGCGCCGCGCACGAGAATGGAGATTCGCCCGGCGCCGCGGTCACATTGCGCGTTCTCGGCGACCCGCTGGCGTTTCGCATCATATCGGCGCTCGGCCAGTGCTCCACCGAGGGAATCAACGAACGTGAGTTGGCCGATATCGCAGGGCTACCGGCCTCGGAGATCACCACGCAACTGGCCACTCTCCGCGAAGCCGGGCTGGTGGAGTCCCAGCGACGGGGCACCAACGAGTACCACCGGACCCGCTCTGAGCGCTGGCACGCGCTGGCTTCGTTGCTCACAGACGCTACGGTGCCGGCGACCTTCATTCCGACGCGCGCGTCATCGGTTCGTAAATCGCGCCGTCGCGGTCGACCCCGCGGATCACACAACACACGAGCTGAAATCGTGCTCGCCGCCAGGTCTCTCGCGCTCAGAGTCGGATTCGACGCCCTCACCATGGGAGCGGTGGCCGCCGCGGCGGGAGTGAGCCGCGCCGCCATCAACTACCATTTCACCTCCAAGGCTGCGCTTTACCGGGCCGTGCTGGCCGAGACTCACACGGACATCGACCGTGCCGCGTCGGCCACCGCTCATTTTCTGCGCGGCGAGCACGTCAGCACCCAGTTGCAAGCTTTCATCACCAAACTTGTCAATCCCCATGGCGATTGGTCGGCCGCCGCGGCGCTACCGAGCCTGATACTGGATTGCAGTCGTCACCCCGATCTGGTCGATGACGGTGTCGATATCATCGGGCTCGTACGCGGGTTCCTCACCTCGTCGATGAGTGCGGCCGCCCATCAGGGCCCCGACGAGCAAGACGGCGGACTCGCCGTGTCCGTGGAAGCGACACTCGTCTTCATCTTGGGGCTGGGCATTTCCGCACAGTTCGGCGGGGGCAACACCCGTGCGCAGCAATTGTTGGTGTCCTGGCTCGCGCTCGTGGATGGAGCAGACGCGGCACAGCAGCGGCCCGCTTGCGCGCCCTGAACGTCGACTGCCGGGAGTGTCACCGTGACGCGGGTGCCATGGCGGTCGCTGTGGACGTCGATCCCGCCATGATGGGCCTTGATCACCGCCCGCGTGATCGCGAGCCCCAGCCCGGTGCTGCCGGAGTCTCGAGATCGGGAGCCGTCACCGCGAGCGAAGCGCTCGAATACGTTGGGCAGCAGGTCTTCGGGTATTCCGGGGCCGTCGTCGGCGACGGTGAGTGTGACCGATCCGTCGACGTGCGACACCAACGAGGTGACGATCTTCGTCCCGGGTGGAGTGTGGATGCGGGCGTTCGACAGCAGGTTGGCGACGGCCTGGTAGAGACGCGACCGGTCCCCGATCAGGACGACTGATTCGGGCGGAATATCCAAGGTCCACAGGTGATCCGGTCCTGCGATATGGGCGTCGTGGACGGCATTGATCACCAGGTCGGATACGTCGAGCTCGTCGGTGGCAACGGGTCGACCGGTATCCAGCCGGGCCAGCAACAGCATGTCTTCGACGAGTTGGCTCATCCGTCGGGACTCATCGTGAACCCTGCGCAGTGCGTGCACCAGGTCCCCACGATGGTGGAGGTCGCCCTGCTCACCGGCGTCCCCGACGAGGCGCTCTGCGAACTCGGTGTAACCCTTGATCGACGCCAGCGGGGTCCGCAACTCATGGCTGACATCGGCGACGAACTGGCGAATACGCATTTCGCTGGTGTGGCGCGCCGTCAATCCCTCGGCCACCCTGTCCACCATCGTGTTGAATGCGGTGCCGAGCCGGCCGACCTCGGTGTGGGCCGTCGCGGGATTCACCGGCTCCAGAGGCGTCGGCAGCTGCACCTCGCCCCGGTCCAACCGAAGGCCGGCAATACGTTGGGCGGCAACCGACATCCGCGACAACGGGTCCAACTGACGGCGGATGATCACCATGCCTGCAGCGACGGTGGCAACCAACGCCACCAACGATGATCCACCGATGATCCAGGCTGCGGACGCGAGCGTGGCGTGCACCCCCGACATGGAGAGGCCGGCAATGATGACGACATCCGTGCCGTCGATCGGATACGCGGTCAGGCGATAATCACCGAGCCCGTCGAGGTCGATGCTGACCATCTGCTTGTCCGGCACATCCTTGAGTTGATCAGCCGCGGCGGGAGTCAGCGCCTGCCGGTTTCCGGTTGCCGTGTTCACCGCCGCCGCGCCGATGGTGTTCGCCGATTCGACCGCGCCGACCGTTCCCGATGACTGGCCCGGACCGTCCAGGAAGAGCGGCCCCGGTCCGGAGAAGCGCAGAAACGGCACGCTGCCCATCTGGTAGAACATCACCGAGCGCGACTGCGTTTCGAGCACCTGTGCATCGAGTTGACCGATGAGATAGGTCCTCAGTGCCAGCAGTGTCGCCGCACTCACGGCGATGCACAGGCTGACGCCCAGGACTGCGACGGCAGCGACCAGCCGGATCCGCAACGGCCAGGTGTTCGGCTTGAGCATTCGGACGACCCGGTCGCGCCCACTGGGCCTATCGAGGTTTGAGGACATACCCGACGCCTCGAACGGTATGGATCATCGGTGGCCGAGCCGCATCCACCTTCTTCCGGAGGTACGAGATATAGAGCTCCACCACATTCGAACGGCCTTCGAAGTCGTAGTCCCACACATGTTCCAGAATCTGAGACTTGGTGAGCACCCGCCGCGGATTGCGCATCAGGACCCGGAGAACGGAGAACTCCGTGGCGGTGAGGCAGAGCTCCTCCCCCGCGCGGGTGACTTCATGGCTGTCTTCGTCAAGGACGAGATCGCCGACGATCAGGCGACTGGTTCCGTCGACCACACCACGGCCAGATCGCCGTACCAAGGCACGCAGTCGCAGGATCATCTCCTCGACGCTGAAAGGCTTGGTGACGTAGTCATCTCCCCCCGCTGACAGTCCGGCGATTCGGTCCTCCACCGAGTCTTTTGCGGTCAGCAGAAGCACGGGTAGTTCGGGTCTCATGCGACGAAGTTCCTGCAGTACGTCCAGGCCGCTCATATCGGGCAGCATCAGGTCCAGTACCACCACGTCCGGACAGACCGCCGCCGCGCGTCGGATCGCCGCCGCACCGTCGGCCGCCGTGGCGACCTCCCAGCCCTCGTACCGCAGGACCATCGACACGAGCTCGCTGAGCGCCGGCTCGTCGTCGACGACGAGAACTTCGATCGGGGATCCGTCGGGGTGGGTGATGCGATCGGCGTTCGCCACCGAAAATGATCGATGGGCAGCCTCACCGGTGTTGTGCACCTGTCGATTCTGTGACAGCTCCTTAGCCGGGCCCTGTGCACAGTCTGTGGGCGAGCTTTGTCTGCCGCGCACCCGAACTGGATCCGGTAGTGCGGCGATGCCGAAGCGCGGCGCGCGGACCGTGGTCCACGCGCCGCGCAGTGCTGCTCGGTCCCTGTCAGAACCTCGGGCCCTGCCCGAACGGGAGCGCGCCCGGGCCTGCACCGGGGCCCGGGCCCATCATCGGCGCCGGGGGTGGCGGTGGACCTCCACAAGGAAGCAGCGGCAGACACAGACCCTGCCCGGGTCCCGGTGGCGGGGGCGCAGGGAAAGCGTTCGCCACCCCCGCACCGAACCCGACGGAGGCCAGTGCGATACCCCCGCACACGGCCGCGGACCCTGCCGCCACAAGTACTTTCTTTCGTTGGTTTCCCACGGATCTCCTCCTCTGTACGAGTCACCGGAAGTGACGATCTCGACGCTAGGACCCGGACGTGGGAGCACCGTGGTCGTGCTCTAGGAATCGAATGTGAACCGGTGCGCGACCCTTCCGCCCGCCCGGCGGGCCTCATAGCAAGCACATAGGTTGGTCCCAGAGTCCACCCATGGCCGCGCCCCACGATGTGGTCATGACTCAGAACGTGGTGGACAGGCTCGCGGTGTCGACGCCGGTGACCCGACCCGACGCCGGCGCTCACGCCCGCGACCGCGGGGTCCCGGTGGTCGACGTGGTGGTTCCGGTGTACAACGAGCAGGGCGCACTGGCGGCTTCCATTCGTCGCCTACATCGGTATCTGGCCGAGACGTTGCCGTTCAGCGCGCGGATCACGATTGCCGACAACGCCAGCATCGACGACACCCCGCGTATCGCAGCCGAACTCGCCGATGAACTCGACGGAGTCCGGGTCATCCGGTTGGAGCAGAAGGGTCGTGGACGTGCCCTGCACACCGTGTGGTCTGCCTCGGATGCTCCGGTGCTGGCGTACATGGATGTCGATCTGTCCACCGACTTGGCCGCCCTGCAGCCGCTGCTGGCTCCGTTGATCTCGGGCCACTCCGACCTGGCCATCGGTACCCGACTGGCCCGCAGTTCACGGGTGGTTCGCGGTGCCAAGCGCGAGGTCATTTCGCGCTGCTACAACCTGATCCTGCGGTCGACGCTTGCCGCCAAATTCTCCGACGCACAATGCGGATTCAAGGCCATCCGCGCCGATGTGGCAGCCACACTGCTGCCGCACGTCGCAGATACCGGCTGGTTCTTCGACACCGAGTTGCTGGTCCTGGCCGAACGGTCTGGTCTGCGGATCCACGAGGTTCCGGTGGACTGGGTCGATGACCCCGACAGCCGCGTCGACATCGTCGCCACCGCGACAGCGGATCTCAAGGGAATCGCCCGGATGCTGAAAGGCTTTGCCAATGGCTCGATCCCGGTACGCGATATCGCGGCCCAACTCGGTTCGGGCCGGCGCACCGCCGCGCCACGCAGCTTGATGCGTCAAGGTGTCCGATTCGCCGCGGTCGGGGTGGCGTCGACGCTGGCGTATCTGATGATCTTCTCCCTGCTGCATGCCACCGCCGGCGCCCAGGCGGCAAACCTGATCGCCCTGCTGGTGACAGCAGTCGGAAACACCGCGGCCAACCGCCGATTCACGTTCGGCGTGCAAGGGCGTGACGGCATGCTGCGCCACCATGCCGAGGGGCTCACCGTCTTCGCCCTTGCGCTGGCGCTGACCAGTGGATCTCTGGCCCTGGCGCACAGCCTGGTAACCGCCACCCCACACTGGCTGGAACTCTCGGTACTGATCATCGCCAACCTCACCGCGACCGCACTGCGCTTCACGCTGCTGCGAGGCTGGGTGTTCCACCCGAACCGAGGAGCATGATGCCTGCCTCCGCGGACACCACACACGCAGAGATCCCTGCTCATACCGTTGAGCCACCATCAGATCCGCGGTGGACACGACCCGCGCTGGCCGCTCTGCTCGCGGCCACCGCGGTGTTCTGGTGCATCGGCCTGAGCCGCAACGGGTGGGCCAACGCTTTCTACTCCGCCGCGGTGCAGGCCGGCACCGAGAGTGGGAAAGCGTTCCTCTTCGGATCCTCCGACGCCGCGAACGCGATCACCGTCGACAAACCACCCGCCTCGCTGTGGCCGATGCAGATCTCCGCCCGGATCTTCGGCGTCAACTCCTGGTCGATCCAGCTTCCCCAGGTCCTTCTCGGGGTGGCGTCCGTCGCACTGCTGTACATCATCATCAAGAAGCAGTTCGGTCCCGCGGCAGGACTGATCGCCGGTGCGGCCCTGGCACTCACACCCGTAGCCACCTTGATGTTCCGCTACAACAATCCCGATGCACTGCTGGTCTTTGTGATGATCGCCGCGGCCTGGGCGCTGCTGCGCGCCGTCTCCGACGGTCGCACTCGCTGGTTGGTGCTGTGCGGCGCACTGCTCGGTGTGGGCTTCTTGACCAAACAGCTACAGATCCTGCTCGTCATACCGGGGCTGGCCCTGACCTATCTGATCGCCGGTACGCCACGGCTGCGTATCCGTTTCGCGCAGTTGATCGCGGGGCTGGGCGCGATGGTCGTCACGGCAGGATGGTGGGTGCTGCTCGTCGAACTCTGGCCCGCCGACAGCCGTCCCTATATCGGTGGATCAGAAAACAACAGCTTCCTCGATCTGACCCTCGGCTACAACGGATTGGGCCGCCTCATGGGCGGAGACAGCAACACCCCCGGGGGTGGCGCCGGACCCAAACCCGAGATGGACAGTGGTGGTTTCAGCCCGTTCGGGAACCCCGGTATCACCCGGATGTTCACCGGGGAGTCGGGCGCTCAGATCTCCTGGTTGCTGCCGGCCGCCCTCATCGTGCTGGCCGTCGGCCTGATCGTGGCCTGGCGCCGGCCGCGCACCGATGCGCGTCGCGCACAGTATCTGGTGTGGGGTGGCTGGCTGATCGGCACCGCAGGTGTGTTCAGCTTCATGTCCGGGCTGTTTCACGACTACTACACCGTTGCGCTGGCACCGGCCATTGCCGCCCTGGTGGGAATCGGTGCTGTCGATCTGTGGAATCGCCGGGAAAATACCTGGGCTGCACTGACACTCGCGGCAACTGTCGCGGTAACCGGAGCATGGTCCTGGGTACTGCTCACCCGCACGCCCGACTTTGTCGGCTGGCTGCGCTGGGTTGTGCTGGCTGCGGCGATCCTTGCTGCGACAGCTCTGGCGATCACCGCTCTACCGACGCTGCGGCGCCCGCGAATCCAGTCCGTTGCTGCCGGTATCGCACTGGCCGTGGCCCTCGCGGGTCCGCTGTCCTATTCGGTCCAGACCATCAGCACGTCCCATACCGGCGGGGTGGTGACGGCGGGCCCGCAGGTGCCCGGACAGGGCTTGCCCGGCATGCCCGGCCCCGGCGGCGGGCCGATGGACACCAACAACGAGGTCTCTGCCCAGGTGGCCGCCACGCTGTCGGCCGACAGTGAGCGTTTCACCTGGATCGCCGCGATGCCGGGCTCCACCGAAGCCGGCTATTACCAGCTGGCCACCGGCCTGCCGGTGATGGCGCTCGGCGGGTTCGGGTCCGCGGACCCGGCTCCCACGCTGGAGCAGTTCCAGGATCACGTCGCCGACGGCCGTGTGCACTACTACATCGAATCGACGGGCCTGGGCATGCCCAAGAACATGGGCGACTCCGGCACGCCGCTCATGCCGCCCGCAGTGAACCGCACGACGGAAGCCGAACGCATCAAGGAGTGGGTCAAGCAGAGCTTCGCACCGGTGACCGTCGACGGTGTGACGCTGTACGACCTGACCAAACCCGTTGCCGGAAATTAGTTTTCAGACGGTCCACGCTTCAGTCGGGCAGCCGCAGTTCCGGCTTCTCCACCTCTTCGATGTTGACGTCCTTGAAGGTGATGACGCGGACCTGCTTGACGAAGCGGGCCGGGCGGTACATGTCCCACACCCAGGCGTCGGCGAGGCGAAGTTCGAAATAGACCTCACCGTCGGCGTTGCGCGGCACCATCTCGACGCTGTTGGCCAGATAGAAGCGGCGTTCGGTCTCCACCACGTAGCTGAACTGCCCGACGATGTCCTTGTACTCGCGGTACAGCGAGAGCTCCATCTCGGTTTCGTACTTTTCGAGATCCTCGGCACTCATCTGCTCTGCTGTCCTTCGTCTAGGTTGGTCTCCATCATTCCCCACACCGCGTAACCATCCAAGCGGCGCGCTGTCGCACCCGAGCCCGCAACCCGCCGCACATTCACAAAGGAATAGCGGTGCTCGCTGCAGGGACCCAGTTCCGCCAGCGCCGCCATGTGCACCGGCGTGCTGTAGCCCTTGTGCTCGGCGAAGCCGTATCCGGGGTGTTCGGTCTCCATCGCGACCATCAGTCGGTCCCTGCTCACCTTGGCCAGCACGCTTGCGGCCGCGATGCAGGCCGCCGCGGCGTCGCCGCCGATCACCGGCAGCGACGGCATCGGTAGCCCCGGTACCCGGAAGCCGTCGGAGAGCACGTACCCGGGCCGCAGCGGCAGTCCTGCCACCGCGCGGCGCATCCCCTCGATGTTCGCGTGGTGCACCCCGCGGCGGTCCACCTCGACCGATCCAATGATCACCACGTGATAGGCCAGCGCGTAGCGACGGATCAGCGGGAACAGCCGTTCCCGCTCGGCCTCGTTGAGCTTCTTCGAATCATCCAGTGCGGCAAGGCTGGTCAAGCGATTGGGACCCAGCACGCAGGACGCCACCACCAGCGGCCCGGCGCACGCACCGCGACCGACCTCATCGACGCCGGCCACCGGGCCGAGGCCGTTGCGGTACAGCGCGGACTCCAGAGTGCGCAGGCCGGACCTGCGGATCACTGTTCTGGGGGGCCAACTCGCCGGCAACGCCGGAACTCCTAATCGGCCGATGCCGTCTGCGGGTTGGTACTGCTCACGCCACCCCACCGCGACGGCGGCCAGGCGATGAAACGTGCCTTGCCGATCACATTGTCGACGGGCACGGTGCCGGCCTCCGGGTCACCGGTGCAGATCAGGCCACGCTGAGCGTCGCCGGGCAGATTGGAGCAGCGTGACCGCGAGTCGGCGGAGTGGGTCCGGTTGTCGCCCATCACCCACAGCTTGTTCTCGGGCACCTTGACCGGTCCGAACTCGTTGCCCAGGCAGGGATAAACCTCGACGTCGGCGTTCATGGTGACCGAGTCCAGATACGGTTCGACGAGCTTCTTGCCGTCCACGGTCAGGCCGGTGTCGGCGCGGCACTGCACCGTCTGGCCGCCCACCGCGATGACCCGCTTGACGAGGTCGTTCTCGTCGGGCGGCACGAACCCGACGAAGGACAGCGCGTCCTGCACCACCTTGATCGCCGGGTTGTCCGAACGGATCGACTTGTAGCCGATGTTCCAGTTCGGCGGGCCCTTGAAGACGACGACGTCACCGGGTTCGGGCTCGGTGAACCGGTAGGTGAGCTTGTCCACCATGATCCGGTCACCGACGCAGCCCGGGCAGCCGTGCAGCGTGGGCTCCATCGATTCCGAGGGAATCAGATACGGACGCGCCACAAAGGTCAGCATCACGTAATAGAGAACCAGCGCGATGGTGACCAGGATGGCGCCCTCGCGCAGCGCGCCGTGCTTCTTCTTCGGCTCCTGCTCCGCTTCTGCGTCCGATCCGGTGGCGGATTCGGCGTTTTCAGCGGGAGCGGCGTCCTCGGCTTCGTCGGTCACGGCATCAGGGTAGCCAGCGAGGCTGGGGACCAGCCTGACAGCCTGAGCGAGCGTGTCGTGGTGCAAGCACCTGACACG